>Ga0222714_10001270_pt1 | contig 28482 bp, 30 predicted proteins | sample C33_3DmetaG_FD_165048 | JGI IMG/M metagenome (GOLD analysis project Ga0222714, IMG submission 165048) | Estuarine water microbial communities from San Francisco Bay, California, United States - C33_3D | ecosystem: Environmental > Aquatic > Marine > Unclassified | place: USA: California... | reverse complement strand
AGCGTGTGCATCAGGCCGTCCTCGACAGCCATCGTCAGCACCTTACGGATCAGGATCACATGCTTGGCCTTCGTCGAGTCCGCCAGTGGTTTGGCTCGACTCTGATCGAGTTTTGCGAGGTACTCTAGGACCATCCCTGCCGTGATCTTGGTCACGTCGTGCTTGCCGAAATACGCAATCAGCCCGTCCTTCTGGCGGGTTAGGATGCGGTTGTCCCGGTGAGACCACTCCGTCTTGGTCTTCTGGGCCGCCAACACAAGTTTGGCGTAGTGCTCAAAACTGGTGGCCTTCGTCTGGGCCAACTCGCTGTTGGCCTTGCTTCGGTAACTGTCCGCAAACTCGTGGGCAGTTTCGATTGCTTCGAGGCGGGAGGTCTCCTTGGAGGACCGGACGACGTACTTGGAAGTCAGCGGATCTCGCAGCCGAATGTACCAAAACGGGCTGCGACCAGTCTTGTAGATCGCCAAGCCTTTTCGCAAATTTTTCAGCGAGACTACTGAATCGATTGACCTTTTGGTCCCCGCCGATTCCGCCACAAAGATCGCCCCAAAAAAGTGTATAACTGTGTATAACTTATCGACGAAATCTCGACCGCTCAACTGCGGTGATTTTTCTCAATGATATCATGGGGTTGTGGTAGCGGAGGAGGGACTTGAACCCCCGACACGCGGATTATGATTCCGCTGCTCTAACCAACTGAGCTACTCCGCCAACGCGGTGCGAGGTAGTCTTTGGGCCGGACGGCGTCAAGAGGAAATGTCGCCCCGAGTTGCCTCTTTTCCCGACGCTTCAGAGCCGCTAGCAAGTGCCTGACACCGGAGGAGATTGCAATGACGCTGCCGCTTGATCGCTTTGCCGCCGTGATCGGCGCGCGCAACGTCATGACGGGCAAGGATACCGCGCCTTGGGACCAAGACATCGCGGGAGAGTTCGTCGGACCACCTGCCGCTGTGCTGCGGCCTGCCTCGACAGCCGAAGTTTCCGGGATTCTCAGTATTGCCACTGAAACCAGAACGTCGATCACCCCCGTCAGCGGCAAGACAGGGTTCAACGGCGCAACCTATGCTCCTAACGGAATCAAGCTCTCGCTTGATCGGATGAACCGGATTCGTGATCTCCGCCCCGCTGCCCGTGCCATAGTGGCCGAGGCCGGGGTTGTTCTGACCAAGATGCATGAGGCCGCCGACGAGCAGGGGCTTGTCTTCCCGCTCACCTTCGGCGCGCGGGGATCGGCCATGCTGGGCGGGGTCTTGTCGACCAACGCGGGCGGCTCCAACGTCTTGCGCTATGGCAATACCCGCGATCTTTGCCTTGGGCTCGAGGTCGTCCTGGCCGATGGGCGCGTGCTCGACCTTATGAGCGCGTTGCACAAGGACAACACGGGCTATGCGCTGAAACACCTCTTCATCGGTGCAGAGGGAACGCTCGGGGTCATTACGGCCGCGGTGATGAAACTCGCGCCGCGCCCGCGCGCCTATCTCACGGCCACGGTCGCGCTCCGAAGTCTTGGCGATGCGCTGGTTCTTCTCAACCGGCTTCAGGCCGAAAGCGGCGGCGCGGTCGAGGCCTTCGAATATATGCCGCGCGAATACATCGAGGGGCATCTTGCCCTTGATCGCAAGGCGCGGCCGCCCTTTGCCGACCGGCATGATATCAACGTGATGATAGAGCTTGGCATCACCTCCTCGCTTCTGGCCGCCCAGCGCCCCGATGGCACCCGCCCCGCCGACGAGATGCTGGAGACGGTTCTGGCCGAGATGCACGAGGAAGGTGCGCTTCTTGACGCGGTGATTGCGACGAGCGAAACGCAACGGCGCGAGATGTGGACGCGCCGCGAGTCGGCCGCCGCCATCGCCTATTTGCGGTCATGCCGGCTCGACAACGATATCGCGCTGCCGCTCGACCGGATCGAGGATTTCTATGCGGCTGTGCGCCCGCGCCTTGGGGCCGCCGATCCCGGGATTGATGAGCTGACCGTTGCCCATCTTGGGGACGGCAACCTGCACTTCACTCTCTACCCGACCTCGACGGACGAAGCCCTGCACGACCGCCTGCGCGAGATCGTCGAAGATGTGGTCGCCGAGCTGGGCGGCTCTTTCTCGGCGGAACACGGGATCGGGCTCTACAAGCTTCCGACAATGCGCCGCCGCAAGCCGGCCGAAGTTCTCGATGCGATGCGCTCGGTCAAGCGCGCGCTTGATCCTCTGAACCTGATGAACCCCGGCAAGCTCGTTCCTCCGGCCAATTCATGATCCGACAGTTCCGCCTGATCGCCGCCGATCCGACCCTGCGCCTTGTCGTGGGGGCGGTGCTCTTGTTCGGTATCCACGCAGCCTCGGTGGCGATCTATCAGTCGCTCATCGCGATCAGCATTTTCGGGATCAGCGACAGGTTCTATTCGATCGTCCTTCTGGTCGCGCTCATCGTTTCTGTCGGCGCCTCGGTCGGCGTCGGCATCGTGACCGACCAGCGGCCGAGCCGGCGCATGATGGCGCTTGGCGCTTCGGCCCTGATGGTCGCAGGCTCTGCACTTGTCTGGATTGGCAACTCTCCGGCCTTTTTCGTTGTGGCGCATATGCTTCTGCTGCCCGCAAGCGGATCGCTTTTCGGCCAGCTCTTTGCCGTCGCCCGCCTCGCCTCGGCCCGCCTTGCTCCGCAAGACCGCGACGCAGTTCTGACTATCGTTCGCGCCACTTTCGCCCTGCCCTTCATGATCGTCCTGCCGCTTTGGGGCATGGCATTTGATGAGGGGCTTTCGCTGCTGGCGATCTATCCGGCCGTCCTTGCTGTTTCGCTATGCCTTCTTGCGCTGATCTGGCTGCGCTGGCCCGCCGACGAGGCGGCCCCTTGGACCGAGCAGAAATCAGGCCTCGGCTTTCGCGCCTCGATCGGCGAGATAGTCGCGCGACCCGTTCTGATCCGCGTGATGCTCATGGGCGCGATCCACTCGGGCTCGGCGATTTCGGGCGTTGTTGTCGGGCTGATCTTCGACGAGGCCTCAGGGCGCGGCGCGGGCGATGTCGGCCTTTTCTTCGGCCTTTTCGTCGCGGTCGAGGTCGTCGTGACCCTTTCGGTCGGACAGCTCCTGCGCGTTATGCCCCGCCTTTGGATCATCACCTCGGGCGCGGGCATCTATGCGGTCTTTCTCGGGCTTCTGCCGATCCTCGCGCCAAGCCCGTGGGTCTGGGCTCTGGTCTTTCCCGCAGGGGTAGGCGGCGCGATGGTCTATGCGCTGGCAATTGGCTATTTGCAGGACCTCATGGGCCGCCGCGCCGGTGCAGGCGCCTCGCTCATCGCTTTGCAGCGGCTGTCGTCGGACGGGATCAGCGCCCTCATCTTCGCCATCGGCACTTGGCTCAGCGGCTATGGCCTTGTCTCGATCCTCGGCGCGGCGGCTCTGTTTGCCGCTGTCGCCGCAATCCTCTGGCTTGATCGGGGGCGTGAGGCCTAGAAGAACCCTGGCCCAGCCTTTTCCAGCATCTTGCGCGCCATCACGCGGCCAAGTTCGGCCCCGTCCTCGATTGCTGCAATCTGATCATCGCTGATGACTTCAGACCCATCGACCCGCAGAATCTCGCCGCGCAGGCGAAGGGTGCCCCCATCAAGCTCGGCCAGACCGGCTATCGGCGTCTGACAAGAGCCATCAAGCGCCGTCAGGAAGGCACGTTCGGCCGCAAGCCGCTGACCGGTCGGCCCGTGATGGATCGCCTCAAGCATCGCGGCAGCCCGCGAATCGCTCATCCGCCGTTCAATCCCGATGGCCCCCTGCGCCACGGCAGGAAGTATGTCCTCTGGCTCGATCGGCTGGCGCGGCACATCGGCCATGCCCAACCGGTTGAGACCCGCCATCGCGAGAAAGGTTGCCTGAGCCACGCCCTCGGACAGCTTGCGCAGCCGCGTCTGCACGTTGCCACGAAACTCGACGATCTGCAGATCGGGCCGCCGTGCCAAAAGCTGCGCCTTGCGCCGGAGCGACGAGGTGCCGACAACAGCCCCTTGCGCCAGATCCGCAAGCGCCCCACCCCCGAGCGATACGAAAGCATCGCGCACATCTTCGCGCGGCAAATAGGTGTCGAGGATCAGACCCTCGGGTTGTTCGACCGGCATATCCTTCATCGAATGCACGGCAATATCGATCGTGCCACCCAAAAGCGCGTCCTCGATCTCGCGGGTGAAAAGCCCCTTGCCGCCGATTTCTTTCAACGGTCGATCCTGCACCGCATCGCCCGTGACCTTGATCACCACGATCTCAAACGCCTCTTGCGGCAAGCCAAAGGCCGCCCCCAAGCGATCCCGCGTCTCATGCGCCTGCGCAAGGGCGAGCGGCGATCCACGGGTTCCGATACGGAAGGGCGAGGCGGGTGAAGGCAGGTTTTGCGTCATATGCGCCTTCTAGCCGCGCCAAACCCGTCCGACAATGGCTTGACACGCCCTGCGGCATTGGCGACCACGGGGCCACGCTGAAGGAGCCCCCATGACCAAGACGATCCTGCGCGCCCTGCGGGGCGAGGTTCTTCCCACACCTCCCATCTGGATGATGCGCCAGGCGGGCCGCTATCTGCCCGAATACCGTGCGACACGGGCCGAGGCGGGGGATTTCCTGTCGCTGTGTTACAACTCCGAGCTCGCCGCCGAGGTCACGCTTCAGCCGATCCGCCGCTATGGGTTCGACGCGGCGATCCTTTTTGCCGACATTCTCCTCCTGCCGCAGGCGCTCGGCCTCGATCTCTGGTTCGAGACCGGCGAAGGCCCGCGTCTTTCCACGGTCACGACGCCGGCCGAGTTGGCCGCGCTCAAACCGACCGAGGCCATTCACGACACCCTCGCCCCGGTCTACGAGACCGTCCGCATTCTCTCGCGCGAACTGCCGAAGGAAACCACGCTCATCGGTTTCGCAGGGGCCCCATGGACGGTCGCGACCTATATGATTGCCGGCCGCGGCACGCCTGATCAGGGCCCCGCGCACGCCTTGAAAGCCGCCGATCGCTCGACATTCGCGGGCCTCATCGACCGTCTGACCGAATCGACCGTCGAATACCTCTCGATGCAGGTCGAAGCCGGGGCCGAAGTCGTCAAGATCTTCGACAGCTGGGCCGGAAGCCTTGAGGGGCAGGATTTCGTCGATTTCGCCGTCGAGCCCGCCCGCAAGATCACCGCCGCCCTCAAGGCCCGCCATCCCGGCCTGCCGGTCATCGCCTTCCCGCGCGGCGCGGGGCAACGCTATGCCGGGCTTCATGCCGTGATCGGAGCAGACTGTATCGCCCTCGATGATGGTGTGACCGCCGAATGGGCCGCGGCCAATGTCCAGACCGGCGGCTGCGTGCAGGGGAACCTCGCCTCAAGCCATATGGTGACCGGCGGGCAGACCCTCATCGATGAAACCCGGCGAATCCTTCGCGCCTTCTCGAATGGCCCGCACATCTTCAATCTCGGCCACGGCATCACGCCCGACGCCGATCCCGAGAATGTCCAGCTGATGATCGACACCGTCCGCACCGGCGCCTGATCTTCTTTTGGCCGAAAATACTCCGGGGGTGAATGGGCCGTCAGGCCCAGAGGGGGCAGCGCCCCCTTACACCCACTTCGCCATCGGCGGCAGGCTCATCAACACCGCATTTGCGTCATGCCCTGTGGCAAGGCCAAATTTGGTGCCGCGGTCGTAAACGAGGTTGTATTCGGCATAAAGCCCGCGATGGATCAGCTGCGCGTCCTTGTCGGCCTCGGTCCAGGGCGTGTCGCGCCGCCGTTCGGTCACCGGAACGAAGGCCGGCAAGAAAGCCCGCCCGATATCCTGCGTCAGCGCGAAATCCGCGTTCCAGTCGCCGGTGCAATAGTCGTCCATGAAAATACCACCCACGCCCCGCGCGCGATTGCGATGGGGGATATAGAAATACTCGTCCGCCCAGGCCTTGAGACGCGGATAGTGTTCTGCGCCATGCGGATCGAGCTTTTCCTTCTGAACGGCATGAAAATGCGCCGTGTCTTCGGCATATTCGATGCAAGGGTTCAGGTCCGAGCCTCCGCCGAACCACCAGGCGCCCGGCGTCCAGAACATCCGGGTGTTCATATGGACCGCAGGCGTATGCGGGTTCTGCATATGGGCGACAAGCGAGATGCCCGAGGCCCAGAAGCGCGGATCCTCCGCCATGCCCGGCACGCCCCGCGCCGCCATGGATCTCTGCGCGGCCTCACCAAGCTGGCCATAGACAGTCGAGACATTGACCCCGACCTTCTCGAAAACCCGCCCGCCGCGCATCACAGACATCAGGCCGCCACCGGCATCCGAGCCATCGTCCGAGGCGCGTTTGGTGGGCGTGACCTCAAAGCGCCCCGCCGGCCGGTCCATGATGGGTCCGGTCGTCTGGCTGTCTTCCAGTGCCTCGAAGGCTGCGACGATCTCGTCGCGCAGGGCGCGGAACCAGGCGGAGGCGGTCTGTTTTTCTTGTGCCATTTCGTCGGTCATCGGGTCCTCGGGGCTGCTATTGCATATCAGCGGCCTCTAACATTGATTCTTGATAACGGCCACTCCCGGGGTGGCCCTCAGCCTTTGGGAGCTACCATGCGCCGCACTCTACTTCTTCTGCCGCTTGTCCTTGCCGCCTGCATCAGCCAGCGCGATGCCTGCATCAATACCGCCAACAAGGAAATGGTGGTGATCAACAACCTCGTGGGCATCACCCGCGCCAACGTGGACCGTGGCTATGCCCTGACCGAAACGACCGAGTTCGTCCAGGTCTACAAACCTTGCCTCGATTCCGAAGGGCAACCGACCGGCGACCAATGCCCGACGCTCGAACCGGTGACGCGCCTCGTTCCGACCGCGATCGACCTCAATCTTGAATATCAGAAGCTGAAATCGCTCGAAGAGCGTCAGGCCGAGATGCTCAGGGCGGTCAATTCCCGTATCCAGCAGTGCATCGCCACCTATCCGGCAGAATAGCCCTAGTGAACCGATAGCCCGACCGGATCGAGAAGCGAGCGGCCGCCGTCCACGGTCACAACCTGACCGGTAACGAAAGAGCTTCCCTCCGAAGCCAGATACTGAATCGCGTCGCAAACCTCGCCGGGGCTGGCGATGCGGTGCAGCGGCGTGTGCTTGACGATCTCGCTCCGGTATTCGTCGTTCTCTTTCAGGGCGCCCTTGAGGCTTGCGCTCATCACGCTGCCAAAGGCCACGGCATTGACGCGGATCCGGTGCGGCGCCAGCGCCACCGCCAGCGATCGGGTCATTTGTTCGGCTGCGGCATTGCTGACCGAATAAGCCAAAAGCTCGGGATGGGTGATCCTTGCTGCAATCGACGACAGATTGACGATAGCGCCCGCCTGCCCTTCCTCCTGATCTTCGGCCTGCTTGATCATCCGCCGCGCCGTCGCCTGCGAGAGACGCAGGGCGGTGAGCATATTCTGCTCAAGAAGCTCGCTGACCGAATTGTCGCTCGGGTTGAGCGGGTCCGAGGTCAGAACCTGCCGTGAGGCATTGACCAGAATGTCGATCCTCTCGAAAGCATCGACCGTAGCCGAGAGAAGGTTGGTAATCGTCAGCTTCTTGCGCAGATCGCCGGCGAAAAGCCGGATCGGTCCGTCTTCGGTGACTTCGCCTCCAAGCTCGTGCTCGAGCGTCGCCTCGTCCATGTCGCAGAACATCACGTTTGCGCCCTGCTCCACAAAGTGCCGGCCGATGGCGAGGCCAACACCGTTGGCGGCCCCTGTGACGATGGCGGTTTTGCCTGCGATGGAAAACGACATCTCTAGTCTCCCGTGGATGGGGTTTGCGGCACCCTAGGCCAGTTTATTTCTTCGGGCGAGAGGCATGAAAGATCTTAAACGCCCCATCGCCGGCAATCTCGGCCACATCGCGGAAGAGATCGCGCAGCGCGGCCTCGTAGGGCAAGTGCCGGTTGGCCACCATCCAAAGATGCCCCGAAGGCGTCAAAGCCTTTGCGGCGGCGTTGATGAACGCGCGGCCCAGGCCGGGGTCGGCGGCGCGGCTCGTGTGGAACGGCGGGTTCATGACGATGCCGCCATAGGGCGTGGCGGCGGCCCAGCGCGTGGCATCGGCCCAGTGAAAGGCGGCGCGGGGGTCTGTGATGTTGAGGCGGGCACAATCGAGAGACCGCAGTTCAGCTTCGATCAGATCAAGATGCTCGACACCTGCCTTTTCCAGAACCGCCCGCGAAAGATAACCCCAGCCAGCGCCGAAATCGGCCATCCGCGCCGGAAGTTTGGCAGGCAGAGCCGAGGCCAGAAGTGCCGATCCGCGATCGACCTCTCCGTCGGAAAAGACGCCGGCGGTGGTGAAGAATCCGTGCGATCCCCGTCGCGGCGGGCCCGTACGCCAATCCGCGAAATCACCGCCTTCAAACCAGAACAGGCGGCCATGCGCCTTGGTGATCGAGGGCAGATCGCCCAGCCGCGCGCGACATTCCTTGAACAGGCTGTCGATGCCGTCGGTCTTCTGGCCATTGACAATCACCAATCCGCCCTTTGCCGCTGCCTCGGCCAGCATATCCCGCGCCAGCGCCTTGGAACGGGGCACTACGACGATCGCGGCTCCGATGGCCAAGGGCAGCTCTGTCGCCACCTTCAGGCCCGTTCTTTCCGATGCCTCATAATCCGGCCGAAAGCCGTGGACCATGACAAGGCGGTCGGCATCAATCGCGCCAAGGTCATAGCCCTCCGGCGCGCGCATGACAGCGACCGGCCCTTCCGGCAAAACGAGGCCCTCTTTTTCAAGAGCCGTTGAGAGGCGGGATTGGGACATAGGCTACGGACGGCGGCGCGCCGTCACTCTCTTTCCATGGTGCATTGCAGCGGATGCTGGTTGCGCTGCGAGAAATCCATCACCTGCGTGACCTTGGTTTCGGCGATCTCGTAGGAGAATACCCCGACCACCGCCAGCCCTTTTTGGTGAACCGTGAGCATAAGTTCGAAGGCCTGCGCATGGCTCATGCCGAAGAACCGCTCGAGCACATGAACGACGAATTCCATCGGTGTGAAGTCATCATTCAGGATCATGACCTTATACATGGGCGGGCGCTTCGTACGGGTGCGCGTCTGCAGTTTGACGCCTACGTCTGTGCCGCCATCGTCGCCCGCGCCACCAGCCATCAGAAATTCTTTGTGCGTCATGTCGATCCTGGTTCGACCTTCCTCAAGTTCATCGACTAATATAAGCCAAGTGCCCCCCAAGGAAAGCCCAAGTGCTGGAGGAACGGTTAATGAACCATCGCTGGACCATCGCTTTCGATGCAGATGATACGCTTTGGGAGAATGAACAGTTTTTTCAGGCCTCAAAACACAGCTTTACCGAGCTTCTTTCGGGCTATGTAGATCCCGAACATCTGGACGAAAGGCTCGCCGCCGCGGAGCTGCGCAACCTCGCCCATTATGGTTATGGCATCAAGGGGTTTACCCTGTCGATGATCGAAACGGCGATCGAGGTGTCGGGCGGCAAGATCCCCACGGCGGCCATTGCCGCGATTCTGACTATGGGCCGCGAGATGCTGAGCCATCCGATCGAGCTTTTGCCGCAGGTCCGCGATTGCCTTGAGGCTTTGGGGGATGAAACCGACATCATCCTCATTACCAAGGGCGACCTTCTGCATCAGGAACAAAAGCTCGCCCAATCGGGCCTTGGCGATTATTTCGACGCTGTCGAGATCGTCAGCGAAAAGACCCCCGAGGTCTATCAGCGTATCTTTGCCCGCCGCGACAGGCCGCGGGCGATGATGGTTGGCAATTCGATGCGCTCGGACATCCTGCCCGCCATCGCCGCCGGCGCATGGGGAACCTATGTTCCCCATGATCTGACATGGGATCACGAGAAGGCCGAAGCACCCGCGAACACTTCGCGTTTCCATCAGATTGCGCACCTCGGAGAGCTCCCGTTGTTGATTGCAGGCCTCTAGCGCACGCCCATCATATAGGGGATCTACCGCCACCACATACCAGATATTGATCCTCCCCGGTGCGCCTGTCGCAAAAACCTTTGAAAATAAAGTGTTTTCCTGAGAATCGCTTCATGCTACGGTCCTGCCATAATTAGGCGTCACCATGAAGTCGGCGCCATGAGGCAGTAAGAGGCGACGACGTGCTGAGTCGTTTTTGGCAGAAAGCCCGTATCGGGCTTTTCATCGTGTTGTGGACGTTTGTCGCCCTAATGGCTCCTGTGGCCGTCGGGGCCGCGCCCTATGCCGCGTTGGTCATGGATGCCCGCACCGGCGAGATCCTCCATTCCCGCAACGCGGACACGCGCCTGCATCCTGCCTCGCTCACCAAGATGATGACCCTCTACATCGCGTTTCAGGCAATCGAGAGGGGCGAGATCACGCTCGATACGCCCGTGCGGATCACCTCGGATGCAGCCAATGAGCCGCCGTCGAAACTTGGGTTGCGGGTTGGTCAGGAAATCCGCCTGCGCTACCTGATCCGCGCCGCCGCCGTGAAATCCGCAAATGATGCGGCCACCGCCATTGGCATCGCGCTTGAAGGTTCCGAGGCCGCTTTCGCCCGCCGGATGAACCGCACCGCTGCGGCGATGGGCATGACGCGCACCACTTTCCGCAATGCCAACGGCCTCACCGAGACAGGGCATCTGTCGACGGCGACCGACATGAGCATCCTCGGGCGCCATATGATCTACGACTTTCCGCAGTATTATAACCTCTTCTCGCGGCGGTCGGCCGACGCCGGCATCGCGCAGGTCAACAATACAAACCGGCGTTTCCTCGATGCCTATCGCGGTGCGGATGGCATCAAGACAGGTTATACTCGCGCTGCCGGCTACAACCTTGTCGCTTCGGCCGAGCGCGGAACCGAACGGATCATCGCGACCGTCTTCGGCGGCTCTTCAACCGCCGACCGCAACGCCAAGGTTTTCGAGCTTCTCGACATGGGCTTTGCCCGCGCCCAACCGCACGTGAAGGTTGCATTGCCACGCATGGGGACGATTCCCGACGACAATACGGTCGTTGTCGCATCGGCGAGCGAATCCTCTGCGGGCACGGCAGGCAAGACGATACGGGTCACCGGGCTTGTCACGACCAGCCTGCGCCCCTCCGCACGACCGACCGCCGGCGCAGTGCCGCTGCAGGTTGCCGAAGCGGATACGATTGCCCAGGCACTGGAGCTGGCTCTGGCGGGCGAAGATGATTTTGAAGAAGCCGGCCCAAGCGCCGAAGCGGCAGAGGCAGACCAGATCGCCGCCGCCATTGCGGCCAGCGTCGCCACGCAACCGCGCCCGAGCGACGTGGTGATGGCGTCTGCTGTTGTCGGCGCGCTCCCTTCGCCAGCCGAGCCCGAAGTCGTAACCCGCATCTCCACCTCCGGCGGGCGACACTGGGGCATCAATGTCGGCATCTATAACACCCGCTACGAGGCCGAGCGTGTGCTGCTGAGAGTGGCGCTCAATGAAATGACCACGCTCGATGGCTCGCTGCGCAAGATCACCCAGGGCTCGCGCGGGTATGAGGCGAATTTCATGGGCCTGAGCCGCGAGACCGCCGAGCTGGCTTGCCGTCGGCTTCAGGCGCGGTCTGTAGGCTGCTCGCTGATCGGCGAGGCAGGCTAGCGGCATAGTCGCTCAGAGGGGACACCATCAGACTTGAGAGTGGCGGGCCGGCACAAGAGCCGCAGGACGTGGCCTTGGCGGCCATCAGGCCAACTCTGGGCAACACTGGCCAACTCTGGGAAACGGCAACCGCCCCAAACGGTTTCCGTTCGGCCTAGACGAAAAAGGCCGCTCCTGAGAGCGGCCTTCTTTGTCAGATATCCGACCGGATCAGCCCTGCGTTGCCAGATAGGCGATCAGATTGGCACGATCTTCGGCTTTCGAGATGCCCTTGAAAGTCATCTTGGTGCCGGGTGCTGCGCCCTTGGGATCGGTCAGGAAGGCATCGAGGTGTTCGGGGCTCCAGACGTCGTAGACAGCTTCGAGCGCACCCGAATAGCTATAGCCTTCGGCCGCATCGACCGTGCGGCCAACGATGCCGTGCAGCGACGGACCGGTGCCATTCTTGCCAGCCTCAAGCGAGTGACATGCGCGGCAATTGCGCCACAGGCCTTCGCCGGCAGCGGCGTCAGCCGACGCGTAGAGGGTCGCGAAATCGGGGCCTTCTTCGACCGCTTCCCCGCCGATGCTGTCAGCGCCAGCGTCTTCGACCGGGATTACATAGGCCTGCGCATGTTCTTCGCCATGCGCCTCGGCAGCCCCGCCATAAAGCGATTCAGCGGCCCATTTGCCGAAGAGAAAGATCAGCAGAGCGGTGCAGACACCGGCGACGGCCTTCGTGATAGTCATTGTGTCGAACATGTCGCGTTCCATTTTGTTCGCAGTTTCCGGGCTATGTATCCGCTTCCAGAGGGGTCTTGCAAGCTGTAGTGGCGCGACTTATTGCCCATTTTGATGATTGCAGGGGAGAAACGCCATGTCGGCACGGATCGCATTTCAGGGAGAGCCCGGAGCCTACGGCCATCAGGCTTGCATCGAAGCACGCCCTGACTTCGACCCTCTGCCTTGCGCCACTTTCGAAGACGCCATCGAGGCTGTTCGCAAGGGTGACGCCGAACTTGGGATGATCGGCGTCGAGAATTCGACCTACGGGCGCGTCGCCGACGTGCACCAATTGCTTCCCGACAGTGGGCTTCACATCGTCGACGAAGCCTTTGTGCGGGTGCATATCAACGCGCTCGGCATTCCGGGCTCCAGACTAGCGGACCTCAAGCGGGTGCGAAGCATGTCCATTCTTCTGGGGCAGGCGAGAGAGTTTATCCGTGACAACAACCTGCACACGCTGAACTGGTCCGACAATGCCGCCGCCGCCCGCGAGATCGCTGCGCTTGGCGACCCCGCAGAGGGCGCCCTTGCGTCCGAGATTGCCGCCAAGATCTATGGCCTCGATATTCTGGCGCGGCACGTCGAAGATCACGACCGCAACACCACCCGCTTCCTGATCATGGCCCGCGAGCCCGACCTCAAGCGCCGCGGCAAGTTCGGCATGATGACCAGTTTCGTGTTCCGCGTCCGCAACATCCCCGCCGCGCTTTATAAGGCGATGGGCGGTTTTGCGACCAACGGGGTCAACATGACCAAGCTCGAAAGCTATATGGTTGGGGGCCATTTCACCGCGACGCAATTTTACGCCGAGATCGAGGGCCACCCGGACGATCGCAATGTCCAGCTCGCCTTCGAAGAGCTGGACTATTTCACCGATCATCTGAAGCTTATGGGGGTCTATCCGGCCGCCGCCCGCCGGCACGAAAAAGTTCGCGACTAATCAGCCGCGGTAGCCTTCTTCAATCTCTTCGGCGATACCGGCGACACGGGTTTTGAACCGGCGCATGATGGTCATCTTGGCAAGCCGCAGCGACTGGACCATCAGGCGTGCCGACAATGTTTGCGGCACAAATTCGACCGCAATGCAAAGACGTGTCCGGTTTCGCGAAAGCGCGATCAGCTCGACAATCGTCTGACCCGCAAGGCCGCCTGAGGAAAAACTCGCTACGAGCAGGCTTGGGCTTTCGACCTTTTCCAAAGTGACCAGCGCATTTCGGGCCCCGCCGCGAAACGTAAATGCAAGGGCCCATGTTGTCTTGCCCTCAACCACGTTTCGGACAACTTCAACCCCGCGCCGCATCGCCGACCGTTCGAGAAGTGCAAAATCCCCCACTCTGTCAAAGACATGGTCGATCGGTGCTTCGATATCTTCGCGAGCGCTAAGTTTCATGTGCCTGCATTCCGGTTTTTCCGCACTGTTTTAGGTCAATCGCTGCGGTCTGCAAGCCAATCGAGCAAAAGCGCGTGAGCGATTGATCCCCGGCGCGAAGGGCGGATGACCGGATGCAGACCGGCAAACACATCAACCAGCGTCTCGCGGCTCACCCATAGGGCATTCTCGAGCTCGACGGGATCGAGGGTGATTTCGTGGCTCAAGGCCTCCGCCCGACAGCCAATCATCAAAGAGCTTGGATAGGGCCAGGGCTGGCTGGCCATGAGCCCTACATCTCCGATCTTGACCCCCGTCTCTTCGAAAACCTCGCGTCGGATCGCGGCCTCGATCGTCTCGCCTGGTTCCATGAAACCGGCAAGCAAGGAATACATCCCCTCGGGCCAACCGGGCGACCGCCCGAGAAGAACCGAATTGCCAAGCGTCACCAGCATGATCACGACCAGATCGGTCCGCGGAAAGTGCATGGCGCCACAGGTCGGACATTTCCGCTGCCAGCCAGATTGAATGCTTTGGCTCTCCGCCCCGCAGGCCGAACAGAAGCGATGGCTCGCGTGCCAAACCAAGAGGCTTTTCGCCGTCGCCGCCAATTCGGCGTCAAGCGGCGAAAGGCGGGTCATCACCGCTCTGAGATCGCAGAACAGATGATCGGGCGGCAGATCGGGATGGGAATACTCGTTGAGATCAAAGATGCCTGTGGCTTCTTCGCCCAAGGTATCGGGAACCCACTTGGAAAGTTCGCAGGCGAAATAGGCCTTTCCCTCGGACATCCCAAGAAAGATCGGAGGTAACTCTGCGTCTTTCAGCACGGGATGGCCTTCGGGCAGGAGTGCGAGCCGGTGTTTCTGTGCGCCGCAAACCAGAGGGCGACCACGCCAGAGGACAAGAAAGCGCCCGCCATCGCTCGCGGCGAGGCTATGAAGGTCGTCCGTCTTTCCGCGAAGATGGGCGCTGCGATCCAGACTGGCGCCGACAAAGGCAATTCGTGAGAGAGCATTTTCCATGTGGCAGAACTGGCATGGCCGATGGGCTTTTTCAAACATCAAGAACAGAACCGCTGGAAATAGCCAAAACTCTTCCTATGGTTGTATTGAACATCGGGAGGCTGAGCAGCAGGTTGGACCAAGAAGAACCGAGAGAAGACACAACCTTCAGCATGCAGATTCTTGCGACAACGGATCTGCATATGCGGCTATTTCCCTTTGATTATCTCCGCGACAGGCCAAGCGGCGCGGGTGATCTGGCCACCCTCGCGACATTGATCGACAGGTTGAGGGCCGAGAATCACAATACCTTGCTGGTCGACAACGGCGACTTTCTGCAGGGAACCCCAATGGCTGATGTGGTCGCCGAGGGCATCTCTGACGCTGTAGCGGCGTTCCATCCCGCCATCGCCGCGATGAATATTGCCGAATATGATGCGGCCGGGATCGGCAATCACGAATTCGACTATGGCCCGACAGTCTTGCGGGCCGCTTTGTCCTGCGCCAACTTCCCGTTTCTCTGTGCCAATTTGGGGATGACCGGCCGGGTGCAAGATCGCCTGCCAAACCTCAAGAAGGAGGTCATTCTGGAGCGGACCTTTCACGGCGCGGCGGGACAGAGGATTGCCCTGCGCGTCGGCATTCTCGGCCTCACCCCTCCGGGCGCGGGCTCTGCCGAAAACGTCGCCGACGACATGGTCATTGCTGCCAAAGCCGCCGTCCGGCGCCTTCGCGAAGGCGCGGCTGACATCATTCTGGCCCTGTGCCATTCGGGTATGCCCGCGTCTGGTGCCTCCAGACAGGATGCGATTCTCAGGATCGCCTCGATTGAAGGGATCGACGCAATTGTCGGCGGTCATACTCACCAGCCCTTTCCCGGGCACCAATGCGACCCCTTGCCAGAGGTCGACGCGACCACCGGTCACATCTGCGGCAAACCGGCGGTCGCGCCGGGCGCCTTTGGCAGCCAGCTTGGGAGGATCGTGCTTGATGTGGGTCGAGAAGGCCGCCGTTGGCGGGTTGCGGCCTCGAAGGTCGATCTGCTTTCGCCGACGCCATCCGACGTGGCTGCGCACCCCGCGATCGTCAGAGAGCTCGACACCATCCATCAGGCGACACGCCAAGCCTGCAATCAGATTGTCGGCAAGACCCTTTCGCCGCTGCATAGTCTGACACCGCTTCTGACGCCGGATCCGTGCCTTTCCCTGCTGGCCCGCGCGCAGTCGCGTTCTGTTTCGGAACGACTTCTCGGCTCTCCGTGGGCCGATCTGCCGCTCTTGTCTGCCGTCGCCCCCCGTCAGAGCCCGATCAAGATCGAGACGGGCTGCATTCGCCGACGGCAGGTGTTTGAATTGGTGCCCTTTCCAGACCGCTGCTGTGCGATCGTTGCGACAGCGTCTCAACTGCGGCGCTGGCTGGCGCGCGCGGCATCGGTATTCGTTTCCGTCCAGCCCGGCGTTCGGCTTCAGCCTTTGATCGACCCGGGCAAGCCCGGCTATACCTTCGACATACTCTATGGCCTTACCTACCGGATCAATCTCGCACCCGGACTGCCGCGAATCGCCGACCTACGCTATCGAGGGATCGAGGTTTCCGACGAGGACAGTTTCGTCGTTGCACTCAGCAGCCACAGGCTGGGTGAAGGCAGCTCCGATCTTTTCGGCGGCTGTCCGGTCGTCTCCGAGAACGGCGATCTTCTGTCGACGGCGATTCAAAACCACTTGGGAGAAGGGCCGTTGACTGCCGACAATCCGCCGGTCTGGCGCTTTGTGCCCCAGCCCGCAACCTCGGCCTGGATCGAAGCGGACGAAGCCATCCTGCCCGATCTTACCAAAGACGGCCCCCTGCGACCCGTCGGTCAGGCTCGTCAAGGGATCCAACGGTTCGAGGTGGATCTATCGGACCGATCCCAACACTTTGCCCCGGCCGCCAACTAGCCTTGAACCCCGCCGCCGCCGCCGCTATATGACCCCCGAGAGGTTGGCGCGGGCGAGCGCCTCGCCAACCCGGTCAGGTCCGGAAGGAAGCAGCCGTAACGAGCCCCGCTTGGGTCGTTGTCCAGCCTCTCACCTTTCCTCAAACCTCTTGGCAGGACTGCCCGTTTCGGGTTAGCTTGTCTTGTTGCCAGTCAGACGGAGGAGGACAATTCATGGAGATTGCAACCCGCCTCCGGGCCGCCGCCTGAGGTCAGGCCGCCGCCCGTTGTGAACCGCTGCGCCATTTTCGGCGTTCTTTCACACGTTTCAAAAGGCACATCACAGTGACAGATCACGAACTTGCCGGCCTTGGATGGTCGGCGCATTTTGCTCGTCAGGTTCAATTAGGCGAGGCCGTGGCGCGGATCAGCGCCGTTCACCGCGACAGGCTTGAGGCGATTTCCCCTCAAGGCCTTTTGTCGCTCACGACACAGGAAGAAACAGGCCGGCTTGCCGTTGGCGACTGGGTTGTTCAAGACGGAGCAAGCGCGCTCAGACGGCTCGAGAGGCTGACCCTCATCGGCCGCCGCGCCGCCGGAGAAGAATCGAAAGGCCAGATCATCGCGGCCAATGTCGATATGCTGGGGATCGTTACCAGCTGCAATGCCGATTTCAATCCCGCGCGGCTGGAACGTTATCTGGCGATCTGCACGGCGGGCGGGGCCTTGCCGCTGATCATCTTGACCAAAGCCGATCTCGCCGCCGATGCCGACGACTACAGGCAGAATGCCCAGCGCCTGTCGCCTCTGGCCATCGCCATCGCCATAAACGCCTGCGACGCCGAGGATGTGGCCCGGCTCGAACCCTGGTGCCGAAACGGGCAGACACTTGCTCTTGTCGGTTCTTCGGGTGTCGGCAAGACCACGATCCAGAACAGTCTGACCGGCATCGCGGACGCGACCCAAGGCATCCGCGAGGACGACGCCAAGGGCCGGCACACAACCACCTCTCGTGTGCTCCGCCCGACGCTTGCTGGTGGCTGGCTGATCGACACGCCGGGAATGCGAGAGCTGCGCCTTGCGGATGTTGCCGAAGGGATCGAGCAGATCTTTTCCGATATCGCCGAGATGACAACCGCCTGCCGTTTCAGCGATTGCCGGCACGAAACGGAACCGGGCTGCGCCATCCTTGCCGCAATGGAGGAAGGGCGCCTTGATCCGGCGCGGTATGCCCGTTGGCAAAAGCTGCAACGGGAGGACCAGCACAACACCGAAGCCGTTCACGAATCCCGTGCCCGTTATCGCCGCTTTGCAAAGCAGTCGAAGGCCGGACGGGAAAGATCCGAATTCAAGCGTCGGGGGTGGAAGGAATAGGGACGCGGCGCGCCCAATCAAATTGCCCTTCGGTCTCGACGGCGCAGGGACGGACGCCGCGCAAACGGTAAAGCGCGGCCTCTGGCTCTTCTCCGAGCTCGACCATAAGCCGCAAGACGATCATCCCCGATCGTCCGCAGCCACCGTGGCAATGCACAAGCACCTTGCCGCCGCCCACGAGAATCGAGCGCGCGACCAACGACAGGGCCGGCCAAGCCTCGTCGACCACGCCGCCCGGAGTGCCGAAATCGACGACCGGCAAATGTTCCCATGCGATTCCAAGGGCTGCAAGATCGTGGCCAAGCCCGCTTGCACCGCGACTTTCCATCTCGGACATGGTTGTCATGCTGATGACAAGGGCCGGATCCCATGCGACGAGTTGTGTGAAATCCAGGTCGAACCGGCCCCCCCTTCCGGGCAATGGCGCCAAGCCTATGCGCCCGCCACCCGCTTCGACTTCCCTGACCACAAACTCGGCCATGCACACTCCTTCTCGGTGGACCTCGCCCTTCCCGCCCATTACCCTGCTCTGGAACATAGCCCAGAGATCCTAATGTCCGAGACCACAGCCAAACCATATCAGGTTCTCGCCCGAAAGTATCGGCCCGAGACATTTGCCGATCTGGTCGGGCAGGACGCAATGGTCCGAACGCTGAAAAACGCTTTTGCCGCCGACCGGATCGCGCAGGCCTTCATCATGACGGGCATTCGCGGCACCGGCAAAACCACCACCGCAAGGATCATCGCCAAGGGGATGAACTGCATCGGCCCCGATGGAAACGGCGGACCAACGACCGAGCCCTGCGGCCAGTGCGAACACTGTGTCGCGATCATGGAGGGCCGCCACGTCGATGTGATGGAGATGGACGCCGCCTCGCGCACCGGCGTGGGCGATATCCGCGAGATCATCGACAGCGTGCACTATCGTGCGGCATCGGCGCGCTTCAAGATCTACATCGTCGACGAGGTGCATATGCTCTCGACGAGCGCCTTCAACGCGCTGTTGAAAACGCTGGAAGAGCCGCCCGCCCACGTCAAATTCATCTTTGCCACGACCGAGATCCGCAAGGTTCCGGTCACGGTCCTGTCGCGGTGCCAGCGGTTTGATCTGCGCCGGATCGAGCCCGAGGTGATGATTGCGCTTCTGCGCAAGATCGCCACTTCGGAAGGCGCCGGGATAGCCGACGATGCCCTCGCCCTTATCACCCGTGCGGCCGAGGGATCGGCCCGCGATGCGACCTCGCTTCTCGATCAGGCAATCAGCCACGGCGCGGGAGAAACGACCGCCGATCAGGTTCGAGCCATGCTCGGGCTGGCCGATCGTGGGCGTGTTCTCGATCTTTTCGACATGATCCTCAAGGGCGAAGCCGCCGCGGCGCTGACCGAACTTTCGAGCCAATATGCCGACGGCGCCGACCCGATGGCGATCCTGCGGGATCTGGCCGAGATCGCCCATTGGGTTTCGGTGATCAAGATCACGCCCGAGGCCGCCGATGATCCGACCATCTCTCCCGACGAGCGGAGCCGCGGGCAGGCGATGGCCGCCGCCATCTCCATGCGGGTTCTGACACGGCTGTGGCAGATGTTGCTCAAGGCGCTTGAAGAGGTCGCGCTCGCGCCGAACGCAATGATGGCCGCCGAGATGGCGGTGATCCGACTGACCCATGTGGCCGACCTGCCCACGCCGGACGAGCTGGTTCGCAAGCTTCAGGACGCGACGCCCCCGCCCTCCGGCCCCGTTGGCGGAGGCCGCGCGCCGCAGGCGGGCAGCGCCAGCACCTACGCCCGCGCCCATACACCCGCACCCACCCATAGCGGGCCGAGCGGCCCCTCGGCCCACGAGGCGCAGGCGGCGGCTGCCCTCGCCGAGGATGCGCTCGCCCGCTATGCCCGCTTTGAAGACGTGGTCGAACTGATCCGCGCCCATCGCGACGTGAAGCTTCTGGTCGAGGTGGAAACCGGCATCCGCCTTGCCCGCTATCAACCGGGGCGGATCGAGTTTGAGCCAGCCCCCGGCGCGCCCAGCGACCTTGCCCCGCGCCTTGGCGCACGGCTTCAGGCCTGGACCGGCAACCGCTGGGCCGTGACCCTCGTCAATTCCGGCGGCGCGGAGACCATCGCCGAGCTTCGCGATGCCGAGGCGATCGCCCTCAAGGCCGAGGCGGCAAGCCATCCTCTGGTGCAAGCCGTCCTTCACGCCTTTCCGAAATCGAAGATCACCGAAGTCCGGACCGCCGCTGAGCAGGCGCAAACCGCGCTGACCGAGGCGCTGCCGGAGGTCGAAGACGAATTGGATCCTTTCGAAGAAGACTGACCCTTGCCCCCCATGCCCCGCGGCCATATCTGGAGCGGGAACAACCAAGGAGACCCCGATGCTCAAAGGTCTAGGCGGCCTCGGCGATATGGCCAAAATGATGAAGGCCGCGCAGGAAATGCAGGGCAAGATCGCCCAGCTTCAGGAAGACATGGCCAATATCATGGTCGAGGGCGAGGCCGGGGCCGGCCTTGTAAAGGCCACAGCCACCGCCAAGGGCGAACTGAAAGCGCTCAATATCGATCCGTCGATCTTTTCATCGGACGACAAGGAAATGGTCGAGGACCTGATCCTCGCCGCCGTCAAGGATGCGCAAGCCAAGGCCACAGACCGCGCCGCCGAAGAGATGCAGAAACTGACCGACGGCCTTGGCCTTCCGCCGGGCATGAAGATGCCCTTCTAGGCCGGGAATGACCCAAGGCACCCCCGATATCGAGGCGCTGATCGAGCTGATGGCCCGGCTTCCGGGCCTCGGGCCGCGATCGGCGCGGCGGGCGGTGCTGCATCTCATCAAGAAACGCACAGTTCAGCTTCTTCCCTTGGCCGAGGCGCTCCACAAAGTCGGCACGACCGCCCGCGAATGTGCGCGCTGCGGCAATATCGGCAGGGGCGATCTGTGCGATATCTGCGCGGACTCTCGCCGCGCCAACGGCGAAATCTGCGTTGTCGAGGATGTGGCCGATCTTTGGGCGATGGAACGGTCAGGCGTGTTCAAGGGGCGCTATCACGTTCTGGGCGGCACGCTCTCGGCGCTCGACGCGGTCGGCCCCGACGAGCTGCGAATCCCCCGCCTTCTTGATCGGATTGCCGAGGAAAACGTCTCGGAGGTGATCCTCGCCCTTGGCGCCACCATCGACGGCCAGACCACCGCACATTATATCGCCGACCAGCTTCCCGAGCTGCGCGTCACTTCGCTGGCGCAGGGCGTGCCGGTCGGCGGCGAGCTCGATTATCTCGACGACGGAACGATCAGCGCCGCGCTCAAGGCCCGCAGAGCTCTCTAGAAACGCAAAACCCCGGCACGATGGCCGGGGTTTCGGGGCTGTTTGGGCGACAACCTACTTGTCGTCGTCGTCCTCGTCATCATCATCCGGCAGGTTGAAGAAGCTGTCGGCGTCCGAGAAATCGGTGTTGTCTTTTTCGTCATCGCTGGCCGAAAGGCTAAACGTCTCGAGGCCGGCAATGGCCGAAGGCATTTTCGGCTCGGGCGCCATACCGAGGCTTTGCTCGGTCGAGACGAGTTTGCGGCGCTCGTCGTCGGACATGACGCCGCCTTCCTTGGCTTTCTTGGCGTTGGCCTTCTGAACCGCGGCATCCAGTTCGGACTGTTTGCACAGGCCCAGAGCGACCGGATCAATCGGATCGATATTCGAGATGTTCCAATGGGTCCGCTCGCGGATCGCCTGAATGGTCGGCTTGGTCGTGCCGACAAGCTTGGCGACCTGACCGTCCGAAAGCTCGGGGTGGAATTTCACCAGCCAAAGGATCGATGCGGGCCGGTCCTGGCGCTTGGAGAGCGGCGTATAGCGTGGGCCGCGGCGCTTTTCTTCGCCGGTGGCGGCCGGGTTGAACTTGAGCTTGAGCTTGTGTTCGGGGTCCTTCTCGGCTTTCTCGATCTCTTCTGCCGTCAGCTGGTTGTTGGCGATCGGGTCGAAGCCCTTCACGCCGGTTGCCACATCGCCATCGGCGATGCCTTGAACCTCAAGCTCGTGCATCCCGACGAATTCGGCGATCTGCTTGAAAGTGATGGTCGTGTTGTCCACCAGCCAGACGGCGGTGGCCTTTGCCATGATCGGTTTGTCAGACATGGGCCTCTCCTAATACACAAGCCTTCCCCGTGCCCCGGAATAGGGCGGGCCCAGCGGACCCAGTTCTCTTTGTTGGGGAACTTGGGGGCTATATAGTCGCCAGATCGGCCGGTGAAAAGGTCTAAAAATTCCGTCGCGCCGCGGCGTCCTTTGACAGGGAAAGGCCTGAATCGCCGCCTGGGGGATTGATTCGCGCGTCTGGGTTATGCTCAAGAACCGAGAGTCAACCCTTGCACGTTCCCGCGAGAGACGCGGATCGGGCGACAGGCCGCGGCAGACCGTAAGGCCTTGACGCGCAAGTTGGAAACGAACCCCAACATCCTGCGGATGATGTTGCTATTTGGTACCAAATATCGACCCCGAGATAATTTCTGTGCGATATTTGTTGACTAGGCGGATTTTTGCCGACTTTGTAGTGGCACGCGCGGCCTATCGACGCGCTCAACAACACAGGGAAGAGAACAATGTTGGATAAAGCCAAAAAAACCATCGGCACGCTGACCGAAATCGGCATCGCGCTGCTGGCTCTTGCAATCGTAGCGTCGCTTCTGGTTGGCGCTAATAACATGGCGTTCCTCGGTGACGTCGTCGGCAACATCACCGCTCTGGTGAGCTCGCTCGGCAGCGCTGGCCTCGCCGGCCTGATCACTCTGGGCGTTGTGCTGCACCTGCTGCAGAAGTAAGCAGTAGAAGATAAGAATATTACCTCTCCCAGCAGCAAGGCCAATAGATGGATAGGATCCAAAGCGCGCTCTCCAGACTTCAAGCTCTTTTCTTGAAAGCAGCCGAAGTCATGGCGGTGCTCGTCGCCCTCATCGTCTTGGTCTACATATTGTTGGGAGAGGATTCCGGCCCCTATGTCACAGGGGTCGTGACCAACCTGTCGTTGCTGATCTTCGCGATCACCCCGCAGACGATCATCGCCATTGCGATTGTCATCTGCCTTTACATCGCGCTCAAGAAACGCGTCTAGCCAGCGACGTTCAAAACGATCTTTCCGATATGGGCTGAGGATTCCATGCGCGCATGGGCCTCGCTTGCGTTTTCAAGATCAAATTCACGGTCCATTACAGGTCGGAATTTGCCTGCTTCGATCATTGGCCACACGTTTTCCAAAAGCTCTTTGGCGATGGCAGCCTTTGCCAGATCGGACTGCGGCCGCAGGGTCGAGCCGGTGAAGGTCAGGCGGCGCATCATGATCTGCGACAAGTTCGCCTCGATCCCGGCGCCTTTCAGGAAGGCGATCTGAACTAGGCGCCCCTCGTCGGCCAGCGCCTTGAGGTTACGCTCGAAATAGGGCCCGCCAACCATGTCGAGGATCAGGTTCGCGCCGCCCTCGGCCCTCAGCGCCAGAACGAAATCCTCTTCGTGGTAATTGAGCGCCCGTTCGGCCCCGAGCGCCCCGCAAGCCGCGCATTTTTCCTTGCTGCCCGCGGTGGTGAAAACACGCGCGCCGAGTGCTGCGGCGATCTGGATCGCTGTCGTGCCGATACCGGACGAGCCGCCATGCACGAGGAACCGCTCGCCGGCCTTCAGTCCGCCCCGCATAACGACATTGGACCAGACCGTGAAACAGGTCTCCGGCAGGCAAGCCGCCTCTTTCAGCGAGAGCCCGTTGGGGATCGGCAGGCAATGTGCTGCGGGCGTGACGACATAGTCGGCATAGCCGCCGCCCGGCAAAAGCGCGCAGACTTCATCGCCCGCTCGCAGGCCCGAAACTCCGGCACCCACCGCATCAATGACCCCGGACGCCTCAAGCCCCGGCAGGTCGGATGCCGTCGGCGGCGGCGCATAGGATCCGGCCCGCTGAAGGGCGTCGGGGCGGTTCACCCCCGCATAGGCCACACGAATGCGCACTTGCCCATAGCCCGGCTCTGGGATTGGCCGCTTGGCCGGGGTCAGAACCTCGGGCCCGCCGGGGCGGGAAATTTCTATGGCGCGCATCATTGTGGTCATCCTTCCTTCGGCCCTTCGGGCGCCCAATGGCCGGGCAGGTCCGATGCAGGTTCTCTGCGCGGGGCGCGAACCCCCGACAGCGCCTGCCCCAAACCCTTCATGAGCGGCCCGAATGCCTTGCTGTCTCGAAGCTGGGCCTTGGCCATCTCAAACTGCATCACATTCTCGATCCGGCGGTCGATGAAGGCATCGGTTGCCTCGCCGCCGCTCTCGTCCCCGAGCCAGAACAATACGACCGAGGAATAGACCGCCGAGAGGATCGCCCGTTTGGAATACCAGTTCACATCGCGCGAGGTATCGCCCAGCTCGTTCCAGATGCGATCCGCCGTGCCCCAGATCAGCGCCGCCCCTTCCGCAGCATGGTGCGGCAGCGAAAACAGCGCCGTGCCGCGGCGGACGGCCTCGCGGTCGGCGTGAGCAAGGCGCTGGCGCAACGCGAAGGCCACGCGCGCGCTATAGCGCATCGCGCCAAGATCGGCCCCGGCCATTGCGGCCGCCATTTCATCGTCGCCGCGATTATGATACGCAACCGCAAGATCAATTGCTCCTCGCGGGCAGAGCGCCTTGATCGTCTGCTCGTCGGCGCCAAGCTCTGCCGCCCCCGCCTTGAGCGCGGCCTCTGACCAGCCATCAAAAGCAACGTGCGGCAAGACAGCATCGAGAAGACCTTGAAGATCAACGGGTTTGGCGCGTTTGGGCATGGCAGACTCCTTACCTGCCCCAGACTAGACAAAGAACCGGGCCTTTGCTATACGGCGCGCTCCTGCAACTTATGCAAATCCAACTTAGAGAGGTGGTGAAAACCACATGCAGGTTAGTGTTCGTGACAATAACGTCGATCAGGCGCTCCGCGCTCTGAAGAAAAAGCTGCAGCGTGAAGGCGTATTCCGCGAGATGAAGCTCAAGCAACATTTCGAGAAGCCGTCGATCCGCAAGGCGCGCGAGAAGGCCGAGGCCATCCGCCGTCAGCGCAAGCTGGCTCGTAAGAAGGCGCAGCGTGAGGGTCTGCTCTAAGCACCCCCTGACGAACGCGAAAAACGGCCCCCGCAGCCTCTGGCTCCGGGGGTTTGTTTTTTCCGGGGCGGTGCTAGTCTCGCGGCAAAGACGTGGAGGCTATCGTGCGTCGTCCAGCCATTCTCGACACATTTCCCGAGACGACCCGCACCAGTCTGACGGCAGACGCCCTGTCGGGCATGACCGTCGCAATGGTGGCGATCCCGCTCAGCCTTGCCATTGCCATAGCGTCAGGGGCCGATCCCGCCACGGGGCTGATCACGGCGATCATCGGCGGATTCCTGATTTCGGCCTTCGGCGGATCGCATAACCAGATCGGCGGCCCGACGGGCGCCTTCATCGTCGTCGTCTATGGGGTGATCGCGGCGCATGGCTATGACGGCCTGGTCATCGCCACCCTTATGGCCGGCCTTATCCTTCTTCTTGCCGGCTTCCTGCGCGCCGGAAGCTTGATCGCCTATATCCCCGAAGCGGTGATCGACGGCTTTACGATGGGGATCGCTGTCATCATCGGCACCAGCCAGCTCAAGGATTTCTTTGGCCTGTCGATCGACAAGGTGCCAGCGGATTTTCTTGAAAAGATCCCCGCCCTCTGGGCAGAGCGCGGTTCGGTGAATGCCGAAGCGATCTTGGTCGCGCTTGTGACGATGGTCTTGATCGTGCTCTTCCGCCGCGCGGCGCCCAAGCTGCCGGGCCTGATCGTTGCCGTGGCCCTGGTGTCGATGGCAGTGGCGATGACGCCGATCGACACCGACACCATCGGTTCGCGGTTTGGGGATTTGCCGCGAACCCTGCCGGCCCCGAAATTCCCCGAAATCTCGGTTGCGCGGCTGCAAGAGCTTTTCCCGTCGGCCATGGTCATCGCCTTTCTTGCCGGGGTGGAATCACTTTTGTCGACGATGGTCGCCGACCGAATGACCGCCGGCAAACATCGCCCCAATGCCGAACTGATCGCCCAAGGCATTGCCAATTTCGGCTCGTCGCTCTTCGGCGGCCTGCCGGCAACAGGCGCCATCGCCCGCACCGCAACCAATATTCGCGCCGGAGGGCGAACGCCGCTGGCTGGCATCATTCACGCACTGACGATCTTGATCATCATGTGGCTTGTTGCACCGATGGCCGGCTATCTTGCCATGCCCGCTCTTGCGGGTCTCTTGATTCTTACGGCGTGGAACATGGCCGAGCCCCACAAATGGCGGGCGCAGCTTGCCAAACCGCGGGCCGACCAAGCGGTTCTGTTGGTGACGTTTCTGCTCACGGTTCTGGCCGACCTGACCATCGCAATCGGCGTCGGCGTGGCGCTCGGCCTCGCCGTCCGCCTGCGCCGCCGTCAGGTTCCGCCTGCCGACTGGACCCCGCGGGAGAAATAGCTAGCCGATCGGGATCGCAGTCGTCTGGCGCACGTTCTTGAGAGAGAAGGACGATTGCATCGTCTGGACGCCCGGAAGGGTCGCCAGATAGCGGCGGTGGATTTGGGCGAAATCGTCGGTATCGCGGGCGATGACCTTGAGCAGATAGTCTGCCGTTCCGGCCATCAGGTGGCATTCGAGAACTTCGGGCACGCGCGAAACCGCCCGCTCGAACGCTTCCAGAATTTCATCTGCCTGCCCGTTGAGGGTGATCTCGACGAAAACAGTGGTCTGTCGCCCAAGCTTGCGCGGATCCAGAAGCGCGACATACCCCCTGATATACCCCGAGGCTTCAAGCCTCTGGACCCGCCGATGGCAGGCGGAAGGCGACAGATTCACCCTCTCCGACAGATCTGCGTGCGAGATTCGTCCGTCCTTTTGGAGGGCTTCGAGTATTCGACGATCCGTGCTGTCTATTTCCATCTGGCGCACTCTTCTGGCGTTTTTAAATCAATATCTGCACGTTTTCACCAAAACGTCGCGAATATCAACACGAGATACCCAAGAACTTGCGCGCCGACTGCGCGATATTCGCGTCAGATTCGAACACTTATTGGGAGGATGCCCGATGCACATCGGTTGCCCGAAGGAAATCAAGCCTCAGGAATTCCGCGTTGGCATGACGCCAAGCGCCGCTTTTGAAGCCATCAAGGCCGGTCATACCGTCACCATTGAGACCAACGCAGGTGCTGGCGCTGGCTTCTCCGACGCCGACTATGTCGCTGTCGGCGCCAGAATTGCTGGCACCGCGAAGGATGTCTTCGCAGCGGCCGACATGATCGTGAAGGTGAAAGAGCCCCAATCGGGCGAGCGCAAGATGCTGCGCGAGGGCCAGATCCTCTTCACCTATCTCCACCTTGCTCCCGATCCGGAGCAGACCAAAGACCTTCTCGCCTCGGGCGCGACCTGCATTGCCTATGAGACCGTGACCGACGATCGCGGCGGCCTGCCGCTTCTCGCTCCGATGTCCGAAGTTGCGGGCCGTCTTGCCCCGCAGGTCGGCGCATGGACCTTGCAAAAGGCCAACGGTGGCCGCGGCGTCCTTTTGGGTGGCGTGCCGGGCGTTTCTCCGGCCAAGGTCCTTGTGATCGGCGGCGGCGTCGTCGGCACCCACGCGGCCAAGATCGCCGCGGGCATGGGCGCTGATGTGACCGTGCTCGACCGCTCGATCCCGCGCCTGCGCTATCTCGACGACGTTTTCGGCGGCACCTTCAAGAACGCCTATGCCTCGGCCGCCAACACGATCGATCTGGCCCGTCAGGCCGACATGATCATCGGCGCCGTTCTGATCCCCGGCGCGGCTGCGCCCAAGCTGATCTCGAAAGCCCAGCTCTCCGAGCTCAAGCCCGGCGCCGCGCTTGTCGACGTCGCCATCGACCAGGGCGGCTGCTTCGAAACGTCGCGCGCCACGACACACCAGGACCCGATCTACGACGTCGATGGCATCATGCATTACTGCGTGGCCAACATGCCGGGCGCCGTTGCCCGCACCTCGACCATCGCTCTCGGCAACGCGACGATGCCGTTCATGATAGCTCTGGCCAACAAGGGCTGGAAACAGGCCTGTGCCGACGACAAGCACCTGCTGAACGGTCTTAACGTGCACGCCGGCAAACTGACCTACGCCGCAGTTGGCGAAGCGCTTGGCCTGCAAAGCGTGGCCGCGGCTTCGGTTCTCTGAGACAAGGTTAGGGGCCGCACCCTCCCGTGGCCCAACCTTTGCAAGGCCCGCCATTCCCTGGCGGGCCTTGTTCCTTTTCACTTCTTGGCTTTGAGCGCGTCACGGATCTCGGCTAAAAGCTCTTCTGCCGTCGGTCCTTTGGGGGCGGGTGGCGGCGCGGCCTCTTCTGTGCGCTTCATGCTGTTCACACCCTTGACGAGCAGGAACACCACCCACGCAACGATGAGGAACTTGATCACCGCGTTGATGAAGTTGCCGTAGTTGAAGGCCGCCGCATCCGGATCGCTGCTCAGCGCGACCTTGA
>Ga0222714_10001268_pt1 | contig 28489 bp, 28 predicted proteins | sample C33_3DmetaG_FD_165048 | JGI IMG/M metagenome (GOLD analysis project Ga0222714, IMG submission 165048) | Estuarine water microbial communities from San Francisco Bay, California, United States - C33_3D | ecosystem: Environmental > Aquatic > Marine > Unclassified | place: USA: California... | reverse complement strand
GTAGCGGTTGATCAACCAAGTATTGCTGGGTTGCAGTGGCACAAACAGGGCCAATGGTCGGGGCTCAGCAAGGGCCTGATTGGCCTTGATGGCGGCGACTGCATGCAATTTCAACCAACGTTGCGGAGGCCTGAAATAAGGGTGAACTTGGGGAAACCACACCGAACCTTGGGCTATGTTCAATCGGGCTGAATCGTAGAGATCAGCTTCGTTTCGCATGAATCCGTAGGCGCTGAAAGGATCCAGCTCGAGCGAATCGGCCAGGTCAGCTTCCAAGCCTATATGGTCACTGGCAATAGCAAGCGGCGCCTCTTCAGACGAGGTTGATACAGCAGCAGGAGCTACCTCCTCTGATTGGGCCATCACCGAGCCCATACCCAGCAGGTAGAACAAGGAAAATGTGGCTATTTTGAGATTGTTTATCATGATAGGATTGCCCCTTAAGCTGGGGCCGAGCAATATAAGGTTAAACGATATTGAGAACTTGTTCTTTTATCTGCTCCAACTTTTCTTTCATGGCCACCACGGCTTGCTGCATGGGGAAATGATTGCTTTTGACGCCCATGGTGTTCATTTCTCTGCCCATTTCCTGAGAGATAAAGTTGAGTTTTCGGCCTTTGGGCTCTTCTTTCAAACAGGTTTTGAAATAGGTCAAATGCTGGCCCAAACGCTGTTTTTCTTCGGCAATGTCCCACTTGTCTAAATAGACCAATACTTCTTGTTCAAAACGGGCATCGTCGATGCCATTTTGGCGAACATGCTCATGGAGATTGTGGTAAATGCGCTCACGCAAGCCCTGTTTGCGGGGGTCTTCTTCGCGTTCAACCGCCGCCAAATCTTGTTCGATGGAAGCAATCAATTCGGCCAACTTTTGGCCCGTTGCAGCACCTTCAGAACAGCGAAACGCGTCTAATGCATCAATGGCCCTGGAAACGCAATTTTTAACCAAATCGTTGAGTTGATCATCGGGCTCACGCTCAGGCTGTCGAAGCACATCGGGGTAGCGTATGATTTCCCGCAAAGGATCTTGCAAGGGAGTACCCAATTCACGGCCCAAATTCTGCAAAACAGCCAAATATTGCTTGGCCAAAGCCGCATTCGCCTCCAAGGCACCTTCGGTATTGGCTTCTTTCGATTCCAATTTGATGTGGCATGAAAAAGTACCCCGTTCCAACCGATCATTGAGCATTTTTCGCAAGATGGGATCCCATTCATTCAGCATCTTGGGTATGCGCAAATCAGCTTCAAAATAGCGGCCGTTTAAGGCTTTGATTTCGCAGACCACAGACCAGCGATCATTCTCGGTCGTAGCACGACCAAAACCGGTCATGCTCTTGATGCGTTCACTCATGCTTCGAAGATAGGTGTACCCGCTAATTGGGTTACCTTTGCCGATGCTATGTCAGCGAAAACATTCCCACATTGGGCCTTTGCGGTGTTGAGTTTAGTGGTCGTATTCGCATCGGCTTGCCAAAGCCCGAGCACTGAAAATGCCGCTGGTTCTGAAACTGTTCAAGCGCCTACGTTTGTTGAAGTTCCCGGATTTTCAGGAGACTCTGCCAAAGAATACGTAGCAGACCAATTGGCCTTTGGCCCTCGAGTTCCCGGTACCCCAGCCCAATTGCGCTGTGCTGAATACCTGCAAAACAAACTGCTGATTTGGGCCGACACCGTGCTGCGCCAAAGCGGCAAAGTCACTGCCTTCAACGGGACCGAACTACCCTGCTACAACATCATAGGCAGCTTCAATTGGAATGCTTCTCATCGCATAGTACTAGCCTCTCACTGGGACAGTCGGCCCTTTGCCGACCAGGACCCTGACAACCCAACGGGTGCCATTTTGGGAGCCAATGACGGCGCTAGTGGCGTGGGTGTTTTGCTCGAAATCGCCCGAAACCTCAGTCAACAGTGTCCTGACTGGGGCATCGACATTGTCTTTTTTGACGCCGAAGATTACGGCATGTCTCAGGTAGAGAACTCCTTTTGCTTGGGTTCTCAACTGTGGGCAGCTCACCCACATCGCGAGAATTACCGAGCCGATTTTGGGGTACTCCTGGATATGGTAGGCGGCAAAGACGCCCAATTCTTTTGGGAAGACCACAGCTTCAGTTGGGGTCGTCAAACCTTAGACCATACCTGGCGCTTGGCCAGTCGTTTGGGGTATTCCAAGCATTTCATAGCCCAGCGCGTTCCTCCCATCATCGATGACCACTATTATGTGTACCAGGGAACGGGCATTCCCATGATTGACATCATTCAGTACAACGGCCAAACGGGCTTTGCCCCTTACTGGCATACCCACGATGACAACCTCGATGCCGTTCACGCTGAAACCTTGGAAGCCGTAGGGAGCACCTTGCTCCATTTGTTGCACAATCCCCCATCTTTGTAACATGATCCCGCTGCACATTTTAGCCTTTGGCGCACATCCAGACGATGTAGAATTGTCTGCGGCAGGCAGCCTATTGGCACACAAAGCCCAAGGCTACCGAGTGGGCATTTGCGATTTGACTCGAGGCGAATTGGGCACCCGGGGAAGCGCTGAATTGCGCGATCAAGAGGCGGCTCTTAGCGCTACCATCTTGGGCCTTGATTACAGGTATAACTTGGATTTGGGAGATGGCTTTTTCGAAAACAACGAGAGTACATTGCGCGAAATCATTCGCGTCATTCGCCATACCCAAGCTCAGGTGGTCTTGGCCAATGCTCTGCGCGATCGCCACCCCGATCACGCCCGCGGCGCTGAATTGGTAGCCCGCGCTTGTTTCTTGGCAGGTCTTCCCAAAATTCAAACTCAGTGGGATGGCCAAGAACAGGCTCCCCATCGGCCTGTTTCGCTTTACCATTACATTCAAGATTGGTACAGCGAACCCGATATCATCGTGGATATTTCGGCCCAGTTCAAAGTCAAAATGGAAAGCATTTTGGCTTTTTCCTCCCAATTCTACGATCCCAACAACCAGGAACCCGACACCCCCATCAGTGGAGAGGCCTTTTTGGACGGCATAGAAGCCCGTGCCAAAGCCTTGGGCCGTCTTATTTCCTGTACATACGGAGAGGGCTTTCATAGCCAACGTCCCATTGGGGCACCGAATTTGCTTGATTTGCAGTAAATCATGCTTGCCAAACGTCTCTTTTTGAGTTGCCTATGGATCATGGGAGCCACTGCTGCGTGCTTCGCACAGGTCACCGTATCGGAATTGATGAAGCTTAGACCCATTTCGGTTGGCTTGCATCCGACGCCTAAATCAGCGAATATCATCTACTTGGAAATGGGCTTTTCCCGCGCCAAGTTCATCGAAGAGCTCACCGCCAACAAACTGCCCGTCGCCAACCAAATCCAAGCCATTCACTTGGTTTACACCCGTTATAGGCAGGTCGACTCGTTCAATCAGCCCGAATTGAACCGCACTCGATTTTCAGAATTGCAAGCAGTATTCCCCAGTATTTTCGAGGAGAACAGCATCGAATGGCGCATATTCGAACAGCGCAAACCCGTCACCGAAGACGAGGCTCGGCAAGCCTTTCACGGATTTGTGGTGTATTTGAAAAATCCGCCGAATGTGGCTGAAGTAGAAAAAGAACTGGCCCGCATCGAAGCCGTACTTTCCAGCTACCGTGACACCAGCACCTGGGTCCCCGAAAAAACCGTTTACCGCACCAAACGACACCTGGAACCCACGGGTTTTTACTTGCCCCACAACAATTCCAAGAAATTGCAAGGCATGCGTTTTGAAAGCGCCGGCATTTGGATGCGCAAACCCGAAATGAAGGTAGTGGTCGATAGCATTCCCTTGAAAACCATACCCGGTCACTACCGCAAAGACGGGTTGTTCGACTCCAGCTTGCTAACCCGCACAACCGAATACAGATCCCTGACTTCCAAGACCTGGTCGGGACGTTGGACCATCATTGCTGACGTTACCGGCTCCATGAGTCCCTACAACGCCCAGGTCATGCTGTGGCTGCGGTATTCAACCGAAGCCTTGCGCATGGGCCAATTCTGTTTTTTCAACGACGGGGACTCCAAGCCGCAAGAACTCAAGTTTGTGGGCCGCACCGGCGGCTTGTATTTCGCCGAAACCCAAGACTTTGACTCGGTATACCGCACCATGTCTCGGGCTATGAAAAACGGCATGGGGGGTGATTACCCCGAAAACAACATCGAGGCCACCCTGTTTTCGTTGAAGCGCTGGCCCAACACCGACTCCATATTGATGATCGCTGACAACAACGCGCCCATCAAAGACATTTCCTTGATGCAGCATGTAGACAAGCCCGTTTGCATCATGCTGTGTGGGGTGCACGATCAAATACACCTGGATTACATCGAATTGGCGCGCAAAACAGGGGGTAGTTTGCTGGTCAATGGTACAGAACTGCGCAACCTTCAGGTCTTGCGAACCGGCAGCAAAGTCAAAATCGGACGGCACTGGTTCCAGTACCAGAGCGATGGACTCAAACGCATAGGAAGCTGATATTTCACATGGTTTAGGCCAGCAGCAAGCCTTATTTTTGCGGCAGCATGATTGAAACCGACATCATCATCATTGGGGCAGGCCCCGTTGGACTGTTTACCGTTTTCGAAGCGGGACTGCTCAAATTGCGCTGCCATTTGATCGATGTCTTGCCCCAACCGGGAGGCCAGTTGACCGAAATCTACCCCAAGAAACCCATCTACGACATTCCGGGATTCCCCGAAGTCTTGGCCGGCGATTTGATCGACAACCTCATGAAGCAAGCCGCACCATTCAAACCCGGCTTCACCTTGGGAGAAAAGGCCGTTTCCATTGAGAAAACCGAAGACGGCGCCTTCATTGTCACCACCGAATCAGGGACTCAGCACAAAGCACCCAACATAGCCATCGCTGGCGGTTTGGGAGTCTTCGAACCCCGAAAGCCCCCCATTCCCGACCTGCAGCGCTTTGAAAAAGTTGGGGTTGATTACATGGTCAAAGACCCCGAAAAATACCGCGGCCAACACCTGGTCATTTCAGGGGGCGGCGACAGCGCCCTGGATTGGACCCTGTTCCTCAAAGACGTGGCAGCCAGCATCACCTTGGTGCACCGCAGAACCGAATTTCGCGGGCATCTGGACAGCGTTCAAAAGGTCATGGATCTGGCACAGACCGGTACCATTCATTTGGTTACCCAAGCTGAAGCGGTAGCCTTGCGCGGCGAACATCAATTGGAGCAAGTGGGTTTGCAGATCCAGGGTCAAGACGATTTGACTTGGGTTAAGGCAGACAGCTTCCTCCCTTTGTTTGGGCTTTCGCCCAAGCTAGGACCCATTGCCGATTGGGACTTGGCGCTCGACAAAAACGCCATTGAGGTCGATACCTTCGATTACCAAACCTCTGTACCGGGCATTTACGCCATTGGCGACATCAATACCTACCCCGGCAAATTGAAGCTGATTCTCTGCGGATTCCACGAGGCTACCTTGATGGTTCAAAGTGCCTTCAAACGCATTTATCCCAACAAAAACCTGGTGCTCAAATACACCACGGTAAACGGCGTTAACGGCTTCTAGGATTTTTTTCAAGGGCCGCTCGGCGAGCCACTTCCTCCCCTATTTTCGCTGCATGTTGCTCTGGGCAAAACGATTGGGGAAAGGCATTCTGTACTTCATAGCCATTACCGTTTTTTGGGTGCTGCTGTACCGCTTTGTCAACCCTCCAATTACTATGCTCGAGTGGAGCCAACGCTCCCTGACCCACGAACAATTGCAAAAGGGCAAACTGCTTCCCAGCAGCGACGCTTGGGTACCCTTGGAACGCATACCCAACGCCATGGAGCTTGCAGTCGTCTGCGGGGAAGATCAACAATTTTTCAAGCACCATGGTTTTGACTTCAAAGCCATTCGAAAAGCCTGGGAATACAACAAAACCCACTCCAAAAAACGAGGAGCCAGCACCATTTCCCAGCAGTGTGCCAAAAATACATTCCTATGGGAAGGACGTTCTTGGTTGCGCAAAGGTTTAGAAGTGTATTTCACTTTGCTCATCGAAACCCTGTGGGGCAAGGAGCGAATCATGGAAGTGTACCTCAACTGCATTGAATTTGGGCGAGGGGCTTTTGGCGTCAATGCAGCGGCCTATTACTATTTCAAAAAGTCACCCCAGGCCTTGAGTCGATACCAGTGCATTCAAATTGCCAGCATGATGCCCTGCCCCAGAACGTGTGGGTTGCACAGCGCAAAAGCCACGCGCAGGGCCGCCGCCATCGATCGGGCCATGCGGCGATACGGCATTCAACTCTCCTATTGAGCAGGGCCTTAGCCGGCATTTCGGCCCTTTGCCGTATTTTTGCCTGCATATAATTATGGCTACCACTTCAGATGTTTCAGTCGGAACCTTTTTGCGTTACAACGGAGAACTGGTTCAAGTAATCGAATGGCAACACCGTACCCCCGGTAACTTGCGTGCTTTCTATCAGGCAAAAATGCGCCGTGTCAAAGACGGCAAAGCAGCCGAAAACCGCTTTCGCAGCGGGGAAAGCGTCGAAATCGTTCGCGTAGAGGTAAAAGAATTGCAGTATTTGTACGAAGAGGGCGATGCTTTCGTGTGCATGGACAACGAAACCTACGACCAAATGAACATCTCCAAGCACATGTTTGGTGACGGTGCCAAATTCATGAAAGAAGGAGACACGGTTATGATTTCCTTCGAAGGCGGCGACAGCCCCGTTGCAGCTGATGCCCCCGCCCAAGTGGTATTGGAAGTGACCTACACCGAACCCGGTGTAAAAGGCGACACCGCCACCAACACCTTGAAACCCGCCACGGTTGAGACAGGAGCTAGCGTCAACGTTCCTTTGTTTGTAGGCATTGGCGAGAAAATCAAGATTGACACCCGCACCGGGGAGTACATGGAACGCGTTAAAGACTGATGCAACCTGTATTACCTGCTGAGCAAGGGTTTTTGGCCCTTCCAGAAGCTGAATTGACCCAGTTCGACAAGGCCAAAGTTGTCATTCAACAGCTGCCTTACGAATATTCGTCGAGTTACATTTCGGGTTCTGACAAAGGCCCCGCCGCCATCGTAGAGGCATCCCATTTCGTGGAGTACTATGACGAAGAGGTGGGCGCTGAATCGTACCGAGACTTTGGAATTTGCACCTTGGAAGCCCTTGATTTCACGGGCAAAATTGACAAGGCGGCCGTTGATGCCATCGAGCAGCACACCGACGAAATTCTTCAAGCCGGCAAGTTTTGCGTTTCACTGGGCGCCGAACACACCGTCACATATGGATTGGTCAAGGCCCATGCCCAAAAATACCCCGGTCTGAGCGTCTTGCAAATCGACGCGCATTCTGACTTGCGCCAGGCCTATCAAGGCAACCCCTATTCCCATGCATCGGTGATGGCCCGGGTGCACGACGAAGGCATCCATTTGGTGCAGGTGGGCATTCGAGCGCAATGCATCGAAGAGGCTCAATTGATTCAGCAATCTGACAACATTCACACTTGGTATGCGCACATGTTGCACGACGAGGGCTGGATGGACCAGGTCATCGATCGCTTGGGCGAAGAGGTATACGTAACCATCGATGCCGATGGATTTGACCCCTCCATTGTGCCCGCGGTGGGCACGGCCGAACCCGGCGGATTGACTTGGCACCAAGGAACCCAACTGTTAAAAAAACTCTGCGAACGCCGCAAAGTGGTTGGTTTTGATATCGTTGAAATTGCCCCTCGCGAGGTCGATATCATCACCGAATTCACCATGGCCAAATTGTGTTACCGCTTTTTGGGCTATTTGAACCAAAACAAGCAACTCTAACATGGATAAGCGCATTTACTTGGATAACGCTGCGACCAGTCCTTTGGATCCAGAAGTCATCGAAGCCATGATTCCCGTCATGAGGGAACATTATGGCAACCCCAGTTCTACGCATGCACACGGCCGCAAAGCCAAAGGCATGTTGGAAGAAGCACGGGGTACCGTAGCCAAGCTGATCGGATGCAGCCCTGCTGAGATCTTTTTTACCAGTGGAGGCACCGAAGCTGATAACCTGGCGTTGAGAAGTGCGGTGAAAGACCTGGGGGTCAAGCATATCATCAGCTCTCCCATCGAACACCATGCCGTGCTGCATACGGCTGAAGAATTGGCCCATGCAGGACTAGCCGAATTGCATTTGCTCCCCATTTTGCCCAATGGGCATGTGGACCTAGCTGCCCTCGAATCCATTCTCCAAAACTACTCCAATTGCTTGGTTAGCTTGATGCATGCCAACAATGAAATTGGCAATTTGCTCGATCTTTCGCGCGTTTCAAGTTTGTGCCAACATTACGGTGCCTTGTTTCATTGCGACACCGTACAGACCATGGGTCATTACCCTTTCAATTTGGCTGAGATGGGCATCGACTTTTTGGCTGGCGCCGCGCACAAATTCAACGGCCCCAAAGGGGTTGGATTTGCCTATGTGCGCAAAGGCCGCAAGATTAGCCCTCAAATCACCGGTGGCGCCCAAGAGCGGGAATTGCGCGGTGGCACTGAAAACATTTACGGAGCCATTGGCCTTGCCAAGGCTTTGGAGATTTCGTACCGAGACCTTGATCATAAATCCCAGCACATTGAAGGCCTGAAATCGCGCATGATTCAGAAGCTGAAAAGCGAAATCCCCGGCATTGCTTTCAATGGCGATGCAGAAGGGAATTCCCTGTATACCGTTCTCAGCGTTTCATTTCCCGCGCATGAAGTCGGACCCATGTTGCTGTTCAACTTGGATCTTGCCGGCATTTCGGCCAGCGGAGGCAGCGCCTGTTCAGCCGGCTCCAATGCTGGAAGTCATGTCATTCGCTGTTTGAACCCCCAAACCGACCGAACTACGGTTCGATTCAGTTTCGGAAAATTCAATACTGAAAACGACATCGATGCGACGGTCGCAAAACTCAAAGAGTGGTACGCCTAATTTTGGCTAATTTTGCCGCGTCATGCCCTTGTTGTATTTGACCCGAAAAGAACATTTCAATGCGGCTCACCGTTTGTGGAATGACAATTGGACCGAGGAAAAGAATTTTGCCGTATTCGGCAAATGCGCCAATCCCCATTACCACGGGCACAACTTCGATTTGTACGTTACGGTAAAGGGTCAACCCAATCCCGATACGGGCTGTGTGATGGACCTAAAAGTATTGAAAGTCATCATTCGCGAGCAGGTGACCGACCCCTTGGATCACCAAAACCTCAACTTGGATGTCGATTGGTTGAAAGGCCAAATGCCCTCTATTGAAACCTTGGCCGTAGCCATGTGGCCCCGCATTTCCCATGCGCTGCCCGAGGGCGTTCAACTGCATAAAATCACCCTCTGGGAAACCCAAAATAACTTCGTTGAGTATTTCGGGGAATGAAACCTAGAACAATCGATATACCGGTATCTCTTTGACCCAAGGCTCTGATAAAGGGCCTTTTTCATACAGCCAAGACAAGGCTTGATAAGGATTCTTTTCCCATTCTGGGTGCTCCTGCTTGGCTCGATCATAGGCCTCTTTGAACGCTTCGTTCAGTTCAAGCTGCTCAGCCGCCCAATCTTCGAACACATAATCGCTGAACCACTCCTTGCGCTGCAAACAGGCATCGAAAAAATTCCATGCGAAGTAACTATCAGGAGCTCTTGGCTCTAAAACGTTCATCAGGAATAAGGCATTCTCAGGGGTTACCGGTATGATCCAATCACCTCGGTGCACCTGGACGTTTCGCGCGTATTCTTGGGTTTGAATTTGGCTATGCAGGTAGTGACCTTCATACGGTTCCTGGCTTGTCTTCATGGACAGCAGGTGACTGGCGGTCAAGGCAATGACGGTATCGACCGGTATCATTCGAAGCTTGACCCCTGGCTGAATGGACAATCGCTCTTGCACCTCCCGCGCATATCCCCTAGGCAATATGTACGCCAAGGGCACTCGGGCTGAATCTACGGCCCGGTAATGATTCCAATAGGGAACGGTAAAATCTAGGGGCTGGCTTCGATCGTAATACAAACGAGCGGCCCCGTGAACCTCGCTGGGTTTATAACCATGGGCGAATCCATGAAAAAGAAGACTGTCGCTGGGCTGTTCATCCAACTCATAGCGAATGGGACAATAATCACCTGCCTGAATCCAAGGATGGCTTGAGAATTGTTGCTGCAAGCGCTGCCGGGTCGAATCGTGGAAATCCTGAAACTGAGAAGCGGCCAATTGATCAGAAAATGCCTGCAAAAAAGCCAAGGTCGCCCGCACTCGCTCAGGAAATGGCTTGAGCATGTGGGTTTCTACGCAAATGCCTATGCAGTGGTGCAAAGCCGCATATCCCGTAGCATAGCGACCCGTTTCAAAAAAGCCAACCAAACCCGTTTCGGGCGTGCGGCCTTGGGTTTGGACATACGGTGCATTGATCCAATTTCGCTCGTTCAAATCCGCGCGCAGGCTTGTTTCCAAGTGTTCAGACAAGGGCCTGAGTGTGGGGTGTAATTTATCAGGGTGTGTTGAGAAGAAGGTCAAGGCATATTGATAATCGGCACCATTAGAGGTGTGATTGTCGATGAAGTAATCAAAGCGATTCTGAGCAAAATATCGAGCAAAGGTCCAAGCCTCTCGGCTATCCATTTTGATGAAATCCCGGTTTAAATCCAAATTCTGGCTGTTTCCTCTAAATCCATATACCTCGGGCCCATCTTGATTCGCGCGAGTATGAGCATTGCGGTTCAAGGAGCCCCCCACGTTGTAATGAAGCACAATGTGATATTCCACCCGATCGCATGCCGCAGAACCTTTGGCCAGCAGCTTGTCGCGTACCCAAGCCATGCAAGCATCTACCCCTTCTGGCTCACCTGGATGTATGGCATTGTTCACGAGCACCCGAATGGGGTTGGGCTGTTTAGCCGAAATCACAAATACAGGTACGGGCTCAGCCGCATCTGAGGGACCCATCTCTAGCAAGGAGCATCGATCGGGAAAACGTGACTGCATGGCTGCATACCACTCTTTGGCTTGAGAAACGGTAGCGGTATGATTGAACTGGCTGACTTCACAAGGCGTTTGGGGGAAATCAGACAAACGCCAAGCCGAAGACTCTAGGGAAACTTGAGCAGTGAGTACATGCAGCCCGGCAAACAAACTCAACAACAAAACTCTTCTCATGACTCTATGCTTTTCTTCTGGTATACATAGTACCCAATCAGACCCGATATCAAGCCCATAATCAGGGGACCCATTATCTCCTTGCGAATGAATATCTCATATCGATTCGATGGGTAATATTTCTCCAAATACACCCAAATGGTGAGGAATACCTCTACCCCGTAAGCCATTAATATAAAGGACAACAATAGCAGCAAGCGAAACTGTATGGTATAACGCGTAAAGGTCAGCAATGCGGCTGGCAAAACGGCCAAAGCGGCCATGTATGTTCCAAACAACCAGTAGTTGGGATACGAGGTAAACCGAAAGGCCGATCCACTCATTTCAAAGGTATATACACCTGAAACGGCCACGTGATTCATGCCGTCTTTAGCCGGCATTTCAAACAGCAAGGGATCAATGGCTAAATAGAAGACCATCAAGACCCCAAGGGCTATGATCAGCAAAGATTGAAGTTCTTTAAACATGAGTTGACAAAGCCTTAGCTGCCAGGATTACCCGCAAGGTAGTGCGTTTATTTGGAATGCTGTCTTTGACAAAAATCTCACCGCTGTGGTAATCAACCACAATGCGCTTTGCCAGAGACAACCCCAATCCCCAACCTCGCTTTTTGGTTGTAAAACCGGGCTGAAAGACATCTTTCATTTGGTTCTTGGGAATGCCCTTACCGTTGTCCACGATATCGATGTAAGCCTTGCCCGAACGATACGCCAAGGTGCATTCGATTTTTCCCTTACCCTCCATGGCGTCAACGGCATTTTTCACCAAGTTTTCAATGACCCAATTGAACAAGTTGATGTTCACTTCAGCCTGAATGGTTTGGGGCGGGGTGTGCAAGGCAACCTCCACTTGATTGCCCGCTCGGCTGCGCATATAATCAACAGCTTGATTCAGAACGGCATTCAAATCGACCCATTGCAAAGTGGGCTCTGAACCAATTTTGGAAAATCGCTCCGTAATGACCTTCAAACGATCGATGTCCTTGCGCATTTCTTCAGGAGCCTCTGGAGGAAAGACATCGGCTTCCAGGCATTCGACCCATCCCAATAGCGAGGAAATGGGAGTTCCCAATTGATGCGCTGTTTCTTTGGCTAAGCCCACCCAAACTTGGTTTTGCTCGGACCGCGTGGAATAAGAAAATGCCAAGTATGCCAGCAACATAAAAACGGCAATGATGCCCAACACTCCGTAGGGGTAATACTTGAGTTGCTTGATAATGGTGCTCTCCCCGTAGTATACCCGATAGGTCAAATCGCGGTCGATGGGAACCAAAATGGGTGGGTTTTCAAAGCGAAATCGCTGCAGCGCAGCCTGCATGTCGGCGGGCGTTTTGGCATTCACATTCACACTTTGAAGGATATTCATCTCTTCATCAACCAAGATGGCCGGAATGGTGGTATTGCTTTTGATCACATCCAAGTAGAAGCCAAGATCTCCCTCGTTGTACGGATCATTCAACAATCGTTCGGCTTCAGCCCAGAGTTCCATTCGGGCGGTTTCTTCTTCGGCAATTTGACTCGCTAAACGCTGACTCACCAATAAGGTTGCAATGCTGATGAGCAATGCCAACAGCAGCAAGATGACGCGCACCAACCGTTTCAATTCATATGCGTTCATCGTGTTGTCTTCAAGGCGGTCCAAATCAACTCGGCATCCATGTACACCGAGTAATCCCGGGCATAAATGGCCAATGCATCGGCTTCAAACGTAGTTCCATCAAATCGCCCAGCCGCTGACAAGACCCCCAACTTCAAAGGAGGCAAGGCCGCATGTGCGGATGTGGGGCCGTAGCTCACCCAGGATTTAAAACCCAATACGACAGGCAGCGCCTGGGACAGCAAAAAGCGACCGCCTGGCAACAGCCATACAAGGGGAGCAAGTACAAGTAGCCCCATACCTATGGCCAGATCAAACAACCGCTTATTCCTTCTTTGCTGAGGTTCAGACAATCGGTGGCGAAGGTCGACTGTAAACAATTCTCCCGGTTCATTCTTGGAATCTGAACCTATGATAGCATCGCTTCTTTCAGGGGCTATTTTCACTTGCAAGCCCGCGCGATGCGGAGCGCTCATGAATGCCATGATCTCCTTGCTCGCTACATCTTTGCCACTGAATATCAGCACATCGATGCGGTGAATGTCAACCAATTCTGAAAGTTGATGCATGCCTGCGGCTGCCCCTGTGGGCTTGGACCCGCTGACATGAACCCAATGCAGGGAATCGGTTTCTACCCGGCTGTTCATCAACAGCTGACGTATGCGTTCAAACTCTTCTTGGTCGGCGACAATGGCCATATGTCGACCCGCCTCAGAACGCGGATCCAGCAATCGACCGCGACTCATGATCACCCGAGCCAGCACGAATGCCCCCAGGCTAAAGACCGACCCCAGCCCCAAAATGGCCCTTGAAAATTGCCAATCTTTGGGAAGCAAGGCATAAGCCGCCAGCAACACCAGGGCGCCTACGGCTCCCCCTCTAACGGTTCTGCGAATGGAATAGGGTTGGTCGTATCCGCCGCTGAAATAAACCCAAATCTGAAGCACGGCGATGTATACAGGCAAATGCAACCCGTAATAGGCATCGGGATAATATCCCCGCACAAACTTGTGATTGATTTCCCAGTAGTTGGCAATGAAGGCAAACAGCGCAAAACTAAGAACCGCGTCCATCAAGGGAAGCAAAACCCGACCCAGCAGGCGGTGAACCAGGGCCAACAAAGCGCGCAGGTAAATCGCCACGGCAATGATGCGGGCAAATGAACCGGCCATGGCGCCCGAATAGTGCTTATTGGCAAACAGAACCATGGCGTTGTAAAACACCTTGACGTAGTTGGCCGAACCTTTCTTGGTGCTTTCCCCCTTATAGTGAATGATGGTCGTACCCGGAAAATAGACATTTTTATACCCGGCTTGGGTGATTCGGTAGCTCAAGTCAATGTCCTCGCCGTACATGAAAAACTGCTCATCCAGCAAGCCTATTTCATCCAATACCTGTTTGGGCATCATCATGAATGCACCGGCCAACACTTCGACTTCGTTGGTCTCAAATTCGGGTAAATAACGCAGGTGATAACGGCCGAATTCCCGGCTTTTGGGAAACACAGTGGCCAAACCGCTCATTTTATACAGCGCCACTTTGGGACTGGGAAGGCCCCGCTTGCTCTCGGGAAGGAATTGCCCTTTCCCGTCGATCATGCGAACGCCCAGTCCGCCAACCTCGGGATGATTTCTCAGGTAATCCAAACAGAGTGAGAAGGTCTCTTCTTCCACCACTGTATCGGGGTTGAGCAGCAGCACAAACTCCCCGGTGCTTTGGCGAATGGCTTGGTTGTTGGCCTTGGAGAAGCCCGTATTGTCGGTATTGGCAATGAGTTTAACCCACGGGAACTTTTCCCGAACCAATTCTATGCTGCCGTCGACTGAGTTGTTGTCAACCACCCAGGTCTCTACTTGCAAGCCCTTCGACGCCTTTTCAACCGACAACAGCACCTGCTCGAGGAAGTGCTTGACATTGTAATTGACGATGACGACCGATAAATCCATGCTTATACGCTGTAGGGGGTTCGTTGTTGAAGGCTGCGAGCCAGGGTAATCTCATCGGCGTATTCAATTTCACCGCCAACGGCTATGCCCCGTGCGATGCAGGAAGTCTTCACGGCGCTCTCTTTCAATTTGCGGGCTAGGTAATACATGGTGGTATCCCCTTCAACGGTCGCCGAAAAGGCCATGATCACCTCCTGAATTCCCCCCTGCTGCACCCGGTCCAACAAAGCTTGCAAATGAATATCTTCAGGACCTATGCCATCCATGGGGCTAATCAACCCCCCCAAAACGTGATAAACACCTCGGTACTGACCTGTCGATTCGATGGCCATTTGGTCTGAAAAATCTTCTACCACGCAGACCAACGAGGCGTCTCTCGAAGGATTGCTGCAAACTTGGCAGAGCTCACCATCGCTGACGTTGTTGCAAATGCGGCAAAAATGCAGATCGGTCTTGAGCTTCAGCAAAGCTTCGGCCATGCGCGCCACCTCTACATCGGGGCGTTTCAACAGATGCATGACCAAGCGCAAGGCTGTACGCCGGCCTATTCCAGGAAATCCCGAAAGCGCCTCAACAGCTTGTTCAACAACCTCAGATGTAAACTGCACTCCTGCGAAAATAGCAATCTACGGGCAGGCTGAATCGCATTTTTGGATTTACCTTTGCCTCGGCATGCTGATTGAAGTCCTTCAAAGCAAAATTCACAACGTTCGTTTGACCCAAACCGAACTCAATTACACAGGCAGCATTACCATTGATATGGATTTGGTAGACGCTGCCGGAATGGTCCCCAATCAAAAGGTCCTGATTGTGAATAATAACAACGGTGAACGGTTCGAAACCTACATCATCGCGGGTGACCGAGGCACGGGAATCATTGGCTTAAATGGCGCCGCAGCCAGACGAGGTCAAGTTGGAGATGAGTTGATCATCATGACTTTCGCCAGCATGAGCCCAGAAGAAGCTAAGACGCACCAGCCTTGCAACCTCTTTCCCGATCGACACAACCGCCCCATTTCATGACCCCATCTCGCCCCCATAGCCCGTCTTGGAAAGCTTTGCTGGGGCGAATCTTGATGATTCTGGCCAGTTTAGGCCTGTTTGCCTACATCGGTTTCAGCGTCGATTGGAAACAAACCGGCGCCGCCATTCAACAGGCTTCTTGGTCTTGGATAGCCCTATATGCCATCACCATGTCCTTGGCCCATTTTCTGCGGGGCTGGCGTTGGAACATGCTCAGCGAACCCGCCGGCTATACCTTGAACACACGTCGTTCCTTTTATGCGGTCATGACCGGGTATTTGGTCAATGTCGCCACCTCCAGAGGGGGCGAAGTGGCTCGATGTGCCATGGCGGCCAAAAGTGAAAAAGCACCGGTTGAGACCCTCATTGGCACCGTGGTCACGGAACGCATCATCGACATGCTGGTGATGGGGAGTTTAACCGTTCTCTGTTTTTTCTGGGAATACGAAGCCATATCTGAATTTTTGCTTCGCCCCCTGCGAGGCGCTTGGGCTTGGTCATGCGAGCAGCCCCTTATTTGGTTGGCCCTGCCTGGCGCTGCGGCGATAACTTTCTGGATTTGGCGTAAAAAATCAAAAGCCTCCAGCGAATCGGGTCCTGGTTTTTTATCTCGTTTCACCGGCGGATTAAACAGTGTATTCAAACTCAAAAACCCCCTGCTCTTCATGGCCAGCTCTTATGCCATTTGGCTGGGGTATTGGTTCTGCATGTATTTCACGCTCAAGGCCCTTCCCGCAACGGCTGATTTTAGCCTATCGGCCTCCTTGGCCGTCATGGTTTTCTCGGCGTTTGGCATCATCGTTCCGGTCCCAGCGGGGGCTGGAGTTTGGGGAGTTGTCGCCTACGGCCTGCACATGGTATACGGCTTGGAATTAGGCACAGCCGAAACTTTTGGTATCTTCACGGTAGCGTTGAGCAACCTGGTTCTGATTGTGGGGGGCAGCCTGTGCTACGGCGCTTGGATTTGGGAATCCCGAAAACAAAGGGCATGAAACTGAATACAGCTCAAAAACTCTGGCCGCGAGAATCGGCGATTCAACGGGCAAAGGCCCTGCGAGAGAGTGGGAAGACCATCGTCTTCACCAATGGCTGTTTCGACATTTTGCACGCCGGTCATGTTCAATACTTGAATGAAGCCGCAGCATTGGGTCATTTCTTCATTGTAGGCTTGAATACAGACGCCTCGGTTCAGCGATTGGACAAGAGCCCGGCCCGGCCCCTACAATCTCAAGAAAGCCGCGCCAAGGTCATGGCTTCTTTGGGTTTTGTAGACGCCGTTGTGTTGTTCGACGAGGACACCCCAGAAGCCCTGATTCGCGAAATCAATCCCCATGTTTTGGTCAAGGGCGCCGATTACAGCATTGACCAAATTGCCGGTGCACCCTTCGTGCTTTCCCAAGGGGGAAAGGTAAAAACCATAGCCTTGCTACCGGGTTTCAGTACCACTTCCATTGAACAGAAAATTCTCCGGGCTCATGGCTTGGACCAATAAACCCAACCCATGCATCGACGAACTGCGTTTGGGCTCTTGGGAATACTCGGCCTGATCACCCTGTCGCTGTTTCATTTTCCCGTAGCCCTGGCATTGGGAACCCTAGCTTGCGCTGGCTACACCTGGATTTGGTGGCAAGCATCTCGAACAACCCTCAACTCAAAGTCTGACTGCGCTGGATGCGAAAAACAACAGCCCAGATCGAAAAAAGCACCCTAGAACTGCAATTCTTCATGGGTCTGTTTGCAGCTTTGCCCTGGGTATTCCTGATTCGCGCAGGCTTCTTTGTACCCCATGAATCAGCTGCTTATGGGGGGCTTGCACTTTTGGCTTGGGTGCATAAAATCAACGTGGACCTTTGGGTGGTGCTTCCTGCCCTTCGCCGGTCAGGCCAAATCATACCCCGTTCTTGGGCCTGGGCCCTTTCCATATTCCAAACCCTTTGGCTGCCGATTTTGGGATTGGCTGCTCAGCTTCCAATCTCGTTTAGCTGGAAGGGCCGGAAGCTTCGGGCTTAAGGCATGGGCCTTTATCGCACTTCTCCCAGGCTCTTTGCTCGCGCAATGGGACCCAGCGCGAATGCCCTTAGCTGACACGGCACATTGGAAGACTCATGATTCGGTTTGGATTTGGAGCGCAGATGGGCATCGTTCGCATTCCCTGAATTCTGCAAAACACCAATGGAGCACGCTTCACTCTGAACCACACGAACATCGTGAAGACCTGGCATGGGAGTGGCGATGGAAAGCCGGTTTCTCCTCCACGAACTATTTGGAAATAGCTTGGTTGAATCGCGAAGAAACCATCAAGCTAAAACTGGGTGATGTTTGTCGATGCCTGCAAGTTCACTCTGGCGACACTTTGCTGGCTCAAGGCCCCTATAGCCTTAGCTCCTCATCCCTCTCATTTGTGCTGCTCATTCATCGCAATTTCAACCGATACGAGGCCGAATTATGGGTGCAGGGTCAGCGCCTTGATGCCCTGACTTGGTCAGGGATTTCGAAGCGATCAGACAGTATAGAACTGCGCATTGGGCAATCAGGAAAATCGGCCATAGGCTCCCATGAATGGCAGGGCTTTTACCGAGGCGAGCCGCTAGACTGGGGCTGGGCCGAGGCCGGGGATCCCGCCATGATGGCCCTGACTGAAATCGCACTCAGTGCACCCAGTTTTGGCGGCGCATCCTTCATTGAACTCGTGAATACTGGCGGCAAAGCCGCCAACACCATGGGCTGGACCCTAAGCGACCCCCACTATAGCCGGGAGGCACCGAGATCGAGAATCCTAGCCCCCGGGGAGCGCATTTGCCTGTCACAGGGCAGACCCCATGATGCCCGCATTTCCTTTCAACAGTGGGACAAAATGCCCCACCTCAATCAAGATGGCGATACGCTTTGGTTGCGGGATGCTCAGGGACAACTTTTGGCCCAAAGCTGCTATCGGGTAGCCCATTGGGGAGCATATTCCTCCTCCTGGGGGTATACGCTTGAGAAAGCCTGTGAATCCTTTTCCTGCCTAGAAGAATTCAATTGGCAACCTTCTGAGCTGCCCGGTGGAAGCCCGGGCTTGGCCCGGTCAGAGCCCTGCCCCATCGACTCCACTTGGATCTATGCCCGCACACCCATCTTGGTTCAATCGGGACCTTGGCTAGACTGCAAGGATCCCCCTCACAGCTGGGGCAATTGGACCCTGGTCGACTCCTCCAACAAACTCCTGTCATGGCCTTATTTCATGAACCCCGATTCTACTTTGTCTGTTCACATCAGCTGGTGCAACCATCGGTCAAGTTTGGATCATCTGCCCCATACATCGCCCCTGGCTCAGCGCTCAACCCTGCGCTTAAGCGAATGCATGCTGGGTGCCCAAGGAGCCGGCCAAAGCTTCCTGGAGCTTTACAACCCCGGTGATTCGGCTGTAAACCTCCAACATCACCGGCTGGAATTTTACCGCATGGACGGCGAGCCTTTGCTTATACTTTCTTTGGCTTCTCTATTTTCCACTCTGGGCCCAAAAGCCATTGCGGTTCTTGCTGAAAACCCCCAACAACTGGCGTGGGATCTTCAAACCCGCATTGGAACTTGGACCCAAGAATGGAATTCCTGGCCCAGTGGTCATCAAGATCTGCGGGTTTATGCATGCAGTGCTCAACAGCGCCTGGATTCGATGATTTGGCCCAGTTTACGATACCCCTTATGCTCCCAAGAACGGGCCTTCCCCAACGGCCATTGGCAGCGATGCTGGTCAGAGCAAGGCCAGAGTCCCGGCATGCTGCGAAACCCATCTCCCGAACCAAGTCCAACCTGGAATTTGACCCAGCGCGAACTTTCAACCGACCGACCCTCAGCCTATCTACACCTCACACTGGCAGAACCGGCAACCCTATCGGCCTACCTGTTCAATACACAAGGCACCTATCTCAAAACCCTGTTTTCTGAAGATTGCAGCAGCGGGACCCAGGGCTTCGCCCTGTACAGAGAACAATTCCCCGGCCTCAGCCCTTATCTGTTGCTATTGGAATCCAGCAACTCCACGCAACAACAAAGGGAATGCCTGCGCATCAGCCGCATAGACTGAGTACCTTTGAAGGAATGACACGCCAAGAATTTCATCAACGCTGCATCCCTTATTTTTCAGCAGATGAGATACAAGCTTTTTGGCTGTGGTTCCAACACCTAGCATCTTCTGAACAAGTGGAAGATTGCATGCAGCGCCTTCTCGCGGGTGAACCCATTCAATACATATTCGGCACAGCGCCATTTCATCGATATGAATACCGCGTAGGTCCTGGTTGTTTGATTCCCCGACCCGAAACCGAAGAATTGGTAGAATACATTCTCCAGCACCCCCAAATCCAAGCTTTGCAACATTGGCTCGATATTGGCACGGGTTCTGGATGCATCGCTCTCACTTTGGTGCAAGAAAGACCCTGGCAACTGCTGGCGGTTGACTGTTCTGAAGCAGCCCTGACCCATGCCCGAAACAACCGTGCAAGACTCAACACTGAGCAGCAAAAGCGATTGGAGCTTCGATGCAGTGACTTTCTGAAGTGGACCGAATGGCCCAGCGGCGTACAAGCTTTGGTTTCCAACCCGCCCTACATCTCGAGTGATGAGACCTTGGACTCACGAGTGGTAGACTGGGAACCTTCAACGGCTCTTTTTGCCGAAAATGACCCTTTGATATTTTATAAAAAAATGGCCCAGTTGTGCCTAAACCGGCCCCATGAATTGTGGTTATTTTTAGAAATAAATCAGCAACTACCCGAGGCTACAGAGGCCGTATTTAAAACGATAGGATGTAGCACAAAAAAAATCGCAGATCTCTCTGGAAATCTGCGATTCATTGAGGCCTATTGGCCTGGATTTCAACAACTTATCCCTTTGAAATAATCCCGTCTTTGTTTACCAAAGCACCGGTTTTATAAATTTGGGTCAACGTGGTATAGATGCCTTGAGAAAAGCGCTTCTTGTCTTTCTGACCGCTCTTTTCAAACAAAGCTTGGATCAAATCGCCTGATTTGATGGGCTGTCCCAATTCCGTTACATAGTTCACAATGATGTCTCGGCGAGTGGGCTCACCGGCTTTGCGACGGCCAGCACCTGGACGCAGAGGGCTTTTGGCAGGACGGCCACGACGAGCAGGTGCCGCTTCTACCACAGCCTTTCTGGGGCGACCGCGACGGCCTTTACCCGCCTCTTTGGCCGCTTCCTTGAAAGACATTGCCTTGGCCTTCCACAAAAACACAGAAGCTTCTGCCTTGGTCACTTCTTTTTGGAATTGACGCTCGGCTTTTTGCAATTTTTTTGAAAATTCCTTTTCAGCCATAGCATAGGCTGATTTAAGGTTTTTTTGCATTTTTTCCATGTCTTTCTCCAACGCCTGCAAGGCTACTTGAAAAGGAGAAATTCCTTTCTGAGAAGGCTTTTTATTTTTTGAACCGGGCTTTCTGCCGCGGCGCTTCGGGGTTACAACCGCTTCTTTTGATTGATTTTTTTCTGTATTAGCCATTTTAATTGGCACAAAATTAAGTACATATTTTAATTATTAAATACTCATTTTAATTAATGCAATAAAATGATATAAATAATTCGACCAATGGCAAGCATCCAAGGCTTAAACCCTTAGCGTTACCTTTGCACCCATGGCTGGTCTATTAGAGCATATATCCTGCCCCCAAGACGTGCGCAGTCTCTCCCTAGATGACCTGGATAGGCTAAGCCAAGAGCTTCGATCCTTTCTCATTTCCAGCATTTTGGAAAATGGGGGTCATTTCGCGGCCAACTTGGGCGTGGTTGAGCTCACCGTCGCCTTGCACCATTATCTGGATTTTGAACGAGACAAACTCGTTTTTGATGTTGGCCACCAGAGTTATGCGCACAAGGTATTGAGTGGCCGCAAAGATCAATTGCCGAGCATTCGCTCTTGGGGCGGCTTGTCAGGCTTCCCGGCGCTTCACGAAAGTCCTTACGATCATTTTGGAACAGGCCATTCCTCTACCGCTCTGTCGGCCATCATGGGCTTGGCCCATTCAGCGCATTTGCTAAAACGTCCAGGGAAATTCGTGGCCGTTATAGGCGATGGTGCATTCACGGGCGGCATGATGTACGAGGCGCTCAACAACCTGGTGCAGTGTCCCATGCCCGTTTGGATCATCCTCAACGACAACCAAATGGGCATAGACCCCAACACGGGGGCCTTGAACCAACACTTGACTCAACAAGATTCAGCCATTCGGGAATGGAGCGACTGGTTCCATTTGGATTACAGTGGGCCCATTGATGGACATTCCGTTCAGGCTATTTTGAACGCCCTAGCCTCTCCCAGCCAAGGTCACAGGCACCGCTTGATTCACATTCGAACCGTCAAAGGAAAGGGATACGAACCAGCCGAAAAGGAACAGACCCGATGGCACGCCACCGCCAAATTTGTCAAGATAAACAGCCACACGGAAGGCCCTAGAAAATCCAAATGGCAAGATCTATTCGGAAAAATGCTGTTGAACGAGGCCGCCCGTCATTCTGATTTGGTTGGAATCAGCCCCGCCATGCCGAGTTCCTGTGGCATGGCCGCGGCCTTTGAAAAATACCCCGATCGCTTTTTCGATACGGGCATTGCCGAACAGCATTCGGTCACCTTTGCCGCAGGCCTCGCCTTGGGTGGCAATCGGGTTGTCTTGAACATTTACTCGACGTTTCTGCAACGGGCCATGGACCAATGGGTGCATGACGTAGCCCTTCAAAACATTGGGCTTACCTTGTGCATAGACCGCGCCGGATTGGTAGGCGAAGACGGCCCTACCCATCATGGGGCCTTCGATTTGAACTGGTTGCTTCCCGTTCCCCACATGCACATTGCCACTCCCGGCAATGCGCAAGAGTTGCAGCAAGCCTTGCGTTTGAGCTTGGAGCGGCGCATGCTCAGCGCCATTCGATACCCCAAAGGAGAAGCCGATGCTGATCAATTCCATGACTGGGAGCCCCATCCGCATCCTTTTGAACCCCTGTGTTTGCACCCGGGTAGCGAGTGGGCCATATGCTCATGCGGCCCCATTTCTTTCGAGCTCCAGCATGCCTTGCAGCAGCAAAATCTTCCCATTGCCTTGTACCATTTTCCCTGGGTACGCACGGCACAGGGCTTGATTGAAATGCCCAAGGACTTGGCTGGGTTTTCTTTGATTGCAACCGTCGAAGACGGCGCCCTTCAAGGCGGATGGGGACAAAGCCTGCGCGCTTTGCAAAGCCAATCTTCAGCCCAATGGTTGCATTTTGGCATCGGAGACGCCTTTGTGAGCCAAGGACCCATCTCAACCCTGCGCCAACAAAACGGCTACGATGTAGCGTCTATCTTGGATCGCTTGAGCCACTTATAACCCCTACTTAGAATCAGACTGCAACAGGGTCATCCAGTTGGCCAGCAATTGGGGGCCCCAAGGGGTTAAAATGCTCTCAGGGTGAAATTGAACGCCGTAATGAACCTGCAAACCGCTATTCCAAGACACCGCCATGCACACCCCATCTTCGCTGAAGGCCAAGGGCTGAAGATCCTCGTTTTCCCAAGGGTGAAGCATGAGAGAATGGTAACGACCCACCTGCATGTTTTGCGGCAAACCGCGAAACAACCCCGACGGTTTGTGGCGAATCAAGGCGGGTTTCCCGTGAACGGGACAAGGGGCATGACCCAAGGGGGCTCCTGCTAGAACACCCATGGCTTGCATTCCCAGGCATATGCCCAACATGGGCTTCTGAGATTGCCACTCTTTCATTCGCAGCAACAAGGGCCCTGACTGTTCAGGCGTACCGGGTCCCGGCCCCACCACGATTCCCTGAAAATCATCGAGGGCTACATCGTCCAATTCCAAGTGGGTCCGAACCTCTACCTCAGCTCCTGCGCCCTGCAAAGCGTGCACGATGTTGAACGAAAAAGAGTCGAAATTGTCGATGAAAAGCAGTCTCACACGCGGTATTTTTTATTGATTCCCGGTTGAAAATCCTTCAAATAAAAAGGCTCGAAATAGGCGACATCGGCAAAATCGGCTTCTGAGTATTTCGCCAAAGCAAGCGGCTGTAAGGTGGCGGCCGTCAAGGCCAAATCCAATGTATGTTCAGGATCGTTGAGCTTAAAGGCCCCATTGCCAACACAATAGCAATCACCACCCCAATCGGGCAAGGGGGTTTCATCCAATACATAGGGCTGAATGGAACCGACCTTCGCTGGATATTTCAACGTCAGCGCATATACTTCGCTTCGCCGCGCATCCATCAACGACCAAACCACCGCCCCTTCGGCCCATTTGTCACCCAACTGTTCAGCACCGGCCAGCGCCAGGGCATGCAAACCCGAAACGCCTAACATGGGCAAATTCCAGGCATAGGCCAAGGCTTTCACCAAGCTGCTTCCAATGCGCAAGCCGGTGTAGGACCCAGGGCCCTCGTTTACCGCCAACCCCACGATGCGCCATTCATGAGCCCGGCAAACCGAAATAGCCTCCTCGACCAAGAGGGGCAATTGCTCTGAATGGCTTTGGGTAATGGGATGCACTTTTTCCCATAATACCTGAATAGACTCTGCCGAACCCAAGGCGACCGAAGGAAATTCGGCCGAAGACTCTACCAACAACAACACGGGCTTCATAACAAGCTCAGTCGTTTGGCATGCCCATTCAAATGAACGAGTTGTTTCATGTGTTCAACCTGCTCCAAGGTATGCAGCAAGGATTTCAAATGGTTGAGGGCGTAATGCTGCCTCTCTGAAACCGAGGTCAAGGCTGCCATTTCATATTCCCTAGCCAGCTCCATCCCGCATTTGTGCACCCAATCCAAGTACGAGCCCCCTTTGTTAGGGACGTTTTTCCCCACTTGAGAAAGTTCGTAAATCTGGCTCAGCAAGTCCAGCAAACGCAGGTTCATCTCTTTGTTCTCGTCATCGACAAAAGCCAAGGGCTCGCAACAGGCTGAATCAAAATCATCGATCGTTGCGGCCTCGCTCACGCCAGTCAACACCACCCGTTCTTGGCAACGGCAGCTGATATCCAAACTACCGTCTTCGTACCGTTCATCGATGGAAACCAAGCGAACCAATGCTCCCATCGACTGCAGCGTTCTATCTAGGCTTGTTCCCAAGAGAAACAAGGGCTCGGACTGTTGCAACTGAGCCATCATTTTCTTGTAACGAGGTTCAAAAATGTGCAGTCGAAACGTTTCATTTTCGAACGCCACCATGGGCAAAGGAAACAATGGCAACCAATCTGACACTTTGCAAATTTAACAGGGAAAGGACGAATGCGGCACACAGCCCTTGGGCAGAGTTCGTTACCTTTGTTTCATGGCACAACGTGAAGTGTATATAGTTGGCGCAAAGCGCACCCCTCTTGGAAGTTTCAACGGCTCATTGTCAACCGTTCCTGCCCCCCAACTCGGAGCTACGGCCATCAAAGCCGCCTTGCAACAAGCGGGCATAGACCCCAATGCCGTGCAGGAAGTGTACATGGGAAGTGTGTTGCAAGCAGGATTGGGCCAAGCCCCTGCTCGTCAAGCCGCTAAATTTGCGGGCATTGGCGATCACGTGCCCGCCACCACCGTCAACAAAGTGTGTGCCTCTGGCATGAAATCAGTGGCCCTGGCTGCTCAAGGCATTTTGCTGGGTCACACCGACATTGCCGTGGCTGGTGGCATGGAAAACATGAGCCTTGTACCCCACTACCTTCCCCAATCCCGCACGGGTACCAAGTATGGCGAAATTCGCATGCAAGATGGCCTGCAATTGGATGGTTTAACCGACGTATACAACCAGGTTCTCATGGGCAAATGCGCCGATACCTGCGCCAGTGAATACGGGTTTTCCCGCGAGGACCAAGATGCCTATGCCATAAGCAGCTATCAGCGTTCAGCTGCGGCCTGGGCTGCTGGCAAATTCGCCGATGAGATTGCTCCTGTCACCTTTCAAACCCGCAAGGGCGATGTCACCATCGCAGAAGACGAAGAATATAAAAACGTACATTTTGACAAGATCCCTGGATTGCGTCCAGCCTTCAGCAAAGAGGGAACTGTCACTGCAGCCAACGCCAGTACCATGAATGACGGCGCGGCTGCTTTGGTTCTGGTAAGCGGCGAAAAATTGGCCGAATTGGGTTTGACGCCTCTGGCCAAACTCAGCGGTTTTGCTGATGCCGAACAAGCTCCAGAATGGTTCACGACCTCACCGGCCAAAGCCATGCCTCTAGCCGCTGAACGAGCCGGCATTTCAGTAGATCAAATTGATTTCTTTGAATTCAACGAAGCCTTTTCAGTGGTTGCCTTGGCCAACAATAAAATTTTGGGAATATCAGGCGATAAAGTCAACGTAAACGGTGGCGCTGTTTCCTTGGGCCACCCACTCGGCGCATCTGGGGCACGAATTTTGGTAACCCTGATTCACGTGTTGAAACAAAACCAAGGTCAGTTCGGCGGTGCAGCTATTTGCAATGGCGGTGGCGGTGCGAGCGCCATGGTCATTGAAAATTGCGCATGATAAAAAACACCCTCAGCCTCCTTTTCGCCTGTTGCGCTCTTTGGTTCAATCCTGCACGGGCGCAACTCAGTCCCGTCCAAACCCAATCAGCCGTTATGGCCTTGCAAGGCGCTTGGCTTTCGGCCAATAGCGATTCAGCCCGCCTGCAAAGTGCAGCCCAGGCCCAACAATTGTTGTTGCAAGGTTTGGCGAGCAAAGAGGCTTGGGTCTTTGAATTTGATTCGCTGCGCATGAGCACCATCGCCATTGCCAGCGACCCCAAATCTTCGCTTCGATTGTTCACCTGGAATGCCGTATTGCTCGACAAGCGCTTTGTTCACTTCGGCATCATCCAGTGTAAAAAGGGCTCAGAGATCCAGTGCATTCCCCTCTACGATTCTGCCCAAGACCTCCCCGAGGCTTGGGACGAAGCCGAACTATCAGCTGATGAATGGATTGGTGCCCTGTATTATCAATTGATCCCCCTGGGCAAGAAGCAGTATATGCTGTTGGGCTTTGATGGGCACAATCAAAATTCAAACCGGTCCATTGTCGATGTGCTGCATTTGGAGCAAAACGAGGAAGGTTTGCAGGCCATCTTCGGGAAAGCCCTTTTTCGCGAAAGCCTGCAAGATCCATCTCGTGCAGCCCGCATGGTATTCGAATACCACAAATCGGCCCGCATGTTGCTGCGCTATGAGCCTTCAGAAGACTGGTTGGTGGTCGACAACTTAGGGGCCACTTTCGATGGCGGACGAGACAACCCATTTGTGCAAATCCCCACAGGGGATTACTCGGCCTACAAAGAGTTCAAAGGAGGATCTTGGGTGCGTTTTGATTTAGAGACCCTCAAATTCGTCAATGACAAAGAGGTTGAGCGCAGCGCAGAACCCCTGACTCCCTCCGATTTTTAAAGCCCTAGGCTGTCCATCTTGGCCTGGGTTTCTGCCCATTCCATGTCAGCCACGCTGCCGGCATTGATGCCGGCTCCTGCAAACAGCCAGTGGCCATTTCGAAACAGGCGTGCACAACGCAATTGGACCCATGCTTGCAGTTCAGAACCATTCCAGTATCCCAATACTCCTGAATAGGCTCCGCGTTCAAAATCAAATTCTTGTTTCAGCATGCGAAGGGATTCATGCTGGGGATATCCCGCCACAGCCGGTGTGGGATTCAGCGCCAACAACAAGTCGGCTAACTTCTCTTTGGGCAAATCAAAGCGATATTCATTGCGCAAATGCCGAATTTCGCCGTATGCAATTTCCCGTCGCGAATCGACCTCGAATGGCAATCCTTCGACCTGCAGCACTTCTTCAATGAATCGACTGGTGACCGATTGTTCCAGCTGCTCTTTTTCAGTCCAACTCTGGCCTTCTCTGAGGGTGCCGGCTAGCGACAATATGGTCCCTAATCCGTCTTTCCATTGCAACAGGTGCTCGGGACTGGCCCCCATCCACATGCCCAAAACAGGATCAGAATAAGCATAGCAAAAAGCGGGAGCATGCCGGGATCTCAACCCCTTCCACCACTGGAGCAAATCAGGTTCAGAATCGCTGAGGCAAGCGCGGTGACGGGCCAAAACGAGCTTTTCAATGCGTCCAGACTGAATGCTGTTTTGAACCTGCTCTATGCCTTGGGCCCATTGGAAAGAATCAATTGGAATGAGCGGCCCATGGGGTTGCATGGCCAGGGAAGCCTGCAAGTCAGACCATGTGCAGGGCTCAAGCCCTTCCGTCGCCTGCAAGACCGAAGCCCCGAATTCAGAAGCAAACAACACCTGTGAACATTCCAGCATATCACCCCAGCTCATGGCTTTCGCCTGGCCACCGCGCAACAGGACCTCAGGCTGTCCTGGGAACTGAAAGGCGTAAAAACTCTTGATCAAGGGCATGTTCACGTGTGCACCGATAAGGCGAGCTGAAAGGCCTACCTTTGCAGGGCTGGATGCCGCAAAAATCCCACCCCCTGATGACAAAAACAATTTATTTAATTCGGCATGGCCAAACGGATTTCAACCGCTTGGGCATCGTGCAAGGGTCAGGTGTGGACACCCAGTTGAACGAAACAGGCCGCAAGCAAGCCGAATGTTTTTACGAAGCTTATCGCCACATTCCATTTGAACGCATCTACACCACTGAACTGCGCCGCACCCAGGAATCGGTAGAACCCTTCGCCTTGCAAACCGAGATTCCCATCGAGCGCTTGGCTGAGCTCAATGAAATCAATTGGGGCTACTTGGAAGGGAAAACCCCAACGAAGAAAGACAAGGCCCTTTTCTTCGACACCTTGGAGCGATGGGCTGCAGGGCAACTCGATCACGCC
>Ga0222714_10001266_pt1 | contig 28529 bp, 32 predicted proteins | sample C33_3DmetaG_FD_165048 | JGI IMG/M metagenome (GOLD analysis project Ga0222714, IMG submission 165048) | Estuarine water microbial communities from San Francisco Bay, California, United States - C33_3D | ecosystem: Environmental > Aquatic > Marine > Unclassified | place: USA: California... | reverse complement strand
TTAATACAATAGATTAATGAGTTATTTTAAAAATAAAACAATAGTTATGAGTGGTGGTTCTCGAGGTGTTGGACTAGAGATAGCAAAAGCTCTTGGAAAAGATGGTGCAAATATTGTAATTCTAGCAAAAACTACCGATCCCCACCCTTTACTTCCAGGAACTATATTTACTGCAGCTGAAGAGATTGAATCAGTAGGTGGCTCAGCGCTTCCATTGGTTTGTGATATTCGATTTGAGGAACAAGTTCAAGAAGCTATTGATAAAGCTGTGGATAAGTTTGGTGGATTAGATATATGTATAAATAATGCAAGTGCTATTCACCTTTCTAACACTGAAAATACACCAATGAAAAGATACGACTTGATGCACAATATAAATGTCCGAGGAACTTTTCTGCTGAGTCAAAAGTGTATCCCTCATTTAAAAAATGGTAAAAATCCACATATTTTAACTCTATCTCCTCCATTAAACATAGATAGAAAATGGTTTGGAATGACTTTAGCATATACAACTGCAAAGTACGGAATGTCTCTAGTAGCTCATGGTTTAGCAGAAGAATTAGGTCAATATGGAATTGCTTCAAACTGCTTATGGCCAAGAACTTCTTTGGACACCGCTGCAGTCAGAAATGTTATTGGGGCTGAGTTAGTAAAAGGCTCTAGAAAACCTGCTATTTATGCTGATGCAGCTTATGCAGTTTTGCAAAGAGACTCTAAAACATGCACTGGAAACTTTTTTCTAGATCAAGATGTGTTGGAAGAAGAAGGTGTTACAGAATTTGATCAATATGCAATAGAAAAAGGAGCAACATTAGTTTCAGATTTTTTTGTTGACGACAATCCATCAGGTTGGATTCAAGCTTAAAACTTAGAGTAAATTAAAAAACTAGTATTAAGAAGAACAACGATTTCATTATTTTCATTTCTTAACGAGTTCTCCATTTTTAAATGAGAATATTTGGGATTTTTCCACTTTGATTCTTCTACAACCTTTGCTTGAACAAAGTATTTTATAGAAGGTTTGACTGGTTTAAAATACTTTACTGTATGTTCTAAACCTGTTGCAATTTTCCATGGAGTAATTTGATCAATTTTTTGTAATATTATACAAACTGAGTGCATACCTGATGCAACCAATTCTTTAAATATTGATTCTTCAGCTTTATGTTTATCCATATGAAAAAACATAGGATCGTACATTGATGCAAATTTAATTATTTCTTCAGTTGATAAAGTAAAAATTTCAGATGAAATCTCGAAATTATTATATGTTATTTTATTCATTTCTAAAAATTTATTCATTTCTAAAAAAAAGGGGTGATTAACTCACCCCTTTTTCTAAATTAGTTTAGGTTAATAGTTCTCAACTAAGTAATGAACCAAAACAGCATTTAATGTTGTAGTTCTGAAGTTTTCTATATCAGAACGTAACATACCTGCATTAGCTGGTTGGGCAATTCTTACCATTGGAACATCTTCTAATAGTATGTCGTGGATCTCAGTAATTAGAGCATCTCTACTTGGTCCAGCTTCTGTAACGAATAATGTATCCATTTTTTCGACAAAAACAGGATTGTCGTAACCTTTATAATTTTGGAAAGCCAACAAAGGATGGTGGTTTAATCTCCAATAATAATAAGGATCAGACAACGCAGGAGTTGAATCCCACAACCAAGCTTCAAAACTATCATCTCTGATACTAGCTTCAAAGTCAGTTGCTGAAGGGTAAACACTTATTGTAGCTTTTATACCAACTTCAGATAGCTGATTTGCAATTAACAACGCTACGTTGCTTGCATATGATCCTGGTCTAACAGCGTTAACTGTAATTACCATATCAAAACCATCTGCGTAACCTGCTTCTGCTAATAAAGCTTTTGCTTTTTCAACATCTCTTGTGTATTTATAAGATACAGCAGGTGCATTGATTACCTCAGGTAGCTGTGTATCAGCAGAAGCACCATACTTACCCATAATTCCAGAAACTATTGCATCTCTGTCTACTGCTAAGTTGATTGCTTGCCTTACTCTTTTATCTGCAAATTTCTCATCCGCAAAATTTAAATGTAACTCAACCGATCTACTTTCCAAAGCTTCTGTTATAACAACTTTGCTATTACCTTCTGCACTAGCTAATTGGTCATAATCAATTTTAAATGTATAATCCGCTGCTCCAGATAACATTGCTTGTAATCTAGTAGCTGAATCTGGAACTGCAGTAATTGTTACATCAGAATAGGTTGGAGTAAACTTATTCCAACCTGGATTAAGTGACAGTATTGCACTTTCTCCAGCGCTAAACGAAGCAAGATGATAAGGACCGTAGTTAGCAGAATTAGAAGCCAACCACTCTTTAGCCCATGGATCATCGTCATTTGCATGGGACTGAACTTCAGTAGCATCAAGAATTGTTCCTGAATACCATGTTAAAGTCCCAAGAGTAAATGGAACATTCTTGGTAACATTTACAATAAATGTTTTATTGTCAATTTTAGTAATTGGATTTTCTAGATTCCATGAACCTACACCCATAAGAAATCTAAATACAAAGTCATTATTTAGTATTCTTTCAAAAGTGTAAACTACATCATCTGATGAAATTTCATTACCATAAGGACTCTGAAGTCCATCAGGTAATACAATAGTAATATTTCCATCAGCATCAACAGTATAAGACTCACAAATAAAGCACTGTACGTCATTTATAGATGGTTGAATAGATGGGTCGTCTTGAGCTTTAAACTCTAATAATGCACCACCCCAAATCGCTGCAACTGCTGTACTAGCTGTACCTTGGTAAACTGCAAAATCTGCATTTGAAGGTAAGGCTGGCATTAGCATTTTGAAAGTTTCTCCAGTTTTTTGTCCTGAAGGACTTTCTGCAGCCACGGTTGTAGCTGGTGCATCAAGCGATTCTGAACTTTCTTCAGATACAACATCCTCAGAAGAAGAATTTTCAGAATCTCCTCCACCACATGCTGTAACCAATAAAGCGAGAATCAATAAGATAATGTTAAATTTTTTCACAATATCTTCTCCCCCTAACTTGATTTATATAATCATGATACTTCTTTGGTTTAAAACTTTCCAAGATAATATTAAATTTCAAAAAAATAAGTTGATTGGTTAGTCTGTATCTACTAAATCTGAACTACCTAACATTTGACCCATACCACTTAATAAAGCAACAACAAACAAAATTTCAATTAATTGCTCTTGGCCTAATGAGTCCAAGATTGATTTAATTATGTTTTTGTTAACCCTTTCATGAACATTACTTAATGCAATATGATTTGTTAATTGTAAAATTGTTGATTCCAGTTCAGTAAACTGGTCCAAATTATTATTTTTTGCATTTATAATATCCTTCTCACTTAAACCATTGTTAATTGCTGAGTTTTCATCAATAGATATACAATATTTGCATCCTGATATACCAGCCAATCTTAATCTGATTAACTCTTTTAATCTGATGTTAACTTTCCCTTTATAGAAGATTTTATTATAAAATTCTTCATAATAAACCCGGGCAACTTCGGAATTGGAACTAAAAATATTAAGAAAAAATGAATCTCCAGTTAATTGTTCTGATAATTCTATTTTATGTTGTAAGAATTTTGGAATATTATCTTTACTTTGCTCTTTATAGAGATTCTTGATACACATTTATACTCCAGTTGGATAATGATATTTTAAACTAAATTCTGATTCAATCAGTTTTCCAAAATTTAATAATTTAAAATCATCGCCTCTTTTGGCAATAATTTGAATACTAAAATTTGGCTTATCTTTTTGAAATATAAACGGAACAGAAATTGCAGGGTAACCGCATAGGGATGCCAAAACAAGCGGTTTGATTAAATTTATGTCTCTTGGCTCTTCTTTACCAGCTATATAAACTACATCATTATCTGGAGAAGGTGGTGGAATAATATGTGCAGGAGTTATAAGAAAATCAAAATTTTCAAATAATTTGTCGACATGTGTTGTGATAATATTTCTTGCTCTTTGTGCATTAATATAGTCTACGGCTGAAAAGCTCTCACCCATTTGAACATACTGTTTTACATCACCACCAAATCTATCTTCAAAGTTTTTAATAGGCTGACTTAAAAATGCAGCAGACTCGGCAGTTAATATCAAAAAAATAGTCGAAATGATTTCTTGAACATTCCAACTTTTTGATTCTATGCACTGAAACTTTTCATTTAACATTTCTAAAGATTTTTCAAATAATTTCTTTATGTCAGTATCAATACTTTCAAAGTATTCTGAAAGTATTCCAAGTTTATATTCATCTTTTTTTTGAACATTTTCTTGAATTTCAAAATTACTATCAAGCCCTGAGAAGAGTATCGCACAATCAGTAACTGTTTTTGCAATTGGTCCAACAACGTCTAAACTCCAAGCAAGTGGAACTATGCCTTCCAATGATAATAAATTAGTAGTTGGCTTTAACCCAACTACTGAACAAAGTGCTGAAGGTTCTCTAATTGACCCAGCTGTGTCAGTGCCAAGTGCACATATACTGATTCCACTAGCAACTGCAGCTGCAGACCCACCAGACGATCCTCCTGGAATTTTATTTATATCCCATGGGTTTTTGGTCGGTGGGGTAACAGCTCCATATGCAAATTCATGAGTATTAGTTTTTAAGCCTAAAAATGCACCATTGGATTTTAATTTTTGAACAATTACAGCATCCTTTTTTGCAACATTATTAGTTAAATATTTTGAATTAGCTTCAGTTTTTAAATTCTTTATATCAATTAAATCTTTTACTGCAACAGGTATATTTTTTATTAAATTTTTAGTTTGAAGCTTTACATTATGATTATTTGCTAAAGTGATGTACTCTTCTTCATCAAAATTAACCAATGAAAAGATTTTGTGGTCTATTTTTTTTATTGATTGAATTTGTTGAGTAATTACTTCTTTAAAGCTTATTTCATTTCTTTTATATAAATTTAATAAATTTTCAATTGTTAACTTTTCAAAATTCATTTTTTAGGAATGTCGGGGTAAAATAGCGGAGCAACATCAATCCTATTAATATCAAAAATACTATTAACATCATTAATAATATTATCTACTTGGGATAATGCTTCATCTGCAAAATCTAGTGTTCTTTGATTTTGAATTCTATTTTTTTTCATACAAGCTTTTCGAATACTTATTAAAATTATTTTAATAAAGATTGGAGCAGCATGGACTTTGAATTAAATAAAAATAATACTGGGCTTTTGATTATTGATATGCAAAATGGGTTTTGCCATGATGATGGTTCATTTGGTAATAAACTTGGTCTAGATATTTCTCCACTTAAAAAAGCAATAGACGGTTGTGAAAAGCTACTTAAGGAAGCTAGACAAAAAAATTATCCTATTGCGTTTACTCGATACATATACAAGGAAGACTATTCTGATGGTGGTGTTCTTGTTAATGACCTTATGCCCGGTTTAGCAGATGTTGAATCTTTAAAGGATGGAACTTGGGATATTGAAATTATTGATGAATTGCTACCTCAAGAAGGAGAATTTATAGTTAATAAGAATCGACCAAGTGCTTATTACAATACTGATCTAAAAGAATGGTTAGTTGGAAATAATATAAACCAAGTTATTATTTGTGGCGTTACAACAAGTATTTGTGTTGAAACAAGTACTAGAGACTTAAGTCAAGAGGACTATAGAGTTATTATTGCTTCAGATGCTGTAAACGAACTAGAGCAAGATAGACACGAAATAGCATTAAAGACCCTAGCATTTGGATTTGCTTGGGTTGAAACAGTTGATGAAATAACTGCAAAGATGAACTAAGAATAGTTAATTTATTTTCACAGATTTAAATCATCGATAAATTGTATACTTTTCGAATAATTATTCTTGAGTTGGTCAATTATTAGTGGTTCCATGTCTTGAAATGTATAAAGAGTACTATTATTACCAGAAATTATAAGCTGTAAAACATCTTGTGATGCCTTGTAAGTACATGTTGCACAATCGCCTACAACTATAGCATAGTGATCATATTCAAAATTATTCTCTTTCCAATCTAAGATATTCTTTTTTTTAACTTGTGATACATTTAATTCATCAATCTTTATTTTTTCAAAATCTCTTTCAAATGATTTTTTCAGTAGTGAACTCCATTTAGAAAGAGGATTTAACATAGAATTGATTATTAAAATACTTTCAGATTCTTCTACTCTTTTTTGATTTTGTATTTTACTAAGAGTTATTGAATATTCATTATGTGGTTTGACTAGTAAAAACTTCACTTGTTAATTACTTTCGTTATGGAAATTCCAGAACCAAAACAAACTAATGAATATCCTCCAGGTTTTCCACCAGAAACTACTATTTTTAAATTATCAGGATTTTTAAATAAATACTTTCCATCATTTATAATTTTTTTATCTATAAATCCATATAAACCGCGGTTAATAAGTTCTTTGGGCTTAAAGTATGTATTTTCAAAAAGGTATTGTTTTATTTTTTCAATACTATAGCCCGCTAATTCAAGTTTATTAGCATGCTCTGGTGAAATTATTAACCAAACGTCTTGATTGTAAAAAGCATTGTAAGTCCAAGGATTTTTTAATGTATAAATGAGGCCATCCAATAAGCTTTGAATGTTTTTTTCTCCCATTTCAACAATTTCATGTGGGAATTGAGAAGCAAATACGGTTATAGTAGATTGATTTTTTTGAAACCCTTGTCTTATATGAAATTCATCCCAAGGACTTAATGTAATATTTTCTGCAAAACAAAATGAAATTTTTCCTAAACTTCCAAACGTAGAAGCATCTAGCGTTTCTGGTTTTGCATTACATATATTTCTTAAAAACAAATAAACAGCGCGACCTAAAACTAATGCAGACTTATTACCTGGCCCAATACTTCCTCTTCCACCTTCGATATTTAGATCTCGTGCTACTTCACCAGAAATCAAAACGAGTGGACTCTGACTATGGACTGTTGTTATTACTGTTTCAATGTTAAACTTCCTATCCATCAAACACTCTATTGTTGTTTTAAATATTGGCCATAAGTTATTGGTGCACCCTGCAAGAACTGCATTTGAAGCTAATTGATAATATGTAAAGGTTATACTCAGACTATTAATTTCACCAAATATTTCATTTCTTTTGTTCCAGTCGCTTCCAAGCATTTTTTTAACTTTTAAATATGTTGGAGCTTCTACTGGTAATCCTTCTGACCAATTTTGTAGTGAACTAGAAAAAAACTTAAAATTATTTTTCATCATTTAATTCGTCAAGTAATTTAGCCTCTAGTATAAATTTTTCTTTTAAATTTTTGCTGTAAAATAAATCAATATTTTTCATCAAAAGTAAAACAGCATCTTCACTACTATTCAGAATTTTTTCAACATATTTATCAATTATTTTATTCTTTTCATTTCCTATAACGATTTCATTTATAACTCCAAGATTTAGTAATTTTTCTACATTTAACTTTTGAGAATTGATTAAAATTTCTAAAGCATTAGATTTACTTGTTAAAGATGTAATTCTAGACAACCCACCACCTGCTGGTATTAATCCCAATTTTGTTTCTGGAAAACCTAATATTGTATTTTCATGAACTATTTTAAAATCACAACTTAGTAGTAACTCAAATCCGCCAGCTAAACAATAGCCTGATGCATACCCAATTACAGGTTTTAAATAAGTTTTATCTTTTCTATAAAATTTTTCCAATAAATTATTTTTAATTACAGCTTCACTAAATTCATCTTTAATAAATTTTTTATTTTTTAAGATAGGTATTAACTCTTTTAAATCTGCACCAGAAGAAAATACACTCTCGTCAACACTTTCAAGAACAGCAATCTTGAAATTTGAGTTTTCTTCTAAAAAATCCCAAACACTGCAAAGTTCATAAATTAACTGAGGATTGAAAGCATTTCTTTTTTCTAATCTATTTAATTTAATTCTTAAAATTGATTCTGAGTCTTCTAATTTTATAAAAGAATATTTAAAATTTTCCATAAAGCAAAGCCTATTGACATTAGACTACAATATTTATTGATGTGAGTAAATATGTTTAAAATAATTATTAAAAAGTTGTTATTTATACCTATAGCATCTTTTATTGTTAGTAGTCTTGCATTTTTAGTTGTTAATATTACTCCAGGAGACCCTGTTGAGGTTATTGCTGGTGGCATAGCCTCCGAAGAAACAAAAAATGAAATTAGGATCGAGTTAGGGTTGGATAAAAATTTATTTGAAAGATATTTTTCATATCTTGATGATTTATCAAAAGGGAGTTTAGGAAATTCTTTTTATACTAAAATTCCTGTTTTAGATAGTATCAATCAATATTTATTTGACACTTTTGAACTCATAATTATGTCATTAATTGTTGCTCTTATTCTTGGTTTTATCATTGGAAGCACTGGAGCTTACTTCAGGGGAAAATTACCTGATAAAATAACGAATGTTTTACTTTCAATTATTCAATCTGTACCTGATTTTTTCTTAGGGTTGCTGTTAATTTATATATTATTTTTTAAACTTCAAGTGGTACCAGCACCAGTTGGAAGAATAGGATTAGGAGAATTACCTCCTCCAGAAATTACAGGTGGAATGATTATAGACAGTATTCTTGACAAAAATTGGTCATTGTTTTTATCTAGCCTTAAACATTCAATACTTCCAGCACTAACTTTAGGAATTTTTTATTCTTCATATTTTGGAAGAACAACACGAAATGTATTAGGGGGATCCTTAAATTCAAAACAAGTTGAGTTTGCAAAATCATTAGGATTATCAAAAAAACGTATATTTATTTATGCACTTGTAGATGCTAGAACGCCGATCATTACATATATTGCGATATTATTTGCAGGTTTATTTGGTGCATCAGCGATTATTGAGACTGTATTTGCTTGGAATGGAATAGGATCTTGGGCAATTAATAAAATATTAATGCTAGATATTCCTGCTATACAGGGTTATATTCTTTTTGCGGGTTTAATTACATTATTAACCTATACGATACTTGATTTAATCGTGACTTTTATCGACCCAAGGATAAGAAAAAAAGTTTTATGAAAATAGAAAATAAACAATTAAATTTTTCTAACTTAATAATTACTTTTCCAATATTGATTCTTTTATTTTTTTCATTTGGTTCATTTTTCATTACTTTTCAACATGATCCTTATATTACTGATATTGCTAACAGATTATTAAAACCCAGTACTGTTCATTGGTTTGGAACTGACGAAGTTGGATTCGATATTTTTAGCAGAACTATTGTTGCAGGAAGAATTGATTTATTTATTTCATTGAGTGGAACCTTAATTGCTCTTACAATGGGACTGCCACTTGGTCTTCTTGCAAGTGAAAAATCTAAAAGAGCTGAAAGAATTATGAAAGTGCTTGATATGTTTCAAGCATTCCCTTTATTAGTTCTTGCAATTGTGATAGTTGCAATGTGGGGTAACAATATACGTAATGTTATATTTGCGATTGTATTAATTAATGTACCACGTTTTACAAGATTAATTAGAAGCGAAGCACTTACAGTTAGGGAAAAAAGATATATTGAAGTTGCAGTAACTATGGGTGCCTCAAATAGCAGGATTATATTTAAACATTTAATGCCCAATATCCTTGGTTCTTTATTAGCACAAGCATCAATAACAACTGCTCATTCTATTGTTGTAGTTGCTGCTTTAAGTTTTATTGGAATTGGTGTAGTACCGCCTGAAGCTAGTTGGGGATCAATGATTAGAGCTGGTTCCCAATATATGACTACTGGGCAATGGTGGACTTCTTTATTTCCTGGCTTAGCAATTTTAATTTCAGTAATCAGTTTTAATACAATTGCACAATTTATTCTAAGAAAGTATGAATCAATTTAAATGAGTACTGCAATAAAAGTCAGTGGCTTAAATGTTAGATATAAAGTGGATAATAAAGTTATAAATGCTGTTAACAATGTATCATTTTCTCTTGATAGGAAGAAAATCCTTGGAATAATTGGTGAAACTGGATCAGGAAAATCCTCGTTAATTAGATCATTAAATGGACTTATCAAAGAACCAGGAATTGTAGAATTCAAAGATCTCCAAATACTTGACTCACAAGGTATTAATAATGACTTTAAATTTGAAAAATTAAGAGGAAAGAATGTGGGGTTTATACCGCAAAATCCATTTGGTTCTCTAAATCCTATTTACAAAATAAGTAAACAATTTGAATTTGTTAACAAAAGACACAAAATTTATGAAATTTCAGAATTTAATTTTCAAGTTCTGAGAGCATTAAAAGAAGTTGGAATTAATGACCCAGAAAGAGTTGCAAACTCATATTCGTTTGAACTAAGTGGAGGTATGGCACAGAGAGTTGTTATAGCATTAGCAAATTTTAGTAATCCAGAAATAATATTTGCTGACGAACCTACAACTGGATTAGACGTAACAGTTGAAAGACAGTTGTTAGACAAATTTTTTGAACTAGTAGATAGCAATAATTTAACACTAATTATTGTTACTCACGACTTAGGCATTGTAGCCCAATATTGTGATGAAACAATAGTAATGTTAAACGGTGAAATCGTGGAAAAAGGTTCTGTAATGAACGTATTTAAAAATCCACAAAATGAATATACACAAAAACTAATTAAGGCATCGAATGAAGAAATTAGTTGAAATTTCTAATCTTTTTGTTGAATTTAAACAAACCAATAAATTAAGTGTCCATGCTATTAACGGTGTAGATTTAAATATTTTTGAAAATGAAACAATTGGAATTATAGGTGAAAGTGGATCTGGAAAGTCTACTTTAGGTAAAACTTTATTAGGTGTAAACAACTTTGAAGGAAATATAACAATTTTTGATAAAAAGTTAGAAAATAAAGATCAAAAACTATTAAGAAAAATACGCAAAGAAATTGGTGTAGTTTTTCAGGAACCGTTCGAATCACTTAATCCAAGAATGAAGATAAAAGATATTTTAGCAGAACCATTATTGATACATAATGTGAAGTTAAGTTCTATTGAATTAAATGATAAATTAAATAAGTCTCTTGAAAGTGTGAATTTAGACATTTCACAGTTAAACAAATATCCTTCACAGCTTAGTGGTGGACAGCAGCAGAGAATTGGGATTGCAAGGGCAATAATAAATAATCCAAAATTTGTAATTTTAGATGAACCAACTTCATCATTAGATTTGGCAGTAAGAAATAATGTTTTAAAATTACTAAAACAAGTTCAGAAAGAGTACAACCTTACCTATATGTTTATTAGTCATGATATTCATACTATCAAAAATATATCTGACAAAATTGCAGTTATGTATCTTGGAGGAATTATGGAATATGGAGATACTAAAAAAATAATAAATAATCCTCAACACCCATATACAAAGGCACTTCTGTCTTCTATTCTCCCCACTGACCCTGAAGTGAAACAAGATCAAATAAAACTAAAAGGTGAGATACCAAAAGTAACAACTAAAATTAAAGGTTGTCTTTTTAGCAGCCGATGTCCAAATCCAACAATTTCTTGTCGAGAAAAAAGCCTCGAAAGAAAACTAATACAAGTTGGAGAAAACCATTTTGTTGATCAGTGCTGTGCAGAATGTAAATAGTTCTTATAAAATATATTTATTATGACAATTAAGAATTATGGTTATATACCACTAAACGTTGCTAATGGCATTAGAGAATTTTCAGTAGCTAATCCTAATAAGATTGCGATTATTGATGGTAACAGAACGGTTACTTACATAGAATTAAATACACGTTCTAGTCAATTAGCTAACTTTTTTATTTCGAAAAATTATAAAAAAGGTGATCGAGTTGCTGTAATTTCAGGAAATAGAATGGAATATCCTGAAATAGTTGCAGGATTGTCTAAAGCTGGACTTATTGCTGTTTTAATAAATCCTAGATCTGTCTCGAGAGAGGTTGAATATTTTCTAAACCACAGTGAATCAAAAGGATTAATTATTGAAAATAGTTTATTAAGTCTTGTTGAAGATTGTATTTCAAAAACACAAGTAAAAGATATTTTAAATATGGACGGAAAAGAATTTGGTTTAAATTATGAAGCAATTTTAAATAATCAACCTAAGCACGATCCATTTGTCTATGTTGATGAAAAAGAACCTTTCAAAATATGTTACACGTCTGGAACTACTGGACAACCTAAAGGAATAACTATTAGTCACCGCTCAAGATGTTTAGTGTTTATGGCAACTGCTTTAGAGTGGGGGTTAGGGCCAAGTAAATCAACAATTGCAGTAGCTCCAATGTATCACGGTGCTGGCTTTGCATTCAATTATGCTGCTCTTTACACCGGTGGACAATTAATAATACAGAGAAAGTTTGACCCTCTTCACTTATTAGAGCTAATTAAGGAATATAAACCAAATTCAATTTTCCTTGTTCCAGCGCATGCAATTCAACTAAGAGAGCTTGGTGAGAAAACAATAAATAAATTTGATACAACCTCTTTAAGCTGTCTCTATTTTAACGCTGCTCCTTTACCCCAAGAGCTAAAACTATGGGTGCTTGATAGGTTTCCTACAGCAGGATTACATGAGCTATATGGTGCAACTGAAACTGCTATTGTTACTTGCTTAAGGCCAGAATTTCAACGTGAGAAAGAACGATGTGTTGGTCCTCCTTGGTTTTTTAATCAAGTTGAACTTTTAAACGAAGCTGGAGAAGAAGTTTTACCTGGAGAACAAGGTGAGTTATTTGCTAAATCACCATATTTAATGAACGGCTATTGGAACGACAAGAATAATACTTTAAAAAATACTAACGAACGAGGTTTTTTTACTGTAGGTGATATGGCTGTGAAAGATGAAGATGGTTTTTACTATATCATTGATAGGAAAAAAGATATGATTATATCTGGTGCAACCAATATCTCCCCAAGAGAAATTGAAGAAATTCTATTAGAAATTCAAGGGATAATAGATGTTGCAGTTGTTGGGGTTAAGTCTGAAAAATGGGGAGAAGCAGTCACAGCAGTTATGGTTAAAAATGTTGACAATATTGACTTAGACAAAATAGAAAATTATTGCAGAAAAAATTTATCTTCATATAAAATACCAAAAAGTTTCCACTTTGTTGAATCATTGCCTCGTAATGCTGCAGGTAAAATTTTAAAACGTGTAATAAAAGAACAGTTAGACAATAATCAGCTTAAAGTTTTATAAAATTTTATAATTTCATTAGCATACAATTCAGGCTCTCTCATATGTAATTGCCCAGGATGATCAGTAAGAAAACTTAAAGTAGCTTTTTTTGAATTTTTAGCAGCTTCTAGATCACAATGTGTGAGCAGATCATTTTTTGTATTCAAATATAAAATAGGTAGGTCTAAATTATGTATTAAGTCATCTGGTATGTATTCAAATGCAGCATTGTAAGCCCAATTATATTTTTCAAGACAACTTAAAATTCCAACAGTTCCAAAATTTATTAATTCTTTAGGTGAGTTTTCACCATAAATATTAATATATCTATTCCAAGCCCATAATAAATGAGAACCATCATTTTCAATCTCAACATCAGGAGACCAATTATTTGCATATTTTGTTCTTTCTTCACTTGAAAAATAAGGAACTCCATTTAGAACACAGAATTTTGCATTTTCTGTATTAAACTGTTTTATTACCTCTAAGGCAATCGAAGCTCCTGTGTGACAACCTCCTGTTCCATATTGACCAATATTTAACTTTTTAATAGCTTCACAGAGAATTGAAGCATACGATTCAATTTTTTGAGGACTCTTTGGTGCATCTGACATACCATAACCAGGTGTGTCAAATGCATAAACTGTAAATACTTCGGATAAAAATTTCATAGATTCAAGATATACCTTTGCTGATTGAGGGGATTCATGAAATAGTAATAAGCTTATATCTTTATTGCCTGATTTGTAAAAATGAACCTGTATGTCATCAACAGATAAATAATGCTTTGAAATTTTATTTGTCATAATTGTGTAAATTGAGAAACTATTTCTTCAACAATAACTCTTGCTGGTTTGACCTCATTTAACATTCCGCTAATTTGCCCTGCTGGATTGTTCATTAACTCATACTTGCCTGATTGTTCAGCTGACCAAACAAAGTCATCAAAAAGAACAAATTGTAATGGCATAGGTAAAGTTGGTAAGTTTTTCATATTCCATTTTTCAAGAATATCAGTTCTAAAAATTCTTGAAGGCTTACCGGTATAAGTTGTACTGACTACAAAATCCTCAGTTCTACCATCTATTAGTTGTTGCTTATGTTCTTTATAAATTTCAACTTCATCAGAAAATAAAAATGCTGTTCCAATCCATGCACCAACACATCCGAATGCATAAGCTGCTGCAACTCCTCTACCGTCAGCAATTCCTCCAGCGGCTAAAACTGGAGCACTCACATTATCAACAACTTGGGGTAATAAGGCAAAATTAGCAATTTTTCCAGTATGCCCACCGGCTTCGTAACCTTGAGCAACTATTATATCAACACCAGCATCATCATGAATTTTTGCAGTTTTTAGATTACCAACTAATCCAAGGGTTTTTGTGTTTGTATTTTTAACTTTGTTTACTAAATATGAAACATCACCAAGCCCCATAGAAATAAATGGAACTTCTAATTCAATTATTAGTTCAATTTGTTGCTCTGCAAACCTTTTTGATACTGTCTCTTTTGCAGGTAATTTTAAATATTCAATTTTATATTCTTCACAAAGATCTTTGATAAACTTTAGATGTTCAGGATAGTTATCACTAATTATTTTCCTAACATCATCTCTAGTTTCTGAATTTGCTGCCACATCAAAAGGTAATAAAGTACCTACACCAAAAGGCTTATCTGTATTATCTTTAATTTTTTTTACGCTTGACTCAATTTCTTCTAAACTAAGGCCTGAAGCTCCTAAAAACCCAACCCCACCAGCATTTGAAACTTCGTAGACAAGTTCTGGAGTAGTTGGAGATCCCATTGTTTTCCCCATGCCTGCTTGGAAAATAGGATATTTAATATCAAACTTTTTACAAAACTCTTCATTAAACTTCATTAAAGATTAATCAATTATTAGATCACCTTTAATTAAAGTTCTTGCAATAATAGTTTTCATAATATCATTTGTGCCTTCTCCTATTGCCATCAAAGGTGCGTCTCTATACAATCTTTCTATACTATATTCAGTAGAATAACCCATTCCACCATGAATTCTCATTGAGTCTAAACTGTTTGAAATAGCAACTTCTGAAGCATAATATTTCGCCATCCCTGCTTCAGCATCAACTCTTTTTCCCTCATCAGCCATAGAAGCTGACCACCATGTCAATAATCTAGCTGCTTGAACATTTGTTGCCATTTCCGCAAGTTTTAATTGAATCGCTTGAAATTGGTTTATTTCTTTACCAAAAGCTTTTCTTTCTTTTGAATAACTCAAAGCTTGATTATAAGATTCTTGAGCTATTCCTACAGCTCTAGCAGCAACATTTAACCTTCCTATTTCAAGTGCTGAAAGTACTTGCTGTAAACCTTTTCCTTCTACTCCACCTAGAAGCATTGATTTGTCTACTTTCACATCTGAAAACATAATTAAACAACTCTCGGGACCTTTATATCCCATTTTTCCTATATCTTTACTTATCTCAAAACCCTCAGAGTTTTGATCCATCAACAATACACTCATTCCTTTATGAGGGGGGTCAGCTTTGGTATCAGTTTTTACTAAAACTGGTAGAGGATTTGCATGTCGAGCGTTAGTTATCCACATCTTACTACCATTGACAATATAATGATCTCCATCTAGAACCGCTTTAGTTTTTATGCCTTGTAAATCAGTTCCTGCATCAGGTTCAGTTAAACCAACACCAGTGCGAATTTCCCCAGTAGCTAAGCCAGGTAGAAATTGATTTTTTTGTTCTTCAGTGCCGTGTTTATTAATCATCCAAGTAGACAATGAATGACTGCCTATTATACCAGCAATACCCATCCAACCTCTCGACAATTCTTCAAACAATATAGCCATAGATACCATATCAATATTTTGGCCTCCATATTCTTCAGGAATTAAGATGCCAAATAGACCCATGTCTTTCATCTTTTTTACAATTTCATCAGGATAAGTTCCTGACTTTTCAAGTTCTGAAACAACTGGTCTTATCTCTTTGTCAACAAATGACCTAATAGTTTCTCTAAAAAATTTTTGATCTTCAGATAAATTAAAATTCACTCAAACCTCCAATGTATATTTTAGTAATATTATATAAGAAATAAAGTTGGATTTAAAATTGGTAGATTTCACATACTTATATGTTCCTGGGAACAAATTAGATTTTATTGAAAAGGGACTACAAAAAGGTGCTGAGAAAATAATTATTGATTTAGAAGATTCAATACCTTTACATTTAAAAAAAGAAACTCTTATGAATGTTTCTAATTATTTGAAACATTCTCCTAGCACTGATTGCTTTGTTAGGTTGAATTCAGAAAAAAAATTACAAGAAGATGAACTCATTGAACTTTCGAAAATTGGTCATAAAAATATTTTAATTCCAAAAATAGAATTTGACTCTTTCATAGTTAATAGTGAGTTAAAAAGTAATTTCGAACAAATATTCATCCTAGTCGAATCAGCTACTGGTTTATTCAACTTAGAAAATATTTCAAAATTACTCCCATTTAATAGAATAGCTATTGGGGAAGTAGATTTTTCAGCTGATTTAGGAATTGATGAGAACAATGAAAATTTAGAATTTTACAGATCAAAAATTGTTTTTATGTCAAAAGTACTTGGTTTACCAAAACCAATAGGTGGAGTTTTCAAAAACTTCAATGATACAGAAGGTTTAAAAGAATTTGCGAGAAATTTAAAAAGTATGGGATTTGGTGCTTTACAATTAATTCATCCAAATCAAATAATTGAAGTTAAAAATATTTTTTATCCGACTATAGAAGAAATAACCAACGCTAAAAACTTATTAAAAAATTTAGTCGACAACCAAAAAAATGGAATAGGTGTTTATGTCGATGAAAACGGCAATATTGTTGATGCAGCAATGATAAAAAAAGCCAAAGAATTGGCAAATTTTAACGAAAATAGATAATTCCTTCTTCAGAATAGTTTGTAAAATTTACAACTTTACCAATATGTACTTCTTCTAAATTTAAATCCAACTGACATACAAACTTTACTGAATCTTCAACTTCAATTAAGGCAATAATATAAGGTGGATTAAATAATTCTTTATTTGGTGATCTGTATATTTGAGTAAACGAAAATATTTTTGCTTTATCTTTTTCAAGAGGTTCAAGGCTTAATAATTTTCCATTGCAATTTAGACAAAAATTCCTTGGATAAAATTGTTTATTTAAACATTCTTTACAAGTTTGTATCGTGAATATACCTTTTTTTGCTACTTCAATCCATTCGTCCCAAATTTTCATTTAAACTCTTTCTAAAACCATTGAAGAGTGAGTAGAGAACACTCCACCTGTACCATGTATAAGAGCAGTCTGGTTGTTTTTAACTTGTCTATCACCCAAGTCTCCAGTAAGTTGCTTAACACCTTCAATAATTAAAAGTAGACCTAGCATGCCTGGGTGACAATATGAGAGGCCACCTCCAGATGTATTAATTGGCAATTCCCCATTTATAAAAAAGTTGCCAGATTTAAACTTTTCTATTATTTCTCTAGGTTCTCCAACCCCCATTGATACTAATGTGGAAAGCACTGTTATAGTAAAAGAGTCATAAACTTGCAACATGTCTATATCACTTAGTAACATTCCAGCTTTACTTAATGCATCATTTGAAGTTTTTGAAGCTCCAGTAATTAGATAATTTGGCATTTGTGAAAAACTCATATGTGTTTCTAATTGGCTAAAACCTTTAACTTTTATTCTTGGTAAATTTAATGATTTCGAAATATTATCATTTGTTACAAGTACTGCTCCGCCTCCATCAGTTACTAAACAACAATCTAATTTATGGAGAGGAGATGAAATAATTTCAGACTTTATTACTTCTTCTACGGTCAATTCTTCTGTATTGTACATAAATGCGTTCTCATTTAAAAGTGCATATTTACGTGCAGATATTGCAATTTCAGCTAAATCTTCTGAATTAATACCCCATTCAAAAAATGCCCTTTGTGCTACCAAAGAATATAATGAAATTGGAGATAGAACGCCTTGCGAGTATTCAAATTTACTCTGAGGAGTATGAGACTCTATAACACCCCCGATGCTTCTCGATCTTGCTGAACGCTGATTTGATCCATAAGAAACTACTACAACATTACATATTCCAAGTTCTATAGCTTCGATTGCTCTTTTTACAAATGTTAAATATGATGATCCACCCAAAAAAGAGCTCTCGCTCCACTGTGGAGTTATACCTAAAAATTCAGAAATTCCAACACTTGAAAACCTTTCGACTCCATTGGTAGCTATTCCATCAATGTCTTTGGTTTGCAAGCCAGCTTTTTCTAATAGTTCTAATATTGATTCAGTTTGAATTTCATAGATACTTTTTTTTGTGTCAAAAGGTGTATTGTCAATTGCTAAATTAATTGATGCTTTATTCATTTTAAAACTTTAACAATACTACTTGCATTCTCAATCACAATACGGTCGTTACAAACAATAGTACTTGAGACTTCATAAGTTGAATTATTTTCATCTGTTGTAATAATCTTATTAATCACTTCACTATTTATTTCAATAGACTCTCCTTCAAAGACCATGCTCTTAAATTTAAAATCCATAAAAACTATTCTGGATTTCTTTCCAAAGTGAGTAAGTAATTGTTTAGATATTAGTGATCCAAATACTTGCCCGTCAACTACTGGTCTGGGAATACTTTTTTCTTCTAAATATTCAGGATCATAATGAATTTTGTGCCAGTCCCATGTTGACCCAGCATATAAGATCATATTTGAAAAATTAAATTTAAATTTTAAGTTTTCAATTTTTTTCATATTTCTTGATAAATGTTAGTTTCGTAACTTAAGCACTTAAGCTCATCATGCTGATTATAAAATTTAACTAAATTTGTAATAAATAAAAGTGCTTTACCAGTAGAAGAAGTTCTTTCTTTAATCTCATCTATTGTATATTTAGCTTTAATAAATTCTCCAACATAAAAAGGTTCAAAAAATTCATATTTATTACCTCCTCTTATGTATCTAGTATTTGGAACATCAATATTCCATTGATGGGCAATTGCTCCATCTTTTGATGGTGGTCCTGTCATAAAACTATTAGTTTCTGTTACAAATGTAGGTGGGATAGGAATTGTTCTATATCCAGCTTCTATTGCTGCTGATTCATCAAAATATATATCATTGGTCTCATCTATAGCTAAACAATAGTATCTAACCATTGATTTTGAAAGAGGATCTGGTGAACAATATTCGAAAACCTTATCTTTGATTTTTTGAATATCTTCATTAAGTAATTTATTAGTCATCAAAAATATTTAGCGAATGGATCAATTTCAATCAAAAACTCTGGACGTAAAAGTGAGTGACAAATAATTCCTGTTGATGCTGGATAGGGTATTTTTAAAAGGTCTTTCCTGATTTCTGATGTTAATCGATAATCGTTTAAACCTGCTGGTGTTACATATTCAATTGTTTTAATTAGATTTCCAGGATTTAAACCAGCAGCATCTATTACTTTTAAAATATTCTGATAAGTATATTTTGTTTGACTAACTACATCATTAGGAAATACAGCTTTTTCAGTTTCTGGATCTAAAGCAGCTTGACCAGACATAAATAAATTCGAACCACATTTAACAGCAGGAGAGTAGGTAAGTTTTTCATATCTTTGCCATCCAGGGTTTATATATGTTTTTTCACCTTTTGCAGCAGTAAAGTTAATTGAAATTAGTGATTGGTTTTTATCAACTTCAGACATTAATATCCCAGTTGCACCTGGATAAATTGGACCTAAAAATTGTTTTCTTACTTTCCCTGTAAGTTTATAGTCTTGTAGAGCATTAGGGGTTATGTAATCAACTGTTTTTACAATATCACTCATATTTAAGTTGATTTTTTTAAGCAATTCATCTGCTTTTTCATATATATTTTTAGTCTGAAGTACTAAATCACTTCTATTAATATCTGAATCAGCAACAATTGTCGGTAAGTAAACAATATTTTCATTATTCTTATTTTTGTTTTCTATTCTTAATTCAATTTCAATAAAAGCATCTGGTCTTAACAGGGAATCAACAACTACAGTTTGCCGACTTATATTATTTGGCAATCTTTCTGTAATTACAGAATTATATAAGTCAAAGTATATTAATCCTTTGTTGGTAATATTTTCTACAATATGAGTTGTGTTTTGAAGGTTTTTATTTTCAGCTTTTAAAACAGCTTCAATTTTATCTAGTGCAGTATTTGTTTGTTCAGAAATGTTACCATTTACTACAATTTTTTTTTGCACCTGGTCATATTCTGAAGCAGAGTGACCTGACATATAAATATCTGAATCAAGTGAAAGACCTAAAGAAAAACTATACCTTGTGTAATCAAACCATTTAAATTCTTTTGGATTAATACTTTTTAATAAACTCATAAAATATTTCTTTTATCATTTTACCCACATCTTTAGAGTCTTCAATGTCTAAGAGGTTTGAAACGATTTTTGATTTTGGAGAAAGCTGAGTATTTTCATAAAACTTATCAAGGATTCTACTGTTATTACTAATAGAATCATTAGCAACTGTTTCTTCAAATTCTATTTTTTTTCCATCTAGAAAAACAACTTCAATTTTTCCTTTTACTTTTGCTGCTTCAGATTTTGTAGATATTTTTATAATTTCAATTTTTTGAGCTAAATCTAAAATATTTTTCTTTTGCAACTGACTTGTTGCAAAAGAATCTACTGTTAATTTTTCTTCAAGAATTAAACAGGCCAAAGTCCAGTAAATACTGAACTTAGCTTCATAATCTGTTCTAGGTTTAGCTTTAATATTTTTATCTTTTGCAACAATATCGTAACTATCTTCAGGTAAGTAGACAATGACTTCTTTAATTTTAGATTTATCTATTTTTTCAGACAAAGTTTTAACTAGCCTCAAAGTAGCAATATTTAATTGACAAACTGGAAATGGTTTAAAATTAACATTTAATATTTCAGATTTTGTAAATTTGGTATCAATTTTATTTTCAATATTTTCAATACCTGCATATAAATTGAAGAACCCATTTTTATCTTCAAATATTTTTTCTGAACCTGAGATTGAATACTTAATAATTTCACCAGCTTTACAACCTGCATAAGAAGCCCAACCTGGATGAATAATTTTTGTGTTGTCTCCTGTTGATAAAAATGATAAATTTCCAGAACTAAAACTTCCTGCAATTCCTAAAGAATTTTTAGAGTCGATATTACTCATTTTGGTTAAATATGAATAGATAAATGCAGATGAGTAGGTACCTATCAAAGAAGTTGCGTGAAAACCTCTTCTATGAAAAAGATGTTTTTCAACACTTCCAAGTTTTACTGCAAAATCTACACCTAAAGCAATGGAAGTCAAAAATTCACTACCATCTATCTTTTTTTTCATACTTGCATATATAGCTGAAGGTACAGTAATACATCCTGTGTGAATCAATGCACCATAATGTGTGTCGTCAAAATCTAATCTGTGAATCAACATTCCTAAATAAAAAGGCAGTAAGTCTAAAGTTTCAATTGAATTTTCGAAATCTTTATTTAGTTCTATATTTGGATTAACTCTTAATGAGGCACAAATATTTCCAATGCAATCTATAACTAAATTTTTAGAAGCATTAATTGTTGCTTCGTCTAAATTAGTACTCTTAATAGAGAAATAGTTGTCAATAATTTCTGTTGAGATAGACAATTTACTCTACAACACCGTTCTCTTTTAATAATTTAATTTTTTCTTTTGAAAAACCCAACACATCTTCTAAAACATGTTCACTATGTTCACCATACAATGGAGCTCTTTCTATGTTTTCTTTATTACTATTTCCAACATTTATTGGACTGTATACTTGTTTGACATCACCTAAATTTGGATGATTGTACTCAAAAATCATATCTCGGGCCTTTGCATGTTCGTCATCAAATACGTTTTTTAAATCATTAATAGGACCAGAAGGTATTTGATTTTCTTTTAACTCATCTAACCATTCTGAGGACGGTTTTTTAGAAAATAGTTCATCTAAAATCGTGATTAATTCTTCTTTATTTTCACGTCTTTTTGAAAAGTCAGAAAATTTATCATCCAAAAGTCTTGGATCTTCTAACATATCTCTTAATCTTTCCCAAAATTTTTCTTTTGCACACCCGACAACAAACCAGTTATCAGAACCTTTAAATAACTGAAAAGGAACAAGTGATGGATGTGAAGATCTCGGAAACCTTTTAACTTCATACTCTTTACTTAACCACCAAGTTGCTGGATAAGTTAATAAGGATAAAGCTGTGTCGTATAGACTTAAATCACAATCCATACCTTTACCGTCTTTTCTAGCTGAGTGAACCCCGGAAAGAATTGCAATTGAAGCAATAAAGCCTCCTGAATAATCAACTAAGGAAAGTCCAGATTTAGTTGGTGGACCATCGGGTTCTCCTGTTAAATTCATCCAACCTGTCAAACCTTGCATTATATAGTCATAACTTGGCTCTGAACTTCTTGGGCCAGTCATTCCAAAACCAGTAAGAGACACACAAACAATTTTTTCATTAATACTCTTTAAATCTTCATAAGTAATTTTTAATTTCTTTGGTACATCGCCTCTAAAATTTGAATAAACCACATCACACTTTTTAACTAATTCATGAAAAATATTTCTTCCTTCTTCTGTGACAATATCCATAATGATTGATTTTTTTCCTCTATTAAAGGTTTCGTGGAAGAGAGAATCTGTCCCTTCATTAAATGGTGGTACATATCTACCAACATCACCTTTAAATTTTGGATCTTCAATCTTTATTACTTCAGCACCTAAGTCTGCTAACAACATTGATCCAAAAGGTCCTGCACCATATTGCTCAAGTGATAAAATTCTTATATCATCTAATGGTTTGGCCATACATCCTCTTTTTTCTTATATTAAAGTAGTATATATAAATTTAATTAAGGGGTCATAAAATGGTGAAAGAAGTTAGCGGTTGGCAAGGTAGATATTTTGAAGATTTTGAAATCGGAGACCATTACAAACATCCATTTGGTAGGACTATAACGGAAGCAGATAATACTTGGTTCACTCTTTTAACAATGAATACTAATCAAAATCACTTTAATAAAGAGTTTGCAAAAAATTCACCATTTGGAAAAGTTATTGTTAATTCTGGATTAACAGTAGCTATAGTTCTTGGCCAATCTGTTATCGATATAAGCCAAAATGTATTTGCTAACCTCGGATGGGATAAAATTACTATGCCTAATCCAGTATTTGTTGGTGATACATTATATGCTGAAAGTGTGGTTTTGGAAAAAAGAGAATCTAATAGTCGGCCATATGGTGGAATCGTAAGTGCTAAAACAAGAGGCATTAATCAAGATGGAAAAACTGTAATTCAATGGAAAAGAACATTTTTTGTATACAAAAAGGACGCTCCACAAGATAAAGATTGGTTCCCAAAAGCAGAAGTTGAAATTGAAGAATTTGAATTATGAAGTTATCTTTTGGCCCTTGGGGTGAAACACTTGATGAACTAATCGAAGCGGGAATAAGTGCAGATAGAAAAGGTTTTACAACTCTATGGACAAGTGAACTTCATAGAACTCCTTTTTTATCCCTAGCTGTTCTAGCAACAAAAACAAAAGAAATTAAATTAGGGTCAGGAGTTGCACTAGCATTTTTACGTTCTCCCCTTACATTAGCTTTAACAGCACTTGATTTAGATGAAATTTCTAATCATAGGTTTATTCTTGGGTTAGGCTCAGGTGTTAAAAACTTAAACTTATATTGGCACGGAATTAATTTTGGAAAACCTGTTGATCATATTGATGATGTAGTAAATATATGCAGAAAAGTGTTCAAAGAAAGCCATCTGAACCCAATTGAATATGTGGGAAAAGAAAAAAGTATAACGTTAAAGGGATTTGATAGGCCTTTTATACCTAAAAATACAGAGATACCCATTTATCTTGGTACAGTCGGACCTTTAATGACCAAGAAATGTGGTGAGATTGCAGATGGGTGGATATCTCATGAACTATGCTCACCAATATATCTCAAAGAAAATATAATTCCAAAGTTAATTGAAGGATCTAAAAGTAAAAATATGCCTAATATTATTGTTTCTGGTTTAACTGTTGTAGATAAAGATCAAAAAAAAGCAAAAAGAATTGCTGCAGGTACTGTTGCATTTTATGCATCTGTGAAGACATATGATGAATTTTTTACTAGTCATGGTTTTGGTAAAGAAGCCGAAAAAATTAGAGATTATTTTAAAAGTAAAAATATCACCGAAATGATAAGAAGTGTGCCTGATGAAATGGTTGATATGTTTGCGATTGCCGGAGATATTGATTTTGTAAAATCATCAATCGATAAATATAAAAATTTAGTTGATGAAATTAAACTAACTCCACCAACACATTATGTAAGTGAAGCAGATACAAGAGATGCTCAGAAATCAATCTTAAATATGGTAAACGAAGGAGCTATAAATTAATACACATAAATTAAGTATTTTTAAAAATTATGCAGAAATAGTTTTTATAAGACCTGATGAATTGAATTCTATAAATGAAGACTTTCTTAATGAAATGCCCAAAAGCCTAAATGCTGTTGAGAAAAATAAAGACTTACGAGCACTTATTATTAAATCAACTGGTAAAGCATTTTGTGTTGGTTTAGATATCAATTTACTCACTAAAGCTTTTAAAGATGAAAAATATTTTAGTTCTGTACTTAAAAGATTGAGAGAAATATTTTTACAAATTGAAAATCTAACATTACCAGTCGTTTCAGTGGTTGATGGGGTTGTGCGTGCAGGCGGTTTTGAGCTGATGTTATCTACAGATATCATTTATGCATCTACCAATTCGAAAATTGGAGATGTTCATACAAATTATTCTGTCCCTCCAGGTGGTGGTTCAACTGCTAGATTACCAAAAATTGTTGGCACAAAAGTTGCTAAAGAATTAATAATGACAGCTAAATGGTTGGACTCAATGGAAGCAGAAAAATTGGGACTTATAAATAGATGTATAAAAAAAGAAAATTTAGACATAGAAGTTAAAAAATTAATCAATTCACTAGTAGACAAACCAAGATCCATACATGAGATTGTTAAAGAAATGATTTCTAGTTCGTATGAGCTAAACATAGAAGATGGAACTAAGAACGAAATCGCGTTATTTAAGAATTATGTTTTTAAAGGCAAAGACGCAAAAGAAGGTTTTAACTCTTATATCGAAAATAGAGATCCAAGTTGGAAAGATACTAAAAATAACTAAGCTTTAAAAAATAAGTTGAATTTTTTAACTCTGACAAGTTCTCACCAGTTACAAACTCATAACTTAATAAGTCAACGCCAATATAATTTACTTTTTCTTCAACCTGATTATTTTCATCAATTTTTAAATAAATTGAGTGAAAATTTTGATTATTTAAAAGCTCTATATTTTTTTTATTCTCATAATTTATGTCTGTTTTAAAGAATATATTTTCATCACTATTAGGATTTTTACCTTGAGACCAATCAGGTTTATCACTCCACCATACAATCGCTAGGCAGCCATTTTTACAGGCTGTGTCATATCGAGAGAAGTTTGGTGGAAATAATACATAGTCATTTTTAACAAATTTATAACCACTTATTTCCAAACTGCCCTCTAATATAAACAATTCTTCATAAGAGGGATAGTGACCAAGAATTTTTCTTTCAAAACCACTTGGAAAATTTACTAGCATCAATCTACTTCTTCTTTCATTGTCATTTACAAAATAAGTCAATATTTTAGTGCCAGGACTACTGTCTGGCATTGGTGCATCTTTCCAATTTTCTTTTTTATTCATCATTATTTCTTATAAATTTTACACCACAAGATAGTATTTTTTCATTATTGTGATTATATAAATACCACTTAAAGTAATAATAATTTTTAGTTGCTCTAGTCTGCTTGGCATATAAATATACTCCGTCTCCAACACATGCAGGTTTTGAAAATTTTATTGAATTAAATTCTGTGAGTGCAAAAATATCCTTGTGTAAGTTGTGGTAACTTTCTGCTAAACCTCCAGCAATAAAAAGTAGATACTGACCAGGAAATGGTTGAGAATTGAATATCTTTCCAAATTTTGTATTCTTAAAATTAGTAAAGATCTCATGCGTATACATTCCATATTTAGTAACTAGTTGAAAATGCTCTTTAGTTAACAATACAGATTTAGTTGTGTACTCCACTTGTTAAGTTTAATTTAAAATTTAAATATTAAGTTTAAAATTACTTAATACTGTTTTTAATCATCAGATACATCTCAGTTTTAAAGACCCAGATTAAAAATAAAGGTAAAATTCAATATGATTAACTTTCGTCAATTTATATTATCTGGTTTCTTTATCTTTTTGATTTCATGTGGAGGCATTGCATCTGACGAAAATGTACAAATAGTAAAAGTAGTTGATGATGAATTTTCACCAAAAGTTATAAAAGTTGAAGTTGGTACAACAGTTATTTGGGAGTCTGGAGGTGCAAATAATCATAATGTAATTGCAAGTGATGGTTCTTGGCAAGCAATTTCATCAGATTATTTTGAATATGGAATAATTACAAAAGGTGATCAATATGAGCATACCTTTACTGAACCTGGTATTTATGAATATTACTGTCCATTCCATGGAACTAATGACAAAGGTATGGTAGGAACTGTTGTAGTCGGAGATATTGAATATTCAATCGAATTAGCTGAAAATGATACTGAACTAAGCAAAAATGTATTAAAAGTAGGTAAAGATCAAGAATTTAATAAAATTCAGGACGCAGTTGATGCCTCAAACCAAGGCGATTTAGTTTTAATTTATCCTGGTGTGTATAACGAAAGTATTACTGTAACTACTGATTTTATAACTTTAAGAGGTACAGATAGAAACAATGTAATTTTAGATGGTGAATTCATATTTGAAAACGGAATTCAAGTCTACGATACTGATGGAGTTACTGTAGAAAACTTATCTGTGAGGAATTTTTCACTAAATGGAGTCTATTGGAATTCTTCATTAGGATACAGGGGTTCTTACTTAACTGTTTATAACAATGGTGATTATGGTGTGTATGCTTTTAATTCAACAGATGGAATTTTTAATAATATATATGCCTCTGGACATCCAGATAGCGGAATCTATATAGGACAGTGCTATCCTTGTAACGCATTAATTTATGACAGTGTAGTAGAGGGGAATGCACTGGGTTATTCAGGTACTAACGCTGGTGGACATCTTTATATTTATAACAATATTTGGTATGACAATATGTCGGGGATTGTACCTAATACTTTAGACTCAGAATTAAATCCACCAGGACGTGAAACAACAATAATTGGAAACTTAGTTCTTGATAATAACAATTACAATGCACCAACTAATCGTTTTGGATTGGTAGCAAAAGGAAATGGGATTGTCGTACCTGGTCGTGTTGGTGATGTCATTCAAAAAAACTTAGTAATCAACCATGATAAGTACGGAATTGTAGCTAGCCCGATGTTGGATGTAAACCTCTACTTTTCACAACATGTCAAAATTAATGATAACGTTGTACTTGACTCGGGTTATACGGACCTAGCTTTAGCTGGACCTTGGGGTCCAGGTAATTGTTTTGAAAACAATATTTATCAAACTTCAACTCCTCCACTATTAGAACAGTTGCATAACTGTAGTGATTTAAATTCAAGTTTTCTACTATCACGCTTCCCATTACAGGGAGATTCGTCTGGATTAATGCTACTGGCTGGTTTTTTTGCTGACGCACAAAATCAAGAAGTTGATAAAAACAGATATAAAGAATATCCATGGCCAGCAGATCAAAATAATATGATTTTTGCAAACATTCTAGAACCAGCACCTGCAATAGATATATTTTTTATTCCTGATTTAGCAAATATTCAAGTTCCTTATGACTTATTAAATAACAAAAATTTAGAAGAAAATTTTGGATCAAAAAAGGAGATAATAATGAGTGGAGTTCCGATTTCAAGCCCAAGTATTTGGCAATTGTTGTTTCAATTGTATGGATACTTAATGCCATTCGTGCTTTATGCGGCATGGACAGCATTAGCGTTAAGTGATTTGAATTCAAAAGAAATGAGTAATTCAAAAAAATATATTTGGCTTGGAATTGTTTTTCTTGTGCCATTTTTTGGAGTACTAGCCTATCATTTAATAGGTCCAAGCTCTATTACAAAATCAATGAAAATAGCTGCTATAGGCGGAGGACTGATAAGTTATATTTTAATTTTGATTTTAACAGCTGTAATTAGTGGACTGGTTTAATGAAATTATCTATGTTCTTTAAATTCATGAA
>Ga0222714_10001265_pt1 | contig 28561 bp, 23 predicted proteins | sample C33_3DmetaG_FD_165048 | JGI IMG/M metagenome (GOLD analysis project Ga0222714, IMG submission 165048) | Estuarine water microbial communities from San Francisco Bay, California, United States - C33_3D | ecosystem: Environmental > Aquatic > Marine > Unclassified | place: USA: California... | reverse complement strand
GTAAAAGGGGAATCCCCCCCCCCCCCCCGGGGGGGGGGGGGGGGGGGAGGGGGAGCAAGAAGGATGCCAACTCTTATACTGCTATAAGGTCGGCGGCTATTGTATTTCAATAGTGATAATTAAACAATACAGTTTCATCATTTAGTGATACTTCTTTTATATTGTATGAGATGCTCATGTCGTGTTGAGCTTCTTTCTCTAATTTGGCAAAAGCTATTTCAGCAATATTTTTCTTATTATAAATGCCCTTTATACCATAACGCCTACAACCAAAACCACCAGCCGCCTCTTCAAAGGTAATTATAAAAGCTTTATCAGTAAAATGAGTGATTGACATATTATTAACCATGAAGTTCTAACCATTTACTATAAGCCTTTTTATCCCTAGACGAGTATTTATCATTAACAATACTTTTAGCAGTAACAATGACATCTTCTATTGTATAAGGATAACGATTATCCCACTCAAGACTATTAAAGATGTTATTTATTAATTCGGCGATCTCAGACGGCGGCATGTAGTATCTCACAGCCGTATCTAACACAGTACTAGCAATATCATAACGCGCACTCATATTATTTATTGTTTTATTATTTACTCTTCAACACTCACACCACGATTGTTTACAAAGTATCGACCACTGTTGCTATGCTTCTTAGTAGTAACAACCCAGTTTTCTCTGTTGAGCCAGTTTTTCTTGTGTGTGATGATCTTATTAATGTTACTGTAAACCTCTTCCATGCTGTAACCGTGGGAAGTCCGATTGAGGATTTCACCTTCCATGCGGTAGGTGACCAGAATCAGGCGACCCGTCACTTCTTTCTTGATGATCTCGTATTCGTTTTTCATGTCTAAAGACTAGAGGATTTTTCCGATACCGTCAACCGATTTTTCAGATATTTTTTCAGCGAACTTTCAGCCTCTCGAAAACGTCCTTAGTGTCCGCCAGAATCTTGTCCATCTCTTTATCGCAGAACTCGCGCCACTCGGTTTCGGTGATTTGTCCGGTTTGGAACTTGCGCAGCATGATCGCGTACTCGTTTTTCATGTCTAAAGACTAGGCGAAAGATCGCGCACCGTCAACAGGTTTTTTGATTTTTTTTCAGATATTTTTTGGGCGTTTCGGCTTGACAACCCACCTGGAGTCAAGGGAAAAAGCGTACAAAAAAGAAAAAATTTTTCTACAAAAAAGCTTGACGCGCCCCAACCGCCCACAGTACAATGGGGTATCCCAAGGGGATACCCCCCCCCCCCCCCCGGGGGGGGGGGGGGGGGGGGGGGAGCAACTATCGTGCCAAGGGGTTGGCACGGTTCGTGCTGCGGCACTATTGCTATTCCTTATTTAGAAACACTACGAAACTCTCATAGCGTTCCCACAGTTCAGGGAATGCTGCTTTAAGCTTATTATAATTATGCTCGTCTGCTAGTAGAGCCGCTTTAGCGATAGCTTTAGCAAAGCTGCCGCCGTATTTAGACATAGCTTCAACGATACGGTGATCGTGTGAGATATCTTGTATTGTCATATTATTTAAGAGTAACATCGTAACAACCAACAAGCGTTTTCTGAACAATCATTGCTTCGTTTAGTGATTGTTCCCAGTATTTAACATATTCGGGCAGATTATTTTCTTTGCAAGCAGCAATATTTACTTCTAACTGCTTTATACGAAGATATAATCCTTCTTTTAATTGAAAGATCTGATTTGTATTTAGTACTTGGTTTTCCATGTTATTATTGTTAATGTTATTATTTATTCTTCGTTCATCGAATCCAACCAACGATCTTCCACCATATCGAACCAAGCGTTCGCTTCGGAGGTTTCTTCGGGCGTGAGCGCGATCATGTCGCGGAGGTCGCTTTCTGCGCTGATCTCGGGGGAGAAGTCAATCACCATGAAAAGAGAATGCCCTAGGTTGGCGATTCCGTCAAACATTTTTCAGATATTTTTTCGGATTTTTTCGGCTGTCAGCGTGGGTCGATCACGAAGTGCAGAGGGTGTCAAGAAAAATCGTCTGAAAGAGAAAAATTTTTCTACATTTTTTGCTTGACACGGCGCACGGGTGCAGGGTACAATGGGGTATCCCAAGGGGATACCCCCCCCCCCCCCCGGGGGGGGGGGGGGGGGATAGCAAGGATCATGCCAAGTTTTTCGTTTGAAAGAAAAAAAAGTCCCTTTCGGGACTTGACTTTCACCACGGGAACTCGTCCTGCTCCACATCGTCGGGGTACATGTGCGAATCGTCAGCGGGACCGTCGTACACCGGCTCCGCGAAATCTTCGTGGGTGGGGCCGTCGTACACTTCCTCGGGCGCGACGGTGGCGAGGGTTTCGATTTCGTTCTGCGGATCAATCATTGAATTCATGCGTACAGAGTAGGGTCGAAACGGTGTCGGCGCAAGAAAAATCGTCTAAAAAATCATCTTTTTTCTGCAAAAAATGTCTTGACAACGTGAACGGTGCGAGGGTACAATGGGTCATCCCAAGGGGATGACCCCCCCCCCCCCCCCCCCCCCCGGGGGGGGGGGGGGGGGGGGTAGCAACTATCGTGCCAAGGGGGACTTGGCACACTTCGTGCTGTTGTCAGATAGTGCCGACAAGCTCATTCATCCAAGAGTCGCGGCGTTCGTCAAACCAGATGTTCGCCTCGGCCTTTTCAGCCTCGGTGAGTTCCATCGGCTCGCCGCCCCAAGACTCAGGGATCGGTCCCGTGAAGTCTTCGATGCGGAGGGCGATCATGTCGCTCAGGTTGCTCTCGGCGCTGATGTTGGCGAAGTCGTTCGTCATGGTGTTACCTTAGTGGATGCGGCGTTTTCTGTCTACTTTTTTTTCAGACTTTTTTCAGACCTCAACCATCATCCCGTTGTTGTTGCGGAAGTAGCTTCCGCTGGTGCTACGCTTTGCAAGCGGTGCGAAGTCGTAAGACTTCACCTCAACCACCTTGCCGATGTTTGCCATTGCCTCGGCCTCAGTCTTGCCGCTCGCGAAGTCCACCGTACCGTCCGCCTTGCGATACTTCACCGTGACGAGGGCCACGCTGCTGAACTTGTTTACCTTGATGATCTCAACGTTGTTTTGCATGGACAGACTATGGTGGAAAACTCGGCAGTCGTCAACTCTTTCAGATACTTTTTTTCACTTTTTTTCGATGGCCTGGAAGGCGCAGGTTGGCACAGAACCTGCTAGGAGGGGGGGGGTTTAATTGCACACTACACCAAGCACGAACCGTGCCAAGGTGGGGGGTGGGGGTCAATCCCCCCCGTTTTTTTGAAAAAAAAGTTCTTGTTTTTTCTGCTGTAACAGGGGGGGAGGGTATTCTCAATCTCTAATCCCATTTTATTCTATCTTATATATTACTTAATATATACAACATCATATATATCTCATTTATTATATTTACCTATAAATATTACGACCAAGTTACAAAATCAAACTCAAACTGACCATCATCTACCAAACCAATGGATACCCCCCCCTGTTTTTCTAAGATTTTTCTTTTTTTATTCGTTTTTTTCCTATTATTTTTCGAAAAAAATACGAACCCACTATTTTTTATAACTTTATTGTTATTTTTTTTATCAGGTCCAAAACCATGTGCAGCCAATTTTAGAACATCAGTTAAACTCGCATCGCTTTTTCGTCTGTTTGCTTTATTAGATATAATTTGTACATTACCTACAACATATCCTTTGCTTGCATCTATTCTGTCTATTGATATACCATTGTTTTTTCTTGAATCTGTTAAACTCATAGATGAATATATTAAATCAATATCTTCATATATCGGACACTTAACTGGTAAAACTGGATATTTTTCTCTAAGATGTTTTATTAAAATACGCGATGAATCATTTGTTAATTTAACTTCGCCTTCTCTAGTTCTACTGCAACAATTAGTAGTCAATCTTTCAACTCTTTTCCAACGTGCTTGTTCAGATGTCGCGCATAACTCGTTTGTCTTGTTTCTTTTTTCTTTTTCCTGTTTTGTATGACACGATCTGCAAATTTTTCCACCTCTTTTATATTCATTTTCGTGTATATTATCGCCGGGAATTAAAACTAGCGAACAAACGCAGCATTTTCTTTCTTGATTAAATGTGATGTCCATATTTATTGACATACTACATTTATAGCCGCCGATGTCAAAAAAAATTTTTATAATACAATACTATCCGCCGCTTTCAACTACTATCCAGCACTTAGCGTTAACATTCTTTAAAGATTGTTTATAGTATTCATGTTTTTTTAGAAATCGACATGTCGAATTTTTATAATTGATATATGCGCGTATTAGTTACTGGGGGTTCAGGTTTCATAGGCACTCATTTAATAAATAGGCTGTTGAATGATGGACACGAAATATACAATCTAGATAAAATTCCCAGCCCCGCACTTCCCGATCATCGGCAAAAAATCATAGACATATTAGATGTTGATATTAATGATAATATATTTAAGAATATAGATTGTATCATTCATCTTGCTGCAATGGTAAGTGTGCCGCGATCATTTGATGATCCAGTGAATAGTTTCGGCAATAATACATTCTTGACTATAAAAATATTATCAGCCGCCAAACTCCATAATATTAAAAAATTTATATTCTCATCTAGCGCAGCAGTGTATGGTGATAAAGAAGGAACTGTTAGCGAAACAGATTCTACAGAGCCGAATAGTCCATATGGATTAGATAAATTAGTATCCGAAAAATATATACAAATGTATTGTCAATTATGGAATATCGATTATTTAATACTACGTTTATTTAATGTATATGGTATTGGTCAAAATCTTGAATATGCTGGCGTAATAACTGCATTTAATCTTGCTAAACAAAAGAATGAATCTTTAATTATATATGGCGATGGCGAACAAACAAGAGATTTTATAAGCGTTAGCGATACATGTAATCACATATCTAACCTTATAAATAAAAATATAAAAAATGAAATATTTAATATTGGGACCGGCAATTCTATTTCTATAAACACACTAGCAAAACAGTTTGGAAATGATATCATATATAAGGAAGCAAAAAAAGAAGTTCGACATTCGTGCGCGAATATTACTAAGATAAATACAATTATTTAATATGAATTATTTCGTTACTCATTGTGATGTGCATTTTTTAAAATATGCTGAACGTCTTTTTGAAACTTTATCATTATTTTCTAACAATAAAATAATTTTTTATACAGTAGATTTCAACTATAAATCTAAATTCACTAACGTCATACCGATTGAAGTAAATTCTAAAATTTATTTGCATAATTTTGAACGTTATAGCAAATATTCTTCTATTGAAGAGACTACAAAGGCTTATAACGTATTTTTGAAACCATTTTTAATGAGAGAGTTGTTGTCTACAGAATCAGATGTTAAAAATAATTTTTGTTATTTAGATGCTGATTGTTTAGCGATTAATAATTGTGATAATATTTTCGATAAATCATCTTTAATAATAGATTATCCTTTATTTAATAAAGGCTGTCATGACTTCATGTTAATTAATGGAAGAGGAGATCCATTTATAAACAATGGATATGATTTAAAACTTTGTTTGGAGGCTGATCTTATGAATTTAATGGGATTAGATGTTGGTATAAGAAAACAGTATTTGCAAACAGGTATATTTCTATTTAATAATAAATGTAAAAATTTTTTTAATGAATGGATTAATATTTGTATAAAAAAAGAAGTGGTTGAAAATTGGAAATATATAGCTCCTTTTCATGAAGAGACTGTTGCAAACTGTTTGATGTGGCAAAAATCATCTATCGTAGATTTATCTCAATCTTTAATTAATTTGCCATATAATAATTACGATTATGCCAAATCATTACAAAAAATAAAAGAAATGTTAAATAGTCTTAAAAATTTACGTCATGAAGATTATTTTATAGACACTTTTTGCAGAATTCCTTCGATTGAAAATATCAAAAATTTATATTTTTATCATGGTAAAATTTCTGATGATGAATATAATTATATTATACAAACAATGACTTCTAATTTTTTATTAAAAATAAATTCAGTATCTCTTGGTGATACTTTAGCCGCTACGCCAACATTGCGTAAACTGTATAATTCTTATGATAAAAAAATAGATGTTGTTACATATCATCCAGAATTATTTTTAAATAATAAGTATGTTAATAAAGTTTTCGCTTTTGATGAAAAAATTAATGAAAATAAGTATAAAGAAATTTTTAATACATTTTTAGGATTAGGTGGAGAGAAAAATAAATACGGTGTTGAGAAGAAGCACAATACTATAGATATTAGACAATTTCATGCTATAGATTTAGGGTTTATGCTCCATGAAAATGAAATGGAGTATGACTATATAGCAAATGATTATATAGAAATAAATAATTTACCAGAAAATTATATTTGTTTGCATGTTGCCAATACTTGGCCTTCAAGAACTTATTCAGATGAAAATTGGCAAACTTTGATAAATCTAATAAATCAAAAAGGTTTTTCTGTAGTTTTAATTGGTAAAAATGCTTATGAATCTGGTTTTTATAATATAGAAAAACCAACTAAAAAATTAAATTTTTTGAATGGATTAGATTTAACTAATAAACTTTCTATTTCACAATGTTGGCATGTTATAAATAAATCTAAGTATTTTATTACTATGGATTCTGGTTTATTGCATCTTGCTGGAACTACCGATGCTGAAATAATTCAACTAGGCTCATCAATTAATAATAAATTACGCGCCCCATATAGAAAAGGATCTCAATCATATAAATACAAGTATATTAGTGGATCTTGTAACATTTTTTGCGCTTCAGACATGAAATATGGAGTAAAAGAATGGAAGACGATTCAAGGCGTTCCTCCATTAATTAACTGTTTAGAAAATAAATCTAGTTTTGAATGTCATCCATCGCCACAAAATGTGATCAATTACATATCATCAGATAAAGAAAAGAATATATTGGTTAATAAAAAGCGATTTCTTTTTATAGCTCCTCATTTATCTACTGGCGGAAGTCCCAAGTATTTAGAATGGCTAATATCAAATAAAATTAAAGAAGGTTTTGATATAAAAGTAATTGAGTGGAATTTATATAGTCCAACTTATATTGTTCAAAGAAATGAAATTATAAGAATGATTGGCGAAACTAATTTTCTAAGCGTTGGACATTATACTCAAGATAAAAATTATTTTGAAGAACAAACTAAATTTGTAATTGAATATATTAAAAATTTTGATCCTGATTTTATTCATTTGAATGAGTTTAGTGAGAATTTTGCTATAGCTAATTTAACTAATGAATTAATATCTTTCTTATACGATAAGAATAGAAAATTTAAATTATTCGAAACTACTCATTCAGCTAAAACAGATGTAACAAAAAAACTAAATTTACCTGATGAAGTATGGGTTGTTAGTGATTTTCAATATCAAAAAATTAAAACAACAAACATCAAATCTAGACTTGTAGAAATGAATATTAATGTCAAAATTAGGCCAGACAGAGATTTAACTTTAAAAAATCTAAATTTAGATCCAAATAAAATACATGTTTTGCAAGTTGGTTTGTTTTCTATAAATAAAAATCAAAAATCAATTTTTGATTTAGCGATTAAATTTTTAGGAAAAAATATACAATTTCATTTTGTAGGAAACAGTTGTTATATTGATGAGTGTAATTTAAATAAAGATTTAGAAAATTGTAAAATTTGGGGAGAAAGAAATGATGTTGATGTATTTATGTCTTGTATGGATGTATTTGTATTGCCATCATTTGAAGAATTAAATCCTATTTCATTAAAAGAAGCGTTGTCATGGAATATGATGTGTTTTATATCTGACATTAACACACTCAGATCAATTTATTCAGAAAACGATAATTTAAAATTTATAAAAAATAACAATTTGGAACGCTACTTGTTTGAAAAATTACCAATTAATAATAAAAATAATTATACTTTTTTTATCGAACAGGATACTGAGCCTAATAATATACAATGTAGATTTACACCAACGCCAACTATAGAAATAAATGGAAAAGAAGATATCGTATATAATGTAAAATTTATTGATGAGCTTACAGGATCAATTCATTTCCAATCTAATATACGAACCAATCATTGGACAGCTTGCTCTACAAGTTACTATTGCAAATGGAAAATAGTTGTAACTAATATTAAATACGGAATTGAAAAAATATTTAATTTCGATTTAAATAAAAAAGTAATAAAAATTACAAATGAATCTGGAAGTTTAGGAGATTCTATTGCATGGATGCCTATAATTAATGAATTTCAAAAGAAACATGATTGTATAGTTCATTATTTTACTCCTAAAAAAAATTTATTTGATAAACAATATCCTAACATTAATTTTTATAATTATGAAGATGAAACTTTTGTTCATTATTATGCTAATTTTCAAATTGGTTGTTTTGAGTTTGGGAGTAAAATTCCTGTAGACTGGAGAGAAATATCTTTACAACAAATAGCTGGTAGAATTTTAAATATCGATGTTCCAATTGAAAAAACTAAAGTTAATGTTCCTAATAAATATAAATTAAAATATGAAAAATATGTATGTATAGCAATGCAATCAACGTCTCAATCACGTTATTGGAATAAAAAACAAGGTTGGGAGAAAATTATAGATTATCTCAAAAATAAAGGCTATAAAGTAATATGCGTTGATAAACATTTTTCATTTGGCAAGGATAAATTCATTAATACATGTCCAATTAATATTGATGAATTTGTTGGAAACAGCGATTTTGATAATGTAATAGATATTATTAATAATTGTGAATTTTTTATAGGTTTAAGTTCGGGTTTATCATGGTTAGCTTGGTCTCTAAATAAAAAGATAATAAAAATAAACTCATCTGTAACTCCGCAATTTGAATTTTTTTCTCCATATACTGTTTTTAATGATAAGGTATGCAATGGATGTTTTAATAATAAAAAATATAATTTCGACGCTTCTCTTTGGAATTGGTGTCCAGAAAATAAAAATTTTGAATGTTCAAAAAATATTAATGAAGATCAAATTATGGAAAAAATTGATATAATAATTGACGAATTAAAAAATAAACATAAAAAAATTAAGATTGTTCATTTGCAGACAACTATAAACACAGAAAATGAAAAAAAATCTCAAGCTTTTATAGAAAAATTCAAGAATTTTGGTGTTGAATATATCAATATTAAAAATAAATTATATGATGGATATGATCATTTTGTTAATTGTAAATATCCAAAATTATTAAATGCTGATAGTGATGATAGGCTTACAAATAGACATTATGGATGTTTTGATTCATATAGAAAAGCTATATTAAAAGAATTTAATGATGATACAGATTTTTTAATAACATGTGAAGGAGACTGTTTATTTGAAATAAGTCATGAAGACTTTATTAAATATCTTGGAAAGATAACTGAAATTTGCGAGAAGGAAAATATTTCATACTTTTCATTTGGCGATTCTAAAACGCTTGAAAGCAGAATTTTACAATCATCAATAGTTGAAATTCCTAAAGATCAAGGTTTATGTTATATTACTGATAAAATAATTGGAAGTCAGTGCTTAATGTTTAATAAAAATATAAGAAATTTACTTATAGAAGATTTTAAAAATAAACCTTGGTATGTGATAGATGGTTGGTTTAATGATTTTTGTTATAATAATAATTTAAAAATGGGTATCGTATTCAATAGATTCGCCTCACAGTATGATGGTGAATCTTTTATAGATAAAAGAGTAAAAAATTTTTAATATAAATTAATATGATTAATTTAAAAGTTGATGAAGCTTACGCTTTCGATTATTTAAGCATACTTGAAATAAAAAAACGAAAATCTTCAAACGCTAATAGTGCTTGGGAGAATTGTTTTTCTAATCTACAAAATCAATTTGATTCAGAAAAATGGTTATCGATAATAAATTCAGAAGAATATAAAAATATGATTAAAGCAAATTTATTAACTTTCGAAGCCGTTGATAAAGCCAAGAATAATGAAGTCTCTGCACAGTATGTTGATTATTGTAATTATCAAAGGCACATAGCTAAAGAAAGCTTTCAGAAAAAATTTTTTAATACTAATTTGTCTGAGTTAAAGATAGGTTATGAAAAATATGTTGGTAATAATCACACTGCTTCTCTAACGTGAATCTTGAAATTGCATTTTTATAGCAATTTTCTGGATTAATAAATTTATTAATATTTTGGACGGCATAAACAATATCATTTATGGTAGAACATCTTAATCCAGTTTCTGCTTGGGATATAGTTTCAGTAAAGCCTCCAAAATTTGTTGTTATTGTAGGAGTTCCTGAAAATTGAGCTTCAATAACAGTCCAATTACAGGGTTCGACAAATAATGAAGGAGCAAATAAAAATTTTGCGTCACTAAGCAAATGCATTCTTTTAATTGGATCAATAAAGCCAACAAATTGACAATATTTAGTATCTTTTAAGCCAAGTATGTTTGGACCAGCAAAAATTATATCTTGTTTTAAATCGTTGCATATATCATATACAAGTTTAGCTCCCTTTTCTTCTATAATTCTACCAAGAAACAAAGCCGTATTTGATTTTTCTTTTTTATATAAAAAATCATTAGGATCAAAACCTGGATAAACTACAAATTCAGATCCCAAACCTATATGTGTACATGAATGGCCGTGCATTTTATGCATTTGACTATGCGTTTCAAATATTTTAATAGGTGCAAACATGCTGTCGTAACCAATACTTGGTTCTACAACTATAGCTTTATTATAAAAATGTTTTACACATGGTTCATGAGCAAATCCAAACCAACATAATATAAATTCGTTATTAGATTTTATTCTTTTTGTTAATTCAATAATGCAATTATTGTTAAAGATACTAATAGCTTTAGTTCCTACGTTTTGATCAAATCCTTTCTCTTTCCAATCATTTAAGTTGCCATAACTCTCTTTTAATATATCATTATTAATAACATTAATATGTTCTGTGCAATTAACACTAGAGTCTTCATGACCATAATGATAAACAGTGTGACCTCTTTTAGTCATTTCTTCACAAAATTTATAAACCTTTTGAACGAAGGCGCACAAAGAAATATCTTTTCTTGTCGGTGAATATGGAATACTCAAACAGTGAAAAACCATACAATATAGTGTAAAATTTTAAACAACATGTCAATCAAAAAGAAAAAAATTCAAAAAGAAAAAGAAGATCTAAATGAAATTATTGCTGATAATCATTTTAGATCAGTTAAATTAAATATTAAAAATTTTAATTTGACTGATAAACAAAAAAGTTTTGCACAAATAGCATTTGATAAAAATACTAAAATTATTTTTATTAATGGTCCAGCAGGAAGTTCTAAAACTTTTTTAGCTGTTTATTGTGCGCTTCATATTCTAAATATGAATCAACGAGCTGAACTAAAATATATAAGAACTATTGCTGAATCTGGTGAAAGAGGTCTTGGATCATTACCTGGAACAGTAGATGAGAAATTTAATCCATTTATGATGCCATTATATGATAAATTAGATGAATTATTACCAATGTCTCAATCTAAATACTTGGAGACAAATGGATTTATTGAAGCTTTGCCAATTAATTTTTTAAGAGGAGCTACTTGGAATGATAAAGTTATTATTGCAGATGAATCTCAAAATTATAGTAGTAAAGAATTAGTTACTCTTCTCACTCGTATTGGAGAAAATACTAAGATGTTTATATGCGGCGATGCAATGCAATCAGATATTGGTAATAAATCTGGTTTTATGAGGGTTTATGATCTTTTTAATAACAAAGAAAGTGAAGAACGTGGAATTTACTGTTTTCAATTTGATGAAGAAGATATTATGCGTAGTGAAATTTTGAAATATATTGTAGGTATGTTTAAGAAATTAGATAAAACAAATATACACTGATATAATATATATATGAGCAACATTTACTGTTCAAATTGTGGAACGAAGCATATATTAGGATCTAAATTTTGTACTAATTGTGGAAATTCGCTTGGAGGATTTGCTAATGTTGCTAAACCATCAATTCAACAACAGATTAATTCTAGAAATATATCTAAAAATCAATCAAGAGATGTTGATGAAGATGGAATACCTACGACATTCGTAAGACCTTCAAAACTTCATTATGAAATTGAAAAACCAGTAGGTAATAAATATTCTGGAAAAGAATTATTTACAGCTCCTCCTGTAGATCCTAATGAAAGAATATCTGTTGGAGTAAATAGTAATTATAGAAGACTGTCTAAAGAAGAATTTTTAGCACAATCTCTAAAAGAGTGCAGTTCGCGACCTATTCAGGATATTGATGAATCGTAAAAAGAAAAAATTTGAAGACATGTATGAAATAATTGACCAAGTAATTAAAAAGCGAAAAAACAAATGGAAATTAAAAGCGATTACTTGGTTTGATTTTGAAGATATAGAGCAAATCATAAAGCTGCATATATATAAAAAATGGCATCTATGGGATCAATCGCGAGCTATTGAGCCTTGGGTAAATCGCATAGTTACAAATCAAATAAGAAATATAATTAGAAATAATTATACAAATTTTGCTAGACCGTGTTTATCTTGTCCATTTAATCAAAATAAAGAGGGAGATTCTGGTGCAGAAATGTCTTGTGGATTCACTAGTAGTGGCAAGCAATGTAATGAATGCCCTTTATACGCTAAATGGGAAAAGATAAAAAAATCAGCATATGATGTCAAAATAACAGTAAGTTTAGAAAATCATAAAAATTATCTTATGAATTTTGAATCAAGTATAACTTATGATTATAAAAAAGCTGAAAATAAACTGCATGATTTGATGAAAAGTAATTTAAATGATAAACATTTTTTTATTTATAAAATGTTTTTTATAGATAATCTAACAGATGATCAAATTGCTAAAATTTTACATTTCAAAACAAATGAAAAAGGCAGAAAAGCTGGTTATAAACAAATAAAAAATTTAAAAAAAATGTTATATATCAAAGCGAAGAATTTGCTAAAAGATAATGATATATTCTCTTCTTAATATGTTAACTGACGAAAATAAAGCATTTATACTAAGAAAAATAAATGAAGGAACGCAAGATTATGTTGTTCTAGCTAATCTTGTTTTCAATAAAGAAGATCTTACGGGAAGATCTAAAGAAGCGAAAGCTGTAAGAGATTTTTTGATAACAACTGGTTTTACAAAAAAACAAGAAAAACCTAAGCCAGTTCAAACAGTAGAAATACTATCGAAAGAAAATTGTGAATTTATTGATCAAAATATAAAAACAGGAATTACTCCTCGCCAAGTAACAGAATTGATATTTCATGAAAAATTTATTGGATTAGAAAATATAAATATATTCATCACTCCTGAATACAGAGCGATTCAAAAATATATTAAAGAAAAATATCCTGATTATCTTGTAGATAATGAATCTGGAGTTGGAGACAAATATTCTGTGCCACGTTCAATTAAGACTGTAATCAATAAGGTTAATAAATGGGCTGGACAAAACATTTCTGAAGAAAAGTTATCGTTGCAGCATAGAAAATGTATGGAAAAATTATTAACTTATTTATCAAGTCCAAGATTTGTCGGTAATTACGATTCTTATAATAGTTCTACAGACAAAGAGTTGTTTGAAGCTGAGTTTGTTCGTTCAGTATGGGATAAGCCTGATTTAACAGTTGATGAAATTAATTTATATATTAATGTTTGTATGGATTATATTAATCTGCGCCAAATTGATATTAAAAAGAATAAGATCAATGATATGTTTAATGAAACTCAAGATCAAAAAGATTTTACTATGCGTTTAACTGAAGTGTTAAAAACGATTTCAGAAGAATATAATCAATGTGCTGGCAGAATAGATAAGAGCATTCAAAAATTGAATGGCGAACGATCTAAGAGGGTAGAACAGCATCATCAAAAAAATGCTTCTATTTTAAATCTTGTAGAACTGTTTCAAGACGAACAAGAGCGTAAAATGATGATTCAAATCGCTGACATGCAAAAGCGCACAATCAAGGAAGAAGCTGACCGTTTAGAAAACATGTCTGCATGGAAAGCTAGAATTTTAGGTATTTCAAAAGACGACGCAATTTAATATGTACTTCGATCAACCATTCAATAACGACAAATATATAGCAAATACTTTTTTAAAATTAAAAGAAAAATATAATATTTTAAACGCAGTCGAAACTGGAACTTTTGAAGGAGGAACTACTGCGTTTTTATCCGAAAATTTTAATACAGTATATTCAATTGAATCAAATTATGATTTTATAAATAAAGCCGCAGCTTATTTAAAAAATAAAAATTTAAATCCCACTCTTATTCACGGTAAAAGTGAAAATATTTTACCAGCAATATTAAATAAATTAACTGGCAATACAATTTTTTATTTAGATGCCCATTGGTATGAGCATTGTCCTTTGCTTAATGAGTTAAATTTGATTAAAGAATATAATTTAAAACCGATTATTGCTATTCATGATTTTTATGTTCCTGGTGCTTCAACGCTAGGTTATGATACTTGGAATAATCAAATATTAAATATCGATTGGATAAAAGATTCGTTAAATAAAATATATGATAATAACTATAGTTATTTTTATAATAATGACTTGTATTCTGAAGGAGCTAAACGTGGAATTATTTACATAACGCCTAATAATTAAATATGCAATGTAAAATCTGTAATGAAATTTTTAATAATGATAAATCTTTTCACGCTCATTTAAAAAAACATAATATATATCAAGCAGAGTATTATTGTAAATATTATCCTAGATACTCGTTGTATTATAGGCAGCAAATACCATTTAAAAATAAAAAACAATATTTTGAAACTGAATTTATTGATTATTCAGAATTCTTGAGATGGGAAAAATGTGAACATGAGGAAGCTGTCAAAACTAAATGTTTAGAGATTCTAAAAAAGAGAATCGATGAAAAGCAATATCATTTCGCTCCATTTCATAATGAATTGATAACTTTAGATATGCCTAGTTTAAATATTTATAAGAAGCATTTTAATTCTTATACTGCTGCTTGTAAATTGCTAAACATTGAACCTTTATTTAATAAAAATTTACCAGATACATTCAAGAAAATAGAATTATCTCATTTACCTATTCTTGTAGACACAAGAGAACAAGACGCTCTTGAATTTAAAAACTGCAAAATAGAAAAAATATTTGTTGGCGATTATCTTATCGCTGATAAACGATATTTTACTAATACATTTGTAGATAGGAAAAGCGAATCTGACTTTTTAGGAACGATGGCTTCAGGAATTGAACGATTCGAAAGAGAATTGATCAAGGCTGTCGAACTTGATTGTTATTTATTTGTAGTTGTAGAAAGTGACATGAATACAATTCTTTTTAATCAGAAAAAATTTAATCGAAAAACAAATTTAGAATATGTTTTTCATAATATGCGTAATTTGTGTCATAAATATCCTAGACATATACAATTTATATTTACAGGTAGTAGAAATAAATCTTTGGATATTATACCTAGATTATTATATCATGGTAAGTCGCTATGGCAGGTAGATATACAATATTTTTTAGACAATGAGCTGGGAAACAGGCAACCAAGTACCAAGGAAATCGCAGCTCATTTCCAATGAGGAGTTAGCGAAGATTCCTGGTTATTTAGAAGAGAGAGAAGCAAAGTTATTGTTTTATCAATTTCTTCGTAATAATACTACTTTTACAACCGATTTAATAACGGGAGTAAAATTATTTCCATTTCAACATATGGCTATTAAAGGCATGTTGGAAAGTGATTATTTTTTAGGAGTATGGTCGCGTGGTATGAGTAAATCTTATACCACTGGCATTTATGCTGTACTTGATGCAATATTAAATCAGGGAGTTGAGACTGGAATATTGTCGCGCTCATTTCGTCAGTCGAAAATGATCTTTAAAAAGATAGAAGATATTGCGGCAAAACCAGAAGCTTATCTTTTAAAGCAATGTATTACAAAAATATCTAAATCTAATGATGAATGGGTGATGGAGATTGGCAAAAGCCGCATTCGTGCATTGCCATTAGGTGATGGCGAAAAGCTCCGTGGATTCCGCTTTCATCGTATTATTATTGATGAGTTTTTATTGATGCCTGAGCGTATTTATAATGAAGTTATTGTGCCATTCTTGTCTGTTGTGCAAAATCCAACTCAACGAGAAGAGTTATATAACTTAGAAACACAACTGATTGCTAAAGGAGAGATGACTGAGAACGATAGATATATCTGGCCTAATAATAAATTGATTGCATTGTCTTCTGCCTCTTTTAAATTTGAATATTTATATAAGTTATATGAGCAATATGATAACTTAATATTTAACCCTAAAAACAATGAAAAAACAAAGCGTTGCATCATGCAATTTTCTTATGATTGCGCTCCAGTCCAACTATACGATCAGAATCTAATCAATCAAGCTAAAGCAACAATGAGTGAGTCACAATTCTTGCGAGAATTTGGCGCACAATTTAGTGATGATAGTTCTGGATATTTTAAAATTTCCAAGATGGCTTTGTGTACAGTGCCAGATGGTGAATTACCTGCTGTTGAAGTTGTTGGAAATCCAGAAGATGAATATATATTAGCGGTTGACCCTTCTTGGTCAGAGACGGAATCATCAGACGATTTCGCCATTCAAGTATTAAAAATTAATAAAGAAAAACAAATCAATACATTAGTGCATTCTTACGCGCTTTCAGGATCTGCGCTAAAAGATCATATTAAATATTTCTTATATCTATTGCAAAACTTCAATGTAGTAGGAATTTGTATGGATTATAACGGTGGTGTTCAGTTTATGAATTCTTGCAATGAAAGCGAACTATTTAAAGACGCTAAGATTAGTTTGAAGTCAATAGTAACGGAATTTGAGCGTCCAGAAGAGTACGCTCAAAATCTTTATGCCGCAAAAAGCGAATATAATAAATCAGATTATAAATATGTGTTCTTAAGAAAGCCAACTTCTGGTTGGATACGTTTAGCTAACGAGTTATTGCAAGCAAACTTTGATCATCGTCGCACATATTTTGCGAGCAGAGCTATTGACGACAACTTTAGAAGCCAAACTAAAAAACACATTGGTATTACTGATCTTAAATTCTCAAACGCTTTAGATAGTGAAAAAGAAAATGAAGAAGCCAAGATGATTGATTTCGTAGAACATTTGTCAGATATGATTATGCTTACAAAAACAGAATGCGCTCTTATACAAATAACAACTTCTGCGCAAGGTATGCAGAATTTTGATCTTCCAGCTAATTTAAAACGCAAATCTGGACCAGATAAACCTAGAAAAGATAGCTATTCAGCATTAGTATTAGGAAATTGGCTTTGTAAAATATATTTCGATATGGGTAATACTCAAGTTGATGATGTTACAGAAACTTTTGAGCCTATGTTTATAGGTTAAAGTTAAAAAGTCACTTTCAAAGTTACAATGTGTAACTATTATTAACATGAGTCGCAAATATAATAAAAGATCAGATTATTGGAGTAAGTTTTCAAAGGCAGATGAGAATCAATCAGCACCTTTGGACGCTTTATTAAAGGATTACTCAGAACCTTCGCTTGTTGGCGACCCGTTTTACGAGCAAAGCACAGCTTCCACATACGAACGAACTGGAACTGGCGAAACAACCAACCTTCGCAGAAATCTAGCTTATGTAGGACCAAAAATATATAAATACGGCAACATCAGAGAAGGTATGTTACCATTTGAGATGTCTATCAATGGATATAATATTCGTGATGCTATTGAATTATGTCAAAAAGCTTATGCTAACGTAGCTATTTTTAGAAATGCAGTTGATATAATGTCTGAATTTGCTAACGCCGAAATTTATTTAGAAGGCGGAAGTCAAAAAGCTAAAGACTTCTTCACCAAATGGATGAAGTATACAAGAATGTGGAATGTAAAAGATCAATATTTCCGCGAATACTATCGTAGTGGTAACGTGTTCTTTTACAAGATCAATGCTAAGTTTGAAATCGATGACTTCCAAAAGCTTTTGGAAACATACGCTTCGTATGATGGATCTTCGTATAATACAGATATTAAATTATATAATTATCCAACACCATACGATGTAAAGAACTTAGTTCCTGTTCAATATATACTACTCAATCCATTTTATCTAACAACAAATCATACAAGCTCTTGGCATCAAGTTGTTTATCAGAAAATACTTTCCGAATACGAATTGGAAAGACTAAGATCTCCCAAAAATGAACATGATAAAACCGTTTTTGAAAGCTTAGATAACGACACTAAAGAAAAAATCAGATTAGGACAATGGGCTAGAGATGGTTTGAAGATTCAATTGAATCCTACTGATATCATTTATTCTTTTTATAAGAAACAAGACTATGAACCATTTGCCGTACCATTTGGTTTCGCGGTTCTTGATGATATTAATTTTAAAATGGAAATGAAAAAGATTGATCAAGCTATTTGCCGCACAATTGAGAACGTTATCTTGTTGATAACTATGGGAACTGAGCCAGCTAAAGGCGGCATCAACCATAAAAACATAAAAGCCATGCAAAGTCTTTTGAGCAATCAATCTGTTGGTCGCGTTTTAGTTGCTGACTATACAACAAAAGCTGAATTCATTATTCCTGACATGAATAAAGTTTTGGGATATGAAAAATACAAAGTAGTCAACGAAGACATCAAAGAAGGATTGCAAAATATTCTTATTGGATCAGAAAAGTTTGCTAATACTACAGTAAAAGCTCAGGTATTCTTTGAAAGATTAAAAGAAGCTAGAAAAGCTTTCTTGAATGATTTCTTACAGCCTGAAATGGAATTGATATTTCGTAATCTAGGATTCAAAGGTAAGTGTCCAATCGCTAAGTTCGAAGAAGTTTCTATTAAAGATGAAACTCAATTTAATCGCGTGGTCACGCGCATGATGGAGCTTGGTATATTACCGCCTGAAGAAGGTCTACGAGTTATTGAAACAGGTATTTATCCAACTCAAGAAGAATTGGGTGCTGCTCAGGCTAAATTTGTAGAAGAAAGAAAGAAGGGATTTTATAATCCAATTGTTGGTGGCGTTCCTGTTATTCCTCCACCAATGCCTGAAGTTTCAGGAGTCAAACCTCCAATTAAAAAGACTACCACTCCAAATGAAAGGGGTCGTCCAATTGGATCAAAAGCAACTGTTTACGCTAAAGATGCAATTGCTAAAGTAATGGATAAAACAAAAGATTTATATTCTATTATTGAAGCTGGTTTAAAAAAGAAATATTCTAAAAAATCTTTAAACGCTGAACAAAAAAAATTAGCTCAGGGTATTTCTGAAGCAATTATAATTGGATCTGAATCAGAAAATTGGATCTCTACTGCTACAGATGTTTTGAATAATACTGATAAGCTAGACAAGTTAAATATACTTAACGAAGTGCAAATAACTGCCAGCGAACATGATTTAGATACATATGCAGCAGCGCTTTTATATCACAGCACTAAATATTCTGTGTAAAATCTAATATTATGTTTCTTTATAGAACTAAATTTGACAATATAGTTACAGCTTCATTGAATTTTGATAATAATGTTTTATTGTCTCAAGCTTCATTGAATTCTCTTAAGTCAATTATACCTTCTTCAGTTAATTTGGAAAAAAATGTAGATTTAGTTGGCGCTGCATTTAACGCTGCTGTTGTTAATCGTTTTAATAAGAATGGTGATGGTATTGATACGAATACCGCAATTGCATTTAAAAAATATTTTATACATAAACCAACAAATATTGAACACAAGAAGCAAAGAGTAGTTGGTCACATTGTTAATTCAGCATTTTCTTCTTATGGAGAAAATAAAATTCTATCTGATGAAGATGTCAAAGGAACTCTTAGTCCATTTAATATTGCTTTGGCCGCTGTTGTATATAAAACGGTTGATCGTCAATTTGCTGATGCACTTGTAGATTCTAATGATCCACAATCAGCATTGTTTGAAAAAATTAGCGCTAGTTGGGAAATTGGATTTAACGAATATTACGTTGCAGTTGGAAGTTTAGATTTGAAGCAAGCAGAAATTATTACAAAAAAAGAACAGATAGAGGAATTTAAAAAATATTTAAAAGGCTTTGATGGTTCTGGTTTTATGAATGATGGTACTCCAGTATACCGTTTAGTTACTGGTCGTATTTATCCTTTAGGTATTGGCTTTACTACAAATCCTGCTGCTGATGTTCAAGGAGTTGTAATTGACGATGGAACATCTGCTATAGAAACCGAAGATGAAGATGAAAATGAAGATGAAAACGAGATGGAAGAAATGGAAACTGAAGAAGCTGAGTCTTACGAAGTAAATTCTATAGAATTACTTAATTTGAATAATAAAATATTTTCACAAACAGAAAAACAACCTGTAAATATTACCAAAACTAAAATTATGGATTTAGAACAAATACTATCTGCATTAAAAACAGTTCTCGCTGAAAAGCAAGATACTGCAAAGTTTAGTGAAGAAGCTGTAGCTTCTATTTCAGCTAAAATCGCTGAAAGCATTAAACTAAAGAACGAAGAAATCAAGCTAGAAATCGAAAAGGCTGAAGTCGCTAAGGCTGAAGCTATCGCTCAAGCTGAACAATTCAAGAAAGATCTTGAAGAAAATAACAAGAAGCTTTCTGAGACTGCTGCCAAGCTCGCAGAACTCGAAAGCACAATTTCTGCTCAAGCTGCTCAAGAACTTTATAGTTCAAGAATGAGTTCATTAGATAATGATTACGATCTTGATGAAGTTGATCGTCAATTTCTAGCTAAAGAAGTATCTGCTTTGGCTAACACAGAAGAAGCTTTCGCTTCTTATAAAGAAAAGCTCGCTGTTCTTTTTAGACATAAGAGCAAAGCTTCAAAGCAAGATCAAGATAAGATTTTCCAAGAACGTCTAGAAGCCGAATTGGCTAAGAGAATGGGACAAGCAAAGACTCAACAAACTGAAGTTGTCGAAAAGACAGTTGAAGTTGAAACAGCTTTGGCTAACGCCAAACGCGAAGAGCCAGCTATACCCACTCAGTCAGTTTCTCCTTCAGATTCAAAAACTTCTTGGAAAGAAAGACTAGGTAAGGCTTTCAGTAAGGAAAATATAACAGTTAAATTTTAAAATATATGTCACTAAGATTATATCCATTCAGACAGTATAGCGACGTTGATGTTGTCAACATGTTCGCAAGCGACACTGTTGATGCCACCCCATCTACAAATGGTAATGGTTCAGCTGGTGTTTTCGTCAAGGTATCAGCTGGTAACTTGGATCTAGATCCAATTCAATACACAGCTACCGATATTACAAATACACTTGGTAAGGCAGATTATCCTTTCTTGGGTGCTGCTCAATACCCTGCTGTACCTTTGCAGTTCACTGCTGCCACTGCTGGTGTTCCAGTTCTAGGCATGACTCTTAATCAGACCCTAGCTGCTGATGAAAATGGCGAAAGACTTCTTTATAATCCTGTAAAGAGAGCTGAACTACAAGCTGTTCTCACTGGACAAGCTGTTCCTGTAGCTACTCGCGGTATCTTTACATTGGCGGACACAGCTATTGACTGGGTTGACGCTAATATGGTTGTTAATAGCCATCTTGTTATCTCAGCTAATGCTGGTAAAGTTTCTGGCCTATTGGCTAGTGCTGTATCCCCAATCACTGGAACCACAAGTATCATTGGCCGTATTCTCGGCACTGGTCAACGTGTTTCTCAGAATGGTAAGAGTGATTATTTTGCCGGTACTACTACTGGTAAATACGCTCTCGTTCAGTTCGACTGCACCACATCTTACGTTGTCTAATCTATTTAACTATCAAATAATATGAAAATCGTTTTAAAGAGAACAGATGAACAAGTTGAGCTAATCAAAGCTCTAGCCTCCAAAAACCGTGAAGTAGCCTTCGACGCTCAAGTAGCTTTGGCTGAATTCATTGGACCAGTTTTGGCTGAAGTTATTAATAACGCTCCAACTATTTCAAATTTGTTCACTAGTCTTCAATTCAATGCTGAAGATAATCCCTCAATTCCTCTAGATCTCTATTATGATATCTTCGATGAGGACTATATCAAGGTTTATAGCCAAAGTGTAGCTGGTGGTCTTCCTCAGAACGTAGTACAACCTTTAGCTTCTGAGCTAAAGATCGCTACTTATCGTCTAGATAGCGCTGTCGCTTTCGATAAGAAGTACGCCGCTAAGAGCCGCTTGGACGTAGTTAGCAAGTCTTTCACTCGCATTGCTCAAGAAGTCATGCTTAAGCAAGAAAGAACTTCTGCTAACCTCGTAATGACTGCTCTAGCTCAAGCTTCAACTGGTAATGATAGCACTGCTGCTAATAATTATCACGTTTTCCGCTCTGCTGCTGCTGGTCGTTTCGTTCTTAACGACTTGAACAAGCTATTCACCAAGATTAAGCGTATCAACGCTTCATTCGTTGGTGGTACTCCTTCTGGCGCTCGTAGAGGTCTAACCGATCTTATCGTTTCACCAGAAATCATCGAAGAAATTCGTGGTATGGCTTACAACCCAATTAATACCAAGGGAAGTTTGACCACTGGTAACGCTGCTTCACAGACAGCTTCAAACGCTCCTATCGCTGCTACTGACGAAATTCGTAATCAAGTTTTCAGTCAGGCTGGTATTCCTGAATTCTTCGGAGTTTCCATCATGGAAATCCTAGAATTCGGTGTCGGTAAGAAGTTCACCACAATCTTTGATACAGTCGCTAGCACTACAGCTTATGCTGATAACTACGCTGTACAATCCAATAGTGGTACTGCTCAACAATTCCTCGCTACTGAGCAGATCGTAGTTGGTCTCGACAGATCACGCGATTCACTCATTCGCGCTGTAGCTGTTGATGCTGATTCTGGATCAGAATTCAATCTAGTCGCTGATGACCAATATACTCTACGTCAGGGTAAGATTGGTTATTATGGCGCTCTTGAAGAGGGTCGCATGGTTCTCGACAATCGCGCTTTGGTTGGATTGATTGTCTAATATAAATAGCAGTTCGTCATAAATTAGGCGTTATCCGAAAGGGTAACGCCTTTTTTATTGAATATTATAAATTTTGTGTAATATAGTATATGGCTAAAAAGTCAACAAAAAATAAATTAACAAATGCAGCAAAGCCTGAACCTAAAAAGTCTGAGCTAGATACTCTAAATCTTGCTGATGGAAAAGTTCATACTGATCCAGATATCGATAAGGTAAAAAAGCTTGAAGAAATTCTTGGTATTAAAAAGATGAATCCATTTGGTACATCTAATATTGATATTTTTAAGGAAAAGTTAAATGAAATGACCATAGTAGATTTGCAGCATATGTGCGAAAAAGTTGGCATATTTGCTAGTGGCTCACGCCAACAAATCAAGGAGAAGTTGTTGCGCGAATTTAAGTCTACTAATAAGGGAACAATATCCATGTTGGTTCAAAATCCTTCTTTAGTATTAGATCCTAATAATCCAAAACATTTAAAGACTTTAAAGATTCTTCGCGAAATATAATAAAAATTTAATATTAAAAAATAAACTATAACCCAAGTTAGTACTTGGGTTTTTTTTGTCTCTATATTTAATATATAGTGTAATATTATGAAATGGCTACTCAGTTAACAGTCATAAGAGGCGATACGTTTCCTACTCAAACAATAACGGTTACATCAGATTCTTTGGATTTTACTAATATTGTATGTACAGGGCAAATTCGCCCTCATCCTGATGGGAATTTATTATACACTTTTACACCTACAATAGTCACTGGTATGGTTGGAACTGGAGTAGTTGAATTTAATATACCTTCAAATATTACAAAAAATTTTCCACCAATTAATTTATATGGTGATTTGCATTTTTATTCAACAGGTATTTTGGATAGGACTTTATTTGAATTCAGATTAGATGTACTACAAGACGTAACACAATTATAAAATGGCTAATTTTGATATTACAGTAAATTCAAATTCTAATGAGGTTAACGTAGTAATTGCTCCGCCAAAAAATATTACAACAAGTGTAATCGATGGCATTTCTGGTACTAGTGGTTCAAGTGGAAGTTCAGGTACTAGTGGTATAGATGGAACTTCAGGTACTAATGGTGCAAGTGGAAGCTCTGGTAGCAGTGGTTCTAGTGGAAGCTCTGGTAGCAGTGGTTCTAGTGGAAGTTCTGGTAGCAGTGGTTCTAGTGGAAGCTCTGGTAGCAGTGGTTCTAGTGGAAGCTCTGGTAGCAGTGGTTCTAGTGGAAGCTCTGGTAGCAGTGGTACAAGTGGAACTTCTGGTAGAAGTGGCTCTAGCGGCAGTTCAGGTAGCAGCGGCTCTAGTGGAAGCTCTGGTAGCAGTGGTTCTAGTGGAACTTCAGGAACTAGTGGTTTGTTAACTTTGACTGGAACTACAAATAATGGTATTATAACTTTAAATGGTACTGCACCAAGTGGTATTGTAGAAGCTGGTTTTACTTATGATGCTGGTGGTACAGGATATTTAAGTGGTAAATTTGGAATAAATTTCTCTGGAGCCACTGATGTCTTTGAGGTGCATGGTACAGGAGGTAAATTGTTTAGCGTTACAGATGATCTAAGTGATTCTCTTATGTCTGTAAATGCTATTGCTGGTTTGCCTATATTTGAAGTATTCGCTAATAATACAATAATTGCAGGACAATATAATAGTGGAGACTTCACAATAAGTGGTAATAATGTTGGTATTGGTGTGAAAATACCAGCGTATAAATTGGATGTAAGTGGAAATATCAGATTTACAGGGTTATCGACAAGTGTCAGTAATAATATTTTAGTAATAAATTCTGATGGAACAGTAGGAACAAAAATAAATGCTTCTAGTTCAGGAACTTCAGGTTCAAGTGGTTCATCTGGCTCTTCTGGAACAAGTGGTTCATCTGGCTCTTCTGGAACAAGTGGTTCATCTGGCTCTTCTGGAACAAGTGGTTCATCTGGCTCTTCTGGAACAAGTGGTTCATCTGGCTCTTCTGGAACAAGTGGTTCATCTGGCACAAGCGTCAGCGTTTCAGGAACAAATAATACATTAGTAAAATTCACTTCTTCTTCTACAATTGGTGATAGTAATACTATAGAATCAAATAATGGCATAAGTGTTAATGGAGTTACTGTTGGTAGAGGTTCAGGAAATATTTTAACAAATACGGTTGTTGGCGGTAGTTCTTCTTTCGCTGCAAATTTAACTGGTATTGCAAATACTGTTTTTGGAAATGCATCTATGACTAGTAATACTACAGGTACTTATCATAGTGCATTTGGTTATAAAACATTAACAGCTAGTACAGGTAATTTAGGAAATTGTGCTTTTGGTAGTAATGCATTACAATTAAATGCTATTAGTTATAATAGCGCTTTTGGTTATAAAGCTTTACAACAAAATACTACTGGAAGAAATATTGCAGTAGGCGCTTTTACGCTAGTATATAATACGACTGGATCTGAAAATATTGCGGTAGGTTATTTGTCTTTATTTACTAATACTACTGGAGGAAATAATACTGCGGTTGGCAATTCGACTTTATACTTTAATACTACTGGTTCTAGAAACAATGCGTTTGGATTTCAAGCTCTGTTTAATAATACCACGGATAATATTAATGCTTTTGGTTATAAAGCATTAACTGCTAATACAACAGGTGCGTATAATAGCGCATTTGGCCATCAAGCATTACAATATAATACAATTGGTTCAGAAAATAGCGCATTTGGTTTTAGAGCTTTGAGATACAATACAACTGGTATACAAAATACTGCTGTTGGAAGGCAATCTTTACAAAGTAATACTACAGGTAGTTTTAATACGGCTTTTGGTTATAGATCTTTATTCGTTAACACATTTGGCGTATATAATACTGCTGTTGGTCGTACATCTTTATATAATAATACAACTGGTAAAAATAACAGTGTGTTCGGATATAGCGCTTTGTATCAAAATGTTGTTGGTTCTAATAATAGTGCATTTGGTTATAGATCGTTGTATGCTAATTTAGCAAATAGTAACAATGCGTTTGGATTTAAATCATTGACCGCGAATACTACAGGTGGTGCTAATAATGCTTTTGGTAATTTTGCTTTAGCTGCAAATACAACAGGCGTTAGAAACAATGCGTTTGGATATAATGCTTTAAATGCTAACACAATTGGTATAAATAACAATGCATTTGGTCATGAATCATTAAAAGCAAATACAACCGGCAGCGCAAATGCTGCATTTGGTGCATATTCTCTAAGAGTTAATACTACTGGTGTTAATAACATTGCTATGGGTGTTCAAGCTTTGACATCAAATGTCGTTGGTATAAATAATACAGCAGTAGGTCATCAGGCTTTGTATAGCAATGTTACTGATAGAAATAGCGCATTTGGTTATAGAGCATTGTATGCAAACACTACTGGTTATAGAAACGTTGCTGTAGGTGATTTAGCTGCAAGGTCAAATACAAGTGGCACATTTAATGTTACTGTAGGTGTTGCTTCGTTATATGAAAATACAACTGGTAAAAGAAACAGTGTATTTGGTACGTACGCGATGTTCTTGAATGTTACTGGTAGTTATAATAGTGCGTTCGGATTTTATGCTTTGGGTAAAAATTTAGCAAATAATAATAGTGCATTTGGCTATAGATCTTTATTTAATAATACAACTGGTACAAATAATAGTGCGTTTGGTTATAAATCTTTGTTTACAAATACAACTGGTTATAACAATACCGCCGTTAGTTATCATACATTAACATTAAATACAGTTGGTTATAATAATGTCGCACTTGGTATACAAGCTTTATATAGTAATATATCAGGTGCAAGAAATAATGCAGTAGGCGTTAATTCGTTATTAAACAATACAGGAGGAAGCGATAATAATGCTTTTGGTTATTACGCTCTAAAAGCCAACACAACAGGTTATAATAATTCCGCCTTCGGAAAAACATCATTAACCTCAAATACAGTTGGAGTAAATAATAGTGCATTCGGAACGTATGCATTAAAAAATAATACAACTAGTGCAAACAATAGCGCATTTGGTTATGCCGCTTTATCATCTAATACCACAAGCAATAATAGTGCATTTGGTTACAAAGCTTTATTTGTAAATACTACAGGTACTAATAATAATGCATTTGGCAATCAATCGTTAGTAGCAAGTGTTTCAGGTAATAATAATAATGCATTTGGTTCTTATGCTTTATCTTCTAATGTTGGTTCAAATAATAATGCTTTTGGGAACAGATCTTTACAATCTAACGCGCTTGGTAATAGAAACTCTGCGTTTGGTGGATATACATTGCAAACAAATACTATAGGTACTGGTAATAGCGCATTTGGACATGCAGCTTTAAATGCTAATATTATTGGCAATAATAATAATGCATTTGGCAGAAGCGCTTTAAGAAATAATACCACAAATAATAATAATGCTTTCGGTTATTATGCTTTAAGAAACAATACCACTGGTATAGGTAATAGTGCTTTTGGTCACAACGCATTAGTAAGTAATACAATAGGTGTTAATAATAGTGCATTTGGTTACCAAGCTTTATATAGTAATACTACTGCTATTAGAAGCTCTGCATTTGGTAACTATTCCTTAAGAAATTCAACGGGTGTAGAAAATACGGGTATTGGTTGTGATATAGGTTATGATATTACAAGCGGTAGAACAAATACATTACTTGGATTTAATACTGGTCGTGGCATCACCACTGGCAACTATAACACAATTCTCGGCGCAAACGTCACAGGATTAAGCGCCACAATTGCCAATAACATTATAATTGCTGACGGCCAAGGTAATAGAAGAATTAATGTTGATAGTAGTGGTTATGTTGGCATAAATACAAATACTCCATCTGGATATTTGAATGTAAAAACGAGTAATATAGCTGGTAGAGAAGTTGTGATGGGTGATACTGCTGCTGTTAGCGGCGTATTTAGAGCTAGATTGGATGACAATAGTCTTTCTTTCATACAGTTGGAAAATAGAGATATTGCTGCAACAACAAATCATGGTGTTGGAATTAGGTTTAATTTAGGAACAAACGTTTCAAATAATGCTCTTAATGCTGGCGGTATTTATTTAGGAAAAGAACAACAATGGACGGCCACCGCATCAACACAAAATTCATATTTAATATTTAACACATCATTAAACGCTACAGCAAGTGAAAAAGTTAGAATAACATCTGGTGGTAATGTTGGTATAAACACAACCACTCCAAGTACCACACTAGAAGTCGTCGGCACAATTACTTGTACAACAATGATTGAAACATCAAGTGTTGTCGCCAAAACAAATGTCAAAAAACTAAATAGCCAAACCGCCAAACTATCCAAGCTTGTACCTGTATCTTTCAATTATAAAAAAGACAACAAACGCAGTCTAGGATTGATTGCGGAAGAAGTCGCCCAAGTTTACCCAGAATTAGTTGAGTATGAAAATGGTCGTCCTTTAGGTGTAAACTATTCGAAGCTTACTGCTGTATTAATTAGTACAGTAAATGAG
>Ga0222714_10001263_pt1 | contig 28585 bp, 24 predicted proteins | sample C33_3DmetaG_FD_165048 | JGI IMG/M metagenome (GOLD analysis project Ga0222714, IMG submission 165048) | Estuarine water microbial communities from San Francisco Bay, California, United States - C33_3D | ecosystem: Environmental > Aquatic > Marine > Unclassified | place: USA: California... | reverse complement strand
CTCTCGCGGCTCACCGGGACGGAGGGCTTCAGCCGCGGGGTGATCGCCGGTCTCGAGGAGAAGGGTCTCGTGGAGCTGCTCGACGAGGAGGAATTCCGGGACCCGTTCCTCGAGGTTCCCGCGGACTTGCCTCCCGACCTCGTACCGACGCCGGACCAGCGCGCGGTCTTGGACGCCCTGTGCGCCGCCCTCGACGAGGACCAACCTGAGCCATTCCTCCTCCAGGGGGTCACCGGCTCGGGCAAGACGCTGGTCTACATCGAGCTCCTCAGAGACGCGCTCGCGCGCGGGCGGTCGGCCATCGTCCTGGTTCCGGAAATCTCGCTCACGCCCCAGACCGTGTCGCGCTTCCGGGCGCACTTCGGGGACGAGGTGGCGGTCCTTCATTCCGGACTCTCCGACGGTGAGCGGTACGACGCCTGGCGACGTCTGGCGCGAGGCGACCGCCGCATCGCCGTCGGTGCCCGGTCAGCCCTCTTCGCCCCGGTGCGGGACCTCGGCGTCGTCGTCGTGGACGAGGAGCACGACGGGAGCTACAAGCAGTCTGACGCACCGCGTTACCATGCCCGGGACCTCGCCGTGGTTCGTGCTCACGCCCACGGAGCGGTTTGCGTGCTGGGGAGCGCGACGCCGTCGCTGGAGTCCTGGCATAACGCCCGGCGCCACAAGTTCCGGCGCCTGCTCCTTCCCGACCGCGTGGGCGGAGGACGGCTGCCTCAGGTGCACGTGGTCGACCTGCGCCGGAGCGGGAAGGGACCGGGGGGCGAGCGACTGCGCCCCGGGCGGGGTGCCGGCGTGCTGTCTGACGTGCTCGTTACCGCGGTGGACGACCGGCTCGCGCGCGGCGAGCAGGTGATCCTCCTGCTCAATCGCCGAGGGTACTCGTCCTTCGTGCAGTGTCGCGAGTGCGGCGAGGTCGAACAGTGCCAGAACTGCTCCATCTCGCTCACGTATCACAGGGTCACCGCGCGCATCGTCTGTCACCACTGCCGCTACGATGCCCCGGCTCCAAGCCGCTGCCCGCGCTGCGGGTCGAAGGACCTGTCGTTTCGCGGCCTCGGCACCGAGCAGGTCGAACGCGTTGCCGCGGAGGCGTTTCCGAACGCGCGGATCGCGAGGATGGACGTGGACACCACGGCGGGAAAATGGGCCCACCAGAAGATCCTCGACCGCGTCGAGCGGGGCGAAGTCGACATCCTGCTCGGAACTCAGATGATCGCCAAGGGACTCGACTTTCCACGCGTCACCCTCGTGGGCGCGGTCAACGCCGACGTGGGCATGCACCTCCCGGACTTCCGCGCGAGCGAACGCACCTTTCAGCTCCTCAGTCAGGTGGCCGGGCGGGCGGGGCGGAGCTCGCTCGGCGGGGACGTCTACATCCAGACGTCACTGCCGGACCACTACGCCATCCGCGCCGCCGTCGCGCACGACTTCGAGGCCTTCGCGGAGCGCGAGCTCGCCGAGCGCGCACGACCTACCTATCCACCGCACGTGCGCCTGCTGAACGCCGTGATCAGCGGGCCCGACCAGGGCCTGACCGCGAGTGCGGCCGAGCAGGCGGCGGCGTGGACCCGGGCACGCCTCGCCGCCGCGGGCGCGCCGGACGTAGACGTCGTCGGTCCGGCTCCGGCACCGATCGAGCGCCTGCACGGCCGCTGGCGTTGGCACTTCCTGCTCCGCTCGGCCTCCGCGCGGGGGCTCGGCACCGTCGCGCGGGCGCTGGCGGAGCACTTCCGTCTTCCCCCCGGCGACCTGCGCCTCGCCCTGGATCGCGACCCCGTCTCCCTGCTCTGACGTCCTGTCGAGATCGTTGAGCGTTCGACGCGGGCGCCGTACCTTGCCTCGGCAAGTCGGGCCACTTGCCTTGGTGAGGTGATCGTCTTGAATTGCCTGGCGCTGAACGCGTCCTTCGAGCCTCTCACCATCGTGTCTGCCCGGCGGGCCGTCCGTCTGGTGCTGGATGGCAAGGCCGAGATCCTGGAGCAGGACGATGCACGTCGTTTCCGCTCCGAGCACCGGATGGTGCCTCTTCCGACGGTCATCCGGCTCGTACGCTACATCCACGTGCCGTACCGTTTCAGGCGGCAGGTCACGAACACCTTCCTCTTCGCGCGCGACGGCTACCAGTGTCAGTACTGCGGGCGGCACAGGAACGAGCTGCGCGGTCGGGAGTTCCTCACGCGCGACCACGTGCTTCCCGTGTCGAGGGGTGGCGGCAATTCGTGGGAGAACGTGGTGACGAGCTGCTCCGCGTGTAACAACCGGAAGGGGGATCGGGTGCCACGAGAGGCGGGGCTCAGCCTGCAGTGCCGGCCGGCGGAGCCAAACTACGTCCACCTCGTGTGGGTGGTTCGCAGCGTGACGGAAACCCAGGCGAAATACATCCGGATGTTCTACGGGGCGGAGGCTGTGGACGCCGTCACGCCGTCACCGACCGATCTGCCTCAGTCCTCGAGCCAGGCGTAGGGTCGCTCGCAGATCTGGCCGTACCCTCGCACCGTGCCCCGGTGCGTGTACTCCTTCCACCTGATGATCCAGCCCCGCACCGGGTCCTGCGTGACGGTGTAGCCGAAACCCGGCTGGCCGGCCCGCTCCGCGAGGAATCGGCGGAGGAATGCGGGAAGGTTGGTGATCCCCGGGATCTCGGCCGCTGAATCCGTATGGTCGGTGATGGCGGCCTGCAGATGCGACTGCGACATCTTGAGGGCCTTGATGGCCTCTTCGACGCTCGTCTTCAGCTCGGTCAGGTCCGGTGCCGAGCCCGTGCGGCTCTTGATCTGCTTCACGAGGCTGTCCGTGTTTGGCGCGAGCAGCTCGTCCCGGGCGCGAGTGAACTGGCCCAGCAGCTGCTCGTGCAGGCGAAGCAGCTGCGTGTACTCGCGGTACGCCTGGTGCTGCGGATCGGGGCCGGCGGCCATGGCTTCCTCAGAAGGAGGACTCGGCTAGCTTGGCTTCGTGGAGCCGCTGGTAATAAGGTGGCTCGAACGGGCCCCTGCAACCTCCTTGTCCATGTCCGACGCACCCGAGCACGACCCCGCGGAGTTCAAGCCCACTCCGGCTCGCGTGATGGCCGCAACCGAGGGAGAGCCGTCCCCTTCCGCCGCCACGGTCGAGACGATCACGCTGGAGTCCGGGGGATCCTCCTGGTCGGTCCGCGTCCTCGGGCGCTCCGGGGGCGGCGACGCGTCCGCCGTGCCTCTTCTCCTGCTCGGCTTCTGGGAGGGCCTCGAGCCGCAGGGCGATCCGCAGCGGGAAAGGGTCGTCGTCGGGCGCTCCCTGACGACCATGAGCGACGGCGATCTGCGGGACGCCCTGACGGCTGCGCGCCCGTGGAAGCCGCCGGCCCGGGCGCGGAAGCGAGGCGAGGATCCGACCGGCAACCGTCGCGACGGTGCGACACGCCGGCGGCGGACTTAGCTTTCCGGGACGAGCGGTGCTGCCGAGCCAGAGGCTGGTTCGGGTCCGGGATCTCCTCAACAACCCACGACGGTCCAGTGTCTCTTGTTCAACCCGATTCGCCGACCGATGGCGAGCTGGTCCTCCGGGCCCGAAAAGGCGATCAGGTCGCCTTCGGTCTCCTGGTGGAACGGTACCAGCGGGCCGCGTATGCGGTGGCCTACTCGGTGACGGGGAGACATGAAGACGCGGAGGATGCGGCACAGGAATCTCTTCTCGTGGCGCTCGACAGGCTCGAGGAGTGCCGGAGCCCCGAACGGTTCGCTGGATGGCTGATGACGATCGTTCGGAACCGTTCCAAGAACCTCATTCGCCGGGAGTCGCTTCGTGAGACGGACGAGGTCCCACCCGGGACCCGCTCGCTCGCGCCGACGCCCGATCGGGTGACGGAGACCAGGGAGTTGAGGCGGCTACTGGAGGTTGCGCTCGCGGAACTTCCCGAGGTACAGAGACAGGTCGTGCTGCTGCACGACCTCGAAGGGTGGAAGCACAGAGAGATCGCGGAAAGACTGGAAATCCCGTCGGGGACCGTGAGGTCCCACCTCCACTTCGCGAGAAAGGCGTTGCGCAAGGCACTGGAGGAGGTGCCCGGAGTGCCGGAAATGCTGAGGAAGATTCAATGATGAACCGATTCGATTCGGGTGATGCCCCGTCCAACGAGATGGGTCCCGACATGGCACTCGCCCAGGCGCTCGAGGCCCTGAACCCGGCGTCGCTTGACCCGAACTACTGGCTCCGATTCAAGGGTTGGGTCGTGACCGAGGCAGGTCCGGAGCTGGCCCGGCGCAGGCTCATGGCCGAGCTCACGGTCGTCGAGGTGCTGACCTCCTGGTCTCGGGCCATTTTCCCGACGGCGCTTGCCGCGGCCGTCATGGCCGGCCTGGTGCTTCTGCGCACGGGCACCCTGAACTTCTCGCCGATGCCCGGTGCCGAAGTCGTGGCAGCGGAGTTCGAGGTGGAGCCCGTCCTGCTCTCCCCCGATGCCGTCGCGGGCCTCGTGGCGTTCGCCTCGGACACGTACTGATCATGGAACGACTCACCCGCACCCGCCTGATCACCGTGCTGCTGCTCACAGTAGTTTTCGGTTCGGGCGTCCTGCTCGGACTCGCCGCCGACAGCAGCCTCGTCGCCGAGCAACCCTCCGCCTCGGGAGCCACCGGCTCCGAGGTGTCGGCTCCCGCCGCTCCCGAAGTCGAGCGGCGCTACATCTACCAGGAGGTCGGGCCTAACGAAATGCAGCTCGCCCGCATCGACTCGGTAGTGGCAGAGCACCGCGCCCGGCGGGATGCCCTCGATGCGGAGACGAAGGCCCGTTACGACGAGGCCCGTCGCCGAATCCTTCTCGACACCCGCGAGGGCATCATGGCGGTGCTCACGCCGGAGCAGGCCGCCGAGTACGAGCGGCTCCTCGGCGAATGGGAGTCGCGACGCGCGGCCGAGCGTGAGAACCAGGACGACCGGAACTAGCATCCCTATGACAATGAGACCGCGGGCACGCGCCCGCTTCGTGGCCTGCGCGGTCGCAGGCTGCGGGATCGTCTTGCCTTGGAACGGCGCCGCGCAGGACGCCGTCACGCTCGAGGAGGCAGTCCAGCGCGCGCTGATCCGAAGCCCCCAGATGGCTCAGCAGCAACAGTCGGTGGATAACGCCTACCTCTCGCAGAAGACCGCGTGGGGTTCGTTCCTGCCCACGGTCAGCGTGGGTGGAACGGGGTCGCTTCGCAGCGCCAACGTCCTGAACGACTTCACCGGGCAGATCGTGCCCGGAAGTTCCGACTCCTACAGCGCGAACCTGTCCGGTTCCTGGACCGTCTTCGAGGGCACGCGACGGTTCAAGGAATACGGTGCCGCCAAGTCGGACGTGCGAGCCGCCGAGGCTCGATACGCCAACCAGCGTTATCAGGTCGTGCTCCAGACGCAGAACTTCTTCTTCAACGCGCTCCGTCAGGAAGATCTGCTCCAGGTCGCGCGAGAACGGGTCGATCAGGCGCAGCAGAACATGACGATCGTTCGCAGCCGCACGATGCTCGGGGAGGCGACGATCTCCGACTCGCTGCGCGCCCGCCTGGACGTCGTCAACGCGGAGCAGGCGGTGCTCCAGTTCGAGACGGCACTCCGGGCCGCGCGCTTCGCGCTCGGACGTCAGGTCGGTGAACGACGACCGCTCGCACCGGTGCGGGACGGGAACTTCGACCCGCGTCCTCTCGCGCTTGCGGATCCGGAAATCCTCGAGCTGGCGGAGTCGGTGTCGCCTTCGGTCGTGGCGGCCGCCGAGGCAGCGGACGCCGCGCGACTGTCCGTTTCCGCCGCGAAGACCGTCTGGATCCCGAGCCTGCGTCTCTCCAGCGGGTACGGCTGGAACAACCAGCAGTTCGCGCTGAGCGGCGGGAACACCAGCTGGAACATGTCGCTCAGCATGAGCTACCCGCTGTTCAACGGATTCCAGCGTGAAACCGGCATCGATCGGGCCCAGTTCGTCTACAGGGTCTCCACGATGCAGGAGGACGACGCACGTCTGGTCGCTCGCGAACAGGCGGACGCCGCGCTCCAGAACCTGCGCTTCGCGGAGCAGTCGATCGCTGTCGCCCAGGACGCTGCCCGCGTGGCGGCCGAGGACCTCAGGGTCGTGCGCGAACGCTACGGTGTCGGGGCCGCGACCATCCTGGACGTTCTGGTGAGTCAGGCTGCGGTCACCCAGGCGGATGCCGACGTGGTCACGGCGCGTTACGACTACATTCTGGCCCGGGCCGAGCTCGAGGCCATTCTCGGGAGGGAGCTGTGAGCGCGATCATCCGGACCGAAGGGCTGACGAAGCACTACGTCCTCGGCGCCGAGACGGTCCGAGCGGTGCGCGGGGTCGATCTGCTGATCGAGAGAGGGGAGTTCGTGGCGATCATGGGACCGTCGGGCTCGGGGAAGTCGACGTTCATGAACATGATCGGCTGCCTCGACACGCCCACGTCGGGCCGATACTGGCTCAACTCGCAGCTCGTGAGCGACCTCTCCGACGACCAGCTCGCGAGGGTGCGGAACCGCGAGATCGGCTTCGTCTTTCAGACGTTCAACCTCCTCCCTCGGGCGACGGCCCTGCACAACGTGGAGCTGCCGCTCATCTACGCAGGCGTGAGCAGCAGGGAACGTCGCCGCCGCGCCGCGGAGAAGCTGGAGCTCGTGGGGCTCGGGGACCGCATGGACCACAAGCCGCCGGAGATGTCCGGCGGCCAGCGTCAGCGGGTCGCGGTGGCGCGCGCGCTCGTCAACGAGCCGGCGCTGCTCCTGGCAGACGAGCCTACCGGCAACCTCGACTCGGTCACGAGCGAGGAGGTCATGCGGCAGTTCGCGGAACTCAACGCGCAGGGCCAGACGATCGTCCTCGTGACACACGAACACGACATCGCAGCCCACGCGAGACGCCAGGTACACCTGAAGGACGGGATCATCGAGAGGGATTTCCTCAACGTGCCCGTGGAGATCAACGCATGAAGCCGCTCTGTCGATCCCTGATCGTTCTCGCCCTGGGGGTCATCGCCGTCGCCGGTTGCGAAACCGGCGAGGCCGCGGAGGAGGCAGGGCAGCGCCTGCTCACCGCCACCGCGTCGAGGGGCGACCTTCTCATCCGTGCCGAAGCGACCGGGACCGTCGAACCGGTCCGCAGAGTCGAGGTCAAGTCCAAGGCGTCGGGTGAGATCCTGCGGCTGCACACCGACGTCGGTGAGGTGGTCTCCCGTGGCACGCTCCTCGCAGAGATCGATCCGCGCGACGTGCTCAATCGCTACAATCAGGCGGAGGCAGACCTGGCGGTGGCGCGCGCTCAGCTCGAGATCGCCCAGGCACAGCTCGACCGCCAGCGTCGTCTGCTCGACGCCGAGGTGATCACGCAGGCGGAATTCGAGACCGTCACCCTCAGCTTCGCGAACGCTCAGGCCGGCCTCGTACGCGCGGAGACGAACTTCGAGCTCGCCGAGCTTCAGCTGGCGGACGTGAACATCCGGGCCCCGCTCGAAGGCACCATCATCCAGAAGAACGTCGAGGAGGGGACCGTCATCCAGTCCGCCTCGTCGAACGTCTCGGGCGGGACCGCGCTCTTCGTCATGGCAGACCTCGGTGAGATGCAGGTCCGGACCCTCGTGGACGAAACCGACGTCGGCGAACTCGAGGCCGGCCTCCAGGCAGCGGTGCGCGTGGAAGCGTATCCCGACCGGACGTTCCAGGGCGTGATCGACAAGATCGAGCCCCAGGCGACGGTCGAGCAGAACGTCACGATGTTCCCGGTGATCGTCACCATCGACAACCGCTCGGGCCTTCTGCGGCCGGGGATGAACGCCGAGGTGGAGGTCTTCATCGACGAGGCGCTTGACGTGGTGCTGGTCCCCAACAACGCCGTCGTGCAGACCGCCGACGTCGGCCCGGCCGCCATGGCACTCGGCCTGGATCTCGAAGAACTCGACCTCTCGCAGTTCATGCGGATGGGTCGGGGCGGTGGCGGCGGTGTGCGGGGTGGCGGCATGCCCGCTCCGCGAGGCGATGCCTCCGGCGCGCGACCTGCGACGGGTGCTCCGTCCGGGGGCCAGCAGCGCACGGCGGGGCCAGGTGCCCCGGGCGCGGCGGGTGCGCCTACCGAAACCCCGGGTGGCGCGGGTGATGCGAGCGCGCGCATCGCGGCACTTCGGGCTCAGGTGCAGTCTGGCGAAATCACGCAGGACTCCATGCGCGCTGCGCTGCAGGCCCTGCGTGCCCGGGGTGGTGGAGGCGCGGGCTTCTTCCGCCCGGGTGCCGGTGCGGCCGGCGGCGAAGCCGGGGGTGAAACCCGGACCGAGACGCGGGGCGCGGTCGTTTTCGTGCTCGGTGCGGACAGCATCCCCGAACCTCGTCTCGTTCAGATCGGACTCGGCGATTGGGACAACACACAGGTCGTGAGCGGCCTCGAAGAGGGTGAGACGCTCGTGATCGTCGGGGCGGCGCAGCTCCAGGCCCAGCAACAGGCTTTCCTCAACCAGATGCGTTCCCGCATGGGTGGCGGAGGTCCGTTTGGTGGCGGTGGTGGCCCGCCGCGCGGACGCTAGGAGTCCGTCGATGCTCCTTCTCGAGATCGTGATGGTCGCCATGGCAGCGGTGCGCGCCAACGTGCTGCGCTCGGTGCTCACCACGCTCGGCATCGTCATCGGAATCGCCGCCGTGATCACCATGGTCGCGCTGGGCGAGGGGGCGCAGCAGCGCGTCGAAGAGCAGATCAGCCGCATGGGCACGAGCATCCTGACGATCCGCCCAGGGCAGCAGATGTGGGGGGGCGTGTCCCGCGGTGACGCGGAACTGGCCATCGACGACGCGGTTGCGCTCCGGGCCCAGGCCGGCGGCCTCCTGAAGGTGTCGCCCGAACAGCAATCGCGCCTCCAGGTGACCTACAAGCGCTGGAACTCCAACACGCAGATCATGGTCGTGTGGCCCGAGTACTTCGAGATGTACGACCACAGCCTCGTGGCGGGCCGCTGGTTCGACCAGGGTGAAGTCCAGGGACGCCGCCGGGTGGCGGTTCTGGGCTCGAACCTGCCCGAGACGCTGGGCGAAACGCCGCCCGAGCTCCTCATCGGCGAGACGATCCAGATTCGGGGCGTGATGTTCGAGGTCATCGGGATCCTCGCCGAAAAGGGGGATGCCGCGTGGGTGCGCCCTGACGACCAGGTGTTCATTCCGCAGTCGACGGCCCAGTACCGGGTCATGGGCGGACGTGACCGCCTGGGCTCGATCTACGCCGCGACGGAGACGCCTGCCGAGCTCGACATGGCCTACGCCGAGATCGACCGGATCATGCGGAGGGAGCACCGCCTCGAGGCCGGTGAGGAGGCCGACTTCAACATCCGCAACTCCGCCGACCTCCTGGCCACCTTCAACGAAACGAACCAGACGTTCGCGCTCCTGCTCGCCGGCATCGCCGGCGTCAGCCTGCTCGTGGGTGGCATCGGCATCATGAACATCATGCTCGTCTCCGTGACCGAGCGGACGCGCGAGATCGGCGTTCGCAAGGCGCTGGGTGCCACGAAGCGTGCGATTCTGACCCAGTTCCTGGTGGAAGCGCTCTTCCTGTGCGTGCTGGGAGGACTGATCGGCGTCGCCGTGGGCTACGGCTCGGCCGAGATCATGACGCGGGTCGCGGAGTGGGATACCGCCGTCGCACCCGCGGCGGTGCTCACGGCCATCGGCTTCTCTGCGGCCGTCGGTCTCTTCTTCGGGATCTGGCCGGCGCGCAGGGCCGCGAGGCTCGATCCCATCGACGCACTGCGATACGAGTAGCGCGAGGGCGCGTCAGCGCGAAAGAAGAAGCTGCAGGGTCGCGCCCTTTCGGGTCAGGGTCAGTGCGACCGGGCCCTCGGCCCCGGAGACGCCCAGACGCAGGGCGTCCACCGTGCGGATATCCATCTCGTCGATCCGCGTGACGACGTCCCCGGGAACCAGTCCCGCCAGTGCGGCCGGCGTGCCGGGCGCGACATCCACCACGAGCACGCCGGACGCCACGGAGAAGTAGTCGGCCAGCTCCGGCCGGAGAGCCACGACCTCCGCCCCCGCCACACGGTTGCGACCCAGCAGATAGGGCGTAAGAGGTGAGAAGGCCTCGACCCCGGTCCCGGACTCCCGGCCTCGGGCCGAGATCGGTGTCGTGGGACGGACCGCCTGCTCCAGACCCGCCGTCCGGCGCGCGTCCTCGGCCATGGCTACCTCGAGCGCGGCGGATCGGAGCGCCGCCTGGTCGATCAGCTGCGAGAGACGCCGTACTTCCTCGTCGCCCACCAGCGTCGACCGATCCGGCTGCCCGCCGCGCGCCAGTTCGGCACCCCGCCGTGCCACCCGCTGCCGCAGCTCTTCCATCGTCCGGTTGAGCTCCACCATCTCGGCGCGCAGGGAGTCGTACGCCTCGCCGCGGAAGACGAAGAACTCGAAGGGCGCGCGGACGGACCCGGGTCCGTCCGCGCCGACGACCGTCAGGCGTTCGGGGCGACCCGGGGACATCGCCCTGACCTGCACGGTTCCACCGCCCTCGCGGACGATCTCGACGCGGAGGGAGTCCATCGATCGGACCCAGGCCTCGACCGGGTCGCCCTCGGCCCACGCGACCTCGACGCGGCGACCGAGCCGCGCGTCGTCGGGTCGCTGCGTCGCCGTCAGCTGCAGTCGCCGCCGCTCGCCCGCGCGCTCGATTTCCATGACGACGCGGTCCCCCACGCGCAGGCGCAGCCGTTCCGCCAGCTGCTCGAGTTCGCCCGGGGTGTCGAATTCGTTCACCGCGAGGAGGCGGTCTCCGGGCCGGACACCTGCATCACGGGCGGGGCTGCCGGCCATCACGTCCGTGACCATGACGGAGTGCGCGCGTCCCCAGCGGTCGGCCTCGACCTCGAAGGAGATCCCGATCCATCCGAATCCGTCGGGCTCGCCGCCGCGGAGCTGGGCCTGGGCGGTGGCAGGGAGGCCCCATACGCCCGACAGGCAGAGAAGAACGAGGAGAGCCGGGCGCATCACCGTGGTCCTGGTCGACATCAGAACCAGTTGTCGCGGCCGACGGACACCATGCGGGCCGCTGCATCCCGTTCGGCCATCGCGGAGGCCAGGAATCCGTTAAGGAACGGATCGCCGGGCGCCTGCCGCACGGCGGCCTGGCTCACCGTGACCAGGTGCTCCAGCGCGGCGTACCGGCTCACGGGATCGGCCCCGGTCACCTCGCCACCTTCGAGGGCCAGCAGCTCCCGGTAGCGGGACACCGCCGTCACGTAGTCCCGCTCCGCCGCCCGGAGTGCCGACGCAGCCTCGTCCACCGTCGCTGCCGCACCGACGTCGGCGCGCAGCCCCGCGGCACGTAGCGTGAGCGCCGAGCCCGTGCCCGAGCCGGCGAGGAAGAGAAGGACGACTGCGGCCGCCTTCATCCAGGGCGGCGTCTGGGCGAGCCCCAGTCGCTGGAAGACGCCCGGATCGCGGACCAGCCCCTCCGACCGGAGCCTCGCCTCGAGAATCCGCCAGTCGCCCCGGGGCGGGAGGATCTCCGGGAGGGAGCCCAGGGCGGCGGTCTGGTCGCGCAGCCCCTCGAGCTCACCTGCGCACGCCGGGCAGCGCTCGAGATGTGCTCGCTCGTCTGCGTCGGGCGCCTCGTCCACCAGGCGGGCCAGGGTCTCCAGGCTCAGGTGCTTCATGCTTCGGCTCCATGTTCGTGCGCGGCTCCGTCCAGGTCCGCGAGCGTCGCCCGCATCTTGGACCGAGCCTTGAAAAGCTGTGACTTGGAGGTCCCGGCCGTGACGCCGAGCACCTCTCCGATCTCTTCGTGCGTGTAGCCCTCCACGTCGTGGAGGATCAGCACCTGCCGCATCCCTTCCGGAAGGCCGTCGAGGGCCTGCTCGAGCCTTCTGCGCAGCAGCGAGTCCCTGTGCACCGGCGCGATGGCGACGTCGTCCGGAAACGGCGCCTCGCGCTTCGTTCGCGTGTCCCGGCGGCGCAGCGCCTGGAGGGCCGCGTTCACCGCGATCCTGTGCAGCCACGTGGAAAAACGTGAATCGCCGCGGAAGGTGGGCAGGGCCCGGATCGCGCGGATCCATGCCTCCTGGGCATAGTCCTGGGCGAGGTCCTCGTCGCCCGCGATCCGACGGACGACCGCGTAGACGCGCGGAGCGTACCGGTCGTAAAGCGACCGAATGGCGCGCGCGTCTCCGTCCGCCGCGAGGCGGATCAGTTCCCGCTCCGAGAATCCGGAATCCGTCGAGTTCATACCAATCGTTTCGATGCCGGGCACGCGAGAAGGGTTGCTCGCCCACCGGGTGTCGTGTCCACGTGAGCTACCCGGGGCCGTTGCCCGGGTTCGGGACGGGCTGACCCGGTCGCCGCGCTCCGCCGCATCCGGTAGCTTGCCGGGCCGCCGAGACGCTCCCCGACACCGATCCCCATGATCCGCTTTTCGAGCCTCACCAAGCGCTACGGCCCGCTGACCGCGGTCCGGGAACTGTCGCTCGAGGTTCGGCCCGGAGAGGTATACGCGCTGCTCGGTCCGAACGGGGCGGGGAAGACCACCGCCCTGCGCTGCCTCGCCACGCTCCTGCACCCCTCGGCGGGCACGGCCAGCGTGGCGGGCGTGGACGTCACGGCCGACCCTGTGGGCGCCCGACGCAACCTGGCGTTTCTGGCCGCGTCCATGGGACTCTATGAACGGCTGAGCGCCCGGGAACTGATCACCTACTTCGGGCGACTGCACGGGATGGATGAGGCGCGACTTTCCGGCAGGGTGGACGATCTGGTGGATCTGTTTGGAATCCGCGGGTTCGCGGATCGCCTGTGTGGGCGCCTGTCGACGGGGCAGCGTCAGCGCGTGTCGCTGGCGCGCGCGCTCGTCCACGACCCGCCGGCGCTGATCCTGGACGAGCCGACGCTGGGGCTCGACATCCTGAGCGGGCGCACGATCTACGACTTCATCGCCCGGGAGCGGGCGGCGGGCAAGGCGATCCTCTTTTCGACCCACCAGATGGAGGAGGTGGACCTGCTCGCCGACCGCGTCGGGGTGCTCGGCGGGGGTGTCCTCGTGGCCGAAGGCACGGCGGAGCAGCTCATGCAGCGCACCGGCGCCCCGAATCTGGCGCGCGCGTTCCTCGCGCTCGTGGCCGGAGCTGCGGACCGATGAGCGCGTGGCGCGTCGTGGCGGCGAAGGAGCTCCGCGAGACGCTGCGGGACCGGCGCACGCTCCTGATGATGGTCGTCATCCCCGTCCTGCTCTATCCGGTCCTGCTGATCGTCATGGAACAGCTGCTTCTCTTCGGGCAGCGCAACCTCGAGGCCGAGCCCGCGCCGGTGGCGGTGGTCGGGCAGTCGGCGCCGGCGCTGATCGAGATCCTGGAGCGCGAGGACGGCCTGCGGCTGGTCGAGATCGGCGAGGATCCCGAGGCGGCGGTCCGCGCGGACTCGGTGGGTGCGGTCGCCCTCCTCGGTGAGGCGGAGCCGGGCGACGGTACGCGGCCGGTCACCCTGCTCTACGACGCGGCTTCGGATCGCTCGAACCGCGCGCGGGGGGAGCTGACTGCGGCGTTGCGGGCGTGGGGCGACTCGGCACTGGGGGACCGGCTCGACGCGCGGGGGCTGCCCCGGACATTCGCCGAACCAGTCGCGATCGCGGATTCTTCGATCGCGCGCCCGGACGAAGTGGGCGGCTACGCGCTCGGCCGAATCCTGCCGCTCCTGCTCGTGGTGATCACGCTCCTCGGCGCCTTCTATCCGGCCATCGATCTGGCGGCGGGAGAAAAGGAGCGGGGAACGCTGGAGACACTGCTGACCGCCCCCGTCCCCCCGCGGGCGGTCGTCGCGGGGAAGTTCGTGACGGTCGCCCTCATCGGGGTCATCGCCGCCGGCCTGAATCTCGGCAGCATGATTCTCACCTTCCAGACGGGAGCGCTCCAGCTCACCGCCGCCATCGGGCTCGAGGTGTCGCTCCCGTGGAGCGCGGTGCTCGCGATCTTCGTCACGCTGGTACCGCTTGCGGTGCTCTTCGGTGCGGTCTTCCTGGGGATCGCCGTCGGGGCGTCGTCGTTCAAGGAAGCGCAGAACGCGCTCACTCCCGTCTACATGGTCGTGCTGGTGCCGGCGATGCTTCCCGCCTTTCCCGGCATCGACTTCGGCCCGGGGCTCGCGCTCACGCCCGTGGCCGGGGTCGCCTTCTTCTTCCGCGACCTCATGACCGGCGAGGCGGACGCCGCCCTGGGCGCCCTCGTGCTCGTCTCCACCACGCTCTACGCGCTCGCGGCGCTCGCATTCGCCGCCCGGGCGTTCGGGAACGAGCGGGTCCTCTTCGGAGGAGGGGAGGCGGAAGTCGACGCGCGGGCCGTGGGACCGCTCGCATGGCTTCGGGCCCGTCGCGGGGCTCTGGGCGTCCCCTCGTCCTCCGCGGTGCTGCTGTTCGTCTCTTTCGTGGCCGTCGCCTTTTTCTGGGTGGGCATCCGCCTCCAGGTCTCGCTCGGCGAATCCGGGCTCCTGGCGGCCGAGTGGCTCCTGCTGCTTACGCCGGCCGTCGCGTTCGTGGTGTTCGGCGGCTTCGATCCGGTGCGCACCCTCTCGCTGCGCCGACCCACGCGGACCGGGGTCGCCGGAGGCATGATCCTGATTGCCGGCGCGATGCCGCTCGTGTGGGTGCTGGGGTGGCTTCAGACCTTCGTGCTGCCCGTTCCGTGGGAGATGCTGGAGGGGCTGGAGCAGCTGGTCACCGCGGACTCCGCCGGTCGCCTCGCGTGGCTGCTCCTACTTCTCGCCGTGACGCCCGCGCTGTGCGAGGAGGCCGTTTTCCGCGGCGTCCTGCTCGGCGGCACGGGCGAGGCGGAGCCGTGGCGACGGGTCGTGCTGAACGGCGTCGTCTTCGGCCTGTTCCACCTCTCGTTCGAGACGGTGATCCGTTTCCTGCCGACCGCGACCCTGGGAATGGTCATCGCGTGGGCCGTCCTGCGGACCGGATCGATCTGGGTCGGTGTGCTGATGCACTTCCTGAACAACGGAGCCATCGTCGTCCTGGCTTCCACGCCGGGAGTTAGGGAGTACTTTTCTGATCCCGAGGCTCCTCCACCTCTCTGGCTCGTGCCGGTCGCGGCGGTCCTGGTGTGGGCGGGAGCGCGGGTCCTGCAACGCCCCGCGGCCGCCGCGGGTGCCGACACCTCAAACTCGTCCCACGACCCATGAACGATACGGACCGGATGGCCGGCGCGACCCATCTCGAGTGCACCGCGACCGGCGAGCACTTCGACAGTGAACAGCTGATCGGCCTGTCGCCGGCCGGCAAACCCCTCTTCGCTCGCTACGATCTCGACGCGGTCCGTCCTGGTTTCGCGATGGCGGACGTCGCCAACCGACGGGCGGACCTGTGGCGGTATGCTGAGGTGCTTCCCGTCCGCGACCCCAAGGCCCGCATCGCGCTCGGCGAGGGGTGGACCCCCATGATCGACGCGCCGCGCACGGCGACCCGCCTCGGGGTCCGGAAGCTGTGGATCAAGGACGAGGGGCAGAATCCGACGGGGAGCTTCAAGGCGCGGGGTCTGTGTCTCGCCGTCTCACGGGCGTTCGAGCTCGGCGCCGAAGCGCTCGCCATCCCGTCGGCGGGCAACGCCGGAAGCGCGGCGGCGGCGTACGGTGCCGCGGCCGGTCTTCCTGTGCACGTGGTGGTACCCACCGACACGCCCGCGCCGATCCTCGAGGAGATGCGTGCCCTCGGCGCCGACGTACAGCTCCTCGACGGGCTCATCAGCGACTGTGGACGTGTGGTGCGCCAGGGCGTGGAACAGCACGGGTGGTTCGACCTCTCCACGCTCAAGGAGCCCTACCGGGTGGAGGGAAAGAAGACGATGGGGTACGAGCTCGCCGAGCAGCTCGGCGGGCGCCTCCCGGACGCGATCGTCTATCCCACCGGAGGCGGTACCGGACTCATCGGCATGTGGAAGGCTTTCGACGAGATGGAGCGTCTGGGTTGGATCGGCTCGGAGCGACCCAAGATGTTCACGGTTCAGGCCGCGGGTTGTGCTCCGATGGTACGCGCCTGGGAGCAGGGCGTCGACCACGCGGAGATGTGGCAGGGTGCGACGACCTATGCCTCGGGCCTGCGCGTGCCCGGTGCGGTCGGCGACTTCCTGATCCTGCGGGCCCTGCGCGAATCGGGTGGTGGCGCGGCGGCGGTGCCCGACCACCTCATGGCGGAGTGGGTGGCGAAGATCGGCAAAGACACCGGGATCTTCGCGGCTCCCGAGGGCGGTGCCGTGGCCGCGGCCGTTCCGATGCTCATGGACAAGGGCCTCATCTCGCCGGACGACGAGGTGGTGCTGTTCAACACGGGCAGCGGACTCAAGTATGTGGGCATGACCCCCATCGACTGAGCCGCAGATGGCGTTCTTCTGGATCGTGTTCGGCGCCGGTTTCGCGCTCCTCGCCGTCGCGGCGGGCGTGACGGTGCACGCCCGAAGGCGCCGGACCTGCCGACCCGTCCCGATGGTGGACGATGCCCTCATCGCGCAGATCATCGAGCACGGAGCGGTTCGCGTCGACAACGACGACCCGCTCGATCTCGATACGATCGAAGACGAGGAGGAGCGATTCTGGTCCGAGAGCTGGGACGAGCCGCAGAGCGAGTGGTGAGCCGACTCGGTTCAGCGGGCGTAGCGGTAGTACAGCTCGGGGAGGGGGACGAGGCGCCGGTTCATGGGCAGGCGGTCCGCCGGGTCGGAGCGTCGAACCCAGAGGCCGCGGTTCACGTTGACGAACAGCCCGGCCGCGTGCGGCTCCGAGACCTCCCAGTCGAGGCCCACGGGTGCGCGCAGCGTGAGCGCCCACCCCACCCGTTCGTCCTGCGCGGCGCGCGAACCGACGAGCCAGAGACCCAGCCCGACCACGGGGCGGGCCGCGGCCCCTCCGAAATACTGCCGGACCGTCGACGACAGGCTCGCGTCCCGGAAGCTCCACGTTCCGAGCGTGACATCGACGCTCCGCGCGTCACGATAGAACTCCACGGTGAGCCCCACCGTGCTCACGCCGCCCAGCGAGATGCCGAAACGAACCCCCTCTCCGGCGTCCGGGCCCGGCGTCTGGGACGCGAGCGGGACCGGTGCGATGGGGGCAAGGACGAGGAAGAGGGCCAGGAAGGCCGCGGTGTTCTTCAAGGGCGGCGGTCGGTTCGGGGCCGAGGAAGGTGCACGGCCGGCGTCGCGGTGGACCCGGCCTACCGGGACCGGGATTGGTCACTCCGGAACATAGCAGGGGTGGCGGGACCCGACACACCCGGGGCAGCGCGCACCTCCCGCCGCCGGCATCCGTTCCGGACGTCCTCCCGCCGTGCACGCTGCGTGTTGGGCTTCGCTGTCCTGACGCTCGCGTGTTCGCCGCCCGACGTGCCCTGGGCGCTCGACCTGGCGCTGCCGACGGAGGCCCTGGCGCTGTTGCGCCCCGACACCGTCCGCCAGCTCGAGCTGCACCCCGGGGTCGTCTACCGGTACCTGTGGTCGCCGGGGGGGCCGTGGGCGGTCCATCTGGTGCAGGCGGAGCTGCCGGGTCGATGCGACCTAGGCCTCTCCGTGCTGCGAGCGAAGGCACGGGAGGCCCCCGGCGGCGGGGCCGGGCGAGAGACGGTCTCGGGGATGGTGCGGCGATCCGCCGAGCGCGTTGTCGCCGCGGTCAACGCGGACTTCTTCACGCCGGAAGGGAGCGCGGTGGGCGTGGAGATCGTGGATGGGACGGTGCGATCCGCCGCCGATCGGCCGGCGGTCGCGTGGCGCCCCGGCTCGCCTCCGTGGATGGGGCCGGCGCAGTCCCGGGCGGACGGCGTCGAAGTCGGCTGGATCGTTGGCCGGCGCGGTGGAGACGGGGTGACCGAGGCGGCGGGCGGATTTCCCGACCTGATCGACGCCGGTGCGCGGGTGGGAGACCTCGAGGTCGGCGCGCGGCCGACCTTCGCGGCGGCCCGCCATCCTCGCTCCGGGATCGCCTACGACTCCCGCAGCGGCATTGTCTGGATCGCCGTGGTGGACGGCCGGCAGGCGCCTCATTCCATGGGCATGACGCTCCCCGAGTTCGCCGCTCTCTTCGAGGCGCTGGGCGCCGACGAGGCGTTGAACCTGGACGGCGGAGGCTCTTCGGTGCTGGTCGTGGAGGGCATCACACGCAATCGCCCTTCCGACGCGGAGGGCGAGCGCGCCGTCGTGAACGCGCTCGCCCTCGTCCAGGATCCTTCGGGCTGTCCCGCCGGCGCGGACGATACTCCGTGAATTCGGGGCGTCAGCCCCCCCAGGTAAGGCCGACGCCGATTCGGAACGTGCGCGGCGGCCCCGGCTCGAAGTACCTGCGCCCGAAGGCGTTCGGGACCACCGAGGAGTTGTACGTCGCGTCGAGGAGGTTGGCGACGCCCAGGAACGGGGAAAGGCGTGTGCCGGCCAGCGCGAGACCTTCGGCGCCGATTCGCGCATCCATCACGAAGAAGGATGGCGACGTCGACGCTCCGGCGTCGTCGACCGGCATCTGATCCTGCCAGAGGCCGCGCAGCTCGAAGAAGGTGATGCCCCGCTGGTACAGGAGGAGCCCGTCCACCCGGTTGGGCGCAAGCCCCGGGACGTCGTTGCCCGTGTACACCGCCCCGTCCTCGGTGCGGTACTGCGTGAATACGGCGTCCACCATCGTCCAGGCGACGCGTGACGAGAGCTCCGGCATGATCCGCCAGTCCGCGGAGAATTCCCACCCCCGGCTCCGGGACTCCGCCGCATTCCGGTAGTAATCGCGGTCGTCGGCCCCGGGCACCGTGAACGGGACGAGCTGGTTCCGGAGCTCGGTGTTGAAGACCGCGGCTTCCAAGCGCACCTCGTCCGAGAGGGTGTATCGTGCTCCACCCTCGATCGTCACCCCGGTCTGGGGACCGAGGTCGGGGTTGAATCCGCCCGCGCCACTCGGCCGGTTGGCCAGCTCTGTGGTGGTGGGCGTCTCGAACGAGCGGCCGATCGAGCCGTAGAGCTCGAGCCGGTTCCAGGGAGCCACGACCACGCCCAGGGAGGGGCTGAAGGCGTTCATGGTGCGCCCACCTGAGTCATCGGGGCCGCCGAGCAGGTAGTCATCGACCTCGAAGCTCACGTGGTCGTAGCGCCCGCCCGCGAGCACGGAGATCCCGTCGCCCGCGTCCAGGCGCGCCTGCACGAAGACGCCGTTGGCGCTCACGCGCTCACGCTGATCGAGTGTGAGGGAGCCGGGTGCGCCGCCACTGTTGGAGTAGTTGAAGCGGGTGTCCCGCTGGAACTCGCTCTCGACCCCCGCACCCCACCCCAGGGCGGCCGTCCCTCCCACGGGGATGTTTCCCTTCACGAGGGCGCGTGCCCCACCCGCGTTGCGCGCGAGGTCGATGACGGCGCTCGGGATCGGGTTGTAGAGCTCACGCCGGATCCCCCAGGTGGCGAACTCGCTCGTGGTGCCACGGACGGTACCGGTCCACGAGAGCCCGAGCTGGCCCTGGCGTGCCTCCTTGCGGGTGCGCTGGTTCACGTTGCCGCGCCAGGCATCCCGGTCGTCGTCGATCGCGTCTGCCGCGAGCGATCCGGGGTTGTCGGCGTCGAGGTCGACGCCGTTCGCCACGACGCGCAGGGTGCCGTCGCCGAGCGGAAGGGTGAGTGTACTGTTGAGCGTCGCCCGAGTCCCCGCGCCGAACGTCGACCCATCGTCGGCGACCGGGTTGCGGCGGTACCCGTCGAAGTCGGTGTGGGTGACGCCGACGCGGTATCCGAGATCGCCCACGGCGCCCGTGGCGCTGCCCTCAAGCGTCCACATGCCGTTACGTACCGAGCCGACCCCACCCGCCCCGCTCGTGGAGCCGAGGGTGCCGCCCGTCCAGCGAAGCCCGAGCTGCGTCGGCCCGCTCGCCGGATCTGCCGTCCGGAAGTGGAGCACGCCCCCCGCCGCGTTGCCGTACAGGGTGGCGTTCGGGCCGCGCAGCGCCTCCACGCGGACCAGGCCGGCGAGGTCGAGGTGATCGAGCGTCGCCTGCCCGTCCGGAAGCGTCGCGGGAATCCCGTCCACGAGGATCCGGATCCCTCGCACACCGAATTGCGCGCGCGGGCCGGCACCGCGGATCACGATCCGCTCACCCTGCGCCAGATTGAACCGGTTGTGAATCTGCACACCCGGCACGGCGCGGAGCGCCTCCTCGATGAAGATGGAGGACGTCCCGCGCGTGAGCTGCGACCCGGTGACGATGGAGATCGGGTACGGGGTGCCGGTTCCGATCGCGCTTCCGAGCACGCGGACCTCGACGGGCTCGATGGCGATGACGGAGTCGGGCTCCTGGGCGAGTGCCGAAGTCAACATCGCCGCTGCCGCGAGGGCAGCGATCATGCCGCCTCGTGCGAGCTGGAAGAAGGCGGGAGACAACAAGGTTCCTCCTGGTGAGATCGGTCCGTCGTGGAGGCGGACCGTCAGTCGGGTAGCGCGCGTGGTCGAATTCTACAGGGACGGCACGGCGCGTCCTATCCCTATCGCGGCGCCCGCGCGCTAGACTACCGGCCATGAACGCCACCTCTCCGGACATGCTGCCCGTTCCCGACTTCGGGGCTCGCCGGCGCGCCGCACTCGCGCGGCTGGGCGGCGGGGTCATACTGCTCGGCGCGGCGCCCCTCCAGTACGCGTCCCGCGATACGGAGCACGCGTACGTCGCCGATCGCGAGCTGTACTGGCTGACCGGCCTGACCGAGCCGGGGACCGTGGCCGTGCTGACCGGCGGTGAAGACGCCCGTCTCGTCGTGTTCGCGCGCGAGCGCGATGCGGAGGCCGAGCTGTGGGCAGGCCCGCGTCTCGGACCGGAGGGGGCCGGGGCCCTGTCAGGCGCGGACGAGGCGTTCGCGCTCGCCGACCTCGACCGGCGGCTTCCCGAGCTCCTCCGGTCCGCCGACCGCATTCACTACCGGTTCGGCCGGGGTGACACGCTCGAGGAGCAGGTGCTTGCGGCGCTCCACCACGCACGTGCCCGGGGCGCTCGGTCGGGAACGGGACCCCGTGGCGTGGTCGATCCGGGCGAGATCCTCGACGAGCTTCGTCTCGTGAAGGACGCTGCCGAGCTGGCCGCCATTCGCAGGGCGTGTGCGCTGACGGTCGAGGGACATCGCCGGGCGGCCGCCGCGATCGGACCCGGGGCGGGGGAGTGGGAGATCGAGGCCGAGCTCGAGGCCGCCTTCCGGCGTGGAGGCGCGACGCGTCCGGGCTTCGACTCCATCGTCGCCGGCGGAGCCAACGCGTGCGTCCTGCACTACGTCGACAACGCCGACCGCGTGCCCGACGGCGGGCTCGTGCTCATCGACGCCGGCGCGGAGCTCGCCTTTTATCACGGAGACGTCACCCGCACCTGGCCCGCGTCAGGCTCGTTCGCGCCGGCGCAGCGCGACGTCTACCAGCTCGTTCAGTCGGCCCTGCTGGCCGGGGTGGAGGCGGTTCGCCCGGGGGCCGCGGTGGACGCGGTCCACGACGCCGTCGTGCGCGTGCTGACCCGGGGGCTCGTCGACCTCGGGGTTCTTGCCGGGGACGTCGACGGGCTGCTCGAGGCTGGCGCCCACAAGTCGTTCTTTCCGCATCAGACATCTCACTGGCTCGGGCTCGACGTGCACGACCCGGGCGACTACGTCCAGGACGGAGCGTCGCGGGCTCTGGTGCCGGGGATGGTGCTCACCGTCGAGCCCGGCCTCTACTTCAGACCAGGTCTCGCGGAGGGCGTGCCGGAAGAACTCGTCGGGACCGGTGTGCGCGTGGAGGACGACGTCGCCGTGACACCGACGGGGCACGAAGTCCTCACCGCCGCGCTCCCGACGGAGATCTCCGCGGTCGAGGCGCTTGTGGGCGCGCGGTCATGAGCTCGCCAGCCGGGATCGGAAGATGACGCTGCTGCTCGACGCCCTGGCCCGGCCCGGCCCCCTCGTCACCGTGGAGCTGCGCCCGCCCCGGAGCGATCTCGGTCACGCCGGCGGCATGGAGGCGTGGATCGATCTTCACCACACGCTCGGCCGCCTGACCCGCGAAGACCTCTTCGTCTTCCTGACGGACAACGCGGTGGGGGCGGCCGAGGAGGAGAATCTGGCGCACGTGGGTGCGAACGTGGGCGACTCGGTGGATCTGCGCCGCATCGTTCCGATCCTCACCTGCAAGCACACGCTCGAATACTGCGAAACCTTCGCCATGCGCGCCGCGTCGGCCGGCTTCGAGTCGCTCACCGTGCTCGGCGGGGACGTCTCCGTCCCGCCCCCCCGGTGCGTGCCGCACGGCAGGGATCTGAGAGAGATCCTCGCCGGCCGCGTCCCGCCCCTGGCGCTCGGCGGCTGGGTGAACCCGCATCGAAGTGCGGTGGAGCAGGTCGACTTCCTCGATGCCTCGGACGCTCACTCCGCGTACGCGCTGACGCAGATCGTCTCGCACCACGCGCTCGCGAGCGTCGACGCGTTTCTCGAGGAGCGAGGGCGGCGGGGTTCCAGGAAGCCGGTCGTCTGGGGCGTCTTCTACTACCGGTCGCCGAATCCGAAGACGCTGCGGACGCTCTCCCGCTTCTTTCCGGTGCCGGTGGAGGAGATCTCGGCGGAATTCGAGAGCGGTGCGACCCCCGAGGAGATCTGCGCGCGCAGCATTCGCGAACTCCGGGCGGTGGGCGCCGAGAAGATCTACGTGAGCAACCTCGGGGAGCGGGGCGCGAGCGGGAAGCTGCGGCGCATTCTCGAGCAGGTCTGAGGCCGGGGCCTGGCTCTACTCGATCGCGGGGCCGCTCCGACGGTCAGGCGGTCGAGCGCACCCCGCTTTCTCGCAGAACGCGGAGCGGGATCTCCACCTTGCGGTGCGGTGCGCTGATGTGGAAGCCCTGCACGAACGGCCGGGTCGCCTCGATCATCTCCAGGGCGATCGCGACCCCCTCCTCGACGGCCGCCTCCGCGCCCGACTCCTGGGCGAGCCGCATGCGCTCCACGATCTGTGGGGGCACGTCGACGCCCGGCATCTCGTTCGCCAGAAACTCGGCGTTGCGGAGGCTCATGAACGGCCAGATCCCCGCCACCACGGGGATCCCCACCGGAGCGGCCGCTTCGAGGAATCGCTCGAGGGCGTCCGGGTCGAAGACCGGCTGGGTGACGGCGAAGTCCGCCCCCGCCTCGATCTTGTAGCGGAAGCGCGAGAGTTCCCGGTCGTGGTCGACGGCGCCCTGGTTCACGGCGACGCCCTGAACGAAGCGTGTCGGCTCCCCGATCGAGTTGTTCCCCGGATCGACACCCCGGTTGAGCCCCTGGATGACGTTCGTGAGCCCGATGGAGTCGATGTCGAAAACCGCGGTCGCGTCCGGATACGGGCCCATGACCGGGGGGTCGCCGGAGACCACGAGAATGTTGCGGATTCCGGCCGCGGCGGCACCGAGCAGATCGGAGATCATGCCGAGCATGTTCTTGTCCCGACACGTGTAGTGCACGATCGCCTCGATGCCCACCTCGCGCTCGATGATCAGCCCGGCCGGCAGCGCGCCCATGCGGCTGCGTGAACGGGGGCTCTCGACGATGCTCACCGCGTCGACCCCCGCGACCTTGAGCATCCGTGCGGGCTCGGTGACCTCCCGCGGATCCCAGCTGTGCGGTGGAACGATCTCGACGGAGACCACCGTCTCACCGCGGGCGAGCTTGCGTCCCCAGGCGGAGCGGACGTCGAGCGGGGGTGGATCGGCCAGCGTCGGCTCGCCGACGGAGGCGGAGGAGATGACGACACTCGTGTGCTTCGGCTGCAGCGCGGACACCGCGTCTCGCATCTTGCGCGTGTGATCCGGGGTCGTCCCGCAGCATCCTCCCACGAACCTGCACCCGACGTCGATCATCCGCCGCGCGTATTGCGCCATGTACTCGGGGCTGGCTAGGTAGATCTTTCTGTCCCCGACCGTGCGGGGCAGGCCGGCGTTGGGCTGAGCCGACAGGGGGCGGGTGGTGACCTCCGCCATCTCCTCGATTGCGTCGAGCATGACGGCCGGTCCGACCGAGCAGTTCAGTCCGATGACGTCCGCAGACGTCTTCTCGAGCGCGCTCGCGAGCTGGGCGGGCTCCGTCCCGAACGCTGTGCGCCGGTCTTGACCGACCGTCATCTGCGCGAAGACCGGGAGGTCCGATTCTTCGCGGACGGCGCGGATGGCGCACTCGATCTCGCTCAGGTCCGAAAACGTCTCGAGGACGAAGCCGTCGACGCCGCCTTCGAGCAGCCCTGCGACCTGGCGCCGGAAGAACGCGACCGCCTCGTCGAGGGACGTGGGCCCCCAGGGTTCCAGTCGGATTCCCAGCGGGCCCAAGGCACCCGCGACGAGGGCGGCCCGACCGGCGGCACGGCGGGCGAGCCGGGCGGCGACCGCGTTGACCTCCTCGGTGCGCTCCGCGAGCCCGTACGAGGAGAGCTTTACGGGATTGGCCCCGAACGTGTTCGTTTCCAGGATCTCGGCACCGGCCGCCACGTACTCGCGGTGAATGCCCTCGACCAGCTCCGGGCGGCTGAGATTCAGTTCGTCGTAACAGACGTTCACGAAGACGCCGCGACTGTAGAGGAGCGTGCCCATGGCGCCGTCGAACACGTGCACGCGCCCGTCCTCGATCAGGCGTCTCATTCCTTGCTCCTGGTGTCGTACCCGAGGTTCGGTGCGAGCCAGCGCTCGGCCTCCTCCACGGTCCACCCCTTCCGCGCGGCGTAGTCCTCCACCTGGTCGCGGCCGAGCCGTCCGACGCCGAAGTAGCGGGCGTCCGGGTGGGAGAAGTACCACCCGCTCACGGACGCTCCCGGTGTCATGGCGAAGCTCTCGGTGAGGGAAATGCCGGCCGCGCGTTCGACGTCGAGGAGCTCGAACAGGGTCCGCTTTTCCGTGTGGTCGGGGCATGCCGGATAGCCGGGTGCCGGACGGATACCGCGATACGCTTCCGCGATGAGCGCATCGTTGTCGAGAGTCTCGTCTTCCGCGTACCCCCAGATCCGCACCCGGACCCGTCGATGCAGCAGCTCCGCGAACGCTTCGGCCAGGCGATCGGCGAGGGCCTTCACCATGATGGCTGCGTAGTCGTCGTGCATCGCCTCGAGCTCGCGTGCCATCGCCTCGGCGCCGGCGCCGGCGGTCACCGCGAAGGCGCCGATCCAGTCCGGCACCCCGGAACCGAGCGGAGCCACCAGGTCCGACAGGGCGAGGTTCGAGCGATCCTTCTTGGCGAACTGCTGGCGAAGGCCGTGGATCGTCGCGCGGACCGCAGGCTCGACCCCGTCACGCGTGTCACCGAGCACCACGATGTCGTCCCCCACGGAGCGGGCCGGGAAGAGGCCCACCACCGCCCTCGGCTGGACGATTCCCTCGGTCGCCATCCGGTCGAGCATCGCAGCCGCGTCGGAGAAGAGCGCGCGGGCCTGTTCGCCGACCACCGCGTCGTCGAGGATGTGCGGGTATTTCCCGTGGAGTTCCCAGGCCTGGAAGAAGGGCGTCCAGTCGATGAAGGGCCGCAGCTCGTCGACCGTCACGTCGTCCACGACCTGGACACCCGCTTCGCGCGGGACCGGCGGCTCGTACGCCGTCCAGTCCACCGAAGGCCGGCGGGCCCGCGCTTCGTCGATGGAGAGGAGCTCGCTCTTCTCGGCACGCTCGGCGCGACGGGCGCGAGTCTCGGCGTACTCCCTGCGCGTATCGGCCAGGAAGCCGTCGTACCGGTCCGGATCGAGGAGGGCCGCCACGACGCCGACGGCACGCGAAGCGTCCGTGACGTGGATGACCGCCCCATCGTACCGACCTTCGATCTTGACCGCGGTGTGCGCCTTGGACGTCGTGGCGCCCCCGACGAGAAGGGGAAGATCGAAGTCGAGCCGCTGCATCTCCTCGGCGATATGCACCATCTGGTCGAGGGATGGCGTGATGAGTCCGGACAGGCCCACGACGTCGACACGCTCGGCGCGCGCCGCTTCCAGGATCCTGTCTGCGGGCACCATCACCCCGAGATCGACGACCTCGTACCCGTTACACTGCAGCACGACGCCCACGATGTTCTTTCCGATGTCGTGCACATCGCCCTTCACGGTCGCGAGCAGCACCTTCCCCTTGCCACGCGCCTCGGCCGATGTCTGCTCGGCCTCGAGAAACGGTACCAGGAAGGCGACCGCCTTCTTCATGACGCGCGCGCTCTTCACCACCTGGGGCAGGAACATGCGTCCGCTGCCGAACCGGTCTCCGACGACGTTCATCCCGTCCATCAACGGACCTTCGATAACGTCGAGCGCACGGGGGAGCGAGCGCCGCGTCTCCTCGGTGTCCTCCACGACGTACTGGTCGATGCCGTGGACGAGCCCGTGGATCAGCCGCTCACGCGCGGAGAGCTCGCGCCACGAGAGGTCCTCCTGCAAGCGGCGCTCCGTGGAGCCGGTCCGCTCGCCGGCGATGCGCGTGAGCGTTTCGGTGGCCTGTGGGTCGCGCGCAAAGAGAACGTCCTCGACTGGCCCGAGCAGCTCGGCGGGAATGTCGTCATAGCCGGGCAGTGCGCCCGCGTTCACGATCCCCATGTCGAGACCCGCCTCGATGGCATGGTACAGGAAGGCCGCGTGCATCGCCTCCCGCACTTCCGGGCTGCCCCGGAAGGAGAAGGAGACGTTGCTGATCCCCCCGCTGGTGAGTGCGTGCGGGCACGCCTCCTTGATGCGCCGGACGGCCTCGATGAACCAGACCGCGTAGTGGTCGTGCTCCTCGATGCCCGTCGCGACCGCGAACACATTCGGATCGAAGATCACGTCGGCCGGCGGAAAACCCTCCTCGTCCACCAGAATGCGGTATGCCCTTCGACAGATCTCCACCCGCCGCTCGAGGGTATCCGCCTGGCCCTCCTCGTCGAACGCCATGACCACGGCGGCGGCCCCGTACCGCCGGACGAGCCGGGCGCGTTCCCGGAACGCCTCCTCCCCGTCCTTCATCGAGATGGAGTTGACGACGCCCTTGCCCTGGAGCGTGCGCAGGCCGGCCTCGATCACCTTCCAGTCGGAGGAATCGACCATGACCGGAATGCGACAGATCTCCGGTTCGGACGCCAGGAGGTTGAGGTAGCGCGTCATCGCGCCGACCGCGTCGAGCAGCCCTTCGTCCATGTTGACGTCGAGGATCTGCGCACCCCCCTGGACCTGCTGAAGCGCGACCTCGACCGCGGTCTCGTAGTCACCCTCCAGCACCAGGGTGGCGAAGCGACGCGACCCGGTGACGTTGGTCCGCTCGCCGACGTTCACGAAGAGGGAGTCAGGTCCGATCGTCAGGGGCTCGAGTCCCGAGAGGCGCGTGCGAACGGGCAGGGAAGGCAGGGCCCTCGGGGTCAGCCCTGCGACCGCCCCGGCGATGGCGCGGATATGCGCGGGCGTCGTCCCGCAGCACCCTCCTACGATGTTCAGGAAGCCGGCCTCGGCGAACTCGCGCGTGACCGCGGCCATGTGTTCCGGCGTGTCGTCGTACTCGCCGAATTCGTTCGGGAGCCCGGCGTTCGGATAGCAGCTCACCGGCACGGACGCGGCGTCGGACAGCTCCTCCAGGAACGGACGTAACTGATCGATGCCCAGCGCGCAGTTGAGCCCTACGGACAGCAGCCCGCTGCGGCGTCCGGGCCCCGGCTGTACCCCGTGCGCGACCGAGTTCCAGAACGCTTCGGGGGTCTGTCCGGAAAGCGTGCGGCCACTCTGGTCGGTGATCGTGCCGGATACCATCACGGGCACGTCCTCGCCGCGATCCTCAAGCACCCCGGAAATGGCGAAGAGCGCCGCCTTGGCGTTGAGCGTATCGAACGCGGTCTCGACGAGGAGGACGTCGGCACCGCCGTCGAGGAGCGCGTGGGCCTGCTCGCTGTAGGCGACGACGAGATCGTCAAAGGACACGTTCCGGGCGCCGGGGTCGCCGACGTCCGGGGAGATCGACGCCGAACGGGTCGTCGGTCCGAGCGCCCCGGCGACCCAGCAGATGCGCCCCGGGTTTTCGGCCATGCATGCGTCCGCCGCGGCCCGGGCCACCTGCGCCGCCGCCCGGTTCAGCTCCTCCGCGATTCCCTCGAGGTCGTAGTCGGCGAGGGAGATGCGGTTCGCACTGAAGGTGTTCGTCTCGACCAGATCCGCGCCCGCGTCCAGATACTCGCGATGGATCGCGCCGATCATCTCAGGCCGGGTGAGGCACAGGAGGTCGTTCGCCCCCTGGAGCGATGCGGGATGATCCGCGAAGCGGTCACCCCGGAAGTCCGCCTCTTCCGGGCGGTGTCGCTGGATCATCGTGCCCATGGCGCCGTCGATGACCAGGATGCGGGTCGCCAGCGCTTCGTCCAGACGCCTGACCCGGTCGGCACGCGTGCCGTTGCTGACGCTCAATGTCACTCCTCCCCATGCGAAGCCCCTCGCGAAGTGTCGCGAAGGGGCTCCGGCTTTTTAGCTTGTTCGCGGACACGCGCGGTGCGCGCGTCGTGCGGGCCGCAATACGCCTCAAATCGCCCCGTCGAATTATCCGTTCAATTTAGTCAGGGGTCAGCGGCTCATCCAGTACGAGACCTTGACCATGAACACGTTCTGCGGCGCGACCGCGAAGAGCCCGTCCAGATCGATGCCGGACGGAGCCACCGATGTGGCCGCCAGCCAGAGT
>Ga0222714_10001262_pt1 | contig 28598 bp, 22 predicted proteins | sample C33_3DmetaG_FD_165048 | JGI IMG/M metagenome (GOLD analysis project Ga0222714, IMG submission 165048) | Estuarine water microbial communities from San Francisco Bay, California, United States - C33_3D | ecosystem: Environmental > Aquatic > Marine > Unclassified | place: USA: California... | reverse complement strand
GGGCTCGGGCTAGCGTCGCGCCGATGAACGCGAGCGGCGAAGTCCCTGCTCGACCCGTGCGTTTCGCACCCCGGGGCGTGTTCTACGGCTGGGTGGTGGTCGGGGTCACCACGCTGGCGCTCATCATCACGGCGGGCACGCGCGCCGCCCCTGGAGCGCTGCTCGTCGACATGGAGCGGAGCACCTCGTGGAGCACCTCGCAACTGTCGCTCGCCGCGGGGCTCGGGCTCGTTACCTACGGCCTGAGCGGTCCGGTGGCGGGGGTTCTGATGCGGAGGTTCGGCATCCGCCTGGTGACCACGGCCAGCCTTCTCGGTTCGGCTGCGACGTATTGGATGTCGTCGACGGTCGAGAGCCTGTGGGCGCTCTGCCTCTGGTTCGGTCTGGTGTCGGGCCTCGCCGCCGGCTTGATCGCGAGCGTGCTCTCCGCCACGGTCGCCAACCGCTGGTTCGTGGAGCGCCGCGGGTTGGTGACCGGCTTGTTCGGCGCCAGCACGTCGGCCGGACTGCTGCTCTTCTTCCCAGTGTTCACCGCGATTGGATCTGCCTCGGGATGGCGCGCCGCGATGACTATCGGCGCGACGATCGCCGGGCTCGCGGCCATCCCGATCTGGTGGTTTATGCGCGACTCCCCGTCGCAGATGGGGCTTGCACCCTACGGCGGCGCCCCAGAGCCGCCGCCCGTGGCCGAGGCCGGCATCATGCGGCGCGCGGTCCGACGCCCCGAGTTCTGGTTGCTGGCCGGCACCTTCATGGTGTGCGGAGGCACGAGCAACGGCCTCATCGGGCAGCACTTCATCGCTCACGCCACCGATCACGGCTTCAACGAGGTGACGGCGGCGAACTGGTTGGCGGTGATGGGCGCGTTCAACTTCGTCGGCACCTTGGTCAGTGGGTGGCTCACTGATCGGATCGACCCGCGGCGTCTGCTGCTCGCCTACTACTCCTTCCGCGGGCTCAGCCTGTTCTTCCTGCCCGTGATCCACGACAACGTGTCGATCGCGGTCTTCGCCGTGCTCTTCGGACTCGACTACATCGCGACCGTCCCACCGACGATCATGCTCTGCGCTGACCTCTTCGGTCGTCACAACGCGGGAGTCGTCTACGGCTGGGTGTTCGCCGCCCACCAACTCGGTGCGGCTGGGGCGGCCTGGGGTGCCGGACTGGTGCGCGACGCGGTCGGCTCGTACGGATGGGCGTTCTCGTCAGCGGGCGCGGTCGCGATCGTGGCCGGCCTGGCCGCGACGATGATCCGCCGACCGGAGGTGGCGCTGCCCGAGGCCGCGGTGCGAGGAGCGACGTGAGCGCGACGTATTACTCGGGGCGCTACTGGAACGACCTGGTGTCGGTGCGTCGGCATCTGGCGATTCGGGCCACCGGTGAGCCCGGGGTCACTTGGTACGAGTGGCTCGGCCGCGACGGCCGGACTTTCGACCGGGTGCTCATGTTGAACTGCGGCAACGGTTGGGTCGAGCGGGCTCTGCACGACGCTCGGCTCATCGGCTCGGTCGTCGGTGTCGACATCGACGCGGGCTTCATCGAAGGAGCGCGCCTCTCGGCCGCCGAATGCGGTCTCGACGCCGAGTACGTGCTCGTCGATGTCGATCGCGATGATCTACCTGAGGGGCCCTTCGACCTCATCGTCAACCACGCGGCCGCCCACCACATCGCGTACATCGATCGCGCCATGCGGCAGATCCATGAGCGGCTCGCCCCCGACGGGCTGTTCGTGTCGTGGGATTACGTCGGCCCTCATCGCAACCAGTACTCGCGAGCCCAGTGGGAGGCCGCTTCGGCGGTGAACAACGAACTGCCCGAGGCGCTGCGCCAGACGATGGCGTATCCCGATCTTGATCTGATGATCGCCACCGATCGCTCCGAGGCGGTGCACTCCGAGCTCGTGTTGCCGATGATCGACCGCTACTTCGATGTCGAGTGGTTGCGACGCCTGGGTGGCGGCATCGCCTATCCACTGCTCACCCACAACGAAGCGATTCACGACGCCGCAGACGATGAGGCTGAACCGTGGATCGACCACGTCATGCAAGCCGATCAGCGGTTCGTCGAGTCGCATCCCGAGCACAACCTGTTCGCCTTTGTCGTCGCGCGACGACGCGCCGACCTGCCGCCGGAACAGGCGCTCATCGACTGGGAGTACGAGGAGCGGATGCGTGAGGAGGAAGCCGCAGAGAATGGCTTCGAATACGGACCGCGCACCGAACTCGCACTCGAGATCGCTTCGTTTCCGACCCCCGGGCCGATCGGAGCGTTCGCAGCTCGCCGCCTCCCCGGGTTGACCTCGGCCTACAACCGGATGGTGGAGTGGGTCAGGCGCTCGGCGCGGCGTAGATGACGAACGTGCCGGTAGCGGCGACGATCTCGATGCCGTCCTCGGTGGTGACGACCGCGTCGAGATGAGCGATCCGCCGGCCCGCTCGGCGCACCTTCGCGACGCAGGTGATGCGACCTGACCGACAGGGTGCGAGGTAGCGGGTGGAGATGTCGACGGTGGAGCAGTAGTGCCCCTCGGGGACGATGCTCATCGTGGCGGCGCCCATCGCGGTGTCGAGCATCATGTAGGGCACCGCGCCGTGGAGCGAGCCATGAGGGTTGATGTGCAAGTCGGTGACCTCGAGGGTCGCGGTGGCCGATCCCTCCCCCATCTCGATGTCGAAACCGATCAGGTCACGGAGCGGGAACGAAGGCGGTGGGGCGTCGGCGGGCACGAGCCGAACCTAACCACGCGCCCGCCACCGATACCGTGTCGGCGTGGCGATCTCCGTGGTGGTGACCGATTCCTCCGTGGATATCGAAGTCTCCGGTGCCGACCGGTTCTGGTCGTTGAGCCGGGGGCGGAGCATCCCGATCGATGAGATTGTGTCGGCTCGCGTGGCTCCCCGCGCCGAGGTCATCCGCCGCCTGCGTTGGCGAATCGGCGGAACAGCGTTCCCGCGCCTGATCTACGCGGGGCACTTCCTCATCAGGCGGGAGGGTGATGAGCGAGGGCTTCGCGCTTGGGTATCGATCCGACGAGGGCCTGAACTCCTCGAGATCATCCTCCAGGGTCGCCGGCCGAGGCTGATCGCCCTTGAGCGCGACGACGCTCACGACTTGGCCTGGTTTATCGGCGAGCGTCTCGGCCGGGGCTAGGCGTCAACCGCCGAGTGCCCGTCGGCGGGCCTCGGTGTGCTCCTCCGGGGTGATGACCCCTCTGGCGAGCAGATCGTCGAGTTCGCGCAGTCGATCCTCGGTGCTGGTTCCCTCCACGATGCGTCCTTGGGCGAGCCGCGCCGCGATCTGGCCGCCGGCGGTCATCGGGTCGTCCATACCGGCCTGGCGCATGACCCGCAGGTTTCGCCGCGTGTGGCGCGTAAGCCCGAGGACGAATACCAGGAACAGAACGATGGGTACCGCCATCAGGATGGGCACCCAGATCGGGATGTCAATGTCGCCGAGGCTCATCGGTCGTGCTCCACGTCGACACGATAATTCCGCCGCACCACCCGGGATTGATCGGTTACTGTCTCTTCTCAATCGCGTTCAAATCTCTGAAGGGGGCTCCGCGTGGGCGACCGACTGAAAAAACTGCTGCCGCTGGTGCTGACCGCCGCGATCGTCGGCACTGCCGTCAGCCTTGTGTTCATCACCTTCGGTGACCGCAACGACACCGCGGATGCGACCACGGTGTATGTGGCGACCCCAGGTGCCATCGGCCCCGACTCGTTTGCTCCCACCTTCGCGACCGGACAACTCGACCAGGCGACCATCACCGAACTGCGATCGGCCCAAGAGGCCGGCGAGTCGGAGAGTCTCTACGTGGTGCCATCGGGCACCTACGGCGGCCCCGGCAAGAACATCTGCGATGTCGAGGGCATGAAGGACTTCTTCCGGCGCAATCCGGCCAAGGCCGTGGCCTGGGCTGGGGTGCAAGGGATCGACCCGGGTCAGATCGATGCCTATCTCGACAGCCTGAACCCGGCCTTCCTCGCTCAGGACGTGCAGCTCACGATGTATGGGTTCCGTGGCGGACAGGCCTACGGATATCAGGCGGTGCTCCAGGCGGGAACCGCGGTGCTCGTTGACGATCAGGGCATTCCCCGCGCCCGCTGTGCCTGCGGTAACCCGCTCGTGCCCGAGGATCCGCCGGAGGGAACCCCGACGACGCTGACCCAGCAGGAGGATCCGACGACGACCACCGAGCCCGCGGCGACGACGACGACCGTCCCCGAACTCCCCTGCCCACCCGACGCCTACACCCGAGAGGACGACGGAGCGGTCTTCATCGATGGCAACGGCACGCGGTGGGTGCATGAAGTCGACTTCTCGGTGAATCCACCGAGCGGTTTCGACAGTTACTGGACCGATGGTCAGGGCAACTACTACCGATACGCCTCCGACATACCCGGCTACCAGGAGGAGTGTGATCCATGTCCACCCGGGTCGCGGACCTACGAGTACGACGGTGACGGGCGTCCGTACACACCTGACGACTCCAGCCTGCGGGACGAGGTCGAACCCGTCGACCTGAGCGAGGAGTATCCGGGCGAGTTCGACCCAGAGCCACTCGACGACGGTGAGGTCACCCAGTGGACACCGACCGACGACTACTGCCTGCCGCCGTGTCCGCCGCTTGACCCAGTGACCGGCGACACCTACGGTGACCGCTTCGTCCATCAAGACGGCGCCTGGGTCGACGTCACCAACCCGGGCACACCGCCGATCGGCGACAGCCGTCAGCTTCCCGGGTACACCGACGACTGTCTGCCCTGCCCGCCCGACCCAGGCGGAGGGGATGGCGACGTCGCCACTCGCACCCGACTGGTGGGTGGCGACGTCCAGTACTGGGATTTCCTCGAGCAGGCCTGGCGAGCCGACGACGGTCGACTGTCACCGGAACTCCCAGAGTTGCAGGAACTCCGCGAACGCGGCTCGACGATGCTGATCCCAACGCTCGCGACCCTGTCCGAGATCTACAACTCGACCGAGAACCCGGTCGACCCGTGCGCGCCGTGCCCCTTCCACGAGTACATGTCCGCGCTGTCCACCTCGATCATCGACTCGAACGGCTGGAGCTGGTACTACGACCCGGTTCGGGAGCTCTGGGTGTCGGGATCGATCACATCGGCCGAGGCGCCAGAGTCGCTCGCCAGCTACATCCAGTCGTTCATCGATGTCTACGACCCGAACAGCGAGTGTCCCTATTACCCCGCGTGCCCGCCCCACAGCGCCGCGAACTTCTCGCAGTACGTGATCGACGCGAACGGTGACCTCTTCGTGTTCACCACCACCCAGGGCGTCTCCTACTGGCTCTCCAGCGAGGGATATGCCCGTTACAGCGTCAATGACTTCCCCGAGTGCAACCCATGTCCGGTCGACAACGGTGGCCAGACCTACGCCTACACCGATGAGAACAACATGAAGTGGGTGCGCGGCTTCGGCGACAAGTGGTATCCGTACGACGGCGGTGACCCGGTGCGCGATCTGTGGCAGATCCCCGGTTTCATCGAGCACTGTGGACTCTTCGAGTGCCCTCCGGATGACCCGGCGCCCGGCACCGTGTACATCAGTCCCGACGGAGTCGCCTGGATGTATGTGGGCACGCCCGACAACCCGTCGCTGTGGACGACGGACAGATTCGACTATGTCCGTGGCGCGGCCAACCTGCCCGGGTGCGCCGACGAGACCGACGCCGAGCGGGCGGTCGTCGAGGCGACCATCGTGTGCGGATATCTCGATCAGATCGGGAAGCACTTCATGTGGGTCGACCTCGTCGGTCGCGTCTCGCAGGTGATCGGCGTCTGGGACGACATCCCGACCCTGTCCGGCGCCCAGGGTGGCTATTACCGGCACGAGAACACCTGGGTGAGGATCTTCGAGGACGGTCAGAGGCCGTCGGGGATCGTGAACGTGCGCATCAGCACGAGTCTCGGCAATGTCGAGTACAACCACGACGTCGGTGACTGTTCCGCGGAGTATCCAGCCGAGACGGGCCTCGCTTTCGGTCTGGCGATCGACTCAGTGTGCGGCTTGAACCCAGTCTCCGGAGTCTTTGAATTGCGACTGTCGTTCAAGAGCAGGGGGCTGCCCTTCACGGAGATTCGATCGGTGACCACCGACGTCGACGGCAGCGAGTGGACGAAACTATTCGGCGGCGCTGCGTTCGTGAAGTACTACGACGCTCCGCCGCGCGCGTCGTTCTACGTCACGGTCCACACCTTCGACAACGGCTTCACGGAGTTCTTAGTGGATGCAACCGGTGAATGTGACGAGACCATCCCGGCCGACTGGCTTCCTCTCAACATCAAAGCGACCTGCATCGACCAGCAGGGCAACTACGCGTTCTTGGTGCAACTCGCGGGACATGCCGTCAGTGAGGTGACCCGCATTAGCGACGATCTGAACAACATAGGCTCGGACAATTACGCGCCCGTCGACGACTTCTGGAACACGTGGTTGCGTCCCTTGGGCTCGCGATCCCCCGATGCCTCAAGGCCGGTGACGATCTACGTGGAAACCTCGATTGGTCAGGTGCATTCCGCGATCATCGACTCCGAAGAACTTCAGTCCTGCGCGACCCCGCTCGAGATATACCCACACTTCGGTTTCTCGCCATCGTCTATGGACTGCCAGGCACTAGTCGACGAGTCGACGGGCCAGCCGTTCTGGCGCGTTCAGGTCAGCTTCCAGCAGTGGTCCTCCGACACGGTCGGCCCGAGCAACTCGATCTCCCGGGTGGCCGGCGTACCGGCGCCTTACTCGATCTTCTCTCGTCTCGATTCAACTCGACTGAACTGGGTCGGTGACTACAGATTCCACCCAGATGCGCAGAGCACCCCGTACCTGAGTGTCCGGTTGTTCGATGGGAGAGTCACCAAGTTCGAGATGACCGCTGACTGTCCGGAGGCTGTGGCCGGCCAGGCCGTGCTCGGAGAGAACCAGCAACCCCTCACCTACGAGGACCCGTCGACCACCACTGCTCCCGGAGGCACGGTGTCGATCGACACGACCACGACGACGGCACCGCCCATCGTCGTGCCGGACACAACCGTCCCGGCGGCAGCCACCACCACGACCACGACCACGACGACCACGACGATCGCTCGCAGTGCGCCGCGGATCACCGTGCGTCAACTCGAGTGCGTCGACACCGGTGAGTCCACGTTCACCACGGTGACGATCGTGGTCGACGTCAACGAAAACGATGGTGACGAGGTCGCCCTCACCGGTTCAGCGGTCGTGTTCAGCACCAAGCAGCTGATACCGCTTTCCGGTGACCGCATTTCCACGGCCACGAACACGGTGTACGTGACCGGTAACGGCACCGCCAGGTTCACGCTCGAGTTGACGAACGACAACTACGACAGCGTGATCCCGGTGACCGTGACCGCGAGCGACCGCGATGGCCGAGATACCGACGAGATGACCTTCCGCACCTTCCCGTGCGGTGAGCAGGTCAACTCGGACCCGATCATTACGGTCATGACGAGGTCGTGCACAACAAATCTCACGAACGCCAGCACCGTACTCACCGCCACCGTCTACGTCTACGACGATGACGGCGACACGCTCACGGTCAGCGCGACGCGCCGACCGACGCTCGGAACGCCAGCCACGATGACTCCGATCTACATCTACGACGGGAGCATGGGGAGCACTTCGGCAACGGTGACGAACGCGAGCTCGGGTCAATCCGAGGTCCAGTTCCGAATTACGTTCGCCGGATCGAGCAACGACTTCGTTACCAGGGTCTCGGTGAGCGATGGTTCAACCACGGTGAGCGAGTCGCTCTCCGGCTGCTGACCCGATAACCGTGTGCGCGTCGCTCACGGGAGTGGCGCGCACGCGGTCCCGGGGGCACCTGCTGCAACTGGTCATCGGCGCCCCGAACCGACGGTGGCGAACGTCATCGCGTCGAGCCGCTGACCTCTCCGAGCAGGGCTCCGCCTGCCAGACTCACGCCGTGCTGTTTCGCCGGTCGGTCATGCTCCTCGTCGGGCTCTCGCTATTCGGAATCAGCCTCGGCCTCGTGGTCCGCGCTGGCCTCGGCCTCGCGCCCTGGGACGTCTTTCACGAGGGGGTATCCGAGCGCCTCGATCTCTCACTCGGCACGGTGATCGTGGCCACCAGTTTCGTGGTGTTGTTGCTGTGGATTCCATTGCGAGAGCGACCGGGGGTCGGCACGATCGGCAACGCGATTCTCGTCGGGGTGTGGGTCGACATCACCATGGCGGTGATCCCTGAGATCGACGGCGCGCTCATCGGCCGCGTCGCCCTGCTGCTGCTCGGCGTCTCGATCAACGGCCTCGCGACCGGGCTCTACATCGGCGCGGGCATGGGCTCGGGTCCTCGAGATGGGCTCATGACCGGCATCGCCTCGCGAGGGCACTCGATTCGCGCGGTACGCACCTCGATCGAGGCGATCGTTCTCGTCACCGGTTTCGCTCTCGGCGGGACGATCGGTGTTGGCACCCTGCTGTACGCGTTCGCCATCGGTCCGATCGCCCACAAGACGATCCCGTGGTTCGTTCGACTGTCAGGCCGCGACGCGCGAGGCCTGCTCGTCGAACAGCACTAACGGCGCGTCGCAGAACTATTGCGAGTCACTCTTGCAATAGTTCATCGATCCACCTACGTTCTGATTGATGGGGGCATCAGCGAGACGAACGGTTGACGGCCGACGGCAGCGGACCGAGCGTGGTAGGGCCGCCGTGATCGATGCGATGTTCGACCTCATCGTGGAGGGTCACCTCCCTCCTGCGGTCGACCAGGTCGCTCGTCGAGCCGGGGTGTCGACGGCCACGATCTTCCGCTACTTCGGCACCCTCGACGACCTCCAGCAGGAGACGGTTGCCCGCTTCGTTGAGCGGTTCGACCATCTCCTCGAGATCGACCGGCCAGGCGAGGGGTCGGCGACATCACTCGTGCGTCGGTTCGTCGACTCGCGGATCACGCTCTTCTCGACCGTCGGGCCGGTCATGCATCTCGCCTGGGTGCGCTCCCTTGACCAACCGCGCATCGCTGCCGCAGTGCGAGAGAACCGTCGTCGGCTCCGCGACGCGACCGAGGAGCATTTCGCCGCGGTGCTCGGGCCGCGATCCGCGCGTCGCAATGGCCTCGTCGATGCGATCGACGGGATGTGCTCGATTGAGTCCTGGGTGTCACTCACCCGCATTCACGACCGCTCCCCCGACGAGATCCGACGGGCGTGGACCGCCGGTGTGTCGCGATTGGTGGGACCATGACGAGACCCGCACGCTTCGAGGGGACGATCGGGCGCACTGTCGCTCAGTCGACTCCCTGGTGGGATGAACCACCAACAGCAACCGAGGGCTCACCTGATGTGGTGGTGATCCTGCTCGATGACACCGGCTTCGCGCAGTTGGGATGTTTCGGCTCCGAGATCGACACTCCGAATATCGATGCACTGGCCGCAGACGGTCTGCGCTTCACCAACTTCCACGTCACGCCGCTCTGCTCCCCCACCCGAGCCGCGCTCATGACGGGCCGCGCCAACCACGCGGTCGGCATGCGATCGGTGTCGAACTTCCGAACCGGGTTCCCCAATCAACTCGGTCACATCTCTCCCCACGCGACGACGATGGCCGAGGTCTTCCGTGAGGCCGGCTACGCGACGCTGTGCTCCGGCAAGTGGCATCTCGCACCGATCGAGCAGTGCTCAGCAGCCGGCCCATTCGACCAGTGGCCGCTCGGCCGCGGCTTCGACCGCTTCTACGGATTCCTCGACGGTGAGACCGACCAGTTCCACCCCGACCTCGTCTCAGACAACCACATGGTGGAGCCACCGGCTACTCCCGACGACGGCTACCACCTGTCGGAAGACCTCATCGATCGGGCGCTCGCGATGTACTCCGATTCCGTCGGAGTCCGACCTGATCGTCCCGTCTTCCTCTACCTCCCCTTCGGTGCCACCCACGCCCCGCACCAAGCGCCAGCGGCGTTCATGGAGAAGTACCGAGGCCGCTTCGACGATGGCTGGGATGCCGTCCGCGATCGGTGGTTCGCCCGTCAGGTCGAGATGGGGATCGTGCCTGCGCACACGCGCCTCGCTCCCCGAAATCCGGGCGTGGAGGCGTGGACCGATCTCCCTGAGGTGCAGCGTCAATTGGCTGCTCGACTTCAAGAGGCTTTCGCCGCGTTTCTCGACCACACCGACACCCAGATCGGCCGTCTCGTCGATGGGCTTCGCCGGCTCGGTCGCCTCGACAACACGATCCTCATGGTGCTGGCCGACAACGGGGCCTCCCAGGAGGGTGGCCCGTACGGGGTGATGCACGAGATGAAGTTCTTCAACGGCATCCTCGAGACCCCCGAGCAGGCGGTCGCGCGGATCGATGACATCGGTGGTCCGAACAGCCACACCAACTACCCCTGGGGCTGGGCACAGGCTGGCAACACCCCATTCCGCTGGTACAAGCAGAACACCCATGAGGGCGGGGTGCACGTACCCCTCGTCGTCCACTGGCCCTCGGGTATCGCCGAAGATCAGCGCGGTTCGCTTCGCAACCAGTTCGTTCATGTCTCCGATATCGCCCCCACGCTCTACGACCTCGCGGGCGTCGAAGCACCGGCGGTGTTCCATGGGGTCGAGCAGATTCCGGTGAGCGGCCGCTCGTTCAGTGAGATCATCGATGACGCCTCAGCACCCGCTGCCAACACGCTTCAGTACTTCGAGAACGGCGGATCGAGAGCCCTGGTCGCTGGCGAGTGGAAGGCGGTGTGCCGGCATGTGCCCGGTGCCGATTTCGATACCGAGGCCTGGGAGCTCTACGACCTCTCCGCTGACCCGTCGGAGTGCCTCGATCTCGCCGCCGATCAGCCGGAGCGTCTTGAGCGATTGAAGGATCTCTGGTGGGAGGAGGCTGAGCGTCACGGCGTGTTGCCACTCGACGACCGGACCTTCGAGTTGTTCGGTGCCCGCTTCCGAGACCGCTCCCCGCATCCAGCCGATCGGCGCTACGTGTACCGGCCGCCGATGTCACCGATTCCGGCGCAGGCCGCCGCGCAGATCGGCGGTCGCAACTTCGACCTGACCGCGCGGCTCGAACGCGACGCATCCGACGACGGCGTGCTCTTCGCGACCGGAACCGCCAACGCGGGCATCTCAGTCTTCGTCCTCAACGGCCACCTGCATGTCGACTACAACGCCTTCTTCGACCACACAATCGCCGTCTCGACCATCCCGGTGCCAACCGGATCGAGCACCGTGTCGGTCGCGTTCCGCCGCGGCGAGGGCTCCACCGGCCGAATCGATCTCCGTGTCAACGACCACGAGGCGGGTTCGGTCGAGATCCCGTTCATCATGCGGGTGATCTCCTCGGTCGGGGCGAGCGTCGGCCGAGACGCCGGGTCTGCGGTGTCGACTCTCTACTCGGGGCCGTTCGCGTTCAGCGGAGTCATCAACGAACTCGAGATCCGCTTGCTGTCGCGCCGCGACGCCGAGACCGCCGACGCGGAGGCGCGAGCCGAGATGGGACGCCAGTGATGCGCGTCGTCACGCTCGGCACCGGGTCGCCCCTTCCCGATCCGAATCGGGCTGGCCCGTCGACGCTGGTGAGCGTCGACGACCAACATCTACTCATCGATTGCGGCCGAGGGGTATTGATGCGCCTCGCCGCCGCCGGGGTTGGGGCCGCGCAGCTCTCGGCGGTGCTCATCACCCATCTGCACAGCGACCATCTCACCGACCTCAACGACGTGATCACCACTCGGTGGATCTCGACGTTCGAGTCGACCCCGCTCACCGTGGTGGGACCGCCCGGCACCCAAGCGGTTGTCGACTCGATCGAGTCCATGCTCCGCGCCGACACCGGCTACCGGCTCGCCCACCACGACGATCTCACCGAGGCGCCGATCACCGAGGTGATCGAACTCACCGAGGGGCCAGTCGAGCTGCCCGGCGGCCCACGGATCACCGCTGCCCCCACCGATCACCGTCCGGTCGAGCCGAGCGTCGCCTATCGCATTGAGCACGACGGTCGCGCCGTCGTGCTCGCCGGCGACACGGTGCCGTGCACCGGACTCGACTCACTCACTCGCGGCGCCGACATCTTGGTGCACACGGCGATACGCGCCGATGTCATCGCGAACATTCCGATCGCGCGACTCAACGACGTCTGCGACTACCACTCATCTATCGAGCAGGCCGCCGACACCGCCGAACGAGCCGGTGTCAGCGTGCTCGTGCTCACCCATCACGTCCCCGCCCATCCCCCCGGGCAGGGCGACGAGGTGGCGGCGATCGCGAGCCGGAACTTCTCCGGCCGCATCGTCGTCGCCGACGACCTCACCACCGTCACCATCCCTGAGGAGCACTCATGAAGGCCCTGCGCACCCCCGATGACCGTTTCGCCAAACTCCCCGACTTCGACTTCGAACCGCACTACCTCGAGATCGACGACACCGAGGGCGGGACACTGCGCGTCCACTACCTCGACGAAGGCCCGGCTGACGCGCCCCCGGTGCTGTTGATGCACGGCGAGCCGTCGTGGTGCTTCCTCTACCGGCACATGATCCCAGTGCTGACCGCTGCGGGTCATCGGGTGGTGGCACCCGATCTCATCGGTTTCGGGCGCAGCGACAAGCCGACCGAGACCGACGACTACACCTACGCGCGCCACGTCGGCTGGATGCGCGAGGCACTGTTCAGCGAGCTCGACCTCACCAACATCACTTTCTTCGGTCAGGACTGGGGAGGGCTGATCGGCCTGCGACTCGTGGCAGCCGAACCCGAACGGTTCGCCCGAGTCGTTATCGGCAACACGGGTCTACCGACCGGCAACGGGCCGGCGAGCGAAGCCTTCCTGAAGTGGCAGGAGTTCTCGCGAACCTCACCGCATTTCCCGATCGGAGCGATCATCAACGGCGGTTGCACCACCGATCTCACCCCCGAGGTGATCGCGGCCTACGACGCCCCGTTCCCCGATGACTCCTTCGTGGCTGGAGCACGGATCTTCCCCTCGCTCGTGCCCACCTCGCCGGACGATCCGGCGAGTGGTGACAACTCGGCTGCCTGGGAGGTGCTGTCGCGGTTCGATCGTCCGTTCCTTCTCGCGTTTAGCGACTCGGATCCAATCACTCGAGGAGGTGACGCCCCGTTCCTCGCGAAGGTGCCGGGAACCTCCGGTCAGGCGCACACCACCATCGTCGGCGGGGGTCACTTCCTCCAGGAGGACCGCGGCCCCGAACTGGCCCGGGTGATCGTTGAGTTCATTCAGGGCTCTCGATGAGCGATCTTCGTTCGCTGAGCGCTCGGGCGGCCTTCGCCTCGCACCGCCTCATCGGATGGATCTTCTGGGATCTACGGGGCATCGAGCGGTATGCGGCCCTCGGGATCCCGAATGGCGCCGGCTACTACGTCACCACCCGTGCCGGCCTGCTCGGTCACGCTGGGGCCTCGGTGGTCACCGCCGCCTACGGGTCGATCCATCCCGAGTTCATCTCCGTGAGTTACGCACTCCTTGACCAGCACGCCAGCGTCGACGACGCGATCCGAGTGCGCGACGAAGCGGTGCTCGCCGGACTCGCCGAGCACGCGCCCGAGATCTGCGCCGACCTCGCGGCGATCGCCCCCGCGCTATGGGAAGCCGCTGACACCCTTCCGTCGACGGGCCGACCGCTCTTCGCCGCCCAGTCCGCGCATCGACGACCCGACGAGCCGACCCTCGATGCTTGGCTCGCGGTGAACTGCATTCGCGAGTGGCGCGGCGACACTCATTGGGCTCTGCAGATCGCTGACGACCTCACCGGCACCGAGGCCGGAGTGCTCGACGGCGCCTGGCGTGACTACGAGGCCGACTGGTTGCCGAGGAGTCGCGGCGCTGACGACGCGGCGCTCAAGGAGGCCTACCGCCGACTCGAGGCGCGCGGCTTCGTGACCGATGGCCGGGTGAACCCCGCCGGGGTTGTTCATCGTCAACGCCTCGAGGATCGTCTCGATGATCTCTCCGTCGGCGCGTGGACCGCGTTCGGCGAGGCGGCCACCGAGTCGTTCATCTCTCTTGTTGATTCGGTCGGCGATCACCTCGTCAGCCGAATCGACGCCACCGCGGGCGAGCGGTGGATGCCCGCCGCCCGCCGTCATCACAGGAGTCGCGCATGATCCATATCGAACGCTCATCGGAGATCGCAGCCACACCGGCCGAGATCTGGGGGGTGCTCGCCGACTTCGGCGCGCTGGCTTCGTGGGTGCCGATGATCCAGCACACCTGTCCGCTCTCTGATCAAACCGAAGGGGTCGGCACGGTGCGCCGGGTGCAGGTGCAACGCCAGACGTTGGTCGAGACGGTGACCGTCTGGTCGCCACCGGACACCCTCACCTACACGATCGAAGGTCTTCCCTCGATCGCTGGGGTGCCGGTGACCACCTGGCGTCTCATCGCTGACGGCCCAAACACCCGGGTCACGGTGTCGACCGATCTCGACACCGGCCGCAACCCGATCCGACGGCTCGTCGGTCGCAAAGTGCTCGATCGTCTCGGGTTGGCGGCGGAGTTCATGCTCGCCGGCCTAGCCGCGCGGGTCGCCCCGGGGGCGAGCTCATGAACGCGCGGCCCGACGTTGTCGTGATCATGACCGATGAGGAGCGGGCCGCTCCCGTGTACGAGACCGAGGAGTTGCGCGAATGGCGGCGGACATTGTTGGGCACCGCCTGGTTCGACGACCACGGTGTCTCCTTCGATCGGCACTACACCGGATCGCTCGCCTGCGTGCCGAGCCGACCAACACTGTTCACCGGCCAATATCCCGATGTCCACGGGGTCACCCAAACCGACGGGCTCGGCAAGATGGCCGACGACTCGCGGATGAGGTGGCTCCGCCCGGGTGAGGTGCCGACCCTCGGCAACTGGTTTCGCGCCGCCGGCTACGACACCGTCTACGACGGCAAGTGGCACATCTCCCATGCCGACCTCCACGACTCGTCGGGGGAGCCACTCGCGACGAACACCGCCGAAGGCGAGGTGCTCGACGACAACGTCGCTCGTTATCTCGACGCGGACCCGCTCAACCCGTTCGGCTTCTCCGGCTGGGTCGGCCCCGAACCCCACGGCGGGCTGTTCGCGAACTCGGGACTGGTGCGCGACCCGCTGATCGCCGACCGTGTCGTTCGTTGGCTCGACGACCGTTACGCGCGTCGCGCCGCCGGTGACGCCGAGGCGCTCCGCCCGTTTCTGCTGGTGGTCAGCTTCGTGAACCCCCACGACATCGTGCTGTTTCCGCTCTGGATGAACCGCGGCATGCCCGAGGCCCTCGACGGCATTCGGGTGCCGTCGGTGCCAATGGCGCCCTCGGCGTTCGAGGATCTTCGCCACAAGCCCGCCGCGCAGGTCGCCTATCGCGAGGCGTATCCGAGCTGTTACGGGCCGGCTGCGGCGGTCGCCCCGATCTACTCAAAGAACCATCAGCTCTACCGCGACCTTTACCACCGTCTCCATATGGCCGTCGACGGACCGCTCGAGCGGGTTCGCGCCGCGGTGACGGCGGGAGCCACCGCCCAAGGTCACGACACGGTGCTCGTGCGCACCTCCGATCACGGCGAACTTCTCGGCGCGCATGGTGGCCTTCACCAGAAGTGGTTTCAGCTCTACGACGAGGCGACCCGAGTGCCGTTCTCGATCGCTCGGCTCGGTTCGACGCCGACGGTCGCCCGACGCGTCACCGATCCAACCTCACATATCGACCTCGTGCCGACCCTGCTCGGTCTGGCCTCCATCGACGAGACCGCAACCGCGGAGGTGCTTCGCGAGTCGTTCTCCGAGGTGCACCCGCTGCCCGGCACCGATCTCTCCACTGTGATCACCGGCGCCGACGCTGATCCACATCGGGTCGTGTATCTCATGACTCGCGACAACATGCCTGAGGGCGATACCGGGGCGAGCGGAGTGTCACGGGCCCACGGTCGCGTCACCGACGCCCCCGGTCCGCTACGCATCAACGTCGCCGCCCACGTCGCATCGAACTTCGAGGGGGTCGTGTATCGACCCGACGCCGACGAACTGCCCGCGGGCCACGGCCATCTCTGGAAGTTGGTTCGCACCTTCGATGACCCGTCGACGTGGACCGAACCGGGTGTGCGTCAGTTGGCGAGCGACGGCATCGGCGGGCCGACCTATCGCACCGGGGTCCTTCCCGACCAGTGGGAGCTCTACGACCTGACCGACGATCCGGTTGAGATGGTGAACCGGGCGAACGACCCGGCGGCGGCCGAGGTGCTCGAGGCGCTTCGCGTTGTGATGAAGGCTGAGCGGCATCGGGCGGTTCCTGAGCGAAATGAGCCCTGGCCGTACGCGGTGAGCCGGATCACTGAGATCGACCGGGTGCCGCTGCTGCCACCGACGGAACTCATCCGCGCCCAGGTCGCCCAACGGGTGCGATCTCGGGTTCGCGCCCGCATCGCCGAGCGACGCAACTCGATTCGCGTCGCCGCTCCTCCCCCGGCGCGGGCGGTTCGCCGGTTGCTGTCGCGACTCGGTCTCCATCCGGATGATCCGACACCGTCGTCGGCTGATCTATCGGGTCGACGGGCGTTGGTCATCGCGACCAACCACGGGCAACTCGACATTGGTCGACCGACCGGGGTGTTCGCAAGCGAGTTGACCGTTCCCTATTACGCCTTCTTCGACGCGGGGATGAGCGTTGAGGTCGCGAGCCCGCTCGGCGGGGTGATCCCGGTTGATCCGCTGTCACTGAAGCCGGCGGTGCGTACGGCGGCCGACGACCGGTTCCTCTCCGACGCGGTGCTCCGCGCCGCGATGAACGCCTCGCGCCCGGTCGGGTCGCTCGACATGGCCGACTACGACATCGTGTATCTGGCCGGCGGGTGGGGCGCGGCCTTCGACCTCGGCACCTCGGAGGTGCTCGGCGATCAGATGACCGCGGCGGTCGCAGTTGGCGCGGCGATCGGTGGTGTCTGCCATGGGCCGCTCGGATTGCTCCGGGCTCGCGATACCGACGGCCGCCCGCTGGTGGAGGGTCGCCGAATCAGTGCGGTCACCGACAAGCAGGTGCGTGAACTCGGCATCACCTCGACGCCGCTACATCCCGAGCGCGATCTCCGCGCCGCGGGAGCGCTCTTCGAGGGCCGGTCGGGGCGTCGCGATGTGCTGGCCAACCACTGGGTGGTCGACGGGAACCTGGTGACCGGCCAGAACCAGAACGCAGCGCCGATGGTCGCGCGCGAACTCATTGCACTCGTTGCCTCGGGAGGTGCGCGGTGAGCCGTGACCCGTCATACGGAGTTGTCGACCGCGAGTACGGCCTGCGTCTCGCGACCTGCGATCCAGCCGAGGACGGTCCGATCTGGATGGTCAATCTCATGCGCTATCGCGAGCGAGCCGCTTACGCCGACGGCTCCGATGGCGGTCGCTCGGGTCGCGAGGCTGATGACGAGTACGCCCCGGTCGACGTGCTCTCCGACATCGGCGCCGAGGTCGCCTTCCTCGCCGATGTGGAGGTGCAGGCTCTCGGTGCGGGGCCGGCTTGGGACCGGGTCGCGGTGGTGCGGTATCCGACGCGGCGTTCGTTCATCGAGATGCAGTCACGCGACGATTTCCGTGAGCGCCATGTGCACAAGGAGGCGGGCATGGCAGCGACGATCGTGATGGGTTGTCGACCGATGGAGGTACCTGCGCTGCCCGACGGTGTCGTCGAGGTCGACTGGGCTGATGTGCCCCATCCGCCAACCGATGACGACGGCCCGATGATGGTGATCCACGTGCTGTCGTTCAATGATCCCGTGGGCGCCGAGCGAACCCCGGATCACATGTCGGCCTATCAGCGCGTCGCCGCCGAGTCCGCCGCCGCCCAGGGCATTCGTATCGCCGGATGGTTCTCCGTGGAGGGCACGATCCTCGGCGACGGTCGACAGTGGCATCAGGTCCGGTTCAACGGGTTCCCGTCGCGCCGAGCGTTCATGGCGGTGGTGAACGATCCGCGGCGATTGGAAGCCCAACGCGATCATCGCGAGGTGGCCATCGCCGACACCTACACGCTGATGACGCGGGCGACCATCCCGTTCAGACGGGATCTCTGAGCCCGAAAACGTCGATGGGGCCCGGCGAACCGGGCCCCATCTCCGAATCGTTTCGGTGTGGGGACGATCCCACACCGATCAGATGTGTTGCGTCAGTTGCCACCCTCATTGAGGGTGACCGACATCGGCGAGTAACCCTCACCGAACAGGTCGACACCACCGGCACCGGCGAGGGCCCAAGCGGCCTCGACGATCTCGTTGGTGTACGCCCCAGCGTCCGGCGCCGCGGTCAGCACGGTGGTGCCCTCGAGGTTCGGGGTCTGCTGGCTGATCTCGACCGTCTGGTTCCAGGCGGCCTCGTCGGTGTAGCCGACGCCGTTGGCGGACGGCCAGATGAGCTTGTTGACCTCGTTCATCTGCCACATCTGGTGGCTCGCGCCGAGGGTCGGGCCGACGCCAAGCACGATGTCGGCGCAGCCCTGGACGTCGTCACGACAGTGCGCCCAGCCGAGCATCGAGGCAGCGACGAAGCGCACCGCGATGTCCTTGTAGGCGGCATCGGAGGCGAGACGGGCGCCGTCGGCCCAGATCGCATCCTGAAGCATGCCGACGCCGTAGTCCTCGTAGCTGATGACGTTGAAGTCGTCAGCGGTGTAGAGCTCACCGGTGTCGGGGTTCACGGCCTCGAGCACCATGGCGTACTCGTTGTAGGTCATCGCTTCGGCGGCGTCGATCTCCCCTTCGAGGAGGGCGGCCATGTCGAAGTTCTGACCAACGAGCTCAACGTCGGCGGCGGGGTCGAGACCCTCGGCGCCGAGGGCGGCGAAGATCTCGTACTCGTTGCCGAAGCCCCAGTTGCCGATCTTCTTGCCGGCGAAGTCGGCGGGTGAGGTGATGCCCTTGTCCTTGAACGACACCTGCAGGGTCCCGGAGCGCTGGAAGATCTGGGCGATGTTCACGATGTCGGCACCGGCCTCACGGCTAGCGAGGGCCTTGGGCACCCAGGCGAGGGCAAAGTCGACGTCGCCGTTCGCGAGCTGGGTCTGCGGCACGATGTCGAGACCGCCTTCGACGATGGTGACGTCGAGGCAGTGGTCGGCGTAGTAGCCCTGGTCGACAGCCGCGTAGTAGCCGGCGAACTGCGCTTGGGCGAACCACTGGAGCTGCAGGCTGACCTCATCAGGGGTCGTGCAGGTCTCCTCTGCGGCCGGCTCGGCAGCGGGCTCGGCGGCCGGCTCAGCGGCCGGCTCAGCGGCGGGTTCGGCGTCGTCGGAGCCACAGGCTGCGACGAGCAGTGATACCGCGGCCAGTCCAGCCAGGACTCCGCGGTGCTTGCTGATTCTCATATGGTTGCTCCCCCTGGGGCTTTGCCCCTCCGGTTTGAGGTGATGTTCTCCAACAGTACGGAGACTAGGTAAAAGGTGAGGCCGAGCAGGCATGCGCCGATGACGTACGCCCAGGCGACCGCATTCTTCGAATTGGCGAAGTTGGAGGGGATGAAATATCCGAGGCCGTTCTGTCGGCCACCGAAGTACTCCGAGACGAAGGCGGTGATGACGGCGGTTGGCGCCGCGATCTTCACCGCGGTGAACAAATACGGCACCGCGTTCGGGATGCGGGTCTTGACCAGCACCGACCGCGGAGTCGCCGCGTAAGAGCGCATGAGCTCAAGGTGGATCGGGCTCACCTGCCGGAGCCCCTTCGCGACGTTCACCAGCACGATGAAGAACACGATGAGCATCACCATGAGTCGCCGTGGCACCTCGCTCGTCGAGGTGAACATGTTCTGGAAGACGGCGACGAGCACGATGATCGGGATCGCGTTGAGCGCGATCGCGAGCGGCGAGACGAGCTCGTTGAGCAGGTTGGAGCGCATCAGCGCAAAGCTCGCAGCCACCCCGAGAGCGACGCCGAGCAGGAGACCGACCAGCGCGTTGCCGCCTGACACGAAAGCAGCGGCGCGCACGAGACCAACATTGTCGGTGAAGGCCGACCAGATAGCGCTCGGTGCCGGAAGGAAGTAGGGCTTGAGGTCGAAACCGCGCACGAGCGCCTCCCAAGCAGCCACGAAGGCGACACCCCACACAAGAGGTGGGAGCACCGCGGAGGCGAGGCGCGCGACTCTCATCGGTCGTCGACTCCTCCGTGACTGTGATAGCCCTCGACAGCGCGGAGCGACTCACGCACCTCAGTGATGCCGGCGAAGAAGGCCTGATCCTCACGGGTGTCGTCGTCGCGACCTCCGGTGAGCGCGATGTCAACGATGCGGGTGATCCGCCCCGGTCGAGGCGACATGACGACGACACGGTCGGAGAGGTAGACGGCTTCGGGAATCGAGTGGGTGACGAACACGATGGTCGAGCCGGTGGCCTCGCGGATGCGAAGCAGCTCGGCTTGCATGTGCTCGCGGGTCATCTCGTCGAGGGCGCCAAAGGGCTCGTCCATGAGGAGCAGCGGTGGATGGGTGGCGAGCGCGCGGGCGATCGCGACCCGCTGCTGCATGCCGCCCGAGAGCTGCCAAGGCATGTGGTCGGCGAAGTCGTCGAGTTTGACGAGGGCAAGCATCTCCTCAGCCCGCTCCCGCCGTCGGCCGCGATCCCAGCCGGCGAGCTCGAGCGGCAACTCGACGTTGCGTCGCACGTTGCGCCAATCGAACAGGCCGGCCTGCTGGAATGCCATGCCGTAGGTGTGGTCGCGGCGCGCCTGCCCGGCTGAGGTGCCGTTCACGATGATCGTGCCCGCGGTCGGTTCGACGAGGTTGGCGACAAGGCGGAGCAAGGTGCTCTTGCCGCATCCGGACGGCCCGATCAGCGACACGAACTCGCCTTCGGCGATCGACAGGTCGATGCCGTCGAGGGCGTTGACCTCGCGGGCAGTGCCCGGGTTGAAGGTCATCGACACGGAGTTGAGGACGACAGCGGTCATCAGGTGGCCTCTCTCGGACGGTTGCGGTTCACGATGACCTCAAGCAGCACAACCGAGCCGAAGAGGGCGAGTCCGAGGGCGGCCGCCCCGAATACCGCCGAGTAGATCTTCTCGGCGTCGCCGGTGGAGGCCTGCTGATACGAGAGGACGGCGCGGCCGATACCACCGCGGATGCCGGTGGAGATCTCCGCCACGATGACGCCGACCACCGAGAGGGTTGCGGCGAGTTTGAGCGACGGGATGATGAACGGGACGGCCGCTGGGAAGCGAAGTTTCATCAGCGTGACCCGCCACGGCACGGCGTAGGTCTCCATGAGCTCGAGTGATGCGGCCGGCACCGAGGTGAGGCCCTTCAGCGTGCCAACGGCGACCGGGAAGAACGATAAGAACGCCGCGAGCGCGCACACGCTCGCCCAACGCGGCCACTCCCATCCGAAGAGCTCGATCTTGCCGCTCCACGAAACGACCTGAGGAGCGAGAGCGATGAGCGGCACGGTTTGCGACATGATCACCCAGGGCAGGATGGCCCGGGAGGCGATGCGCCAGCGGGCCATGAGCACGGCAAGGCCGATGCCGACGATGCCTCCGACCAACAGCCCGACCGCGGCGAGGCGGAGCGTGTACCAGGAGTAGCCGGCGACGGTGACCGCGATGGGCGAGCCGCCGCTGCGGTTCTCGGGTTCGAGGAGCCGGGCGATCATGTCCCAGGTGTGCGGCATGGCTCGGTCGGAGGCCTTTGGGATGATCTTCCATCCGAAGACCGAACCACCATCGACGGGCCCGATGACCTTGTAGAGCTCCCACACGCAGCCAACGGCGAACACCGCGACGACGAAGAGGATCGTCTTGCGGGCCGCGCGACGAAGCATCAGCGCTTCGCCAACCGATGCTCGGCGAGGGCGGGGATGATGTGCTCTCCGTATTCGAGAAGCGTCTGGTCTTTCCCGTCGTGCTGGAGGTAGATCGCGAACTGGTCGACGCCGAGATCGGCGAGTTCTTGGAGACGCTCGAGGTGCTGCTCAGGGGTGCCGAGGATGCAGAACCGGTCGATCACCTCGTCGGGCACGAAGTCGGTGTGGGTGTTTCCGGCCTGGCCGTGCTGGTTGTAGTCATAGCCCTTGCGACCCTTGATGTAGTCGGTGAGGGTGGCGGGCACATTGGAGGCCTCGCCGTAACGCTCGACGATGTCGGCGACGTGGTTGCCGACCATGCCGCCGAACCAGCGGGTCTGGTCGCGCATATAGGCAATGTCGTCGCCGACATAGGCGGGGGCGGCGACGCAGATGGTGATCTCATCGGGGTCGCGACCGGCTCCTTCGGCGGCGGCGCGCACCGCGTCGATGGTCCACTTGGTGATCGCCGGGTCGGCGAGCTGCAGGATGAATCCCTCGCAGGTCTCGCCGATCAGGGCGAGGGCCTTCGGGCCGTAGCCGGCGCCCCACACCTCGAGGCGTGACTTCGCGGCCCACGGCAGGGTGATGGTGGAGCCGTTGTATTCGACCTCGCGGCCGTTGGCGAGTTCACGGATCACGTGGATCGAGTCGCGCATCGTGGCGAGGGTCGTCGGTCGTCCGTTGGTTACTCGCACCGCCGAGTCGCCGCGACCGATACCGCACACAGTCCGGTTGCCGTACATCTCGTTGAGGGTGGCGTAGGTGCTTGCGGTGACGGTCCAGTCGCGTGTGGCTGGGTTGGTCACCATCGGCCCAACGATCACGTTGCGGGTCTCGGCCAGGATCTGGCTGTAGATGACGTACGGCTCCTCCCACAGGATGTGGGAGTCGAAGGTCCAGACGTGACTGAAGCCGAGCGACTCGGCTCGCTTGGCGAGCTCGACGACGCGGAGCGCCGGCGGTGTGGTCTGGAGGACGACGCCGATATCCATGATCAGCGGGTCTCCGGGAAGCCGAGGTTGATCGAGCTGGTCGCCGGGTCGGGCCAACGTGAGGTGACGACTTTTCCGCGGGTGTAGAAGTTGATGCCCTCCGGCCCGTACATGTGGGTGTCACCGAAGAGCGAGGCCTTCCAACCGCCGAAGCTGTAGTAGCTGACGGGCACCGGGATCGGCACGTTGACGCCGACCATGCCGACTTCGATGTCGAACTGGAACTGGCGAGCGGCGCCTCCGTCGCGGGTGTAGATCGCGGTGCCGTTCGCGAACGGGTTCGCGTTGATCATCGCGACCCCGTCCTCATAGCCCTTCACCCGCACCACGGAGAGCACCGGGCCGAAGATCTCGTCGTCGTAGCACTTCATGCCAGGGGTGACGTTGTCGATGAGGGTCGGGTCGACGAAGTAGCCGGCCGAGCCGTCGCTGCGGCGACCGTCAACGACAACGGTGGCGCCTTCAGCGCCGGCACCCGCGATGTAGCCCTCGACCTTGTCGCGGTGTTCGGCGGTGATGAGCGGGCCCATCTCGCTGGCGGAATCGCTGCCGGGACCGACGACGACGCCGGGGATCCGCTCGGCGAGCTTCGCGACGAGGTCGTCGGCGATGGAGTCGGCGGCGAGCACGACACTGATCGCCATGCACCGCTCCCCCGACGAGCCGTAGGCGGCGCTGATGGCCGCGTCGGCGGCCATGTCGAGATCAGCATCGGCGAGCACGAGCATGTGGTTCTTCGCGCCGCCGAGGGCCTGAACGCGCTTGCCGTTGGCGGTGCCGGTCTCGTACACGTACTTCGCGATCGGGGTGGACCCGACGAAGCTGACCGCCTTCACGGTCGGGTGCTCAAGGAGGCGGTCAACGGCGACCTTGTCGCCCTGGACCACGTTGAAGCATCCCGATGGCAGGCCGGCGGAGGCGAGGAGTTCGGCGATGAAGAGGCTGGCCGACGGATCCTTCTCGCTCGGCTTCAGAATGAAGGTGTTTCCGCAGGCGAGGGCGTTGGCGAACATCCACATCGGCACCATGGCCGGGAAGTTGAACGGGGTGATGCCGGCCACCACGCCGAGGGGCTGGCGGATGCTGTAAACGTCGACGCCGTTGGCGGCTTGCTCGCTGTAGCCGCCCTTCAACAAGTGCGGGATGCCGCAGGCGAACTCGATGTTCTCGAGGCCACGGGCGACTTCTCCGAGGGCGTCGGAGGGCACCTTGCCGTGTTCGGCGGTGAGGAAGGCGGCGATCTCCTTGCGGTTCGCGTCGACGAGTTCGCGCATGCGGAACAGGATCTCGGCCCGCTTCGACAGGCTGGTGGCGCGCCATTCGGGAGCGGCAGCCTCGGCAACGGCGATCGCGCGGTCGACTTCGGCGACGCTGGCGAGGTCGACCTCGGCGGCCTGCTCACCGGTGGCCGGGTCGTAGACCGGGGCGGTGTTGCCCGAGGTTCCCTCGACGATGCGTCCGTCGATCCAGTGGCTGATCCTCTTCATGTGCTCCTCCAAGGGGCGGGTGTGCGGGGGTGTGGTGACGGTCAGTGCAGGTAGGTGCTGAGGCCGCGCTTCACGTAGCGGCCGTGGCCGACGCGGCCGGTGAAGGTGTCGTTCTCGACAACGACGGTTCCGCGACTGAGCACGGTGTCGACCTTGCCGTCGATCTCGAAGCCCTCGTAGGCCGAGTGGTCCATGTTCATGTGGTGCTTGTCGTTCACGCCGATCTTCGTGCGCTTGGTTGGGTCCCACACCAAGATGTCGGCGTCCATTCCGGGGGCGATGGCGCCCTTGCGGTCGAGGCCGAACATGCGCGCCGGGGTGGTGCTGCAGGTCTCAACCCAGCGCTCGAGGGTGATCTCGCCGTTGACGACGCCTTGGTAAAGGAGCTCCATACGGTGCTCGACACCGCCGATGCCGTTCGGGATGGCGGAGAAGTTTCCGAGACCGAGTTCTTTCTGGTCCTTCATGCAGAACGGGCAGTGGTCGGTGGAAACGACGGCGAGCTCGTTCATGCGCAGACCCTTCCAGAGGTCGCGGTGGTGATGGGCGTGCTTGGTGCGAAGCGGCGTGGAGCACACCCACTTGGCGCCTTCGAAGCCGGGCTGCATGAGCTGGTCTTCGAGTGAGAGATAGAGGTATTGCGGGCAGGTCTCAGCGAAGACGTTCATGCCGGCGTGCTGGGCGGCGGCGACCTCCTCGAGCGCCTCCGACGCCGACATGTGCACGATGTAGAGCGGCACGTTGCCGGCCACCTTGGCGAGCTGGATCGCACGGTGGGTGGCCTCACCCTCGAGTTCGGCGGGGCGGGTGAGCGAGTGGAAGTAGGGGTCGGTCTCGCCTCGGGCGAGGGCCTGAGCGACGAGCACGTCGATCGCGATGCCGTTCTCAGCGTGCATCATGATCATCGCGCCGGTCTCCGAGGCATTCTGCATGGCCCGAAGGATCTGGCCATCGTCGGCGTAGAAGACGCCGGGGTAGGCCATGAAGAGTTTGAAGCTGGTGACGCCCTCGTTGTCGACGAGGTAGGTCATCGCCTTCAGTGAGTCCTCGTCGACACCGCCGATGATCTGGTGGAAGCCGTAGTCGATGGCGCAGTTGCCGGCGGCCTTCTCATGCCAGGCGGCCAGTGACTCGTGCACGTTCTCGCCGGTCTTCTGCACGGCGAAGTCGACGATGGTGGTCACCCCGCCCCAGGCGGCGGCGATGGTGCCGGTCTCGAAGGTGTCAGAGGCATTGGTGCCACCGAAGGGGAGCTCCATGTGGGTGTGGACGTCGATGCCGCCGGGCACGACGTATTTGCCGGTGGCGTCGATAACGCGGTCGGCGGTCACGCCAAGCGATTCGGCCTGGCCGGGCGCGAAGATCGCGGCGACGGTTTCACCGTCGATGAGCACGTCGCCGGTGGTGCGGCCGGTCGCCGAGACGACGGTGCCGCCGGAGATGAGTGTCCTTGCCATGTTGTTCCCCCCTAGTGGTGGTTCGCGGGTCAGCGGGCGGTGATCTCCCCGTAGGCCTCGGGGCGACGGTCGCGGTAGAACTGCCAGCCCGCGCGGACTTCGCGGATGAGGTCGAGGTCGAGGTCGCGGATGATGAGTTCGGGGTTATGCGGGTCGCCCTTGTCGCCGACGTACTCGCCGCGCGGGTTGACGAAGTAGCTCTGCCCGTAGAAGTCGTTCTCGCCGAGCGGTTCGATGCCGACGCGGTTGATGGCGCCGACGTAGTACATGTTGGCGACGGCGGCGGCCGGCTGCTCGATGCTCCACAGGTACTCGGAGAGTCCGCGGTGCGTGGCCGACGGGTTGAAGACGATCTCCGCGCCGTTCAGGCCGAGGCAGCGCCAGCCCTCGGGGAAGTGGCGGTCGTAGCAGATGTAGACGCCGACCTTGCCGACAGCGGTGTCGAACACCGGATAGCCGTCGGTGCCGGGGGTGAAATAGAACTTCTCCCAGAAGCCCTTCACCTGCGGGATGTGCTGCTTGCGGTATTTGCCGAGGTAGGTGCCGTCGGCGTCGATGACGGCGGCAGTGTTGTAGAAGAGGCCGGTCTGCTGGATCTCATACATGGGGAGCACCATGACCATGCCGAGTTCCTTGGCGACCGACTGGAAGCGCTGGGTGGTCGGGCCGTCGGGAATGGCCTCGGTGTAGTCGTAGAAGGCGGCGTCCTGCACCTGGCAGAAGTAGGGGCCGTAGAACAGTTCTTGGAAGCACATGATCTGCGCACCCTGGGCGGCAGCCTCGCGGGCCGACTCCTCGTGCTTGTCGATCATGGACTCCTTGTCGCCGGTCCAGTCGGTCTGCAGCAGTGCGGCCCTGACGATGTTGGACATCTCCGTCTCCTTGTTCGACCCGGCGGTCGGCCGGGTGGTCGGTGCTTTGGGGAGATGTCGTGACCGTCCCCCCGGCGGTCTTCCGGATGGTAATTCGGCCGAACCTTGCTGGACAATAGCGACTATGTACCAGTACAGTCCGCGCGATGTCGGACACGCTTGGTCCCGTCGCGACGGCGGTTCGCTCAATGCTCGACTCTGCCGGCGGTGGGCGCCGCGAGTCCGAGATCGTCGCGACCACCATCGGCCGTCTGGTGGCCTCCGGCGAGTTGCTCGCTGGTGACCGCCTCCCGACGGTGAGGACGCTCGCGAAGGCCGTCGGCATCTCCCCAACCACGGTCAGCGAGGCCTGGCGGTCGCTGTCGAGTGCCGGGGTGATCACGACCAACGGTCGCAACGGCACACGGGTGCGGGCGCTCGCTGGCTCGGCAGCGCCGACTCGGTATCGCGCGCTCGGCACCGGGGCAGAGACGTTCCGTATCGACCTCTCGAGCGGTGTCCCCGATCCGATGCTGCTGCCGGATCTCGGCCCGTCGATGGCGCGGGTCGGTCGCGCTGATCTCACGTCGAGTTATCTCGACGATCCCGTCGTGCCGGGCTTCGGAGAGCATCTGGCGAGCACATGGCCGTTCCCCGCCGCGTCGTTGACCGTGGTCGACGGCTGCCTCGATGCCCTCGATCGGATCTCGGCTGAGATCCTCCCGTTCGGCTCGGCGGTGCTGGTGGAAGAGCCAACCTTCCCGCCGCTCATCGACCTGCTTGAGCGGCTCGGATGCGAGGTGATCGGCGTGGCCATCGATGCCGAGGGTCCGGTGCCCGACGATCTCGCCCGAGGTCTCGAAGCCGACCCGGTCGCGTTTTTCACTCAGCCGCGGGCCCACAACCCGACCGGGGTGTCGATGTCGGAGCGTCGGGCGGGCGAGATCGCTCAGGTGTTGCGGTCGACGAAGACGCTCGTGGTCGAGGACGATCATGCGTGGGGCATCTCGACGGGTCCGGTGGAGAGCCTCGGCGACCTGCTGCCAGATCGGGTGGTTCACATCCGAGGCTTCTCTAAGAGTCACGGACCTGACCTTCGCCTCGCGGCGATCGGCGGTCCGAGCGAGGTGATCGAGCGGGTTCGGGCTCGTCGCATGCTCGGAGCCGGGTGGTCGAGCCGGCTGCTGCAGTTGCTGTTGCTCGACATGCTCTCCGACGAGACAGTCATCGAGGCGATCGCGACAGCGAGGAGCGTCTACACCTCGCGGAGGAAGCGGTTCCTTGAGCGGCTGCGCACCCACGGCATCGACCTCGACGACGGGGACGGGCTCAATCTGTGGGTGCCGGTGGACGATGAGCAGAGTGCGCTGGTGGCGTTGGCGGCCGCTGGTGTGCGCGTCGCGCCGGGGGCGCCGTTCACGCTCGGTGGTCGCGCCGATCACCTCCGGCTCACGGTCGGCCTGCTACCTGAATCCGACGCCGACTGGCTCGCCGGTCTTGTCGCGAGCGCCGCCCGGTCGGGCGCGTCGGCACGGGTGTCGGGCGGGCTCGCGCCGATGAGCATGTGAGCGACAACCCCACCCACGAGTTTCGTAACCCAACAAAGTCGCCATTGTGCGATCGAATTCATGACGCTTATTCTTCGCCCATGACCACGCTCGAAGATCTCGGAATCGATGACTCGGCACTCGCCGATGAGTTGATCGCCGCCGCCTACGACAACGACCGGCGGCATGTGTTCCACTCCTGGTCGGCGCAGGGTGCACTCAAGCCGGTGGTGATCGCGGGTGCGAGTGGCTCGCGGATCTGGGACGACAAGGGAACGGTGTGGCTCGACTTCGCGAGCCAGCTGGTGAACGTGAACATCGGCCATCAGCACCCGCGCATGGTCGAGGCGATCGCCCGCCAGGCCGGCCGCCTGTGCACGATCGCGCCGAGTTTCGCGAACGACGTGCGTAGTGAAGCGGCGCGCCTCATCGCCGAGCGGGCACCCGGTCACCTCAA
>Ga0222714_10001261_pt1 | contig 28607 bp, 47 predicted proteins | sample C33_3DmetaG_FD_165048 | JGI IMG/M metagenome (GOLD analysis project Ga0222714, IMG submission 165048) | Estuarine water microbial communities from San Francisco Bay, California, United States - C33_3D | ecosystem: Environmental > Aquatic > Marine > Unclassified | place: USA: California... | reverse complement strand
CCGTACCATCGAGCTTAGCTGTCATTTGTCACCTCTTGCGTTGGTTGCTCTGCTGGTTGTGCTTCAGCAAGTGCCTTAGCTTCTGCCTCTGCAAGCTGTGCCGCTACTGCCGCATCATGTGCCGCTTGTTCTTCAGGTGTGTACTCAACTTGAGTGACTTCACCAGTTTGGACATTTACAACGATTCTGTGTGTCATGGTTTATCCTTCATACATGATATTTACTGAGCCACCATCAAAAGTGTCTGTTCCGTTTACTGTGGTAATCCGTACTCTGTCTAGGGTTCCATTAAGTAATTTAACTCCTGAGCCTGTATCTTGAGCAACACCTACTGTGGTAGATGCGGTTTCTAGTGCTGTTACGCTGTTGTATACCCACCTACCATTAGACGAATCTAAAATGCTTAAAGTGGCAATTCCTGATTTAGAGTATGTTGCAGCCCATACGCCAGACAATAAAAACCCAGTACTCATGGCACTTAAAGTTGTGTTTGTTGTAAATCCTGTTCCCTGATACCCTGTTGTTTGTATTCCACCAGAAGTACCTATTTGCAATTGAATAATGCTAGAACCACTTGTACTAACTTCATTAAACATCACAGTAATCCGCTTCACCCAACTGGGTATATCAGTAAAGTTGATGCTTGTACCTGATGTAGAGGCAACCGCAGTGCCAGAGGTAATCCCCAGCACCGCACCTGAGTTGATTGTTACGCTTGCTGAACCGTCGATGACTGTACTCATTGTTTAGCCCTCGTAAAGAATATTGATTGAACCAGCGTCAAAGGCTGACGATGGCACAGTAACTCTTATTTGAGTTAGTGTTTCAGATGTAGCTTTATATCCCGCAGAGATTCTTACTGCACCAGTATTTGTCAAATTTCCCATTGAAGTCCAATTATTTGATCCAAATGATGTGATGATGACTGATCCATACCATAAGTCAGAACTTGTTGCGGCGGCAAGAATTAAACCACTTGTGCTAGAACCTGTTGTAGTTGTTTGTGCGTAAGAGGAAGAATATCCAGTGTTTTCTATACCACCAGCATCACCCAATTGAATCAGTAAATCAGATGTTCCACTCGTACTCACACCATTAAACATCACAGTGATTTTCTTCACCCACGCAGGGATGCCTGTGAAATCCACCGATGTTCCACTTGTTGATGCCTTAGAAGTCTCCTGCACAATCCTCTGCAACTGCGCCCTAGACGCATTGCTGTCAGTCCCAAAGAACTGTCCGTTGTATTCAAGGTTGCCTGTGGCTGGTGTGCCAATCAGCGTGTCAGAAGTTAAAACAAGTATTGACATGGTTAAGCCTTTGGATATTTATCTTTGACTGCCTGAATTGCGGCTTTCCATGCGTCCATGCCGCCATGAAACAACAAATCAAATTGGTCTGCAAATGATGGATATTCAGCCGCACGGAGTTCTTTGTATGCGTTAGGGTCAACCCAAGCATTGACTGCATCCATGTCAATTTCAACAACATTGTCATCCTTGTCAAATGCAGTGGTATCACGCACAGTTACAACATTTGAATACAAGGCTCTAATTGCTTTATGGTTCATGCCGCTATCTCCATCAAAGTAATAGTAGATGTAGAGCCAAAACTAGTTCCATCATTTCTATTAACATAAAAAGTTCCAGCATTAGTGTTGCATTTTACTTCGTATGTAGTTGCAGATGTTGTTGCTGGCGAATCAAGAAAATTTTGTGATTGAGTTACTAAACATGAAACACCTGCGGTAGATGGAACAAATGAAGATGTTACAGCCCTTAATGATGGGGAACTTGTATTTGTACAAATAGTAGATGCGCCACGATATAAAGTTGCATTAAAAGAATTTGTAGTTGAACCCTGTAAGTTATACATAACAAATATTTTGCTAGATGCAGACGATGGTGTAATAGATGCACTCAATCCAATTGAAACATCAGTTGTACTTGTAGAACTTGTAGAGGTAGTTAATGTTGCGCTAACAACTTGCAACACAGTTCCTGCCGTCTTATTTGTAAGAACAGTTCCTGTCAATGCTGGAAGCGTTAGTGTATTTGTACCAGCAACAGCAGGGGCGGCAAGTGTTACCTGCCCCGACGTATCGCCCGTGAGAGTAAGTGAGGCCATAATAATCCTTTTTTCTATAAAACAACCCAGCGTGAACCCGCTGGAAGAGTTACCGTTACACCCGCATTCAACGTGATGGGGCCGGTTGACATGGCACATGATCCCGATGTCACTGAGTATGTTGTTGTCACGGTCTTGGTGTTTTCGTAAATGGGTACGCCTGTCACCAACGCTGTGTTGGATTGCGCCACAGGGATTGTTCCACTGATTGCTGACAGCGTCTGTGTGTAGTTACTGTTTGTGTTTGGGGATGAGACGGTAATCGTTCCCGACCCGCTTGCATTTCCCGTAATTGATACTTGAGACATGTTTTCTCCTTAAACCACAGTCCAGACAGAGCCTGTCGGAACCGTCACTGTGACACCAGAATTGATAGAAACCGGCCCGAACGTACCTGCGTTTCTGTTTGTTGTGATTGTGTAGCTTGCAGTGACAGTCTGTCCGTTTTGGAAGAATATCTCATCGTTGCCACCGCCCGTCGCTCCACCACCACCCCCTGCGACTTTCACAAAGTCGGCTGAAGTCATGGTTGTTGAAGCAACAGTCTGGGATGCGCTGACGGTGTAAGTACCTGCCCCACCCGTGCCGGTCAAGAATTCTGTGACGTATGTGCCTGCGGTCACGCCCGTGCCGGTCAGGAACTGACCAACCTGAATACCACCTGCGGCAATTGCAGACACCGTCATGGTTGTGCCGGAAATGTCTGCCGTGTACTCCGCAGTCTTGTTGTTCCAAACCACCAAGGCCGAACTGTTTGGCCCGATCAGTACACCCGCAGAATATGAGCTTGATGTACCGCCCCGAATATAAATATCGCTGCCGTCTGTGCAGTTGTTGACCACCACGTAGGTTTTGCTCTGCTGCGGGGCGTAGATGTATCTACTTGTACCCGGTGCGCCTGTGGCGATCAGTATGGCTGTTCGCGCTTGGTTTTGTGCGCCAGCGCCTGTTGTAGTCAGTGTCCAGTCGCCCGCAGTTACGCTGACTGTGGAGTATTGAGCAATAGCGTCCTCTATCAGTTGAGTCAACTGAGTGTTTACCGTTGAACCCCACGTATTTGTGAGTTCCCCAGTTACGGGCTGTACAAGCCCTAGCAGTGATGTATATGAGGATGGCACGTTTAAACTCCTTCTTGCATTCTATTGGTTTATCACACAACCGTCCATACTGAACCCGTCGGAACCGTGATCGTGACCCCCGTGTTAACCGTGAGTGGCCCTGCGCTCAAAGCATTTCTTCCAGTGGTGATGGTGTAGTTTGCTGTGATGGTGGTATCGTTCTCTGTCAATCCTGTCGCGCCAGTAACCGACCTGCCCGCCGGATACGTGACAAATACATCTTTTGTACCCGCGCTGAAATTCACCAAGCTGCCGGAGTTGCTGGAGGCCAGCACAGTTGTTCGAGCCAAAGTTGTGCCAGACAACGTATATGTACCAACACCCACTTCCCACTCAGACGTACCCTGCCCAGCAATTGTGTAATACGTTGTATTGCCATTTCCAACAACAGAGAAAGACTGAAAGCCCGTCACGGCTCCGGCAAGCGTGATTGTGCCTGTACCAGCGGTGGTAGTAGTCTCCCGAACGCGATCAGCTAAAACCAATGCCATGTCTTACTCTCAGGTTGTCCCAATCTTTGTCCAAGTATTGGGGTTGCTGTCATTTATTTCTGCCCAGTCAGCGGACTCTGCGGTGTTTAGATTTGCCCAGCCCGCACTTTGGGCTGCGTTGATTGTCGCCCAAGTTGTGCTTTCTGAGGAGTCTATGTTTGCCCAGTTTGCGGTCTGACTGTCGTTGATGAGTTCCCACAAGAATCGGGCAAAGAACGAGTCCGATGCCGTGATGGTTTCTTGGATGGCGCACAGGAAGACCTGCGTTACCACCGCCCCGTCGATAACTGACCCAAATTCTTCAACAAGCACCGCAAAAGTGGCAAACGCTTCCATTGCGTCCGTAGCCACGGAAGATTCGGTGACACTGTTCAAGAACAATAAACCGCCAACAATGTCATCTGTTGCCGTAGCCGTTTCATCCACATTGCCAGTGAATGCAAATGAGCTAGACACATCATCTGTTGCTGTTACTGATTCTGCAATCTGCGGGGCGTAAATAGGCGTAGACGAATCAGAATCCGTCACTGTCGCTGTCTCTGCTACGTTTGTAGCAAAAGTTTGAGCCGCAGAACCTGAATCCGTCACTGTCGATGTTTCGTTAATCGTTACTGGGAACACCGCATTCGCTGAGATTGAATCCGTTGCCGCCGATGTCTCAGATACTGCGGAACCAATAATGTATGAAGAAGCTATGCTGTCCGTGGCAGTTGCGCTCTCAGACACGGTGACACCAAAATCTTGTTTACCGGAAACAGAATCCGTTGCCGTTGATGTCTCAGCCACGTTGGAGATGAAGCTCGCCGCAGCAGACAAAGAGTCTGTTGCCGTGATTGTTTCTGACACAGCCGTAACAAAATCTTGTGTCGATGATATTGCGTCGGTTGCAGTTGCCGCCTCAGACACCACACTTTGGAAAACAACTGAGGAAGATATAGAGTCCGTTGTTGTTGCTGACTCCGACACCGCTGACAAATACGTCAGAAGTGATGAAACTGCATCAGATGCGGTGGCTGTCTCGGATACTGCCGATACAAATACTTGGATCGCAGATATGGCGTCCGTTGCCGTTACTGCTTCGGATATATCTGTTGCAAAAGTCTGTAAGGCTGAGAGCGTATCTGTAGCTGTGGCAGACTCAGAAATATTTGCGAGAAATGTCGCCGCAGCCGAAATAGAGTCTGTAGCCGTCGATGTCTCAGAAACTGCCGCCAAAAATGTCAGTAAAGACGAGATTGAATCAGTGGCGGTAGCGGTCTCGGATACAGACGAATTAAAAGTTAAAAGCGAAGATATGCTATCCGTCGCTGTGGCTGATTCAGATACTGAGGCAGCAAATGTATTACCACTAAGCGACGAAAACGGGGCTTGTGAGAATGCTAGAAATCCAAACACTCGTCATGCCCTGCTCATATTAGCCTGCGATCAAATCAGACTCAGCAAACCAACGCTGCTGGGTTTTCCCATCAACATCTGTCCACTCAATCAGATAAGACACGTTGCCATCTTCATCCATACGCATCGCAAGCACTGGGCCTTGGGGTACGACGCCGTTTAATTTAACGACATCGCCTTTTTTAAATGTTGCCATGATTAACCTGCCAAACTGAGTGTGTAAGTGACATTGAGTGTGTCGCCTGAAACAACAGAACGATCACCCGGCGAAGTGAAATCAGATGCTGAGTACAGAACACCAGTTGAGCCACCCTTAGTGTTGTCGCTTACCAAAAAAGCTCCGCCAATTGTTGCTGTGGCGTTGATGCTGTAAACAGCGGGGGAAGCTGAGTTGGTAGCCACAGATGGATTGGCTGTGGTTGGTGTAGCAAATGTACAAGCTGGGCGTGTTGCCTGACTGTATCCAGTCTCTTCTGTCCAGCTACTGTGCGAAGCCATAGTGTTGCCAGCCGCAGGACTGTTACTCGCGCCCGAGCCGTACAAGCCAATGTACCAAGCGGCTGTATAGGCGCTACCCAGAAAATACTTGTTGTTCATGTCTTGCAAACCGCCATTGACAACCAGATTGGGGTATTGGGCTTCCCATTTCAAATTGCCATCCTTGTCAAAGCACTGCATGGTGTAAACACCCTTGGCAGTAGCCGCCTCACCTGATTGCAAGGTTTTTGTGATTGCGCTACCGATGGTATCGGCGGCTTGGGATTTTTCGATTGCTGACATTTGTTACTCCTTATGCGATACGAATGATTGCAGATGTGTTGGTAGCAGCAGGGAACTGCACCGTGAAAATTGTGGTTGATGTTTTATTTGAACCGAAGTCCAACACACAAACCGCTGGGTTGCCCCCACCACTTTGATAAATCAAAGCTCCTCTGGCAGTGATTGCTCCTGTCCACTCCGCGTTTGAAAACGAAACGTATGCTGTTGTGTTAGGCGCGTTGCCTGTGGTCGGTGTCTGGGTTATCGTAAGAACCTGCCCACCAGCTGTATACCCTGCATCCACAACCTCACCCGCAGTCGTATAAGCCGTGGTAGTCGCATCAAGCGTGGCTTCATTGGTGTACAGAGCAATGTAAAACGTACCCGACGTAAAGTTGAACGTGCCGTCCATCAAACCCGTACGAAAAACGTTGCATGTGTAGTTGCCTGTGAAAGCCATCAACGCACCCCATTGTTTTGAGGTAACGGAGCAACCCTTGCTTGCCCACTGCGATATGCGTCGCTGCGTTCAAGCCCATCACCCAGACGTTTGGCCAACGCAAGTGCTTCTTTGTACTTGGCGTCATATCCAAGCATTACGTCAGGCTCACCCTTCATGTATGTGTAAGCCTCCACAATTGAGCCATACAACAACACAGAATCAAAGTTGTCACCCAACCATGTTGTGGTTGCCGTGACGATTGACTCAGGGTAATAGTAATAATGCAATTCAACATCGTAAGCTGCATCAGGGGTTGGGCCAAGAATAAAACTCAACTCATTTGTGGTGACGGGGGTTGGCCCATTTGTGGTGGTTGGGCCAAACAGTGCGTAGTACTTCGGAATCGCGGTATCGGTTGGTTTTGGATACGCCTGACGGATGAAGTTCACATCTTTGTTCAACAGGTACTCGTAATTGCCGTCCGCATCAATAACCGCCAACGAAAATGTTGACAGGAAATCGCTTGGACAAGACAAGTATTTGTTGTTGGTTGCCGTGACACCAGTGACATTTTTTCTGATGGATGGAAACTGAACTGTGTTGTAAATGCGTTGCTCCGCCTGCTCAATAAATGTATTGATAGGCGCAGGATTGGTCGAATAGCTAAAGCTATTTTCTGTGTAATCCTGAATCGCAGTTACAAGCTCAGAATAATTCATGCCATCGGGCCTCTAGCCATCACGCCTTTGGTAGCCGCGCCAGTGCCACGGATTTTGATACCGCTTGTTTTGGTAGGTGGGTAGTCTTGGCTGCGCACATTGGCTACAGACACGTTTGCTTTTCGCATGGTTTCTTTTGCTGGCTCTTCACCAACAACCACACTTGGAACGTTTTTTGGTTGTTTGTATTCAGCCATCTTAGCCTCCGCGACCAGAAGAACGCTGGTTCATGATTTTGGCCATGTTGCGACCGTATTTCAACATGTCGCTGTTGGTTTTGCCGCCAGCTTTTAACTTTGTCATGGGTTTGCCCGGGTGCAATTTCTTTTCGTGCTTGTGCACGGCACCAGCAATCATTTTTTTGTCCTGTGCTAAATCTTTCTTGTCCATCATCGACTCCTTATGTCGTTGCAACTGTAACTGTACCAATTTCTACCGCTAAAACCAAGTTATTTGGTGTCAGAGCAGCATCAAAAAACGCCGCCCCGCCAACTGGGTTCCAACCCCACTGAAACACTCGACTGCCTCCACCCACAATCCCTTCTGCGTCCAACGCAGGGCTGTTTGTCAGCACAATCTGCAAACCCGTGCGACCAGACAACTGGTAGCTTAAGTCTGGCCTTGGATCGCGCACCCCTTGCGGGTCGTCCACTGGGTACATGCCCAACTGGAGTTGCGGCTGATCTGGCTCCCAGCACTGCGGGCACACTTTCAAGTCGTATGTCTTGGTCTTGACAACCAACTTCTTCAGTACCGTAAGCTTGAACCTGAAACCACAACGGTCGCACTCAGCAATCGAGTTTTTGCCAGAGGAAAACCGGTTCCCCATCAGCTTCCCCCAATGAACATTTGTCTAGGCACAAGGCGCAAAGCAGCGCGTTCCTGATCCTCATCAGCCGCCGTCATCCAAGCCTCGTCATACTGCTGTTTCAACACCACCAATCTATCCATGCCCCCGGGCACTTTAAGCGCCACGTAGTAGGCCAGCCCAGCCACCATGCAAGGCACAAAACGGAAGGGTACATCCATGACATTGACACCGCTGCCAGCATCTTGCACGCGCCGCATGCGCCAGTACACAAACTGGTAGGTCTGGGAGCCGTCAGGCGTTGGCCAAACAGTCACTCGGGGAACGTTGTTGACGTAAATCTTGGTGGTTGCGCTGGCAGTATGTGAAGCAGCGGTTGTGCCGTTCTGACCACGGTAACAATCACTCAGAATGTTGCCGTCAATGTAGTTGTAGAAGATGGTTTCGCTGTCGATGTTGACGTACCCAATTGCAGGCAAGCCAACAACGTTGGACAAAGTGATTGTGTTGTCTGTGGCACTGGCATTTGCCGCCAAAACCGCTGTGGTGGGCATGATTTGCCCGTCCAAACGCTGGTACCAAACCTGAATAGGCCGGGCTTGGGTCAATTTATTGGGGATGGTGGCGTATGTGGACACGCTGATGCGTGTGATTGTCAAATCTGACTGTGTTGAGGCCACATTTGCGTTGGTTCGGATCACATGATCCAGCAAATCTACCGTATCGGTGGGAATTGCGTAGGTGTTTAGCCCCTGTGTGAAGGTAATGGTGCCCTGCTCAAACGTCCACATGTTGACACCACGGTTTGCCCAGTCGGCAAACAGCAAATTCAACGACCGACGTGCCGTTTTCAGGTCATATCCGGTGCGCAACTCTGAACCAGCACGCTCAAATGCCTCCTCCACCAGTTCGGTGAGGTCTAAATTAAAGCCTGCTTGTCCAGAAGTTGTTGCCATTATCTAAATCCTGCCGTTTTCTTTGCCACCTTGGGTGGCTGCTTCACGAATTGCTTTCCGGCTTTTTTCCCAGCACGTTTTGCACGCGTTGTCGCAGCGTATTCAGCAGGGCTGAGAGCTTTGATTGCAGCTTCAGGAAGATATCGCTCACCTGTGTCAGAAGATTTTTTACCACTTTTGGTTCTCCATTTTTGGTCTCCCCAATTTTTAAGGGATTGCTGCGGCGCTTTCAATCTCTGTAACCCCCGCCAGCGGCCTTGTACTTCTTGGCGACCAACTGCGCTTTACGGGCTGACCACTGGCCAGCACCAGTACCGTGGGTTGCTGCTGCCTTGACTTGGCTAACTATGCGTTTCCTGAGTTCAGGTTTGGTGTAGTTACCCGCCGCGTTGACTTTTCCACCCTCTTTGTATTGGGTGAAAGCAGTGTCATCCCGACGGGCTTTTTTCTTCCCGCCGGGCATTTTTGAGGGGTTGATGTCCCCCATACCACGGCTGGACATCATGTCAGCAGTAGGCTTTGCCGCCAGATTTCATGGTGACCATCTTGCCTTTGGTTTTGCCTTTGACAGCCACACCATCACGGCTTGGAGCTGCGGTTTTGACAGAACCCATTTTGGCGCTGGTCATGCCACCAGAAGCCATCTTTTTCATGGCGGAATCTTTCATCATCTTGCCATCAGGCATTTTGTGCATGCCATCTTTTTTCTTGCCTGCCATCTCTTTTTTCTTGGCAATCATTTCCATGAAAGGGTTTGCTTTAGCCATATCACCACCTCTTTTAAAAGTTTTGCCTTTGTCGGCGTTTGAAAAATCCTTGCCCACAGACTGTGGGACTCCTACCTTCTTGGCAAACGACGGGTTATTGGCCACCGCCGCCATGAAATTGTGTTGCTTCTTGCTGGTGCTTGGCATCACTTACCCAAAAAGTAATGTGCTGTTTGTACAAGCCCTGCCCCCACAGTACCCCCACTCACACCGCCAAGCAGCATGAACACTTTCCAGCCACCCTTCGCCTCAGACAAAGTGGTGTTGATTTGTGCAATTGAGCGTTTGATCTCATCCATGTCCGCCATGATTTTGTCCACGTCGTTTTGCAAATGGTCAATATTTGCCGCGTGCGTAGCCAACTCTCTGGCTGTAAGAATGTCTGCCTCTGCCATTTACACAAACCTGCCTTTCGTCTTGCCCTTGGTGGCACAGCCATCGGCCTTGGTGACGTAGCCACCATCAGCACAGTTCCACGCACGAAGGCTCTTGTTAATCCTCGAATCTGGATCGTTTGCGGTCTTGGCGCTCGTAAGCTTCGCTTTCATGCCTTTCATTCGGGCGCAGAAAGAGTCGCGGCGACTGCCGCCCTGTGGCTGAGGCGGCTTCAACCCGGGTTTCCCCGGATTTGCTGCGTTGTAGGAAGCTCGTCCTTTGGCGTTCAAGCCGCCGCTCTCGGACTTCCCTTCCTTGCGTTGCCATGCTGGTGACTTAGCCATAGACAATCGTTACGCCCGTGATGTTGGTCACATCAGCATAAACGCCTATGGTAAACAAGATGCCTTCACCGGGTATTGGTAAAAGAAACGTGTTTGCTGTGCCTGCCGGAGTATCCACTTCGAGCAACAGTGTGCCAGTTGCGTCTGTTCCGTTATACAGCTTGACTGACCCTGCGCTTGCTCCCGCAAGGCCATACACGGTTTTCACACGGGTGCGGTAATTGACCGCTTGTCCGTCTGCCGTCAGTCGCGTTGACTGGACATCAGCTTGCATCGTCATGGAATGCTCCTATTAAGCTGCGACTGCGCCGTTCAAAGCAACAATTGCCCAGCCAGCGGAGGTATACACCAACATGGCTGATTCGCCAACGCCAGTGAAAGTGATGGTGGTAAAACCAATTTTGGTTGTGGGAGTCAGTACAGCAGAACCGCCATCTACTGTATGCGTGATAATTTTTACTTCTCCCACATCTCCGTTTGCCAACGTCAGCGCCTGTGCCGCGCCTGTGGTTGTAAGAGATGTAAAAGCGTTGGTGATGTCAACTGCGCCTGCGCCAGACAAAGACTGCGTTCCTAAAACAACGCCTTGCCCAAAGGTGGAGTTAACGGTAACTGCCCCAGTAGTGGAGTTAACAGAAATGGATTGGAAGCCGTTTTCAGAACGAACCGGCCCATTGAATGTGGTATTTGCCATGATGTGTCCTCACATGCGAGTGGTAGTGCATCTGTCTGCATGTCGTCAGCCGGGACTGTCAGATGCACCGGAAAACCCCGGAATGGTTTGAATATACCGCAAAAGAAAAGGGGACGCTAGTCCCCTTTTCTCAAGTCGCTTACGCGCCAGCAGAACCCCACATACCGAGGGGATCAGACCAACCAAAGCTGTAACGCTCACGGGCCTTGTAACGGACGTTGCCGGTGTCGAAATCACCGTCCATTGAGTTGGACAAAGGCATACGCTCGAAGTGCTTCATGCCGTTTGGAACGTCGGTAATCAAGTACCAGCCGTTTGTGTCGGTCAAGAAGTGGTTGACGGTATAGCCTTCAGGGATTGCGCCCATCTGCTTCAACGCGTTGATGTCGTTGTCAGCAGTAGAGACACGCAGCTCAGTGTCAAGCAAACGCTTGGCAACGAACATGAGTGACGGAGGCACAATCATCTTGCGAGGCTTGGCAGCGATCAACAGACCACGTTCATCAGTCCATGCTGCGATTTGAATCACGGCATTTTCCAAAGAAGTTTCGTTCAAGTCCACACCAGTGGTTGGGCTGTTGTAGTTAACAGAACCATTTACCAAGGGGTGGCCAACACGAGTGCTGGAGCTGTTGTTACCAAACAAGGTAACGCCATCACCGCCCAAGTAGGAGCCATTGAAGCCGTTGTTGATAACAGAGGCTGCTTTGACTTGCTTGGTGTATGACATGGCACGAGCCAAAGCTTTGGTGTAACGAGCAGACAAGCTGTCGTATAAGTTATCTTCAATCGCTTCTTCAGTGATTGAGAAACCCAAGGCGATGGTTTCGTGGTTGTACCGTGCAGTGAAGGCTTCCTGCGCATTGTCATAAGCAATTGCGGAACCTTCGTTCTTGACGGGAGCGGCACCGAAACCAGCAAGCTTGGTCTCTTCTTCAAAGCTACGCTCAGATTTCTCTGTTTCGTAGATTTCTTTGTGCTCTTCACCGTAGCGTGCGTACTCCATACCAAACAATGCGTTCAGTCCGGGGAGCAACTCTTTCAGTAGTTGTGCGCGTGAAATTGCCATTTTGAGTTACTCCTTACAGGCCAACAGCGTTGGTAAATGAGTGATAGCCGGGGTTAATCTTGACAAGGATGTCGGTGTAAGCGTCGCCTACAACTGAGAAGCCTTGCATATTAACGAACCCAACAACACGGAATGCTGCGGTGGTAGTCACAGCAGAGGAACCCGCAACGACAGAAGCCGTAGAGTTACCTGTTGATGTGCTGCCTGTTGCCACAGCGCCAGTTGAGAAAAATACGTTTGCGCCCAATGCAGCTTGTGTCACAGAGCCAGCGGACTGGACTTGGAACACAACATTGGGGTCGTCCACAACGTAAGCGTTAATCACGCCAGTTGTACCTGTTGGGTAGTACTGTGCGTAGATTACTTGGCCTTGTGCGTTGATGTAGGAACAACCAACAAACACACCCACGATACCGGTATTAGCGGTGCCAGTAGGGAAGCCGTTTGTGGTCGCGTCAGCGCCGGTTGCGGTTGCCACAGCCAAATAGCCAGACGCATTTACGTACACGGGCGAGCCGTTGTAAATGTTTGAGGCAGTGCCTGCGGGGTCGATGAGATAAGTACGGGTCGCACCTGCGTATGGTGTGCCGCCCAACTCATTTACGGGTTTTAGGCCGTAAGGGGATGCTACTGATGCCATTTAAGGACTCCTTGTTTATTTAGAACCTGAACCAAAACCCGCACCGCGACTGGTTGTTGACTTACGGTCTGCAAACAGCGGCATGCGCGAATCGTTGTTTCGCATGAAGTGGTTGTCCACTGAATCCATCTGGTTCTGAGCTTGTTGCTCGTAGTACTCGTCCCGGGCGCGTGCTTTCTCGATTGGCATCTTGCAAAGCATGAGGCCACCAATTTCAACATTGCCCGTTTTTTCACTACCAGTAATCATCAACTCAGGATGGTCTGCTGCTTTCACCGGCTCCCAGCCATCGCGAAACTTGCGTGACACGTTGGTTGGTTCGTGCTGACCCAAGACATGTGTGGCTACCCAACGGTAGACATATCCGGGTTCAGGTGTCGGATCGGGCAGCGCAGTCGGCGGTACGTATACAGCACGAGCCTGCTTTTCGCGTGACACATTGTCACGAGGGGTACGGTTTTCAGCCATTTTGATTCTCCAGTTTTAAAACTTCAGCAACGTATTTTTTCGGGTCGAGGTTGTACTTTTTAATTAACGCAGCTTGAGACGGCGTTAACTGTATCTTCCTTGTCCCGGTCGAACGTGATGCGGGTGCCACCACGGATGATGGACGCCTCGGAGTCTCAACCGACCTTGGCTTGTCTTCGTTTCCTCCGAAAACTTCAGGGAACTTCGACTTCACGCGAGCATCAATTTGCTCGAAATATTCATCGGAGCGAGGGTCAACTCCATTGTTGACTAGTTTTTGATGCAGCCCTAGTGCAAAGCTGGTAACTTCCTCGAACCCGTCTGAGCCAAACCACTGGTTTTTTGCTTGCCAGCGCAAGGTCTTTTCGTCAGCTCGCACCGGTTCGGGTGCTTGTTGTCGCGGTTGTACATCAACTTCTTCTGTTTGTAAAGGGGGTGGGCGAAAGTTTTGTGCTTGTTGCAACTTCATCTTTGCTTCAAACAACTTTTCCTGTGCCGCAATGATGGCATCAGTGTCAAACGCCTCCTGCGCCGCTTTGTACTCTTGCCGAGCTTTGTCCAATTCCGCTTCAGCCGCAGTCTTGGCCATAGCCCCGTACTGTTCGGTGCCTGTGTGAACGTACTGTTTGAGTTTTTTGTTTTCCTCAACATAGTGCTGTGCAAGACGCTCAAGCTCTTGCTTTTCCCTCAAAAGGGCTTCTTTGGCACGGCGTTCGTCGTGGCGGGCATGGGTCAACTCCTTGATGCGTTTTTGTGCACCTTGGGTGTATGACTCAATTTCGTCGTCTGTCGGGTCTTCTACTTCCCGATCAAGTGGGCGACGGCCACGGTCTTTCTCCGGTGTGTCGTCAACGATTTCAATTTCGACTTCATCTTCGGTTTGAACTTCAACCTTTTGATTTTTGTCGTCATCAAGTTCGTCGGGGAACTTGTATTGCTCTGCCATATCTGCTCCTTTTAAGCGCGGGTAAGCCCACGAGGGTCTTGCACAACAGCGTCCACTTGGTCATCATTGATGAGCCGGAACTCTTTTCCGAAGATTTTGAATCGCGTACCGGAATACGTACGCACGAGAACAAAGTCACCCTCCTTACACCACGCGCCTGCGGGGAACTTGGTCTGGTCTTTGTACGCGTCGGGGCCAACCTTGAGCACAAACAGAACCGTTGTGGCATGTTCTTCTTGGCGCAGGGTGGATGTGGCTTTCACGAGATCAAGCTCTGTACCATCAATTTTTTCAGAAATATCGGGTACCGCACACAAAAGTTTCCATCCTGTTGGTTCAGGAAGCATTGTGGCTTTCTCTTCGTTGGTTGCATCTGATGCGGGTGCATCAACGGGTTGGATTTCCGGCAGGGCAAACTGCCCCGGTTCAAGCGTGATTTCACTCATCGGATTTTTCTACTTTCTCAGCAAGGTCAAGAAGATGGCGCTCTGCGATGGCTAGACCCTGAATAACACCGCAAAGTTTTTGATACTCTTCAAAGTTGCGACACCCACCACCGGCGCAGTCATCTGCGTAGTTGTTCATGTCGGTGCGTAATTTGTCGCGCAATACGCGTGCGAATTCTTGAATCATTTAGTTGGCTTCTCCTTTTGGTTGTTGCGTTGCTGCATTTGCATCTGCATTTGCATTTGCTCGCGCTTGGTCTTTATGTCCCCAGCTTTTGCAAGTGCGGTGATGTTCGCTGTTGTCTTTTGGTGTTTGAGCTGGCCAGCTTTGGCCATCGCATCAACCTCAAGGCGTTTGTTCTCAAGGTCAAGCTTGCCCTCGACTTCTTGTTTTTTCAACGCCAGCTCCTGCATCTTGATCTGCAACTCTTGCTGCTGCATCTGGATGAGCGGGTCTTGCTGTTGTTGCTGAGCTTGTTTTTGCGCAGCCATTGCTTGACTCTGCTGGAGCACTTGCTGTGCGGCCTGAGCCATCATGCCTGAGAGCTGTGTCTCAATTTCTGGTGGCAGCTTCTCATCTTCCGGCGGCAAGGGCATGCCCAGTTGCTGCTCAATCTTCTGACGGTAGGCAAAGCCAACGTGCTCAGCAACGTGCGCCATCATGGCAGCTTGAATCTGTGGAGCCTTGGGGTTCTGTCCAACCAACTCCATGACGATTGGATCCTGCATCGCCATCATGTGCACCTGAATGTGCGACTGATGATCTTGATAGAAGAATGCTTTGAGTGGCTCCATGCGCAACGCGGCCATGTTCTCAGACACAGGGTCTTTCGGTTTCTGGTCGTCCGGCAGGGGCACAAGCTTATCGGCATCCTTGATACCCAACACAGCCAACATCTGTCTGTGCAACTGCGGCAAGTCGTAGATGTCTGGAGCCATCTGCGCCATCTGAATGACCGCTTGGTACTGCACAACCCGCTGGCTCATGGTTGCTGCGTTGGGGTCGCTCACAGGGATGATGTCTACATGGTCGTAGTCAGCAGCCTTGGCTTTACGCGGTGCGTCGATGGGGTCGTAGTCGTAGTCTGGGTCTGTGTAGTCGCGGATGATCGCGGCCAGCAGACGCAGCTCTTGTTTGAATGTGTAGTGCAGACGCGCTTGCACGGCGCTCATGACTTTTAGCTGGCGCTCGAGCAACGCCAGTGTGGTGCCCACAGGGGCTTGGGCGGACATGTCCGACACCTTCATGTCGGCAGTGGCAGCAAACCTGCGGCCTTCCTCCACAATCTTGTCCATCAACCCAGCCAACACCATGCTGGGTTCTTTGTATGGCAGTGGCAGGATGCTGTCTCTGAGCGCCCCCGAACCAATATCTACGTCGCGCCATTCTCCGGGAGCAATAGGTGTGTCGTCGCCTTTGATGCGCATGCCACGGGATTTGAGTCCCCCGGGCAGGTTTGAGAGAGTACCTGCGTCAATAAGCTGGCGCATGAGACTCGTGGCCGATTTGGCATACCCTCCAATGAGATGGAATAGGCCAAAGCCGTACGCTCCAAAACCCGGGATGTATTGATAGTGAACAAAGTGCTGTCGTTTGATTTCAAGTGGATCGTCCTGTTCCCAGTTTCTACGGATGGCCAGAACATCGTTCGAGCCTTTTATTAAAGTAACGACGTACGGCCTTGTGATGCCTGTTGGTTCGTCATCGTCCTCATCTTTGAGTTCGTCGCCTTTGAGCACCAAGTCAACGTGGCATTCGTACAGCGTATATCTGTCGTCGTTCAGGTCAGAGAACCCTGTCTCTTTGTCCTTGGCCTTTTTGATGTTATCTTGGTCTTTGGTTGGGTCAGGCAGCTCGATGTCGCGGTAAAAGCCTGCTTGTTGGAGCTTGACAATCTCGTTCTTTGTCTTGCGCATGACGTGCGTCAAGCGGTAACAGGTATCCAAATCGGTCGTGCCGTAGGGCAGGATGATGTCTTCTGCCGGTATGAATATGGATACTTGGCGGCCAATGTTGGGGTCATAGTACACCTTCTTGAACGCGGAACCCGTGGCTGGCAGACTCCACAGCATGCGCTCGTGCTCGGGTCTGAACTCACGCATCACCTCTGTCAACTCGTAGTTCATGTCCTCTTGCACACGCACTGCGGCTTCTTGTTTTTCCTGAGTCTCTTTGCCCAGAATTTTTGTACGCACGGGGCCTTGCGCGGGGAATGTCTCGGTGATGGTCTCTGACTGGAAGCGCACCACGGCTTCTGTAATCATAGGGTGGAACACGCCAGACGCGCCGTTCCAAGGTTCTGTGCGCTCTTCGTACTGAAGGCCCAACAGTTTTAAGCCTTCTGTGTAGGCCTTCTCCCAGTCCTTGCGGGAGTTCTTGTCTTGCTCAATGTCTGCGGCCAACTCAGACGCCATCGCCATGATGTCATCTTCGTCCAGCGTGTCGGCCAAGTTCTCGTTGAACTCGTCGTCCTCACCGGGCCTGATGCTTATCTCTACGTCCCCAATATCAATGTTGACCGCTTCGGGGTCAATGATCTCAATCTCAATTGCTTCTTCGTCTTGCGCCAGCTCTCCGATACCTTGGGGTTGTTGAAACAGCGCTTTGTCTATGTTGGTGGCCATCATTTATCCTCAGTAGTACGCCGCTACTCGGCGTTTGAAAAATCGGGGTTCATCTGGCTCATCTGTGTCGATACGGATGAAGCCGCCTTGTCTGACGCGCAGCAGTGCTTGGGTGGTCGTGTCCACGTAGTCATCGTTCTCCCCCACAGGGAAAGCTGCGACTTCCTCAATGACTTCGCGTGCCCAACGTGTGTCCGGTGCCCATACCAAGCCAGATGCAAACATGTCGGCCACGGCGTTGACACGCACCATCTTATCGTTTCCACGGCTGGGTGTAAATTCTTGCACAGGGATGCCCATGTTGCGCAGCTCTTGGATCAGCGGGCCACCAGCAGCTTTCTTCTCCACGATGAACGCATCCGGCTCCCACTCCCGCCACTGTTTGAAGGCCACCTGCTTTAACTCAGGGAACGCCATCCTGTCCTTGAAGGCGTCCAGCAGTATGACCTGCGCCTTGCTGTTTTCTTCCTCGTTGTAGAACACGCCCCACGTTGTGCACGCGCTGTAGTCAGATGTGCTCTTTGTCTCGTGCGCCGTGTCCCAGCTCTGGATGATGTACTCGCACTCAGGCGGTGTGTCGCTCTCCCAGATGCGCCAGTGCTTTCTGCTGATGATGGCAGCCGTGTCACTGGTGGGCTGCTGCATGTACTGCGCGTTCCAATACCGTGGATCCATCGAGGACTTGGCGCTGCGTAAGGCCTCCAGCGGCCACTGCTCTGGCCAAAGGCTTTTTTCATTTTCAGTATTTTCATTAAGGATCGCCGGTAGCTCCACGATCTCCCACTGCGGTGAGTCCGGGTTATTGACTTGGTACTGGATGAGCCTGCCGGTCAAGTCCAACGGCCCCCAGCGTGTCATGACCACGATGATCCCCCCGCCCGGCATCAGACGCTGCAACGGGCCAGTCTGAAACCAAGACCAAGCGGTGTCGAACGCAAGGCGTGAGTTAGCCTTTACATCTTGCTCCGAATGCGGATCGTCAATAACAAAAAGGTCAGCTCCGCGACCAGCGAGAGCACCGCCAACACCAGCAGCGTAATACTGACCACCGGCAGCAGTGCTCCACTTTCCAGCAGCCTTCTGGTCGTCTGCCACAAGGGTTTGGGGGAATAGTTCATGGTAGCTCTCATCGTTGATTAAGTTTCTGACTCGGCGACCGAAGTCCTCAGACAAGCTGGCGGTGTGCGTGCCCATGATGATCTTCTTGTCGGGGAAGTTGCCAAGGAAGTACGCTGGGAACAGGTACGACGAGAATTCAGATTTACCCATACGTGGGGCGATGTTGATGATGACGCGTTTCTTTTTGCCATCAATCACGTCTTGAAATATCTTGGCCAGCTTCCTGTGGTGAGGCCCGACCTTGAATCCGGGGTAGACGTGCTGGGCAAACTTAATCATGTCCGTGCGCCCAGCCACCAGTTTGTAACGTTTTTCACGTTCCTCAAGCATGTCCATCAGCTCCACCTTCTCTGCTAGGGACATGGTGGGGAGGGCTTTTTGAATGGCCTGAATTTCAGTCGGGCTGAGCGTCAGGTTGCTGAGTTTCATCTGGCGGTTCGTTTATTTCTATGTCTTCAATCGGCTCCACGTCTTGCACGCCCATGAAGGCAGCAAGCTTGTCTTTGAGCTTCTTGTCGATCTCTTCGTCGGTCAGGTCGGTTTTCTTGATCTCAACCTTGTCGGTGAACAGCCCGACTTCCGTAACTTTGCCAAGTAGACCAAGAGCCTTCAAGCGGATGTTGGCGTTGGGGGACTGAGTTTCCTCAAACAACTTGGCCACCGTGTACCCACGGAGTTCTTTGGCCATCTGTACAAATTCCCAGTCATACGCTGTCAGCATGCCCGTGATGTGGCGCACAGCGGCGGGGGTCTTTAACTGGAGCAGCTTTGTCTTTTGCTCGTCCGAGTCTTTGTCGGCAATCACCACTTTGAACGCGTCGCGAGCCGCCTGTGTCTGGGCTTCGTAACTGATCTGGTTGTCTGGCGTGACACCCAGCTCATCCAACAACTCTGCCGTGGCTATTTGCGCCGACAGTAAATCCGCTGACGAAACAGCTTTAATACCTACGAAATCGTCCAGACCGGCGTCGTCTGGGGAGAACTGCACCAAATGCTCCAACATTTTGATAGCTGTGTTTTTACACAGGGTTGTTGCGCGTTGGTTTGCAGTGTACACTTATTTCCAGCAGTTGCGCAAGCACTTGCTTCTCTCCTCAGTTGTGACCCAACTGTTCAACCCCTCGTCAGCGATGCCGGGGGGTTTTTTTACGGATACGGTTGTCCAACGTTTGACACAGGTTGTTTGGAATTTTTAGAAAAATTTAGGGGGTGTAGGGGTTAAGTATTACTGGGGTGCTGGGAATCGGAGGGGAGTAGTGTTCACGGGACAACGCCTGCCTCGCTGACATATGGGGTGGTGGGGGTATGGTGGGGTCTAAGGTATTACGATTTTTCATGTCAAGGGTATTGTGAAACTCGTTTGTGCTATAATAGATTTATCGATTGGGGGAACTCAGTCGGTCTGTCGCCCCGCCAGTTGCGGGGTTTTTCTTTTGGAGAGCTATCTATGAAACTCGCAACAGCAATCAACCCGAACACATATCGGGCAATCGTTCCTACCCTGAAACTCGCAGACATCGAGTCTGCCACTTTGCTCGACACCTTGCTTGCCAATGGTGTAGGCACACGAGCAGAAGCACGCCCTTATGTCGTGTTCTATGTGTCTGAGTTGTCCACCACCACACGCAAGCCTTACAAGGGTCAGCGTGGCTGGGCATTCGGGCATGGCACAGCTGAGGAAAGACGAGTCAGTCGCATTCTCAACAATATCTTTGTGGATGTGCAAAAGGACAGCAAGAAGCCACAGACAAGCAAGAAGAAGGACGCTGTTACCAAACTCGTTGAGTCATACGAGAAGCTGACTACGGCACAAAAGCGCCGTTTCTTGGCTTCTGTTCAGTAACTCGCAGACATCTTGTCTGCCAGTTTTTTCAAAGCGGTGTGGATGTCGAGTCCCACCGCTATTCTTTTTTCTGTCAAACAACTTTAGGAAAGCATCATGAACCCAAACCAACTCGACCTCATCTTTGCGGTGCTCATCCGCATGGAACACACGACCAAAGAAACCATCAACCCCGATGAATACTGGGCGATGTGCGCCCTTGCCCAAGAGTGCCAAGCACCCTCATTCATCACCGAGTACTTCGCCCGCAAAGCCAATCAAACCAAGGAATAAATCATGACCAAATCTCAACTCAAAGAAATCCGCCAAATCATGCAAGCTGAGTACCGCCAAGCCATCGCTTGCAAGCGTTTGTTCTCACCCATCTGGTACTTATTCGTCTGAAAGGAAAGCCATGCAAATCAGAAAACAAATCCCCTCGGGCGTGCAAGCCAAGCTCAGCGCCCTCAAAGCCCAAATCAAAGCAGACGAGGAACTCAGGCGCAAAGACCCAAGGCGTGCCGAAGCCCTGCGACAGGCACGATGGAAAGAGGAATGGAACGAAGTCAAAGCGTCATGCAGACAACTCAAACTCCTCTGACAACAGGCAAACTGGCAGACATCGTGTCTGCCAGTTCAAAAAACCACAATAAACTGTACCCACATACAGTAACTAATCCTTCTACTGTGTTTTTATACAGTAGTGGGTATCATACCCACCATTTTTCACACCTTGCCACACAAGTGGGTGCGCTTTTTTTCCAGCGTTCATGGGCGTTCAGCCAGTGTCCAGCCCACAATACCTACATATATATAAGAGATAAAAAGATAAATATATATATATATGGGTACAAGTGGACACAAATTAAAAAAGAAAAGAAAAAAAGTTTCTGTTCTTCAGAAATCAGATAGGTATCGAGGGATGGAGGGTTAAAATACTCGATGTTTACTGGTAAAACACCGCACCCACTAGTTTGTCCCATCACGAAAAATGGTGGGTATGCTCGAGCAACAAGTGGGTATTGTCGACTGAAACATAAGGGCTTTCTCATGCTAAACGATTACAAAAAATGTGCAAAGTGCGGGACAACCAAGCCTCTCGCCCAATTCAAAAAGCGTTTATCCCGTGCACAAATGCACGCAAGGGGCATGAAAGGTGAGGTGCTCATGACCATCATCTCAAAGAACTGCAAAGACTGCCAACCCAAACGCAAGCCCCCACGCAAGCAAACGCCACGACAACTGCACAACATGGTGGTGAGTGGTGACATCAGTGAGGTCAAGGCAAAGCTCATACTGGAGGAACGCCACCGCATGGCGTTGTTGGTACAAAGCCGCGCCCGATACGAAGCGTGGGTAGAGCAGTGGCGCAAACAACTGAAAGACGCCCTCGCACCGATGGGCTACGAGATACACAAGGTGCGGGCACAGAGACGCTACGCACAAGAGGTAGGGAACCAAGCACATGAGGGGTTGCTCGAGAAGTACGAGGACATACTCAAGCGGGAGAGGGGGCGCATCATGCTCGACTTCGAGGCAGACCCACACAAATATAAAAATGAGAAACGAAACTGGTGGGACTTGGTGTCCGAGTTCGGACTCGAGTCCTTGCGTGACAGGTGGTTGAGCATCAGGAAGGAGGAGAAAGAACGCATGAAAGTGCCCGAGCTACTGGTTCGGCGTAAGTAACTGGCAGACATGGTGTCTGCGAGTTTGTATAAACAACTTTGGGAGAGAAGAATGAATGATGACTTGTTTGCGTTGCCGTTCCATGAGTACATGGCGCGGCGTACCAAGTTTGCGGTGGACAGGATGCAGAGGGACAACCTGATTGAACCTGTCTACGCAGGCATTGCGTTACTCCAAACGATGTGGGCGCGGGAGTATTGGTTTAAAAAGAATGAGGAGGTTTAAATGAAAGTCAGACAGATACGCCGAAGGGCGAAGACAAAGTATGTAACGGAGGCAGGCTTTGCTTTCCTGCGTGTGTGCTTTGCCAAACGATGCCGCACATACGAGGCAGGGTGTGCGCTGTGTGACGAGTGGCGGTTCCGTGATGAGCATGGACGCTTCGTCTACAACTTTGCAGAACTGCGTGACTTTATGAGAACAACTGAGGGAGAAGTAAATGAAGATTGAAATTGATATTGATGAGTTAATTGAGGAAGCAGTCAAACACATGGAGGATGAAGATGATGTGCGTTGGTCTGTCGGCATGGCACTGCAAGTGCTGTACTGGGAGAAAGTGAACGGGTGGGCAGAAGTTCAACAACGCCTGACACAGCTATACCTAGAACAAGCAAAGAGGAACACATACTCATGACACTACAAACATTCACCCCCATACGCATAGCCTTTGTGCTTGCGTATATCACCGCAGTCATCGTGCTCGCCCTCGACCTGTTCGTGTGGCGTGTGCATGTCATGTGCTACTTGTAAGCCAAGGCACATCGGGAACACTCATCGTAGAAATTACAGAAAAACTCGCAGACATGGTGTCTGCCAGTTGCGTCGTTGGTGCGCTTCACCAACATTTGTAAACCAAAGGAAAGCAATCATGAATCAAATCACAAACACAGAAGTAAACGCCGTGGAACAAGCAACACAAACCACACCCGAGGCAACGCCTCAACCACAACCCAAGCAGACGCTTATCCACACACTACTCCACGCAATCAATGAGCACATCAACACGCAAGTCAACGAGAAAGTCAGCGCCGTGCTTGAAGCTCATAGTGCCGTGAAGTACATCGACGATTCATTCAGAGAGGCAATCAAAGACATCACAGAGGAATCAATAGATGAACACAACGACACAGAGGAACATCTGACGATAGATGGCGTTAGAGAAATAGTTGACGACATCATCACAGAGCAAGTACGCAGAGAGGTTCGTGACACAGACATCAGCGACCAGATACATGATGCCATCACTGACTACGACTTCGATGACAAGTTTGATGCGTATGACATTGACGACAAGATAGAGATGTACCTGAGTGACAACGACTACCCTGATGTAGACAGGGTACAAGAAATTGTGGAGGAGGTGCTTGAGAAGAAGATGGTGGAGACATTGAAGAAACTTTTGGAGAAACTTGATGGAGTTTGAAGACTTATCACCACAAGCAAAAGCTAACGCCATACAACTATATGGCGAGCCGCCTGATGATTGGTACGAGTGTGTGTATGCACGCTTCAAAGAAGATGGAAGCGCTAAGGGTTTCATGATTGATGAGATTCAATTCAGCGGGTTCTCTTCTCAAGGCGATGGTGCTTCGTGGACGGGGTATGTACATCTGCCTTGGTTCATTGAGCACTTCGCTACACCAGACCATCCTGAGTTTGCAAGGTACACAGTACTGCTCGAGCTTATTCGTAACCAGTGGGTAGACAAAACGATGGGCGTGTCACGCAGGTCGTTCTACTACAACCACTCAGGGACGATGAGTTACGACGGCATCAAGTGCTTTGCGTCTTTGGGTGAGGACAACGGCGATGTACTTGAGCACGGCATCTTGCAAGGTGCACTGGTGCATGAGTTAGACCAAGCAATCGACACCGAACGCTTGGTGTGTGAGCTTGAAGAGTTTGCGATTCGTCACGCACGAGAGTACGCCGATGAAATCTATGACGCTTTGAGGCAAGAGTATGAGGGCTATACAAGTGAAGAATACTTTAAAGAACTCATATACATCAACGGTTGGAGATTCAACAACAAAGGGGAGATAGAAAATGGGGTATAGGTCAGATGTAGCGTATGTCATACGCTTTGGAACAACAGACCAGCGAGACGCATTCGTCGAGCTAGTCAAACACCGCAACGAGAAGAACTGGGCACAAGCAATTGAGGAATGCGAAGTGCAGTACGCAGAACCAATCATCACATTTGAAGTACAGGATGTGAAGTGGTACGCAGACTTCGAAGATGTGAAATCGCATCACGCAATACTTGATTGGGCTGTAGAGCTTTACCCCGATGCGGGGTATCGCATCATTATGGTAGGTGAGGACGGGCAAGAGGAATGCAATCAAGGGGGCGAGTGCGATGACCTTTGGGACTACCTCTACACATCGCACTCACTCCACACCGAGTTCCCCGCAATCAAACAAACCACAACACAGGAGTAAGCAACATGTTTGGAAACACAACAAGACACTTAGCTTGGGTACGCAACTACACTGAAGCAACAGCAGTGTTCAACAAGCGTGGCGCAGTACGCAGTAAGAAGTGGGCAGAGAACGAACGCCCCTTGTACAAGACCTACCACCACTACCGCTTGGTCAAGCACCCTGAGTACTACGATGTCGTTCTGTATCACACAGTGATGGCAAGGTACTACGAACCCACGATAGTCGACGGCAAGAAACATGAACGCCGCTTGTACATGGGTGACAACTCAGTTACCAGCAAAGACTTTATGTACCATGTCCTTGGCATATCAAGAAGTCATGCGATAGAGCTTGCTGATGGCACAAGAGTAATAGCACCTATCTACAACAGGTCATCCTTGCACAACGATGGCGAAAGCTTCAGCGCTGACTTCATATTCGTTGATGGGTTCCTTGACCCCGCGCAGTCAGTCCACACACCGCACCACAAAATGGTGTCGGGCAACGATGACAAGACGGCACGCGCAGAGATACTCAAGCGGTTCGATAACTTCATCATGCTTGCACAGATGCGACTGCCTGAGTTTGCTGCAAGCGCAGAGCTGAGCAGAGGCAAGGGTCGTCCATGGGGTAACGGTATGCAGATATACCACTATCGTGAAGCAGTCGAGGCAATAGCGCACCACGACTCACCGCCGCAATCCATGGTTGATGCTTTCTTTGAGATGTGTCAAGACGCGGTGAATGTGTTGGCATCCAAGCGTGCATACGCGCAGGAAAACTTCACGCTTGCGTATTCATGGCACAGCAACAACCCCAACAACGACAGCATCGACAAGCTGGACAAACCCATCACCGCAGAAGACCTACGCAAGGCGGTGTCGACCCGCATCCTCAAGGCGCTGGACTTGGACAAGAAGTCGGTCAAGCAGACTATTCCACAATTTGTTGTGGAGAAAGATTACCCGCGCAGTAATGTGCACTGGTAAAAACCCCTAGCAACCTAAGCCTGTCAAACCTTTGACAGGCATGCTAGAATTGTACAAACACTAAACAGGAGAAGCAAATGACTTTCGAGAAGATGACCCTCACCCAACGGGTTCAGGCGTGCAACATCGACTGCATGCGTGACCACCGATTCGCATTGCTCAGCGGTGTGATATGTATGGGCAAGTCCGAGGTATCGGACAAGGTGCCTACCGCATCCACCAATGGGCGTGACAAGAAGTACGGCGCTGACTTCATCACACCACTCAACCGCAAGCAACTGCGCTATCTCGTACTGCATGAGAACTTCCATGTGGCACTCAAGCACTGTGTGTTGTATCGTGCAGAGATTAAGCGCATGCCTAAGCTCAGCAACATCGCGCAGGACTATGTGGTCAACGCACTCATCGAAGAGCTTGACCCCAACTTCACATTCGTTGAACGCCCCACACCAACGCTACTGATTGACCGCAAATACTTCGGTTGGTCTTTCCCTCAAGTACTCAACGACCTCATCAAACAAGGGCGCAAGGAACCTGACAAGGACGGCAATGGCAGTGACGATGACCATGGGTATGACGAACCTATCGACGCACATGAGGACGGTGAGTTTGCCGATGACGAGAAAGAAAAGCTAAGCAAACAAATTGACGATGCCAATCGTCAAGGCGAGATGCTTGCGCGTAAGTTGGCGGGCAAGGGCAATGGCGGGCGTGACATCTTCGGTCATGCCAAGGAACGCATCACTGACTGGCGACCAGCTATGCAGGACTGGATAACTGCCATATCCCAAGGCGATGACAACTCACGCTTCTGTCCTCCCAACAAACGACTGCTTGCGTCTGGCTTCATCATGCCTTCGCACTTCACCGAGTCAGTTGGCGAGTTGATACTTGCATGCGATACATCAGGCTCGATGTATCCGCACTATCGTCTGCTCTTTGGCGAGGTTGCTCGCATCTGTCAACTGGTCAAGCCCGAGGCTGTTCGCATCTTGTGGTGGGACAACGAAGTGTGCGGTGAACAGTTGTTCAAACCAACTGAGTATGAATTGATTGCGTCTCTCTTGCAACCTCAAGGCGGTGGTGGCACAACTCCACAAGTTGTTGTCGACTACATTCGTGAGCACAAGATAGATGCCAAAGCAATCGTGTGGCTAACCGATGGATACCTCGGTTGCGATACGCCTAGCACCCCGATGCCGTCTCTGTGGGGTGTGGTGGACAACGACTCGTTCGTTCCCACTTACGGCAAGGTCTTGCATATCAATCTTTAATCAACACAAAGGAAAGTAATCATGGATAAATATCTCTCTTCTTCTCAAGTCATTGACCTCATCTCTGCTGTGGGTCACAAGCGTACCGTCATCGTCGAGGGCGAGAACGGTATCGGCAAGACTGCGTTGTTCCATCAACTCAAGCGTCTGCCTAAGTTTGCCAATCACATTGCCGTTGACCCCATCGACTGCACTCAGTTGTCCGATGGCTCGGTGTGGATGCCTGACCTTGACCGTGAGAACGGCGTGTCGCGTGAGCTTCCCAATGAACGCTTCGGTGTATCCAAAACCAATCAGCGTGGCGTTAACGGTGGCAAACCTATCATGGTGTTCTTAGATGAGATAGCCAAGGCACCGCAGTTCATCAAGAATGTTCTTGCGCCTATCGTCTACGAGCAACGCGTTGGCAACTATCACTTCGTCGAGGGTAGCGTTGTCTTTGCCGCTACCAATCTCTCGGTCGAGGGTCTTGGCGACTCCATCCAAGCTCACCTACGCAACCGTCTTGTGTTCGTCAAGATGCGCAAGCCGACTGCTGTCGAGTGGGTGCGTTGGGCTACCGATGCGGGTGTCAATCCGATGGTCATTGCATTCGTTGACAACAACCCGATGGTCATGGACTCGTTCCTCGACTACGAGAAGGGTGGCAAGTTTGAGGGTAAGACGCTGTCCAAAGACAACGCGCACATCTTCAATCCCAAGTCCACACAACTCGCGTATGCAACGCCTCGTTCCCTCGTTGCCGCTGGTGACATCTTGGACGAGGGCATGCACACACTTGACGACGACACACTTGAGCATGCACTCATCGGTACTGTCGGTGTCGTTACTGCCGAGGCAATGGCATCGTTCGTTCGCTTCGGTCGTGACATCTGTGACTATGCGCGTGTTATCGCTGACCCTGCCAAGGCACCGATGTCTGACAACCCAACCGCGCAGTTGATTCAAGTCTTCCAGTTTGTATCTCGTGCACAGACACGCGAAGAAGCTGAAGCAGTCACTGAGTATGTGTGGCGTATGCGTGCAGAGATGCAATCAATCTTCTGCAACACCGTCGCTACATCTCAGCGTGTAGGCGTGTTCGCAACCATTGCCAACTTCGGCAAGATGTTGTCCGAGCACAAAATTTATTTCGGTAACAAGTAATCAATCAACCAAGGAGAGCACAACATGAACACAGCAACTACACCCCGTTACAACATCGACACATGCGCGATGCTTGTTGAATTCAACGCATCGGTCTGGACAGCACGCAAGCTAGACAAGACAACAACCGATGAGGTTGTAGCAAACAAGAACGCCGCCGCGAAAGATGCGGCTCGCGTCAACAAGCACCTGCTTGCAGGTCGCACAGAGTTGGAGGTTATCCAACAAGCTGTTGGTCGTGCGCGTCAGTATGTGTATGACAAGACATCGCCTTGGTCTGACTCAGGCTTGCGCTTGTTGCCCAACACATCGTTCATAACTTTTACAGAAAAGCTGGACGACTTCGAGCATGAGTTCACTGCGTTGGTCAAGTCATTCGTGGCAATCTATCCCTCGTTGATTACTGCTCAGGCTATGGCTTTGGGCGACATGTTCAAGAGAGATGACTACCCGAGTGCCAACGAAATCATGACCAAGTTTTCGTTTCGTGTTAACTACATGCCTGTGCCTACATCGGGTGACTTCCGCGTAGATGTGGGCAACAAAGCACAGGCAGCGTTGAAAGCCAAGCTCGACAAGCTGACACAAGAACGCATTGACCATGCGATGGCAGATGTACGCGAACGCCTTGGCACCCACCTCAAACGTATGTCCGACAGACTGACCACTGACTATGTACAAGGTGAAGCCAAGCCTCGTCGCTTCCACGACACCTTGGTAGAAGGTGCGCTTGAGTTGTGTGACCTGACCAAGGCACTCAACATTGTGAACGACCCCGCGTTGGAGACAGCGCGTCGTGACCTCGAGCAAATGTTGGTTGGTGTCACACCAACTGAGCTACGCAAGAACGAGGCTGTGCGTCAAGATGTCAAGAAGAATGTTGACGCAATCTTAAGTAAGTTCAGTTTCTAAAAGGAGGGAACACTCATGCCTGATTTGAAAACCGCGCTATCGA
>Ga0222714_10001259_pt1 | contig 28621 bp, 35 predicted proteins | sample C33_3DmetaG_FD_165048 | JGI IMG/M metagenome (GOLD analysis project Ga0222714, IMG submission 165048) | Estuarine water microbial communities from San Francisco Bay, California, United States - C33_3D | ecosystem: Environmental > Aquatic > Marine > Unclassified | place: USA: California... | reverse complement strand
TCGGTATTGCTTTTAGTAACAAGCGTTGGTTGCATTTCTTTATGCTCTTTGTTCCCGTCATGGGTCTCTGGACAAGTTCTATCGGTATTATTGGACTCGCTCTTAATCTTCGTGCTTACGACTTTGTATCTCAAGAGATTCGTGCGGCAGAGGATCCTGAGTTTGAAACGTTCTACACAAAGAACATTCTTCTGAATGAAGGTCTCCGTGCCTGGATGGCACCAGTAGACCAACCTCATGAAAACTTTGTTTTCCCAGAGGAAGTGTTGCCTAGGGGCAACGCTCTGTGATATACTAGGAGGGGAAACCCTCCTTTTTTAATAAATAAATTTTAAAAGATATTATGGAATTTACAGTTTATTCGAAAGATGGATGTCCTTATTGTACAAAAGTACAACAAGTTTTAGAATTAGCACAACTGCAGCACGTTGTTTATAAACTAAACAATGACTTTACTCGTGAAGAATTCTATGCTAAATTTGGACAAGGTTCTACTTTTCCACAAGTCATTGTTGACGAAAAACATTTAGGTGGATGTACGGATACAGTTAAATATCTGAAGGAGCAGAATTTAGTTTAATGAATAGTAATTTTCACGAAGTTTATAATGATGTTGAGAAAGCAATTGATTATGCTTTTAATGGACAGTTTGTTCTAAAATTTTATGATTACTTAAAAGTTCGTGGAACAAAAAGAATCGAAGTTGAACAGTTTATCGAAAGCAATACCGCTCACGAATTAAATGATCTTGTAAGTGAACTTGATGACTACCTTGAGGGTGGCAGTGATGAAATGCATAAACAACTTCGTGAGGGTTATGGACACATTCCAAAACCACAAGCAAGAAAAATTAGAAATTACCTGCACAACATTCTGGAAGATGCAGTAAAATATAGTCATGACCGAAAACCAGGAAGACGCAAAAAACAAACTAAATAAGTCAGAACCCCAAATTAATCGGGGTGTTGAGTTATTACTTAGAAATAGGAGGAAAAGACCAGAACCGCCAAAAACTTTTCAAGTAAAGTTTGGTAAGATGGTAACTCTCTTCCGCAGAGAGTTTGTTTTACACCTGAACTTCTACTTGGATATCAGGAAAAAATAAATTCTCTGGAGAAAAAAATGTTAGCAGTAACTCTCACCATCGGCACTCTCGTTTCAATAATGTTCTTTTTCGTTGGAGGCGTAGTAGGATGGTTAGCAAAAGAACATTTCTATTCCACTAATATTGCATATACGCACCCAGAGATGTTTGATGAAAACGGCAATATTTTGCCAGATGAAATTTTAGCAGTACGATTTGAAAACAATTATGACGACTACTATGACGAAGAAAGCGACGAAGACTGATGAGGCACTTCCTCCAAATCCATTTATTTACGAAATTTTAGAACTTGTAAGTAAGCAAAGAAGTAGAGCAAAAAAAGTAGAGGTATTAAAAGAATACGAAACTGATGCTCTTAAAACTATTTTTATTTGGAACTTTGATGAAACTGTTATTTCCTTAATTCCTGAAGGTGACGTTCCTTATGGCGATGCTGAAGATCAGTCCGTCTATTCTGGAACTCTTTCGGAGAACCTTGCGAAGGAAGCAAGAGGGGGAGAGTCTGCTACAGGCCAAGATTTGGATGGAAGAGGAAAAACTTCTCTTCGCCGCGAATATGCAAATCTCTATCATTTTGTAAAGGGTGGTAATGATAGTCTTGCATCAATTCGTAGAGAAATGATGTTTATTAATCTTTTGAGAGGTCTTCATCCAAAAGAGGCAGAACTTCTGTGTCTTGTAAAGGATAAGAAACTCGAAACTAAATACAAAATAACCCTTGATATTGTAAAAGAATCTTATCCCGACATTCAGTGGGGTGGTCGTTCGTGACCGTTGCAACAAGCATGGAGAAAGATATGGCAGATTACGGAAAAGATGAAAGAACTATTCTGCCATCTAGTTATGGATGTGATATTCTTTTAGAGAATACAACTGTAGAAAATGCAAAAGATTCTTCTTTTCCAAATGATGCATATCTTATCTGGTATAACGTTGATGGAAAAGAAAGTATTGATCTGGTAAGAGGAACAAGAACTCGTATTTTTGATATGTATTATGATAAGTATGGTCCTGGTGTTGTCCAAAAAATTGATTTTGGATATGGAAGAACCAATCCTAAACTGTGGGGATATAAGTCACCAGATAAGAAGAAAAAGAAATGAGTGAAAATTTTAAAGGATTTAATGTTTCTAACGAAGATAAAGAACTTCGTTTAAAAATTAGAAATAGTGAAATTGGTAAAATTATTAAGGACTACAAGAAACTAAAAAAATATCAGAAGTCTTCCTTATATCAAGTTCAAAAACTATCAGGTAAAGAAACTGCTATCGAAAAACTTGTAAATAAATATGGTATTGATTCCGAAGCTATTGAATAGTTGACAACTATAGTAAATAGTAATATGATCTAATCATATATTTTTTTATCATGTACAAACCTTATTCACAAGAATGGCATAGATATAGATATCTAAAAGAAGCCATTGAAAAATACTTAGATGATTATGTTGATAATCAAGTAATTATAAATGATATCTTGAGCGTCATCTGTGATCGATCAGAAACGGCATACAATGAGTTTAGTAAACTCAACGATCTAGAAGCAAAATTGCGTAACTAACATGCTCTCAACCCAATACAGACTCCGTTTGGAGTTTATTTGTAAGTGTATTGTAACTGGTGAAGATGTTAAATTGGAAGATATGATTTGGGCAGAAAAACTTGCTAAGGCAAATACTTCTGCAAGAGAGATGCTTAAAAAAGCAAGACACCGTGCTGCCAACCCAGATATGGTAGAAGGTAGTCTTGATGACTTTATGAATATAATGGGATTAGGTGATCCTGACCCATCAAATCATCGCACTGGATTTGGAAGTGCCGATGAGATTGTAGATTGGTTTAATGAAGATAGACCTGATGACTGGAGGCAACGTGACTGAAACAGTAGTAATTTATTCTAATGGAAGTCAAGAGTGTGAGCGTATAGCAATGCTCCTTAAATCTCTTGGTGGAGAGTTCTTGGAATATAAACTGAATCAACACTTTACTCAAAGGGGATTTGAAGAAGAGTTTGGTCCAAAGGCTGAATACCCACAAATTAACATTGGGTTTAAACATGTTGGTGGTATGAAAGAAACTTTGCAATATTTTAAAGAAAACGAAATCATTTAAATTTTGTATCACATTTTACAAAAGAATTTGCATATATAGTCCAATAGGTCTATAATGACCTCACGTTCATCCCTATGGGACGGAAGTAAGCCGACGCGGAACGGATCGTTCATTCGCTATTCTCAAATAGCGAACGCAAACGCCGACTGAAGGAACGCTCTTTAACCTAAACACTTAAGGAGAAAACCTAATGTCTAAAGTCGTATATCGTGGCATCGAATATGATACTCAGAAGCGTCTGGAGTATCAGCAGCAAATGATGCAACAACCCCAACAATACAACGAAACCTATCGTGGTGTTAAGTATGTAAAGGAAGGGCACAAATGATTGCTACAATTGCTGCAATTACTGGAGCATCAACAGCATTCATCTTTTTAATTTATGCAGAAGTTCTATTACTGAATAAGTAATGGAAAACTACACATATCATAATGATGATATGGACAAGGATAACAGACCTCCCGCATGTTATCAATTAACATATAGGGGTTGTAAATATTGGTCGTGTTATCTCATTCATTTGGATGAGTGGTTTGAAAAACTTTTTAATTTTGAGGGAGATTAGTCTCCCTTTTTTTATAGGTATAAACTAGTAGGCATAAATTTTTGTAAAGAATTTGTTGTAATTTAGCTAGATAGTGATAGAATTAAGAGGTGAGAAAATTGTACCAAAATTCGAACTTCATTATGAATTAAATTATCCTTGGGGGTTATTATGCATAATCTTATTTCACACAATCAATTAGCAGGATGGAACCAAAGTGTTACGAGATTGGGAAAAACTTTAGAAAGGAGCATAGAGGAATCTGATCTCATTAATGATTACTACAACTGCCTGATTGAATGCGATGATGACCAGACAACATGCAAGAGAGAATGTCGGAGGATTTTACAATAGTCTTTTTGGAGGGTTGACTACCCTCCTTTTTTTGTCTATAATACAATCGTTAGAGTTTATAAAAATGGACAGAGAAAAACTCAAATTAATTGTGAGAAACCTTGAGTCTCTGGTTGAGTGTCTAAAGTCAGAGATTTATTCTGATGTTGATGCTTATAAACCAAGTTATGAAGAAATAGCACCTTACGTTTCAGACTACGACGAAGTATTTTACGATGGAGATGATGATGGATACCCCGATTGATTTTGAGTATATGAAACCAGAAGTAAAACTTATTAGTGTTACTCCTGATGCAGAGAAGCATATGGCTTACTGTGCAAGGGTGAGTAATCCTGCTAATCAAGAGAATGAAAAGTTCTCTGGACTGCTCAAGTATTGTATTCAGCATCAACACTGGAGTATCTTCGAACAATCTTCGATGACTGTAGAGATCAATACGACTCGTGGTATCGCAGCTCAAATTCTCCGGCATAGGTCTTTCACATATCAAGAATTTTCACAACGCTATGCAGATAGCACTCTTCTTGGTAAGTCTATTCCCCTTCCTGAACTTCGTCGTCAGGATGATAAGAATCGTCAGAATAGTATTGATGATATTCCCGATTATCTGAAATTAAAGATGACTGAGGAGATTCGTCTTTATTTTGATCGTGGAATGCAACTCTATAATCGTCTCCTAGAGGCAGGAGTGGCAAAAGAGTGTGCAAGGTTTGTACTGCCCTTAGCGACGCCTACAAGACTCTATATGACTGGCTCTGTGCGGTCATGGATCCATTATATTGATCTACGGTCTGCTCATGGAACACAGAAGGAACACATGGAGATTGCTGAACTAGTACGTTGTATCTTTACTTGTCAGTTCCCTGCTGTATCTGAAGCCCTTGGATGGACTCGTGATGGTTGCTCCGAATGCGTAGATGCACCGTCTATTACTATCGAATAAATATCCTTATAGTTTATTGATTTTTATGGCTGTATATCCTGTTATTAATAGAGAAACTGGTGAACAAAAAGAAGTTAAGATGAGCGTTCACGATTGGGACCAATGGAGAAAGGATAATCCAACCTGGGAGCGAGACTATTCGGATCCATCAACATTTCCAAATTTTGGAGAAGTTGGTGAAGTCTATGACAAACTGAAGAAGTCTCATCCTGGATGGAATGATGTACTTCGAAAGGCATCTAAAGTGCCTGGTTCTAACGTCCGCCCCGTCTAATCTTTTCTCAATCCTATGCCTGCAAAAAGAAAGACTTCCACCCCCATAGTTCCATTTGGAATGAGTAACAAGCACATGAAAAGAAAGAAACCAATCAATTTAGATTTAATGAAACCAATTGATCCTCTTACAGAGAATCAACAAGAACTTTTCCGATGCTACAAAAACGATCAGAACATTGTTGCCTATGGCGCAGCAGGTACGGGTAAAACTTTTATTACTCTCTATAATGCACTTAGAGATGTCTTAAATGAAAAGACTCCTTATGAAAAGATTTACATTGTGCGTTCGCTTGTAGCAACAAGAGAGATTGGTTTTCTTCCTGGAGACCATGAGGATAAGTCTTCCCTTTACCAAATTCCATATAAGAATATGGTGAAGTATATGTTTGAGTTACCAACTGAAGCAGACTTCGAAATGCTTTATGGTAATCTTAAAACTCAAGGAACTATTTCTTTCTGGAGTACTTCTTTTATTCGTGGCACAACTCTTGACAATTGTATTATTATTGTTGATGAATTCCAAAACTTGAATTTTCATGAACTTGATAGTATAATCACAAGGGTTGGTGAGAACTCAAAGATCATGTTCTGTGGTGATGCTACTCAGTCTGATTTGATAAAAACAAATGAGAAGAATGGTATTATTGATTTCATGAAAATTCTTCGTGTTATGCCATCGATCGATCTTATCGAATTTGGTGTAGAAGATATTGTACGTTCTGGTCTTTGTAAAGAATACCTTGTTGCTAAAATGGAATTAAATTTATGAGTTTTATTCATCATAATTATCTCGGTGATATTGAATTAGAAAAGAAAGAAACAAATGGCATCCGTCTCTACAATCTTCCTAGTGGAGCATGGGTGCCTTCTATTACATCTGTGACTTCTTTTTATAATCGACAAATTTTTGTTGACTGGCGTAAGCGAGTCGGTATTGAGGAAGCAAATCGTATCACCAAAAAAGCAACAACTCGTGGTACTGACTTTCATGAAGTAGCACAAGACTATCTACTAAACAAAGAACTGGACTGGAACAATTATCTTCCAGCATCAAAGTTTATGTTTCATCATTTAAAACCAGAACTAGATAAGATAAATAATATTCATGCAATCGAAAGAACACTCTATTCAGAATACTTTGGGTTAGCTGGTAGAGTTGATTGTATTGCCGAATATGACGGAGAATTAGCGGTAATAGACTTTAAAACATCTGAAAAAATCAAACCAGAAAAATGGATTGAGAACTATTTTGTTCAAGAGATGTTCTATGCCGCAGCATACTATGAAATGACAGAGATCCCCATCAAAAAACTTATTACTTTGATGGTTACCCCTGGTGGTGAAGTCAAAGTATTTGACAAAAGAAACAAAGGGGATTATATTAAGTTATTAGTTAAGTATATTAAAGAATTTGTATCTCACAATCTTAGGTCAGAGAATGGAGAATGAGTTAGAAAAAGCACTAGAAAATAAGTTCTTTTGTCCATCTCGTTTTGCACAAGAAATCGAAAGTCTAGTTCATGTTAATAGTGATATGAGTTATATTGATGCTATCATTTATTTCTGTGAGCAAAATGGCATAGACTTGGAATCAGTTCCAAAACTTGTATCAAAACCATTAAAGGAAAAAATTAAATACGAAGCAATAGAACTTAACTTTTTAAAGAGAAGTTCTAGAGCAAAACTTCCTCTTTAAATTTATTTTTAGGGCGAAAATTTTTTCGACAAGAAATCTTTATATTATTTTTTGATGATGCCCTTCGACGCTTATAGACAATATCTTTCTCTAAAGAATCACTTTACGAAAGATAAGTATGACTACCACAAATATTGTGGAAAGAGTCGTGCGACTGTACAATCTTTCTACAAAAGAAAAGATAGATTCTGGTTTGAAAAACTAGCAAGAAATAAGACCGATCAAGAAGTAATTGAGTTTTTTGTATCTAACTTTATCACCTGTACTGATCCAGGTAAACTTTGGATAGGAGAGATGATACGAGAAGGTGAAAGTAGATACACTGCATGGAAGAAAAGAAATCAGTCTCTTTCGTATGTTTTTAAAGAAGAGACTGAAAATTTATTTCGCAATCAAAAAGTTGATACTATTTTTGATTGTTCCAAGGGTCACCCGCCAGTTTTAAAAAGTTTCCTGAGCGGGAATATTAGCCCTGAAACTATGGTCATCTATGACAAAATATTCCTGTTCGGGAATGACTTTGATAAAAAACTAAAAGACCCAGTGTGGGAAACCGTCAGTATGAGAATGAAAAAATATTCTTCTTTCCTACATATAGATGTATTTCGTTATAAAAAAATTTTAAAAGAGATTGTTTTAGGAGAAAGATGAGTTTCTTTAATTCAGATGTTGTCCGTGCTGAGATGACAGAAATAAGTGAATTGCAAGAAGACATTTATAAAAATGTCTTTAAATTTTCTACAATGACTAAAGAAGAACAACTCTTTCATGTCTCTATGTTGGAGAAACTCTTAGATAAACAAAAAATTCTTTATACTCGTTTGAGTTTATCTGATGATCCTGAAGCAAAATTAATGAAACAAAACATTATTGACTCTGCTACTTTGATGGGACTCCCAAAGGATGTAGATATGAACATTTTGTTTAACAATATGTCTCAGATGCTCGAAGTCATGAAGCAGCAGATTGACAAAACTGGTTCTAACCAGTAGAATAACGAAGTACACAAAGGCCAAATCCAAACAAATCCGAGGTAATCCGAATGTCATTCGCAAATCTTAAGAAGCAATCTTCTCTTGGTTCACTGACTTCCAAACTGGTAAAGGAAGTTGAGAAGATGAATAATACTAGTGGCGGTGGTGATGACCGTCTCTGGAAACCCGAAATGGACAAGACTGGCAATGGTTTTGCAGTCATCCGTTTCCTGCCCGCACCTGAAGGGGAAGAACTTCCCTGGGCAAAGATCTATTCTCATGCCTTCCAAGGTCCTGGTGGTTGGTACATTGAGAACTCCCTGACTACTGTTGGACAAAAAGATCCAGTATCCGAGTACAATCGTGAACTGTGGAACACTGGTCTTGATTCTGATAAGGACACTGTTCGTAAGCAGAAGCGTAAACTGTCGTACTATGCGAACATTTACGTTGTCCAAGACAAAGCAAATCCTCAGAATGAAGGTAAAGTCTTTCTGTATAAGTTTGGTAAAAAGATCTTTGACAAGATCATGGAAGCAATGCAACCAGAGTTCGAAGATGAAACTCCAATCAATCCTTTTGACTTCTGGCAAGGTGCTAACTTCAAACTCAAACTGAAGAAAGTCCAAGGTTATTGGAATTATGATTCTTCTGAGTTTGACCGCATTTCTCCACTTCTGGACGATGATGATGCTCTCGAAGCACTCTGGAAAAAGCAGTATTCTTTGACTGCTCTGACTGCTTCAGATCAGTTTAAAACTTATGAGCAACTCGAAACACGTCTGAAGATGGTTCTTGGTCAGAAGTCTTCTTCTCGTCCTAGTTATGATGAAGAGACTAATGATGAAGATAATGATCGCGGTTCTTATGCTCCCGACTTTTCTTCCCGTTCACAGAAGTCGGAACTTCCAGAAGAATTGAGTGCTCAACTTAATAATCTTGGATCTTCTAATTCTGATGAGGACGAGGATGATGCTCTCTCTTATTTCCAGCGTCTTGCTGAAGAGTGATCATTCATAAAGTCTAATATTATCAGCACGTTTCATGGTTTCACTCCTATATTGAGTGGAACCTTTTTGGTATCTCATCATTTGTTCCAGACCATCTTTTGCGATGTTGACATAATTTCTCTTGAGTAAAAAGATATTTCTCTTGTTTTCTTCTATCTCAATTTCATATTCATAATTAGTAATTCCTTTTGTGACATTATTGTATACCATATTTCTTTCGAGTTGAACATCAAAATGTTGGATACTAAATGTTGAATCTACTTGCAATCCTGCTGGTAGAATAGTAACATCATTGCTATCTTTAACTTCTAAAGTTTCGTAATGATGAATTCCATTATATAGAGTATTATAATCTCCATATTTGGCTAGCATATAACGATCAAAATCTCTTTGACTGAGAGGCCACTCTGTTTGAATATTGATAATATTATTTGATACTAAGACTAACCAATCTAAACTTGCGTCTTCATAGTAATCATATGCAACATTATCTGGTCTATCATCTCCTATAATTTGATATTTTGTAAAGACTGATAAGTCGTCAAAAATATCGTCTCTTAATTTTCCTTTTTTAAAAAAGTTTTTTACAGTAATATAGTCAGATATTTTAGCACCTGGCAGTCTGCTGACGTATTCGAAGTTTGGGATTTGGTTAAAGTAATTTGACATCTTAGTAACCTACTTTATTTTTTGCTGCGCTATGATCATCTTCAAAAATTGGTTCTAGTTCACTGAATGCTAGACTGATTTCGTAAGATATCATTGCTCCATCTGGGTGTACTGCATATGTTCCTTCTGGGGTGTAGGTTACAGAAACTGATTGCAATGCACACTCTTTTATTACGTTAATGTAAGGATTAATTCCCCCATTGTGTATATATTCTATTGCAAAAGTGTTGGGGGATTTTAAGAATAAATTTCCTGTAGTTCTTTGGACAGCAGATCCCTGCTTAAAGAATTTAATAATATGTGCTATTTCCTCTGTTTCTGGTGCATTTCTTGCTGATAACTTAAATTGGAATTGGAATTGTCTCAATGTTGGACCGGAGAATAACAATTCCAAATTTGGGTTGATTATGGCACCTGTTTGTCTTGTGAAAAGTTGCTGATCAGTTCCAACAGCATTTGCAATCAAAGCATTTCTAAAGAAATCCGATGACATCTTTCTTTGTTGTAAAACTCTATCTACAGCAGCGTTTGCAGCTTGAACTCCTTCTTTTACTCCACCTTCGGCAGTGGCCATTGCTATGTTTGCAAGTTCTGCTTTTACTGCATCTAATCTTTGACCTGCCCAATCAACTGAATTACTATCCGATAATCCGTTTGATGCGGGAAGAGTCACAGATCCCATAGGAGCTGATTTGCCTATTGGGTTATATTTTAATACAGTAAATTTAATTAAACCCTGAGAACCACCTCTTGCTTCTTTTGGAAAAACAGTATTTCCATATTCGGTTCTTGTTTTTGGATTCTCTATGGACTTTATATTATTTTGGTTGTTATCTACTGCTGCTGCTGTTGATGATCCTTCAGAATCTCCAGTATCTGCTGCTCCACCCCCACCACCAGCTGGAGCTGCACCTTTGTCTGCAGTTGTTGGGGTTGGCGTTGTATCTCCAGGTTTTTTTCCAGTATTTGGATTTACAACCCCAGGTAAACCTGCTTTTTCTTGTAAGTATGTTCTTGTATTGTATGGAGAATGTGTATTGATAATATTTGCTCTATCACTATTTGCAGTTTTTTGATATTGAGTACTGAAAACTTTTTGCAATTGTTGTTGATTTAGATTTGTTCCGTTTTTATTATTGTACTTCTTTACAAATGAGTCGTTGACAGTCCAATTATTTCCTACTGCACTTCCAGATGCGATTAGAGTTCTTCCAAAAATCCCTTCGTCACTATATAAATCTGCTGCACCAGTTTCGGTATTCACTATCATTCTAGTTGGAATACCAGATATAGATCTTGTCGATTCTTTAGTGACTGCCATTAGATATGGTGTTTTTTATTTATTTAGACGGAACTTTCCATATTGTAATGATAACAACTCATCAAGTTCGTTATATTTGACGACATGAAGTTTTCCTGCAACTTCTTCCCATGTGTATTGTCTTCCTTCTCTCCAATGAAAGTTGATTGCTTTAAATCCCCATCTCTCTAATGAAGTGCAAGCAATTAATGGGTGCTGATCATATTCAATATCAGGTGTTTTTGGATTGTATATAAAGGTATAAAACTTTCCTGGTTCTGGATATAATACTTCTTCTTTAAAAATATCCATAATCATCAACATGATTTCTTCTGGATCTTTGGTTCCAGACTGATCCACTCTTTTAAGAAGTTCTCTAGTTCTTGCTGTTCCTGTTCCTTTGTATTGACCGAAACCTTCTGCCATTAACTGAATAACTCCTCTTCTGTGATGATTTTAAAGTCTATTCTTCTATCATCACAAAATTCTTTTGCTGCTTTCCACTTTGCTTGATTTACAGCATAAGTTTTGCACTCATACAGATATGATTTTGTCTGTCTTTTTGGTTGCTTTGGTGGTCTCGTTTGCTTCTTTGGTTTCACTTCAACAACATATGTTTTGACCTGACCAGAACTTTCCTTGACCTTTATAATAAAGTCTGGGAAGTAACGATGGACTCTATTATCAACTGGAGAGACATATGGTATATAAAATTCTTCACTACCCCATTCTATTATGTTTTCATTTAGGTCGCACCAACGACAGAAATGACGCTCCCAACTACTTCGACAAATAATATTGTTTGGATTGCCCTTATATTTTTGTGGATATGACGGTTTGTAGATACTTTTATTACTTTCTGCCATACATAATATATAAGGTCAAAAACTATTTATAGATGCCTAGCCCAAAAAGAATTTCTCAAATTAAATCTAGTTTACTGCGACCTGCATTAACTTCTCACTTTGAGGTTGAGATTCCTTTTCCTAGTAGCGTCCAATCTGCTATAGGATCTCAAAAAGAATCTCTTCTTTTATCATGTTCTGAAGCAAGTCTTCCTGGATCTCGCTTAGCGACGGCAGAAATTGATAATAGCCGTACTGGTGTGACGGAGAGACACGCTTATAGAAGAATTTTTGATGATAGCATCGATCTTACTTTCTATGTCGATGCTAGAAATTATTTGCCAATTAGAGCATTTGAGTCATGGATTCGTTATATTATGGATGAGGATGTCAATGAGGCCATGAGTAAAGACTATGCATATAACTCAAGATATCCAGATGATTATATTATGGATCAGGGATTGATCGTTAGAAAATTTGAAAGAGATTATCAGGCTCAACTCACTTATGAATTTGTAAGAAGTTTTCCCGTCAGCATCTCATCGATGCCAGTTTCTTACGACACGTCATCATTATTAAAATGTACTGTCTCAATGAGTTATATTAGATATCTTATAACAGATTCTAAATCATCTGGATCAGAATCTCCACTAAGATCAACACAACCAAATACAGACTATTTTAGTCCGATCGAACAAGCAAAATTTAACTCAAGTAATCTGACTATTCCTGGATTTGAGGGAGAGAATCTTCTTACTACTGGAGGAATCTCTAAAGATGTTGCTAAAACGTCTGGAAATGCTATTGATAGGAGAGTAGAAGCAGGTCTTCCTTATGTTGGAAGAAATATTGGACCTATTGCACCTTTCTCTGGTATCTAATAAATAATCACATCTGAAATATATTTTTAGGACATTATGCCTTTACCAAAAATTGCCACCCCTTTGTATGAACTCGAATTGCCATCAACAGGAGAGACAATTCAGTATAGACCTTTTCTTGTAAAAGAAGAAAAAGTTCTTGTAATTGCTTTAGAGAGTGAAGATACTAAGCAAATTACGACAGCAATTAAAACAGTAATCTCAAATTGCATTAAAACTAAAGGAATCAAAGTAGAAGAACTTCCAACTTTTGATATCGAATATTTGTTCCTTAATATTCGTGGTAAGTCTGTTGGAGAAGAACTTGATGTTAAAGTCACCTGCCCAGATGATGGAGAAACTCAAGTTAATATGATTATTAATTTGGATGAAATTAAAGTTAATAAAAATGATAATCATTCTAAACAAATTAAATTAGATTCTTCTATTATGATGGAGATGAAGTATCCATCTCTTGATCAGTTTATTAAGAACAATTTTGACTTCGAAGATGGAAATGCAATGGAGCAATCCTTTGATTTGATTGCGTCATGTATTGATAAAATTTATACTGAGGAAGAGGTATGGGCAGCTGCCGATTGTACTAAGAAAGAAATTGTAGAATTCTTGGAGCAAATGAATTCTTCTCAGTTTAAAGAGATTGAGAAGTTCTTTGAGACTATGCCAAAACTTTCACATACTATTAAAGTAAAGAATCCAAAAACTAAAAAAGAAAGCGAAGTTGTTCTTGAGGGATTAGCGTCTTTTTTCGCATAGGCATGATCCATATGGATCTTGTTAATTATTATAGACTCAACTTTGCTTTGATTCAGTACCATAAATATTCATTGACTGAAATTGAAAATATGATGCCTTGGGAACGAGACATCTATGTTGGATTATTGCAACAGCATCTTGAAGAAGAGGAATTAAAGCAAAAGCAACGGAATGCCAATCAGTAAATCGGAAAGATTAAGAAAAGCATATGAGTCCAAGCTCGGTAAAAACTTGGTGTCTAAACTTTCCGATGATCAAATAAAACTGATTTCCAAGTATTATAATTCTTTAAGCGATAGCGAACAAAGTAATATCGATAGTGCGATTGTACAAGGAAAAACTAATACCGACTTGCATGAAATGGCAAGAGGTTTTATTGAGGAAGAAGAAGACAGTGAACAAATGCCAGAAGGTCTTGATGATCTTCTGAATTCAATCAGAGCACCAAAAGCTAAGGTTACAAAAATAACATCATCGGCACTTGTTGCTGTTGGTGGCAGTGGAAAAAAAGTTGATGGTAAAAAGTTCTTTGGAGAAAGTAAATATCAAAAATATATTGATGAATTGACTTCTAGTGGAACGATAGATGGTGAACAACTATCTCCTGCAGAGAGAAAAGAGGGATTTAAGAAGAGAGGAGATAAAATTGCATTCGAGGATTTTGTTAAAAAAATTCTTGATAGGAAAGAATCCCAATTTATATCGCAAGAAAAAAAGAAACTTTCTGGTGCTCAAATAAAAAGCCCTCTAGCAATTGCAACACCAAAAGTTGATGATAAAAAAGTTATACAGAAACCTGAACCAGAACAAGTAGTATCACCAGCATCTGAAGAGACTCAAGAAAATCTTGATGACATATTAGATAAGATTGATTCCATTCTTGATACAATAAAAAACGAGGAGAAAGCAAAGAAGAAAAAAGATAAAGAGGATAGTAGAGAAAGAGAAAAGAAGAGAAGAAAGAAGAAAGAAGAAAAATTAGAGTCATCGATCTTTAAAGGACTTGCAAAAGGAGTAGATAAAGTCTTACAACCAGTAAAGTCTATTTTTAAAAAAATATTTGATTTCTTTACCGCAATATTTTTTGCCAGAATAGTTACAAAAATCTTTGACTGGTTAGGAGATAGAGAAAATCAACAGAAGTTAAAAAGTCTTATTAGATTCTTATCTGATTTTTGGCCTGTTATTGCTGGTGCATATTTACTATTCGGAACTAAGTTTGGAAAACTTATTAGGACAATAGGTAAATGGGCAGTTCAGATTGCAAAATTTGCAATACCAAAACTTCTTAGATTTATATCTAAAAATCCAAGAACTGCTATACTTCTAGCTGGTGCTGGATATCTGGGTGCTAGGATATTAACAAATAAAGAGGCTGGTGGTGAAGATGAAGATACTTCTGGAGAAGAAACTTCACAGTCCCAAACAGATCAGGGAGAATCAAAACAATCTGATGGTACGACACCCGAACCAATGGAATTTTCCAAGGGTGGAAGTGTTCCTGGATCTGGTAATAGAGATACTATTCCTGCAATGCTTACTCCTGGTGAGTTTGTCATGAGCAAGGGAGCAGTTGCAAAGTATGGAACAAACACTCTTGCATCAATGAATTCTGTGGGTGGTGGAACAAACATACCCTCTTTCTCTGATGGATTGATGGGATTCCAAGGGGGTGGTAGCGTTCCTGGAGGAGACGAAGCTAAAACAAAAGAACAGAGAGGACCCATGAGTTGGATGGGAAATCTATTTGGTGGAGGATCAAAACCACCAGCGACACCAGCAGCAGCAAAACCCAAAAGTGGTGGATTGACTGATATTCAGAAGAGAGCATTAGCAGTTCTTGCTAAGTATGAATCTGGCGCAGCTGGATATAATGCAGTGAATCAAATCGGAACATCTGGTGGTAGGGGAGTCAAAGGATTCTCTGGTGACATTCGTAAAATGTCACAGCACAAGGGCAGATCATTAACCGATTTTACTATTGGTGAAATCAAAGCACTTCAACGTGAAAATAAGAGTATGAGTGATTCTCAATGGATCAAAGCAGGTAAGTTACATGCCGTTGGAAGATATCAATTCATTGGAAACACTCTTCCAGGTGTTGCAAAGAGAGCAGGTATACCAGACAATGCTAAATTTACTGCAGGTGTACAAGATTTGATGGCACTTCAGTTAATGAAGGAACGTGGTATATCGCCTTGGGTTGGTCCTAGTGATAAGGCAACTAACGCAGAAAGGGCAATTATTGCTCAGGCAAGAAAGCAACCAATTAAATTTGATCCATCAATGCCAACAGGATCATCTGTAGGTGCAGATGTGGATATTGCATCTTCATCTGGATCTGATGCTGATATTAGTAGTGATGGAGGTGTCGAAGAGCAAAAATTAGTTTATGATGCAGCATCTGATTCATATATCATCCAAGGTGGAGAAAGTAGTGGCCAAAAGGTAAAAACTTTTGATTGGGCAGCAATGAGAACAGCATTGGGTGTGAGTAATGAAGCATCTGATGAGAAAACTAAAAGAATTTTTGAGAGTGAATACTCATCTGCACCAAAACTTGAATCCGTACAATCTTTGAATAGTAAAGTAGAATCTGTCTCCAAATCATCTAAACCATCTACATTAATATCTCCAGGACAATCTCAGCAAATGAGTTATGGAGGATCCTCTCCTGGAGGACCTATCAACCCTTCTCAAAGAGTAAGAACTGATATTCCATATTTTGATTCCATGGCAATGATTTCTCCAAGAAAAATAAAAACTTTAGGAATAATGATATAGAATCATGGCAGGACTTTTAAAGGGCGGGTCAAAACTACTTACAGGTTCTTCCAAATCTGCTGGAAAAACAAAAACTGGTGCAGAAATTGCATCAAAGATATTAAAGAAAAAAAATGTAAAAAGTGGGGCAATAGTAAAAACTCAATCAGACAAACCAAAGAATTATTCTGATGGGGGAAGAGGTGGAGCATTAGTAAGGTCAAACTTTGCTATTACACCAAGAGTTGTTTCTGATTATAAGATAGAAAAGATAAAAGTATCTACAGAAACTAAAGATGATCCAATTATAAAAATTAAAGTAAAAGTCATTGAGATTGACAAGTTACTTAAAGGATCTGTTGTTGAAGAAAAGAAAAGAAGAGATCAAGAAAAGAAGCAGAAAGAAAAAGAAAGTCGTACAGAGAAAGAAGAAGAGTTAGAATCAAAAGGTAAAGGAAAGAAAAAATCAGAATCAAAATCTAAACTCAAATTACCTCAGTTAAGTTTTTTTGATGCGATCAAAAAATTTATATTTAATACAATACTTGCATCTTTAGTAGATCCTTTCATGGATCTTTTACCGCAATTAGTTAAGGTCTTTTCTGTCATTGTTGGTGTTGGAGACTTTATTATTGATATCGGAGGTAAATTATTAAACGGATTAATTACACTAGTTGATTGGGGATATAAAGTTTACGATTCTGCTCGTGGATTTATTGGTGACAAACTAGGAGAAACCGCACAAAAGAATTTTGACAGTCTCATGGAGAATGTCAATACAATGCTTAACCTGGCATTGATTGCTGCCATGGGTGCATTGGCTTTTCGTGAGAGAACACCTAAAACCCCAAAGGGAGAAGTTCCTGATGGAAAGAAACCAACAGCAAAACCAAGGAAAGGTCAGATTATTGATCCAGTAACTGGTAAGGTTAGAGCAAAAACAAAGACAGAAAAATTACTTCAGAAGCAAGGTCTTTCCGATGATCAGATAAAAGTATATCAAAAGGCAAGACAAGGTGGTGCTAATGCCCCCCAAGCATTGGCACAAGCAAAGAAATTTAAACCAAAACCAGCACCAGTAAAACCACAAGGATTCTTTGGTAGGTTAGTTCAGGGTACAAAAGATTTAGCAGCTAAAGTTGGAACTGGTCTGAATAAAATTTCTGGTGGAAATCTTGGAAAACTTGGCGATGCTCTAAAAAGTCAGTATAGTAATGCATCTGCTACTGTAAGAAGACAATATGATAAAGTCGTATCAGTTGGTGATAGAATCAAGAGCAAGTTTACTGAGGGAGCAAGTAAGTTAAAAAATGCAGCTGCTAGTGTCGCAGAATCTGCAAAGAGAAAAATAGTTGAGAGTATTATAAAACCATTAGAACCATTCTTTAAACCATTACTGAATAAGGTGAAAAGTATTGGTGATATAATAATGAAACAATTGTCAAAAATTCCAGGATTCGGCAATGTAACAAAAGTTTTACAGAAGAATGGAATCCAAGGACTTGGTGATGCAAAAGGACTCTTAAAGAAGGTTGGTCCAAAAGCAATACCAATTCTTGGTGGTCTTGTTAATTTATTATTTGCATATGATCGTCTTGCTGAAGGTGATATAATTGGTGGATTACTTGAGGCAACTTCTGGTATTCTTGATATATCTGGCGCATTTGGTTTTCTCCCAGGTCCAGGTATTTCCTTAGGACTGGATGCATATCTTTTTGCAAGAGACTTTATTCCACAAATACAGCAAGGAGAAGATAAAGTTATTTCCTCATTGGGTCTTGGTGGAATCCAGACTCAGGTTAGTGATCTTGCTAAAAAACTTCCAAACCTTTCTGAAATTGCAGATGGACTTATGGGTAAAAATGAAAATAAAAAAGCATGGTGGGATCCATTGGGAGTCTTTACTGGAAAGAGTGAAGTGCCATCTAAATCTGATGAACCAGAAAAAAGGACACCACCTGCTAATAGATATTTGCGTTCTGGGGGAGAACCAGAAACAGGAACTCCTGCTGCTGGAGCTAGTAGTAAATCATTGAGAACGGGTCCAAGTAGCAGAATTGGTGGAAGTGCTGAGTATCATGTTGACACCAAATTCCACAAGAGTATTGGTATGGGTGGTATGATATCTGCAATGGATAAATTATCTCAAGCGTATGCTAATCAAGGAAGAGTTATTGAGATGTCTGGTCATATGGTTGCTGGGCAAAAATATAATCACAAGGCAGATACTAATAAGAAAAGATCTTTGATGCAAGGTGCTATTGATTCTCATAGTCATTCGAGATTTATGAGAGCAGAAGGATTCTTACCTTTTGATTATTACATTCCAAAGGCAAATGATCCTAGAGGAAGATTTGGTAAGTCCGCAGAAGGTGCTGATATTCTTGTTCCGAATTTTGGTGGTAAAATTAAAGTTGGTAAATTGTACGGTGGTTATGGTAAGAGTGCAGACATCTATGATTCATCAGGTAAATGGGTAGCAATGACAGGTCATGGTGATATTGCATATAGCTTAGGTGGATTTACTAAAGCATTTTCTCATAAAGCAACCTTAGGTGAAGAAGGTAGAGAGTTTGTTATTGATGCAGATTCTACAAAAGCAATAGAAGGAACTTTCCCTGGATTCTTAAATGCAATTAATAAAGCAGATGGAAAAGCTGCAATTGATGTTCTTAGGACTTATGCTGAATATGAACTGTCTGAGACTATTGCCATTCCTATTCAAGTTCCTGTTTTAATTCCTGTCGGTGGCAATGCAGGAAACTCTCAAGATTCTTCTATTTCTCTTTCTGGATCATCATCTTCATCTGATGATTCTGGAGACATTCTTTACATGCGTTAAATATACATATAAGAAAATTTTAAAATGGCAAGAGTTACCACATCACAAACTGGACCTTTTAGTTATGGGCTGAATGAAGTTACTATTGAGGGAGTTGGTATTCACCCAGGTATAATTACTTTTTGCTATTATGAAAGTCTATTACAGGACTCTATCGTAGTAACTGCAACTTATGCTGATAGTGGTGTTCGTGGTCCTGGCGGAAAAAATGTTTTTGAGGGACTTCCTGTTGTTGGTGGCGAAAAAACAAAAGTATCTTTTAAAGATGCTAATGGTGTGACTATAAATGCAGAATTATTTTTAAAAAATAATCCAACCACTGGAGATAGAACAACAACTGGTATCTATAATTTGATAATGGTTTCGGAAGAAATTAGAGAGAATAATAGAGTAAGAGTTCCTATACGTTTCGATGGTCAACCATCTGATCATGTCAGACAAATTCTGACAGAATATCTGAAGACAACTAAAAATCTTGACATTGAGGATACTTTAATTCCCCGCAATTTTTATGGTGCAAATAAGAAACCAATTTATTTGATAAATTGGTTAGCACAACATTCAGTTCCTAGCGCAACGAGTGATGCTTACGGAAAGACAGCAGGATTTTTCTACTTTGAAACATCTGAGGGAATTAAGTTTAAGTCTATAGATTTTTTGATGGGACAAGAACCAAAATCAAAAATCATCTATAATGAAACCCCCGATAAAAGAGGAGAAAAAATTCCTCCTGGTTATGATACGACAGCACTTTCATATCACAAATCTAATAGAAATGATGTTGTTCTAAAAGAAGAGATCGGAGCATATGCAAATCGTATAGTCAACTTTAATCCTTTTGATTTTCTTTATGAGGTAAATGTATATAATGCACAAGAATTCATGGGTGCATATACTCTTGCTGGCAAAACCATGCCAGTGCAAGAAACTGATTTTACCAGAACAACTTATTATCTTCGTGATATTGGAACTCTTCCATCTGGAACCACTCAACAGCAGATAGAAAAGTCAAAAGAAGAAAATTTTAAAATATCTGAGATTCGTAATCAGGCTATAATGAGATATAATCAACTCTTTATTTCTCAAATTAGTATTACCATTCCATCCGATTATACATTACATGTAGGTGATACAGTTCGTTTTGATGCACCCTCACAGCAGGAAAATTTAAAAAATGATGATGTTGACAAGCAAGTAGGTGGACTATATATTATAGCAGCACTTTGTCATTACGTTACTCCGAAAGAGTGTCTGACAAATCTTACGTTAGTCAGAGATTCTTTTGGAAGAAAATAATCCTTTGCAGATTAACACATATGGAAAGCATCGAAAAGCACATTCAAAAAGATAGAGAGATACTTGATGATCCAACTTTATCTCCGCAAATGCGTCGTCATACAGAGGGAGAATTGGAAGAGTTGAGAGCATACGCAGAGCGTCATCCAGAAGATCATCATGATCCAACTCCTCTGGAGTTGTACTGTGATGCAAATCCAGAAGCATTAGAGTGTCGAGTGTATGACGACTGATGGAAGGAGGAGCATTATTTAACTCTGGGTTCTTAGGTAATAATTTTTATTGGTGGATCGGACAGATCGCTGATGATTCCGAGTGGAGAGATAACATTCTCCCAGGAAAATTTGAGGACAAAAATTCTATTCCTGGATGGGGTAGAAGATATAAAGTTCGTATCATGGGAATCCATGATAGGGAAGAGGAAACTATTGAGTCTCAATATCTTCCTTGGGCAAATGTTATGTATCCTATCACTGCAGGTGGTGGGCAAACTAAATCATCTCAAACTCCAAATCTTCGTCAGGGCAATTTTGTATTTGGATTTTTTCTTGATGGACAGGAACAAGAAGTTCCTGTCATCATGGGAGTTTTGGGAACTAATGCCCAGATAGAATTAAAAAAGACAATTGGTAATAATGAATCTAACTTTGCTCCGACTAGTGGTTTTGCAGAAGGTAGAGTACCAAAAGAGGGAACAAGAAAAGAGGTAGTTCCTGATGAAGGTCTTGTTACTACTGGTGCTACGACTGGAGCAACAATTGAGGACCCAGATAGTATCCACAGATTATCTGCAGGTGATGTAAAATTAGAAACAAGAATAAGAGAAAAAGTTGTAGAATTAAAACCAGATAATACTGTTTCTTCTGCAACAAAAGCAATTCAGACAACTATTGATAATCTGACCGAAAAGTTAAATGGTTACTTGAGTGCGATCTCAAGTTATATTGATGCAGTTTCTTCAGTTATCGATGACATACAAAAAATTATTTCAGATGCTGCTTGCGAAATTGCAAAGTATATGAAAATACTCCTTGATAAGGTTATGGAGTATGTTATGAAGGTTTTAAATGAACAACTTACTAAGATTGTAGCAGCATTACCCTCTCATATGAGAGCAAAGTTTGCCGATATTAAAGAGTTAATTACTGAACTAATATTGTGTTTATATAATAAAATTACAAATGGTCTATGTGCTTTAATCCAAGGAATACTTGATGATATTTTGGATATAAAAAATGCAGAACAAAAGGCACGAGATAATGTTAATGATCCTTTAAACAGTGCGGTTAAAAGAAAACCGAATGTTCCAATGTGTTCTGCTGAAGATATGGTAGGAAAAGTTCTTTATTCTAGTAAAGACCAAATTAACGAAGCAAATAATAATTTGCTTAATAATATAAACAATTTTTTAGAAGATGTTCAGGAAGAACTTGCTGGGATAAGCGGTGTTCTTGGAGATATTTCGTCTTTAATTAATGGAATTACTACCAGTATCACAGCTGCCCTCAACTTTGAGAATCTTAAATTAAATATTTTTGGGTGTGAATTATCACCTAATGTTTCAGTTTCAGATTTTTATACTTTGGCAACTGGTGGACAGGCACAACCAGATTCTGCAGAACCAAGTAATAAATCTGTTGAGAATGCATCTAATAGAGAAAACGAACCTCCATTAGAACCTAAAAAAGATACTCCATTTGCTACTCCAACCTCTTCACAACCGAATGTTAACCTTGCTCAGTAAGATAAATATGATTATGAAATACGAAAATAATAAAGTATAGAAAGGGTATGTCGTTTGATATCTTTGGATCAGCATCAAAAAAAGATATTAGAGTTGGATATGTTGATCCTGAAAGGGGATTCGTATCAGATGTTACTTTGCACGAAGCAAATGTATATGCAAAATTAAATCCTGGAACAACTTTTGTTTTTAAAAATAGAGATATAATAAAATATTTAAATATTAATGAGGTTAATGCATTAACACCAAAAGACTTATTGCCATCAAGTTCTTCTGAAAATTGTGATGGGGTAACTGGACTCGATATCTATGGAGATACTCCTGTTGGATCTTTTGGAGATGGTGGATCGGGAACAAATATTAAACCAGAAGTTTTTCAAGAGAGACCAACAAAAGTTATTTTTAGTGGTGGTGGTGGAGTTGGTGCCGTTGCCAATCCAGTTTTTGGTAATGATGGATCTTTACTTGCTGTTGATTTAATTGATGGTGGATGGGGATACAAATATGCACCCGTTACAACTGTATTGGATCCATATGGAATTGCTGCTGGTGCAGTTGTAAGATCTATTCTTGTTGGGGATCCTAAATATCCAGATTGTACTTTTACTCGCACTTTTGAAGTGTTTGACCAAGAAGATGACTTTGAGGAGTATGATCTTGTATCTTTTGCTCCACCAAAAGTCAGTGCTGGTAGAAGATATAATGCGGAAGGTAAAGATATTGGAGAATGGGATCCAACTTTATATGCAAACTTTGATAACGATCCTGTCAGACTAGAAATACAAAGATATCAAGATTATCTTCAGTTGCTAAAAGGTGGAACTAGTGTTGATGTTAATTCAGCAACAATTTATAATTGGTGGACAGCAAGAAAAAATACACCAATTGCTGTTACTTCTTCGACAAAAAAAACAAGAACTGTACATAGTGTATCTTATTATGGTAATCAAAGTCTCCGAAGCATGGTTGGATTTGATTACTCTCCAGGATCTTCTGATTCTATTGGTCGTGGTGGAGATCAATATTTTGGGTATGGAGTAGATTATCAGAACGCAAAGAATCAAGGTTACACTGATTCTGAAGTTAGATATTATCTAGAAAATGATTTTAAGGGACTTATCGGTCCAAAGATGAAAGAGATCCTTGCCGATCCTAATTGGGGAAGGCTTCCTGATAGTAAAAGTCCGTGGAGTGACTTTATGAATCAGAATGCAATCTCTCCTGTTCCACCATCGAACGTTCCAGGAAGTGATTATGCAAGCATTCCTTTTACAATCGAGTGGGAAGAAGATTTTCCTTATAAAGGAGATTATATTTTTAAGGGTTTATGTGACAACGTAGCGACTCTTTATCTTGATAATCAAAAAGTTGCAGATCTTCAAAAATTTAATGGAACTCCACAACCTATTAAAAGAAATATTGAGTCTGGAGTTCATAGAATTAGAGTCGATCTCATAAATGCTCCGATTAAAGAAAAGATTGTAGTACAAAATAGTACCGAAGGATGCACTTCGAATGAAATTACGTTTAATATAAAAACCGAAGCTGAATATGCAAATAGAATATTGATACCAGAACTTGGTATTGATATTGGTAAACAGTATAAGGCAGCAAATATAAACGAAACAATAACAAAAACTATAGAGTTTGGAAAAGAATATGATGTAACAATCATTAGTAACGCAAAGAATATCGTTAAGAGTATGATTGGTTTTGATTACTCCCAAGGTAATCAAGATAATGCTGGAGTTTATTTTGGATATGAAGTTGACTACCCAAAAGCAAAGTCCGAGGGATTTAGTGACTCCGATATTAGATACTATTTGGAAAACGATTTTCCTGGACTTATTGGTCCAAAGATGCAAAAAGTTCTTTCGGATCCAAAGTGGGGTAAAATTCCTACGAACAATAACAGAAATGTTAGATTAAGAAATAGAGGTGAAAGTATCATCGAGACAGAAGATGCAACGGATGAAGACTGGTCAGATCTTACTATATCTGCAAGTTGTGGAAAATTTATTAAAATATCTGGAAACAAATGCAAATTTGTTGCAACAGAGAGACCAAAACCAAAATATTCCTCAAGTAGTAGTTCTGAAGTAACAAAGGTTATTTTTAACACTGCTGACTACATTGATAAGGCAGATAGAGCACTTTGGAGAATTGATCCTGGTGCTGGTAGAGATGCTGCGTTTATAAATCGATATGGAATTCTTCCTTTTGATCCAAGAAGTAAGCAAGCACAAAATTCTGATTTTGCTGGAACGCATGTTATTCGATGGGAATATATTGAGTTTCCTACTGATGGAAATTATAATATCGAAGTGGGTGTGGACGACGATGTTGTAATCTATATTGGTAATAGAGATGGTGGCGGGGCAAAGGAAATTGGAAATGGATTGCGTGACATCGAACAGGGTGGAGATGAGGTTATCATTAGAAAGCAAGGATTCACATATGTGGGTGGAGGTAATGGGAGAAGAGGTGAAGGTAAAAGCACAGGAAAGAGTACCTATACAAAATTCTTTAAAGCTGGAAAATATAGAATCAGAGCAGAGTTAACTCAAATCAGTGGGAATCCTCTTGGAGGAAGAAATCCAATGGCTCTTGCTATTAATATTAGTTCTACTTTTAATGAAGTAGAAATTGTTTCTAGTAAGTCTTGGAATGAAAATCCAATGGGTGTTGCATTGACAATCGATGCACCTTTCCCACCTATTCCTCAAGAACCAAAACCTATTTCTGAAGGAAGATGTCCAAATAATCCTATCTGGACAACAAGATTCCCAAATTCTAAAGAGAAATGGTATCCAGTTACATTTACTAGAAATCCTTCTGGCGGAGATAGATGGAGCGATTTTATGAATCGATATGCTATTTCTCCAGTTGCACCACTTTCTATTCCTGGGTCAGATAGTGGTGGTATTGTGTATAGAAATGAATGGGATGTTGAGATTCCATATAATGGATATTATGGTTTTAAATCTACGGTAGATAATGCTGGAAGAATATTGATCGATGGAATACCTGTAATGCAGGCAAATTATATTCCAACTTCTCTTGTAAATACAAGAGGTGGGGATGGATTCCAAAGAAGAAGTGGAATTGAGGACATCGAAGGTGGACTAATTTATAACTGGAGAGAAAACAATCCCAAGGTTAAAAAAATATTCCTACAAGAAGGACTTCATAAAATCACAGTCGAAGTTGAAAATGGTATAACAAAAACCTATGAAAATGTAGAAAAAGTAGTTTTTAGTACCAAAGATTGGATTACAAAACCAACACAACAAGCAGAATTTAAAGATGTCACTTTTAAAATTACTTCTGCAGCAGATTATGCAAATACAATTGAGATGGTAGGACAATTTTCTTTTGGCAAACAATACAAAGGTGCTCAACTCAATGAAACAGTGACTCGTAATTTGCAGGTTGGTGTTGAGTATGATGTGGTCATGACTAGTAATGCAAAGAATGTTGTTAAGAGTATGAAAGGTTTTGATTACTCTCAAGGAACTGCTGATGAATCTGGTAGGGGTGGTGATCAATACTTCGGGTATGGAGTTGATTATCCCAATGCAAAAGCACAAGGATTTAGTGATTCTGATATTAGATACTATTTGGAAAACGATTTTCCAGGTCTCATTGGCGAAAAAATGAAACAATTTCTTGCCGATCCAAAGTGGGGTAGAATACCCAAAAATGCTACTAGGAATATTGTATTGAGGAATAGAGGTGAAAGTGTTGTTGAGATGGAAGATGCAACAGACAATGATTTTACTGATATTATTGCTTCGTGTAGCATTGGAAAATTCTATAAACTCGATGGTAATAAATGCAAATTCATTATTCCTGAGGGACCTCCTACTGGTCTCAAATCAGGAACAACCAGAGGTGGCACTGTTTATGATGGACCAACAGAAATTGCAAACTATATTCCAGGCATGATATCTCCCCTTTTGCAGAATGTAAATTCATTTCCTAGTGAGGAAATTCAGGGAAGAAGTTGGTTATTTAGATGGAATAATGTTGATTTTCCTGTGAGTGGTAGATATAAAATTAGAGGGAATGTTGATGATGCAGCAATTGTTAGAGTTGACGGTGAAAAAGTTGCTGAACTTAAAATATATGAAGGACTATTGGGTGCTGGTGAACTTCGTTACTTAGAATTTAATGCTTCAGCGGGAAAGAGAACTGTAGAAATTGAATTGTTTAATATTAGACTCTCTAACACAGGATTCCAACAAAACCCAACAGGAGTGGAAATCGACATCACAACACAAGTTTCCGTTGATTCTGGCATATCAGAACCTTGGTCAACAAATCCTATGGGAATATCTGCAATTTTGATTCCACCACCTTGTCCAAAAGAAGTTATTGGAAAAGGTAGAATTTGTAAAGTAATTGTTGATGATCCTGGAAATGGATTCCCAATCACACCTGGACCAGGATATCCAGCTACTTTGAGGTTAGCTGCCATAGAAGTTATTAATCCAGGAATTAATTACAATTGTGGAGTAGATCAAATTAAAGTCACACCAAGCAATGGTATAGAACTTTCATATGAATGTGATAGTTTTGGTAGAATTGTAAGAGTGAATGTTGATACTCCAGCGATTGGATATACAACGTATCCCGAAATTACTATGCCGTCTCTCACTGGAGTTAATGCTGAATTTAGACCAATATTTGAAGTTATTAGAGATCCTATCGCTATCCTTGATGATCCAGACAAACTGATTCAGGTTACTGATTTGGTTGGTCTCAAACAGACTGGATACTATAGAGGAAGACCTTACTATGGTGCCGTCTTCTATAAGGATAACGTTCGTTATGCTGGTCTTTATGAAACCCCTGGACAACTTGTACAAGTTTATGATACACTACAAGAAAGTATTGATGCTGAGGTAACTACACCTCCATCAGCAATTCAGAGACAGGGTACAGACATCCGTAGTAATGATCCAAGACTCAATATTCCAGGTACTCCAGAAAATCTTATTTAAACATGACAAATCCAGCACCCACCTCTAAGAATAAAGTCAATGACAGACTAAAAAAGAATATAGATGCGAATAATGATGGTATAATTAGTAGTGAAGAGGCAAACTCTTTTGGGAATTCTAATAATCCTACAGATACAGCAAAGGAAAATTATACAGCACTGAGATATGGTAATGACAAAGGATCAATATCCTTTGGACATATTCATAAACCAGGTGATGTAACTGCTGGTGTTATGCTCCAAACCCATGAGGGAGATCATAAATTCTTTATGGATGGTGATGGACAACGAAAGGGTTGGACTTCATCAGTAAGTCCTAATAATTTCCAAGTCACTTGTGGACATAGAAATGAAGAAGCAGAAGATTCTATGTTTCTTCATGCCGCTAATGGTAATATTGTAATTGTTGCAACTAATGGTAAAATTAGAATGCAAGCAACTGATATTGAGTTAATTGCTGTTGGTGAAGGAGGAAGCAAGGGTAATATTAGACTAAAAGCAACAGAAAATATCGAGACAGATTCTAAAAAATTGCTGATGAATGCAAAGAACTTTTATAAGTTGGCATCGTCTGGATCTGCTGAAGTTGTTGCAAACTCTCAAATGAAAATATATTCATCTATTATTCGTGGAGTGAGTGATGCATGTGCATTAAAAGATTCTAAAAACGCACACCAAAAAATTCAAGTAGCAAATAGTTCTGCAGGATAGGAGTTAACAAATGGCATTTAATTTAGACGACGCTGTTATAGGAGGACAATTAAAAGTTGGTGTTGGAATTTGTCCTGCTGCAGGAGAGGGTCCAACAAAAGTTAATGGATCATCAATGATCGAAGGTCCATCTGTTTTTGGATCACCAACTACTTTTCCATTCCCATATGCAACAGTAAATATTGCACCATTAACCAATGAGGATTCACCGACTCCTACTATTCCTGGTTCTCTGTGTTATGGAGTAAATAATCCATATTCGTTAGCAGTAGTTGGTCCATCGGCATTTATGTCTGCTGTTGATACTGCCTCAAACGTAACTGTTGGTGGAAACCTTTTGGCACAGGGACATGTTATATCAAATTGCGGGGGACATATTCTCGCTGCAAAGAAAAACTTTGATATAAAGCATCCAACAAAAGAAGGATGGAGACTGAGACACACTTGTCCAGAAGGTCCATCTAATGATGTTTATTATCGTGGAAGAGTTACTGGTAAAAAAGAAATTATCTTACCAGATTATTGGGAAGGACTAGTTGATTGGACAACAATTACAGTTAATCTAACTCCGGTTGGTGCTCACCAAGATGTGATTGTAAAGAGGATGGATGAGAAAAAAATCTATCTTCAGGCACAGGGAGGAATGCCAATTGATTGTTTCTTCCACATATATGGAACAAGAAAAGATGGAGAAAGACTCATCCCAGAATATGAGGGTGAAAGTCCAGCAGATTATCCAGGAAACAACGATGAATATTCTGTTTCTGGATACCATTATGACGTTCGTTAAGGAG
>Ga0222714_10001258_pt1 | contig 28629 bp, 29 predicted proteins | sample C33_3DmetaG_FD_165048 | JGI IMG/M metagenome (GOLD analysis project Ga0222714, IMG submission 165048) | Estuarine water microbial communities from San Francisco Bay, California, United States - C33_3D | ecosystem: Environmental > Aquatic > Marine > Unclassified | place: USA: California... | reverse complement strand
TGGCATCGCCATAGTAGCTGCCCCATTCCCAAGCGGTAACAGCCATGCGGATCGGGTTGCGGCGAGCCGAGACACCCATATCCTCGCCAGCACCGCGGAACGCGACGACCCGAAGATAGGCGTTGGTCAGGCCATTGGCATCAAGAACGGCGCGCTTGGCGGCTTCGATCTCGTCCACGGTGTAGGGGATCTTCATGTCCATCAGTTCGCCGGATTTCAGCAGGCGCTCCGAATGCTGGCGGCTCTTGAAGACCTTGCCTTCATAGCAACGCTCGCCCTCGAACACCGATGAGGCATAGTGCAGCGCATGGGTGAGGATATGGATATTGGCGTCGCGCCAATCGATGAGCTTGCCGTCCATCCAGATCTTGCCGTCGCGGTCGGCGTAGGAACCAGCCATTTTAATCCCTTTCGAATTTCCATTTGTTACGCCATTAGGTCCGTTGCGGACATAATGTTGCGCGACTTCTCGAATCCGCTAACAGTTGAGTCTTGGAATGTCAACAAGGCTGACTTATCCTCACGGCAAGACGAAGGAGATGCAATGCCCGATAACCCGATAAGCCAAAGCGGCCAGTCGCTCCTGTTCCTGACAGACGAACAGCTCAGGAAAGGCATCGAGGCAATGTTCTTTGCCTATCGGGGATTTACCGCCGATCCCGACCGGATTCTGGCCGACATGGAATATGGACGCGCCCATCACCGGGCGATCCACTTCATCCACCGCAGCCCCGGCACCACGGTCAACAACCTTCTCTCCATCCTTGGTGTTACCAAGCAATCGCTCAATCGCGTTCTACGGACGCTGATCGAGGATGGTCTTGTGGAAAGCCGTGTCGGCAAACAAGACAAGCGCGAGCGTCACCTGCATCTGACCGAGAAAGGCGCCCAGCTTGAACGATCCTTGTCCGATGCCCAGCGCGACAGGATGCGTGCGGCCTACCGCGCCGCTGGCCCTGTGGCGGTGGCCGGTTTCCGGCAGGTTCTTGAAGCCATGATGGATCAGGATCTACGCCGCAGCTACGACACCCTGAAGGATCGCGGCGCATGATGGCCGACCGCAGCCATATCCTTATCGTCGATGATGATGAGCGTATCCGTGGCCTTCTTCAGCAGTTCCTGATCAAGAGCGGCTTTCTTGTCACGTCCGCACGCGACGCCGAACACGCGCGGCGAATTCTTGCGGGCCTTGAATTCGATCTGATCGTCCTCGATGTGATGATGCCCGGCGAGGATGGGATTTCGCTATGCCGTGATCTGCGGCAGCGGATCAGCACGCCGATCCTTCTTCTTACCGCCCGTGCCGAAACGTCTGACCGTATCGCAGGTCTTGAGGCCGGCGCAGACGACTATCTTGGCAAGCCGTTCGAGCCAAAAGAGCTTCTTCTTCGGATAGCGGCGATCCTGCGCCGCAGCCCCGCCTCCGAGCCCGCGATCGTTCAGCCAAAGGTGATCCATATAGGAGCGGTGCGGTATGATGTCGAACGGGGCGAGATGTGGCGGGGCGAGGCGCTGGTGCGCCTGACGTCGACCGAGAGCCAACTCATGAAGATATTTGTCTCCAAGTTGTCGGAACCGGTTAGCCGCGCCCTGTTGGTGGCCGAACTGGCCCATTCCGGAGCCCAGACGCAAGAACGCGCCGTTGACGTCCAGATCACTCGCTTGCGCCGCAAGATCGAGGATGATCCACGCCAGCCCCGCTACCTTCAGACGGTGCGCGGCGCGGGCTATATGCTGGCGCCTGATCTGGCCTAGGGGCAATCCATCGGCATCACCTTTTCCGCGCTGGCCCACATGGTTGCCGGCAAGGCTGGGATATCGGTCAGAAGGTCGAAGCGTGGCTGCCCGTTTTGCTCGACGGTTCCCTTTCCAGATCGCAGATCAAGCTCGCAATAGCCGAAGGATTCAAGGTCTGACTCGCTCCACCAGACATAGCTGTAGGCCGTTATCCGATAGGTTCCGTCTGGGAAACCAAGGGTCAGAACCTCGGACCACCGGATCGCGCCGACCGCATCGTGATGCGAGGTTATGGTGACCTGACCATCCCCCCGGATGGCAAGCACGGGCCTGTCGGCGCCTGGTCCCGTGCTTCCAATCCCGGCTGCATAGACATCGTTTCCACCGGTTTCGCTGATCCGTAAATCGGCTTCGCCCGTTTCGGAGACGAGAAGGGTAAAGACTTCGACGATCCCATCGCCGTTCAGATCGAACGACAGGGTCGAGGGATCGGCGTCCTGCGCGACCGCGGAGGTGCCGAAAAGGATCAGAAGCCCAAGTGCCGCTCTGCGCATGAAGTCCTCGCTTGTTATTGCTTCAGGATTTCTGTTCCAATGCGCCATGGCAACCGCATTGATCACACATCCCGATTGTCTTGGCCATATCACGCCCACCGGTCATGCGGAACAGGTGGCGCGGCTCGATGCTGTGCTTGGCGCGCTTGAAGGCATCCCGCTTGAGCGGTTCTCCGCGCCCTTGGCTGCCGAGTCCGATATCCTGCGCGTTCATCCCAAGGCGCACATCGACACGCTCAAGCGCCGCGCACCCGAGAGCGGCATCGCCACGCTTGATCCCGATACCTTCATGTCAACCGGTTCCCTCGCCGCCGCCTATCGCGCCGCGGGTGCGGTGATCAAAGCTGTCGATCTGGTTCTGGGTGGCACAGTTCAAAACGCCTTTGCCGCCATCCGCCCGCCGGGGCATCACGCCGAACGCGAAACGCCGATGGGATTTTGTCTCTTTGGCAATATCGCCATTGGCGCAATGCACGCGCTCGATCATCACGGTTGCAAGCGAGTTGCCATCGTCGATTTCGATGTGCATCACGGCAACGGCACGCAGGATCTTGTGCAAGACGATCCGCGAGTCCTGTTCATCTCGTCGCACGAGATGCCGCTTTATCCCGGAACCGGCGAACCGTCGGATACGGGCGAGCATGACAATGTGCTTAACATCGCGCTCAAGGCGGGCACTCGCTCCAAGGAATTTCGCGAGATCTATGAGGCACAGGTCTTTCCGCGCCTTCGCGCCTTCGCGCCCGATCTGATTCTCGTCTCGGCCGGATTTGACGCCCATCGCGCCGATCCGCTCGCAAATATCTGCCTAGAGACCGCTGATTTCGCATGGGTCACGGGCCGCATCTGCGATATTGCGGCCGAAGTCTGCGACGGGCGCGTGGTATCTGCCCTCGAAGGGGGTTATGATCTCGAAGCCCTGGCCGATAGCGCGGCCGCACACGTGAAGACATTACAGGAGCGCGCCGCATGACGGAGATTCCGGTCGAAGACCTTTCCTTTGAGCAGGCCATCAAGGAACTCGAAGCAGTTGTCGCCCGGCTCGAACGCGGCGAGGTCGCGCTGGACGAGTCGATCGCCCTCTACGAGCGCGGCGCCAAGCTCAAGGCGCGCTGCGAGGCCAAGCTGAAGGAGGCGGAAGAGAAGGTCGCCAGGATTACCTTCGGAGCCGATGGCGCGCCGAGTGGAACTGCACCTCTCGACGCTGGATAATCACCATGTTGGCTGCAAAGCCCATGCCGCTGGATCAGGCGCTGGCGCAGACATCGCTGGCCGTCGATGCCTATGTCAAAGCCGCGTTGGCAGAGTTCGATCTGCCGGTGGCAAAGGCCATGTCCTACGCAATTGAAGGCGGCAAGACCCTGCGCGGCTTTCTGGTGCTAGAAACGGCGCGGCTGCACGGCATCGGCGCAGGGGCCGCGATTCCGGCCGCTGCCGCGATCGAATGCCTTCACGCCTATTCCCTGATCCATGACGATCTGCCTTGCATGGACGACGATGACCTGCGGCGCGGCCGTCCGACCGTGCACCGCAAATGGGACGAAGCAACAGCGGTTCTTGCGGGTGATGCGCTGCAATCGCTCGCCTTCGAACTTGTTCTCGGCACCGAATGCAGCGCCGAGGCGAGGCTTGATCTGGCACGGGGCCTTGCCAAGGCTTCCGGGGTGGCCGGAATGGTCGGCGGGCAGGCGATGGATATTGCCGCCGAAACCGCCACCCTGCCACTTAGTCTTGCTGATGTTGAGGCCTTGCAGGCGGGCAAGACCGGCGCGCTGATCACCTGGTCTGCGCTGGCGGGGCCGCGCATGGCGCGATCCGATCAGCGCCCGTTGCGTGCCTACGGCGATGCGATGGGCCGCGCCTTCCAGATTGCAGACGACATTCTCGATGTGGAAGGCGACGCTGGGTCTCTGGGCAAGGCTGTCGGCAAGGATGCGGTTGCAGGCAAGGCGACCTTCATTTCGCACCTCGGCCTTGATGGCGCAAAACGATTGGCGCATATGCTGGTCGACGAGGCCTGCGACGCCCTCGCTGTCTATGGAAGCGACGCGGAAACCTTGCGGGACGTGGCGCGTTTCGTTATCGCGCGGAATAGGTAACAAGGCCGCGCATGAGCAACAGACCCGCCACACCGCTTTTGGACAAGGTTCAATCGCCTGCCGACATGAAATTGCTGTCGGACGCCCAGCTTGTCCAGCTGGCCGGTGAGCTGCGTGCCGAGACGATCAGCGCGGTGTCGGAAACCGGCGGGCATCTGGGTGCGGGTCTTGGCGTGGTCGAACTGACCGTGGCGCTGCACGCGGTCTTTGATGCGCCGAAGGACAAGATCATCTGGGATGTGAGCCATCAGAGCTATCCCCACAAGATCCTGACCGGCCGCCGCGACCGTATCCGCACGCTGCGGCAAGAGGGGGGGCTTTCGGGCTTCACCAAGCGATCCGAGTCGCCCTACGATCCCTTCGGCACCGCCCATTCCTCAACCTCGATCTCTGCCGCGCTGGGCTTTGCTGCCGCTCGTGATTTGGGCGGACAGTGCGAAGGCGGGCTGGGCGATGCGATCGCCGTGATCGGTGATGGCGCTCTGAGCGGTGGCATGGCCTTCGAGGCGATGAACAATGCCGGCCACCTGAAAAAGCGGCTCTTTGTGATCCTCAACGACAACGAGATGTCGATTGCCGAACCGGTCGGCGCCATGTCGTCCTACCTCTCGCGGCTTTATGCCGGCGAACCGTTTCAGGAACTCAAGGCTGCCGCGAAAGGCGCGGTAAGCCTTCTGCCCGAGCCGTTCCGTGAAGGCGCCAAGCGCGCCAAGGATATGCTCAAGCATATGACCGTGGGCGGCACGCTGTTCGAAGAGCTGGGCTTCAGCTATGTCGGCCCCATCGACGGGCACGACATGGATCAGCTTCTGGCTGTCCTTCGCACCGTCAAGGCACGGGCGACCGGCCCGGTTCTGATCCACGCGATCACCAGGAAGGGCAAGGGCTATGCCCCGGCCGAGCGGGCACAGGACAAGGGCCACGCCACCGCGCGGTTTGACGTGGTCACGGGCAAGCAGGCCAAGGCACCGTCCAACGCCCCGAGCTATACCAGCGTCTTTGCCGATACCCTCGTCGGCCTCGCCGCCAAGGATCCCAAGATCTGCGCCGTGACTGCCGCGATGCCTGATGGCACCGGCCTGAGCCGGTTCATGGAGCGCTACGCGAGCCGATGCTTCGATGTTGGCATCGCCGAGCAGCACGCCGTGACCTTTTCGGCCGGCCTTGCCGCGGGCGGGATGCGCCCCTTTTGCGCGATCTATTCGACCTTCCTTCAGCGCGGCTTTGATCAGGTTGTGCATGATGTGGCGATCCAGCGCCTTCCGGTGCGTTTTGCGATCGACCGCGCGGGCCTTGTCGGGGCCGATGGCGCGACCCATGCCGGCAGCTTTGATATCGCCTTCCTCGCCAACCTTCCCGGCTTCGTCGTCATGGCGGCCGCGGACGAGGCCGAGCTTGTCCGCATGGTTGTTACCGCCGCCGAATACGATGCCGGACCGATTGCTTTCCGCTTTCCGCGTGGCGAGGGCGTGGGGGTCGAAATTCCCGCAGACGCCAAGCCGCTCGAGATCGGCAAGGCGCGGATGATCCGGCAGGGCAAGGGCGTTGCGCTTCTCTCGCTTGGCACCCGCCTTCAGGAAGTCACGCTCGCCGCCGAAGCGCTGGCCGCGCGGGGCATTTCGCCCACCGTGGTCGATGCCCGCTTTGCCAAACCGTTGGATGAAGAGATGATCCTCGGCCTTGCGCGGGATCACGAGGCGCTCGTTACCATCGAAGAGGGCGCAATCGGCGGCTTTGGCAGCCACGTCGCCCAGCTTTTGGCCGAACACGGGGTTTTCGACAGCGGGCTCAAGTATCGTTCGATGGTGCTGCCCGACATTTTCATTGACCAGGCCTCGCCCAAGGCGATGTATGATGTCGCAGGGCTTAACGCCAAGGATATTGAAGCCAAAGTCTTGTCTGTTCTGGGTGTTGCCAGCATAGGCTCCCAACGCGCCTGAGGTTTGCATGGATAATTCGACCCACCGCGCGATCGTCATCTACAGAACGATCGTTTTCCTGCTGTGCAGCTTTTATGGCATCCGTACGCTCGTTTTTGCCGACTTCTCCTATTTTGGCGGCCCGTTCCGATATCTGACGATCTGGGCGCTCTATGCCTCGTGGTTCTCGTCGATCTGGATGCTGGCCTTTTCTCTGAACAAGGTCGATCACCGGTGGGAGGGGTTTGTCGGCGTTGCCACCGTCCTGAATACCATGGTCGTTTTGCTTTATTGGCGCCTGTATTTCGCCGATCCTCTATCGGTCACATCGGATGGCGAACTGGGCCGCTGGTGGCTTGAATATTACATGCACGCCCTCGGCCCGCTTCTTCAGTGGATTGACGCGATCTTCATTCACCGCTCGTTCCGCCGCCCGCTGCGCTCGGCCGGTATCCTCACCTTCGCCATCATTGGCTATGTGGTTTGGGTCGAGCGTGTCGTCGCGCCGATGAATGACCGCCCGATGGGAAGTGTGACATCCGGCCTGCCCTACAACTTCCTCAACAATCTGGAATGGGCGGGGCGGCTTGAATTCTATGTGACAAACCTTGTTGTCGCGCTATTCTTCCTGACCATTTTTTCGGGTCTGGGCTGGCTCAGCCGCCGGATTCTTGGGCCAGAAGCGCATCCAATCCGGCGCGATAGCTAGGGTAGATCAAGCAAACGCCAAGCTCTTGCTTGATGCGCTCGTTGCTGACCTTCTTCGACTCTGCATAGAAGCTGCGCGCCATCGGTGTCATTTCGGCGGTCTCAAAGTCTTCGGCTGGCGGAACCGGAACACCGAGAAGCTCGGCCGCATAGGCGATCACGTCTTCGGGCGGCGCGGGATCGTCGTCGCAAACGTTATAGGCGGCGCCGGGGCTGGGGCGGTTGATCGAGGCTTCAAGCACCCGAGCAATATCCTCAACATGGGTTCGGCTGAACACCTGTCCTTGTTTGATGATCCGCCGCGCTGTTCCGTTGCGAACCTTGGCAAATGGTCCGCGTCCGGGGCCATAGATGCCGGCAAGCCGAAAGATATGCAGCGGCAGACCGGGGATTGCGCTCCATTCCGCCTCAGCAGCCACCCGCGCCTTACCGCGCTCTGTGGCGGGGGTGAGGGGCGAGTCTTCCGTCACCCAACCGCCGCCGTGGTTGCCATAGACCGCCGTGGTCGAAAGATACCCAACCCAATCGAGCCGCGTGGCGTTTGCGGCGATTTCGTCTCTGACATGGGCCAAGACGGGATCAAGGCCATCCACCGGCGCGACAGAGGTCAGGATATGGCTGGCCTCGCTGATGGCGGGGCCAAGGTCTTTGCCGGGCCAGACGAGCGGCTCAATTCCGGCCGCCCGAAGCACATTGGATTTTTCCGGCGAACGTGTGGTCCCGATGATCCGCCAGCCTTGCGGCAGGAGGCGATCTGCAAGGCCCTGCGCCGAATAGCCGTGTCCGATGGAAAGAAGCGTCTTGGTCATGGCCTAGTCATGTCTGGCGGCCAAGAAGGATGCAAGAGCGGTTGACAGGCGCGGGCGATCCTGAAGCAATTGGGCATGAGCCAGAACACCCCCGATCTCGAATCCGCCTACGCCATCGAAACGCCGGGCGACAATCGTCGCGTCTATTCCGCCTGGGCCGAAACCTATGACAAGACCTTCGCCCAAGACATGGACTACAGGATGCCGGCGGTGATTGCCGAGCTGTATCGGCAGAGCGGCGGCGCGGGGAACATCCTTGATATCGGCGCGGGAACCGGCCTTGTCGCAAAGTTCCTTGCCGACGCGGGGATAGGCCCCATCGACGGGACGGACATTTCCCCCGAGATGCTGATCATGGCTGGCAAAAAGCGGCTCTACAGAAGGCTTTTCGAGGGGGATGCGACCCGGCGTCTCGATGTCGAAGATGGAACCTATGACGGGATCGTCAGCTCTGGCACCTTCACTCTTGGCCATGTTGGCCCCGACGCAATTGACGAGCTTTTGCGGGTTGCCGCACCGGGCGCCCGGTTTGCCCTATCGATCAATGCCAAGCACTTTGACAAGGCGGGCTTCAAAGCCAAACTAGACTCTATTCAAGGGAGAATTGCCGATTTGGCGCTGCCCGAGGTCGCGATATATGGCGAGAAGGCCACCGGCGATCACGCCGGAGACACAGCCTTCGTCGCGCTCTTCCGTAGGCTCTAGCTATTTGCCCTTCCAGACAGGATCACGCTTTTCGGCGAAAGCGCTAGCGCCTTCGATCTGATCTTCCGAGGAATAGAGCCGGTCGACTGTCGCCAACTGGCGTTTGGTGATCCGGTTCATCGCGTCCTGAAACTTGGAATCTTCGGCATCGCGCACGATCTCCTTGATCGCGGCATAGACAAGCGGCGGCCCGCTTTCGAGAAGCCGCGCCAGACCCCAAGCCTGCGCCATCAGGTCCCCTGCCGGCACGATCCGGTTTACGATACCCCAGCGATGCGCCTCTTCGGCATCAAACCAGCGCCCGGTAAGAAGCAAATCCATCGCCACATGATAGGGGATGCGCTTGGGTAGCTTGATCGAGGCCGCATCCGCCACCGTCCCTGACCGAATCTCGGGCAGGGCAAATGTTGCGTGTTCGGCAGCAAGGATCATGTCGGCCGACAGCGCCAATTCGAGCCCGCCGCCGCAGCAAATACCGTTCACCGCGGCAATTACCGGCTTGTTGAGCCCGCGCAGCTCTTGCAAGCCGCCAAAGCCGCCAATGCCGTAATCGCCATCAACAGCATCCCCATCGGCCGCGGCCTTGAGATCCCAGCCGGGGCAAAAGAACTTCTCCCCCGCCGCGGTGATGATCGCCACGCGCAAGGAGTCATCTTCGCGGAAATCGCGAAACACCTCGCCCATGAGGCGGCTTGTCTTGAGATCAATCGCATTCGCCTTGGGGCGATCGAGCGTCACCTCGAGGATGGCGCCTTCGCGGCGGGTTTTGATCGGGTCGGTCATTTCGCTCTCCTTATCAGCGCATCGACCGCGATGGCCGTATCGGGGGTGCAGATCAACGGGTTCACCTCAACTTCTTCGACCAAAGCCGCATTCGCAATCACATAGTCCTGAATCGCATGGATCGCCTCGAGGATTGCGATTCGATCGGCGGCTGGCTTGCCGCGGAACCCGTCGAGCAGTTTCGCAATGTTCAGCTTGTTAAGACACTGGTTCAGCGTCTCGTCCGAGGCCGGAATCAGGCACGAAGCGCTGTCAGCCATGACCTCGGCGAGAATGCCGCCCGCCCCGAGTGTAAGAACAAAGCCATGCGCTGGATCCTTGACGACTCCGATCAGCAACTCGGCCACGCCACCGGTCACCATTTCTTCAACGAGAAAAGAGTTGGCACCCATTCTCGCAGCGGCGGATCTGACCGCCTCCGCAGATCCAAGCCCGACGACCACAGCCCCGGCTTCGGACTTGTGAGCAAAGCCCTCGCCCTTGAGCACGACCGGAAAGCCGATCTTCGCTGCGGCCTCCGCAGCCTGATCGGCCGTCGCGACGCCGACACGTCCTGGCGTCCGCAACCCAAAGCCCGCCAGTTCTGCCTTGGCTTCCGCCTCGGTCAGCGTGGCGCTCTCGCGCGGTGCGGGCGGGATCACCAGATCAATATCGATGTCCGGTATCGCCCAGACCTGCGCCGCTTCTGCTGCTGCAATCGCTTCGGTCAGGCCGTTCATCGGCACGACACCCCCGGCAATCAGCCGCTCGGCCACATCCTCGGGCATCAGCTCGGGGAGGGTCGCCACCATGGCCACGTTGCCGCCAGTATTGGCGCGCGTCCCAAGCGCCGCCTGGATTGTGCATTCCCAATCGGCCGGATCGCAGCGGTCCGCCCTCGGAAAATCGACGATCAGAAAAGTCAGCGCCAGATCAGGGTCTATCATGGCCGAAAACGCAGCGGTCATCGCCGGCGTGTCGCGCCAGATATAGGTGTGATAGTCGAGCGGATTGGCCAACGCGACCTTGGGGCCCAGCGCGGCAAACAGGGCGTCGCGCTGCCCCTGCTTGAGCGTCGGAAACTCAAGCGCACGGCCATGCGCGGTATCGGCAGCAAGGCTCGCCTCGCCCCCCGAGCAACTGATCGAGGCAATCCTGCCCGATGGCAGCGGCCCGATGGCGTGAAGCAGTTTGAGCGTCTCCAGAAAGGTCGCGAGGTCATTGACCCGCGCGATGCCGAGCCGATCCAAGAGCGCCTGCGCCCCAGCATCCCCCCCCGCCAGCGAGGCAGTATGAGAAATGGTGGCCGACTGCGCTTCGGCCGACCGTCCAACTTTCAACGCAATGAGCGGCACACCCTTGTCGCGGGCCTTGCGCGCAAGTGTCTGCCAAAGGGCAATATCGCCAAAACCTTCGATATGAAGGCCAATCGCCGTCACCCGCGGATCGTCGAGAAGCCCTGCCGCAATCTCGGCCTGGGTGGTCTGGGCCTGATTGCCACAGGTCACCACATAGGCAATCGGCAACCCGCGCCGGTTCATGGTCAGGTTGATGGCGATGTTTGACGACTGCGTCAGGATCGCCACCCCGCCCTCGACCCGTGCCAGCCCGTGCTGATCCGGCCAGAGAAGCGCCCCGTCGATGGCGTTGATCATGCCATAGCAGTTGGGCCCGAGGATCGGCATATCCGCCGCCGCAGCCAGAAGCCGCGCGTTCAGATCGTGGCCGTCGGCCACCTCGGCAAAGCCCGAGGCAAAGCAAACGGCGCCGCCAGCCCCCATGCCGGAAAGCGTGGCAACAGCATCGATCGTTGCCTCCCGATTGATACCGACGAAGGAGGCATCGGGCGCGTCGGGCAATTCGCTGATCGAGGTATGAACTTTCTGGCCGCCGATCTCGCCCCCTTTTGGGTGAACCAGCCAGATCTGGCCCGGATACTCCGCCTTGCGGAGTTGCCCCAGAACCGATCGGCACCACGCGCCGCCGCCGATGATCGCGATGGATTTGGGCCTCAATAGTCTCGAAAGATCGCGGCTCATCATTGTCCTCGTGATGCCATTTCTTTTGGCCGGAAATACTCCGGGGAGCCCGAGGGGCCGGCCCCTCGGCCTTGCTTTGTCACGCGCCGAGCGCCCGCAAAAGGTCGCGGCTGATGATATGACGCTGGATCTCGCTGGTGCCATCCCAGATCCGCTCGACCCGGGCATCGCGCCAGAAGCGCTCGATGGGATAGTCGTCCATCAGACCCATGCCGCCGTGAATTTGCAGCGTGGTATCCGTTACCCGCGCCAGCATTTCCGAGGCGTATAGCTTGGCCGAGGCGATCTCGCGATTTGACGGCAGCCCCTGATCAAGCCGGTTGGCGGCGGCAAGGGTCAAAAGGTCGGCGGCATCGATTTCGGTGATCATGTCGGCGATCTGAAAGCTCACACCCTGAAATTTGCCGATGGGCTGGCCAAACTGCTCGCGTTCTGCGGCATAGGTCAGGGCATAATCGAAGACCCGCCGCGCTCGCCCGACCGACATCGCCGCCACAGTGATCCGCGTGGCATAGAGCCAGGTGTTCATCACATCAAACCCGCCATCGACCTCGCCCAGAACCTGTGTGTCAGGCAGGCGGCAATCGTCGAATTCGAGGATCATGTTCTTATAGCCGCGGTGGCTGACCGATCTGTAGCCATGACGAATGGTGAAGCCCGGCGTGCCGCGATCCACTAGGAAGGCGGTGATCCGTTTCTTGGGGCCCTTCGGTGTTTCGTCCTCGCCGGTGGCGATGAAGACGATGATGAAATCGGCGTGATCGGCGCCCGAGATGAAATGCTTGGTGCCATTGACCACCCAGTCACCGCCCTCGCGCCTTGCCGAGCATTTCATGCCCCGCACGTCCGACCCGGCGCCGGGTTCGGTCATTGCCAGCGCGTCCATCCGTTCGCCGCGCACGGCAGGAAGAAGATAGCGCTCGATCTGCTCGCCCTCGCAGGCCATCAGGATGTTTTGCGGGCGGCCAAAGAAATGGTTGAGCGCCATCGAGCCGCGTCCAAGCTCGCGCTCGACCAAGGCAAATTCAAGGTGATTGAGCCCGGCGCCACCTACCGCTTCGGGGAAGTTGCAGGCGTAAAAACCAAGCTCTTTGGTCTTGCGCTTGATCTCGTCGGCGATCTCTTGCGGAACCTCGCCGGTGCGCTCGACCAGCTCCTCATGGGGATAGATCTCGTTTTCAACGAAACTGCGGACGGTATCCGCAATCATTTCCTGCTCGTCTGAAAGGCCGTACTGCATGGGAGGTCCTGAATGTTGGGATGGCGGGAAACTAGCGGGCTTGCGCCGGTATTTCATGCAGTATTAGAAGATTTCATGCGAACTTGGCTAGATCCCTCCGCCGCGCCGCAGCGCATTGGTGTCCTTCTTTTCGAGGCGTTCTCGATGCATTGCCTCGCCAACACGATCGAACCCCTGCGCGCCGCCAACAGCTTTGCTGGCCGCAAGATTTATGATTGGCGCTTTCTGTCGCTTGATGGTGGACCGGTTACGTCTTCAAGCGGCCTCTTGGTCGCCGCCCACGAAAAGCTGGCCGACCATCGAGGCGATCTTCTTGTGGTGATGCCGAGTTATCGATTTCTGGAACATTCCAAACCCGAGACGGCGCGCGCTCTTCGTGCCGCCGCGAAGCGGCACGAGATATTGGCGGGATTCGATACGGGAAGCTGGCTCCTGGCCGCGGCGGGCCTCTTGGCAGGGCGCAAGGCAACGATCCACTGGGAAGAGATCGACCGCTTTGCCGAAGCTTTCCCCGACGTCGAAGTGATCCGCGCCCGCCATGTGATCGACGGCAACCGGATCACCTGCGGCGGGGCGCTGACGGCGTTCGAACTGGTGATGGAGCTGATCGGCCATCGCCACGGCGAGGCGCTCAGGCTTGAAGTGGCAACGCTGTTCATGAGCCCCGAGACAACCGGCCCACAATCGGCCCCTTCCGCGCGGGGGCGGAGCGTTGCCCGCGCCGTGGCATTGATGCAGGAGAACCTAGAAGCGCCACTTCCGATAGGCGAGATCGCTCGCCGCGTGGGGCGGCGGCAGAAGGAACTGGAATCGCGCATGAAGGCCGAGCTTGGCGCAACCCCTCAAGCGGTCTACCGGCGCCTGCGGCTGATCCTTGCCCGCAAGCTGGTTTTCGAGACGGATCTTGGAATTTCCGAGATTGCCTTGAGAACCGGCTATCAAGACCCCGCGGCCATGACCCGCGCGTTCAAGGCCGAGTTTGGTCTCGCCCCTCGCAGCCTTCGTGCAAACTAGGCTCTATTGATCGTAGTCAGAGCCTTCCTCATCGAGAATGGCCCTAAGTTCGGCCAGGTGCCGCACGTCGAAATCGCCATATCCTTCCCATTCGCCCGCCGTTTTCTCGGCGATCTCGTTCGACAAGACTCGCAGTGGTTTTTGCGTCTGCAGGGCGCGGATATAGGTCTCGGCGGCTCGTTCGAAATAATAGAGGCGGTTAAAGGTCTCGGCGACAGTCGCACCGACAACCAAAACACCGTGATTGCCCAATATTAGTGTCTTCTTTTTCGGATCAGAAAGAGCATTGGCGCAGCGCGTGCCTTCCTCTTCAAAAGCCATCCCGCCGAATTGATTGTCTATCACGACGCGGTTGAAGAACATCGCGGTATTCTGATCGATCGGGGGAATGATCGAGTCTTCAAGGCTGGCAAGAACCGTCGCAAAGATCGAATGGACGTGCATCAGGCACTTTGCCCAGGGCACGGCACGATGGATCGACCCATGCAGGCCCCAGGCCGTCGGATCGGGGGCGTTGGGCCGGCTGAGCGTTTCGCGGTCGTTCGCGTCAAGCAACAAGAGGTCTGAGGCTTTGATCCGAGAGAAATGCTTGAGGTAGGGGTTCATCAGGAACTTGGACCCATCCTCGTTGACCGCCAGCGAGAAGTGATTGGCGACCGACTCGTGCATATTGAGGCGGGCGGTCCAGCGGAACGAAGCCGCAAGATCGACCCGCTCCTGCCAGTGTTCGAGGTTCTGTCGCAGCTGAGTTACGGCCATCATGACTCTCCCTTTTCCGTCAGGCTGCCTTTGCCACACCGTTGCCGCAACAACATTTGCGACATCGGTTGATTTGACCGGGCCTCAATCTGTCTTGCGGCTGTTGCACAACTGGTGTCTGACTCGGAAATGAAACATGGTATGAAACCTTGAGACGTCGGGCTTCGGAGAGCGCCTCCGAAAAGCAGATGCCCCTGACGAGGAATGAAAAAGATGAATGAATTTGAGCAGCACACACCCGTCGAAACACCCAAGACACCGGCGCCCGAGTATTTCACTGACACGGCCGCCGCCGTGCAGCGCCTGATCGAGATTTATGACGGGGCGACAGATTTCCTCAGCCGCCATTTCGCCGAGGTCGTCAAATCGGGTTTACCCAAGGCACGCTATCGCGCCTTCTATCCAGAGATCCGGCTGACAACGACGAGTTATGCCTCGACCGACAGCCGCCTGTCGTTCGGTCATGTCGCGCAGCCCGGAACCTATGCCGCGACGGTGACGCGCCCGGCGCTCTTCGCTGCCTATCTCGAACAGCAGATCGGCCTCCTGATCCAGAATCACGGCGTTCCGGTCCAGATCGGAGCCTCAGAGACCCCGATGCCGGTGCATTTCGCGGTTGCCAGCGATCCTTCCGTGACCGTGCCGCAAGAAGGCGCTCTCGAGTTCACGCTGCGCGATGTGTTCGACGTGCCCGACCTTTCGACGACGCATGACGACATCGTCAACGGCTATGGGTTTACCTATCCCGATGGCGCCCACCCGCTTGCGCCCTTTACCGCCCAGCGGGTTGATTATTCGCTGGCCCGCCTCGCCCATTACACGGCGACGGCACCGGACCACTTTCAGAACCATGTGATCTTTACCAACTATCAATTCTACGTCGACGAGTTCGAAGCCTACGCCCGCGCCGCGCTGAAAGACCCAAAAAGCGGCTATTCCGCCTTTGTCGGGCCGGGAAACCACACCCTGACAAAGGGCGACGAAACCCTGCCGCAGCTTCCTAAAATGCCGCAGATGCCGTCTTACCACCTCAAACGACCTGACGGTCAGGGGATTACGCTGGTCAATATCGGCGTCGGCCCGTCCAACGCCAAGACGGCGACGGATCATATCGCCGTCTTGCGGCCCCACGCGTGGCTCATGGTCGGGCACTGTGCCGGCCTGCGGAATAGCCAGCGGCTTGGTGATTTCGTTCTGGCCCACGCCTATTTGCGCGAGGACCACGTGCTTGATGACGATCTGCCGATCTGGGTTCCGATCCCGGCGCTCGCCGAGATCCAGATCGCGCTAGAACGGGCGGTGGCGGATGTGACAGCGCTCGAGGGCTATGAGCTCAAGCGCATCATGCGGACCGGGACCGTGGCCACCATCGACAACCGCAATTGGGAACTGCGCGATCAGTCGGGCCCGGTGCAGCGTCTGTCGCAATCGCGGGCCATTGCGCTGGACATGGAAAGTGCGACGATCGCGGCCAACGGCTTCCGGTTCCGCGTGCCCTATGGCACGCTCCTGTGCGTCTCCGACAAGCCGCTGCATGGCGAGCTGAAGCTGCCCGGCATGGCCTCGGATTTCTACAAGACACAGGTAGCGCGGCATTTGATGATCGGCATTCGGGCGCTTGAAAGCTTGCGCGATATGCCGCTCGAACGTATCCACAGCCGCAAGTTGCGTAGCTTTGAAGAGACGGCTTTCCTCTGAAAACGCCAAAAAACTCTACTATAAGGGCGATTTTGTCTTGCAATGCATCACAATTCGTTGTGGTGCTATACCACATACCGTTAGTATGCGGAAAATGAGGCCCAAGCTGTGGGCAGACAAGGGAGACCAGAAAATGGCAAAACCGATGACCAAGGCCCAGCTCGTAACGGCGATTGCCGAAGGCGCTGGCAGTGACAAGAAATCCGCGGGCGCCGCGCTCGACGCGCTCCTGTCGATCATCACCAAAGAAGTTTCGGCCGGCGGCGCCGTGACCCTTCCGGGCGTTGGCAAGATCTATTGCCGCGAGCGCCCCGAGCGTATGGTTCGCAACCCGGCCACTGGCGAAAGCATCAAGAAGCCGGCTGACAAGGTCGTGAAGATGACCATCGCCAAGGCGCTCAAGGATAGCGTCAACGGCTAGGCCTTCGGCAGGGCTTGCGCCCGTCGAACGGATAGGAAAGGGTCGCCGGGTTACGGCGGCCCTTTTTCATTTTGGGGGATTGATGGACCTTCGCGCGATTGGAATGGGGCTGGCCTTTGCCCTCATGTGGTCATCGGCCTTTACCTCGGCGCGGGTGATCGTCGAATACGCGCCGCCGATGTCGGCCCTTTCGCTGCGCTTTCTTGTCTCGGGATTGCTGGGCGTCGGAATTGCCTGGGCACTGGGCCAAAGCGCGCGGCTGTCGAAGGCGCAATGGCGGGCGGTCGTGGTCTTCGGAATATGCCAGAACGCCCTTTATCTGGGTCTGAATTTTGTGGCGATGAAAACGGTGGAAGCCTCGCTTGCCGCGATCATCGCCTCGACCATGCCGCTCATAGTGGCGCTGGCGGGGTGGCTCGTGTTTCGCGACAAGATCCGGCCGCTGGCCATGGCGGGCCTGCTGGCCGGTGTGGTTGGCGTCACGATCATCATGAGCGCGCGCTTCAATGGCGGCGTTGATCTGATGGGTGTGGTCTTTTGCGGGATCGGGGTCCTCTCGCTCGCGGTGGCGACGCTGACGGTCCGCAATGCCTCGTCGGGCGGCAATGTCTTGATGATCGTCGGGCTTCAGATGCTGGTGGGAAGCGCGGTGCTTTTCGTCCCGGCGGCTTTGCTGGAGACGCATTCAGTCACCCTCAGCTGGCAGCTGATCGTGGCCTTTGCTTATACCACGCTGGTTCCTGGCCTGTTGGCCACCTGGATCTGGTTCATGCTCGTTGGCCGAATAGGCGCAGTTCGCGCCGCGACCTTTCACTTCCTCAACCCGTTTTTCGGAGTGGTCATTGCCGCGATGCTTCTGGGAGAGAAGCTGGGCCTTGCGGATGTTGTCGGGGTGGCAATCATTGCCGCCGGCATTCTGGCCGTCCAACTGGCGCGGCAGGCGAAATAGTCAGCCGATCTTGCCGCGCACGCCACCGGTCTGACCGCGATCGAGAAGCAGGTGATCAAGGATCACGCAAGCCATCATCGCTTCGCCAACCGGCACGGCGCGGATGCCCACACAGGGATCGTGGCGGCCCTTGGTGACAACCTCGACAGGCGTGCCATCGGCGCGGATCGACTGGCGCGGCGACAGGATCGACGAGGTCGGCTTGACCGCAAAGCGCACCACCACATTCTGCCCCGTGCTGATCCCGCCAAGGATACCGCCGGCATGGTTGGTGCTGAATTCGGGCCCGTTCGGACCCATGAAGATCTCGTCGGCATTTTCGCGCCCCGTGAGGGCGGCGGCGGCCATGCCTTCGCCGATCTCGACGCCTTTGACGGCGTTGATTGTCATCATCGCCATCGCCAGATCAGAGTCTAACTTGGCATAAATCGGCGCGCCGAGGCCCGCAGGAACGCCTTGCGCCACCACCTCGACCGTCGCGCCGACCGAGTTGTGATCCTTGCGGCGGAGGAAATCGAGGAAATCCTCCCACTCGGCAGCAACTGCCGGATCGGGGCACCAGAAATCGTTCTGGTCGATGGCGTTCCAGTCAAAGCGGCTCCGGTCGATGACCTTTGGGCCCATCTGGACCATGTAGCCCTTGATCCGCAGTTCCGGCACCAACGCCGCCAGAACCTTGCGGGCTATGCCGCCAGCCGCCACCCGAGCGGCTGTTTCCCGCGCCGAAGAGCGCCCGCCGCCGCGATAATCGCGGATGCCGTATTTCTGGTGATAGGTGATGTCGGCATGACCGGGCCGGAAGGATTGGGCGATATCGCCATAGTCCTTCGACCGCTGGTCGGTATTGCGGATCATCAGCTGGATCGGCGTGCCGGTCGTCTTGCCCTCGAACACGCCTGACAGAATTTCAACCTGATCGGCCTCTTGCCGCTGGGTGGTGTTCTTGTTCTGACCGGGGCGACGCTTGTCGAGCCACGGCTGGATATCGGCCTCAGACAGCTCGATCCCCGGCGGGCAGCCATCCACCGTCGCGCCAAGCGCGGGCCCGTGGCTTTCGCCCCAAGTTGTGACGCGGAAGAGATGGCCGAAGGTATTGAACGACATGATCGGGCTCCTTTGACCAGCGGTCTAGCGAAGCAATCGCCTGTGCTCAAGAACTCTCCGCAGCATGAATCCGGCTGTTTTGCGGCGCCTGAGCTTGATCAAAGGCCACCTAACGCCGAAATTGGGCCTGCAGGACTTCACCAAAAGTCTTTGTGCGAGGCGACGATCTGCTCTTCCAAATCAGGAAAGGGCCCTCTGACATCGACATGTCGGCGGCCGGCCGCAAAGACTTGGTGGCAGCTGAGGTCCAAAGTCAGGTTTTCTGGATTGTCCCCTGTCAGAACAGCAAGGCGCTTTTCCGTGAGCCCATACACCAAGGCACCAATACCAGCCCAATATGCGGCGCCTGCGCACATGCAGCAGGGTTCGACCGAGGTTTAGAGAACGCAGCGCTCGAGAAATTCTGGCTCATATTTGCGGGAAGCAGCACGCGCTACGTTTGCTTCGGCATGGCCTACGCCGCGGTCTGCCGCGTATGTATTTCCGGATGTTAGCAAAACGTCGCCGTCCGGGCCGACGAGCAATGCGCCAAACGGGTGGTTGCCCCTTGCCCGACTTTCATTTGCGAGGTCGATCGTGATTTTGAGATAGTCGGCATCATGTTGCATGCCAGTCTCCGCGTTCGAAATGAACGATCAGTCCCCGGACTATACTCTCAAATCCTAGCCGGTCGACTCTTCTTGCAGTTCTGGATTTCCGGCGATAGCTTCCGCCTCACCTCGGGGTGCTCTGGCAACAGGGCTGAGATGCGGGATGGTCCGCGAACCCGTTGAACCTGAACCGGTTAAGACCGGCGGAGGGAAGGTCGCGAGTTTGTCCTCAAAGCCCCCATCCGTCCGGCGCATGAGAGGATGACCTATGAGAAAGACCCATCTGAGCCATGTTGCGGGACTATGCCTTATCGCCAGCGGTGCGATGGCCGAGACACCCGTTCTGACAATCTATACCTACGATAGCTTCACCAGCGAATGGGGCCCCGGCCCCGCTGTTGAAGCCGCCTTTGAGGAAACCTGTGGCTGTGATTTGAAATTCGTCGCCGTCGGCGATGGCGCGGCGCTTCTGTCGCGCTTGCTTCTTGAGGGGGCCGGCACCGAGGCCGACATCGTCCTTGGCCTTGATACGACCCTGACCGAAAAGGCGCGCGCCTCGGGTCTTTTCGCCCCGCATAGCGATCTTGCCCCGCTCGATCTGCCGGTCGAGTGGACCGATCCCGCCTTCGTTCCTTTCGACTGGGGCTGGTTTGCCTTTGTGGCGGACGTCGACACCACCGCACCGGCCGATTTCGAGGCGCTGGCAGCGAGCGATCTGAAGATCGTTATTCAAGACCCGCGCTCTTCGACCCCCGGTCTCGGCCTCGTCATGTGGGTCAAGGCGGCCTACGGCGACCGCGCGGGCGAAATCTGGGCGGCGCTTGCCGACAATATCGTGACGGTGACGCCCGGTTGGTCCGAGGCCTATGGCCTCTTCCTCGAAGGCGAGGCGGATGCGGTCCTGTCCTACACAACCTCGCCCGCCTATCACCTGATCGCCGAGGGCGATGCGTCGAAGGTCGCCTGGCCGTTTGCCGAGGGGCATTACATGCAGGTCGAAGTGGCGGGCAAGATCGCCGGGACGGATCAGCCCGATCTGGCCGATGCATTCCTTGCCTTCATGTTGACCGAAGGCTTTCAATCCGTGATCCCGACGACCAACTGGATGTATCCGGCGGTAACGCCGGAGGGCGGCTTGCCTGAAGGCTATGAGCAGATGATTACGCCTGGGCAGAGCCTCCTGCTGGCGTCAGACGAGGCGCAGGCTGTGCGCGAAGCGGCGGTGGAAGAATGGCGCGCGGCGCTCAGTCGCTAGGGCGCATCCGCGCGCCGGGGCTCGCGCTGGCACTTGCCATCGCGGGCTTCCTTGGGGCAGCGGTCTGGGCCGTGGCGGCCAAGGCCGCTGGTCGCCCGGGCCATCTGTCGGCGGCTGACTGGTCGGCGCTGCGATTTACGATCCTGCAAGCGGCTCTGTCGGCGGCGCTCAGCGTCGGCCTCGCCATTCCCGTCGCCCGCGCTTTGGCGCGGCGCAGGTTTGCGGGCCGCGGTGTCCTGATCACGCTGCTCGGTGCGCCGTTCATCTTGCCGGTAATCGTTGCGGTTCTAGGCTTGATCGCGGTGTTTGGCCGCTCGGGCCTCTTGAACGAGCTTCTCGCCCTTGCCCATTTGCCGCAGGTGTCGATCTATGGTCTTGCCGGCGTGGTGCTTGGCCATCTGTTCCTCAACCTGCCGCTCGGGATCAGGCTGATCCTTCAGGGCTGGCAGGCGATTCCTTCAGAGCGGGTGCGCCTCGCTGTCGAACTAGAAGGCTCCCGCTGGCGGCTTCTGGAATGGCCTATGCTGCAAAGCGTTCTGCCCGGCGCGCTTCTGGCGGTATTCCTCATTTGCCTGACGAGTTTCACGGTGGCGCTGACCCTGGGCGGCGGACCGAAGGCGACAACCCTTGAACTTGCCATCTATCAGGCGGTCCGCTTCGATTTCGATCTCGCCAAGGCCGCGCAATTGGCCTTGCTGCAACTGGCCCTCGGCGCGGCTTTCTCGGCGGTCGCCTATCGGAGCGGCGCGGCGCTGGGCATGGGTTCGGGTCTTGACCGTCGGGGCATCTCTGTGGCGCCGACGGGTCGCCTTCCCGCTCTGGCGGATAGCCTCTGGATCATGCTCGCTGCGGCTTTCCTCCTTCTGCCTCTGGCGATGGTCGTGGCCGACGGTATCGGCGGCTTGGCAGACCTTCCTTCGGGCATAGGGATGGCGGCGCTTCGTTCCGTGGCCGTGGCGCTTGCTGCTGCCGCCCTTTCCGTCGCCCTCGCGCTCGCTCTCGCCCTAGGCGGCGGTCCGCTCGCCACGCTGGCCGGATCGCTGCCTCTGGCGACCTCGGCGCTTGTGGTGGGCACTGGCGTCTTCCTGATGCTCCACGGGCTGACAAATCCGACGCGCGCTGCGCTCCCTGTTACGGCCGCGCTCAATGCGCTTGTGGGCCTGCCCTTCGTCTTTCGCGGGATCAGCTCGGCGGTCGAGGAGATCGAGGCCAATTACGGCCGGCTGGCTGCAAGCCTCGGCCTCTTTGGGCGGGCACGGCTTCGCCTTCTGATCTTGCCGCGCCTGCGCCGCCCGCTTGGCTTTGCCGCCGGTCTGGCCGCCGCCATGTCTGTTGGCGATCTTGGTGTGATCCTCTTGTTTTCGGGGGGCGATCAGGAAACCCTGCCACTGATGATGTATCGCCTGATGGGCGCCTATCGGATGGACGCGGCTGCGGGTGTCGCGCTTGTTCTCGTGATGGTGAGCCTGGCGCTCTTCTGGCTGTTCGACCGTGGAGGCCGCACCAATGCTGACGCTTGAGAAGCTTCGAATCGAGCAGGGTGATTTCCGCCTGACCGCGGACTGGTCGGTTCCGGAAGGCAGTATAACCGCCATCGTCGGCCCCTCGGGCGGCGGCAAGTCGACGCTTCTGTCGGTGATCGGCGGATATTTTGCTGCCACGGCGGGCCGCATCCTCTGGCAAGCGGCAGACATCGGTGCGCTGCCCCCCGGCAGGCGGCCTGTGAGCACGCTGTTTCAAGACAACAACCTCTTTCCGCATCTCACGGTCGCGCAGAACGTGGGCCTCGCTCTGCGGCCCGATCTGCGGCTCACAGAGGAGGAAAAGACGCAGGTCGAGGCCGCCCTGGCCGAGGTTGGCCTCGCTGGCTTTGGGGCGCGCAAGCCCGGCACTCTTTCGGGCGGGCAGGCCTCGCGCGCGGCCCTTGCCCGAGTTCTTCTTCAGAGCCGACCGATCATCCTGCTTGACGAACCCTTTTCCGCGCTTGGGCCTGCGCTCCGGCGCGAGATGCTCGGGCTGGTGGCCGAAAAGCTAAGGGGGCGGACCGTCCTGATGGTGACGCACGATCCATCTGATGCCCGCGAGATTGCGCAGCGGCTCGTGATGATTGATTCCGGCGTGGCTTCCGTGCCGGTGCCGATTGTCGAAGCATTCGATCAGCCGAGCCCCGCGCTTGCGGGATATCTGGGGCAGAAATGAAAAGGCCCGCCGAGGGGCGGGCCTCTCTATATCAGTAATCCAGAAATCAGGACGATTTCTTGGCAGCCGCCTTGTGCGGGGCCCAAAGCCGCTTGTTGGTCTGATAAAGCAGGACCGACAGCAGGATCAGGAACAGAACACTCAGGAAGCCAGCCTCTTTGCGGGCATCGAGCTTGGGCTCGGCGGCCCACATCAGGAAGGCCGCGATGTCCTGGGATACGTGGTGCAGATCGGCGTCATGGCCGTCGGCAAATTCCACGTCGTCGCCGAAGAGCGGCTGCGGCATGGCGATCCAGCTGCCCGGAACGGTATGATGGCCGTCTTCATCCTTGCACTCGTCGGGGTAGCCGCCATTGGCAAAGGCCACGTTGTAGGAGCCCGGGAAATCAGCCGGAGCGCATTCTGGCGCCTCTTCATAACCCGCCATCAGCGAGGCGATGTATTCAGCGCCACCCATGCCGTTGATGAGCTGGCTCAGGCCGGTGCCATAGGGGCCGTGAAAGCCCGCGCGCGCCTTGGCAATCAGCGAAAGATCAGGGGCTTCGGCCAGAGCCGAGGCCGGGAACTTGTCGGCCGGAATGGCAGGGCGGAATTCGCCGGTATCGGCATCGACCACCTCGATCCGGGCCGCGTAGGCGCGAACCTGGTCTTCCGGAAGGGCAGGTCCGCCCTCGTCGGCCAGGGTGCGAATAGCGACGTATTTCAAGCCGTGGCAGGCAGCGCAGACTTCGGTATAGATCTGAAGACCGCGCTGGAGCTGCATCTGGTCATAGCTGCCGAAGGGGCCTTCGAACGAGAAATCGAAGTCTTCGACATGGGCTTCGCCGGCCGCGCCGACAGCGGTAGCCGAGAGGCCCAGGGCGACAGCGGCGGAGAGGGTGAGTTTGCGGAACATTGTTCTTTCGTCCTTTCTCACTCGGCCGACTTGTCGGTCGATTTGCCGTAGTGGGCGTTGAAGTCTTCCTCGATCGTCGCCGGACGCGCGGTCGGGCGCTCGATCACACCCAGAAGCGGCAGGATCACGAGGAAGTAGGCGAACCAATAGGTGGCACCCGTTAGTGCGATGATCGAATAGGGCGGTTCGGCCGGCATCGCGCCCGCCCACATCAGAACGATGAAGTCGATCGCGAGAAGAGCGAACCACCACTTGAACATCGGCCGGTAGCGGCCGGAACGGACCGTCGAGGTATCGAGCCACGGGGCCAGCGCGATCACGATGATCGCGCCGAACATCGCGAGGACACCGAAGAACTTGGCGTCGATAATCCCGAACGAGATCCAGTTGGCGAACTGAACGGCCCAGACGTCGGCGGTGAAGGCGCGCAGGATCGCGTAGAAGGGCAGGAAGTACCATTCCGGGACGATGTGCGACGGCGTCGAAAGCGGGTTGGCTTCCAGATAGTTGTCGGGGTGGCCGAGGTAGTTGGGCATGAAGCCAACGACTGCGGCGAATACAACCAGGATCACGGCAAGGGCAAAGAGATCCTTGATCACGAAATAGGGCCAGAACGGCAGAGTGTCTTTCTCGGCCTCTTCTTTCGAGCCGCGGCGCACTTCAACACCGGTCGGGTTGTTGTTCCCGGTTGAATGGAAGGCCCAGATGTGGACGACCACAAGACCGGCAATCAGGAACGGCAGCAGATAGTGCAACGAGAAGAAGCGGTTGAGCGCCGGTTGTCCGACCGCCGAAGCGCCGAGGAGCCAGGTCTGGATGCTTTCGCCGATGAAGGGGATCGCGCCAAAGAGGCCGGTGATCACCGCTGTGCCGTGGAACGACATCTGACCCCAGGGAAGAACGTAGCCAAGGAAGCCGGTCGCCATCATCAGAAGATAGATGAGCATACCGATGATCCACGTCACTTCGCGGGGGGCTTTGTATGAGCCGTAATACAGGCCGCGGAAGATGTGGAAATAGACAGCCACAAAGAACAGCGATGCGCCGTTGGCGTGGACATAGCGGATCATGTGGCCGGCGTTCACGTCGCGCATGATGTGCTCGACCGAAGCAAAGGCCAGATCGACCTGCGGGGTATAGTGCATCACGAGGACAACGCCGGTGATGATCTGCAGGACGAGAGTGAAGGTGAGGACGACACCCCAGATCCACATCCAGTTCAGGTTCTTCGGAGTGGGGATCACGAGGGTGTTGTAAACGAGGCTTAGAACCGGAAGGCGGCTCTCGAGCCACTTGGCGCCGCCCGATTTCGGTTCGTAATGGTCGTGGGGAATACCAGACATAGGTCTTTCTCCTTAGCCGAGCTTGATCGTCGTGGCGTCGACGAATTCGGCGACGGGGACAGGAAGGTTGCGCGGGGCGGGGCCTTTGCGGATCCGGCCGGCGGTGTCATAGTGCGAGCCGTGGCACGGGCAGAACCAGCCGCCGAAATCGCCCGATTCACCGAGCGGCACACAGCCGAGGTGGGTGCAGACGCCCATCTGGACAAGCCAGACGCCATCTTCGGTCAGGGCGCGGTTTTCGTCGGTGGCCGGGGCCTCGCCGCCGAGGTTCTCGTTCTCGGCGTTCTGGTCCGGCAGCGTCGTCACATCGACAGCGCGCGCGGCGTCGATTTCAGACTGGGTGCGCGCACGGATGAACACCGGCTTGCCCTGCCACAGCACCGTCAGCTGAGTGCCCGGCTCGACGCCGCTCACGTCGACGCGGATCGAGGCAAGCGCCTTGACGTCGGCCGAAGGATTCATCTGGTTCACGAGCGGCCAGACAGCCGCGCCAGTCGCTACAGCGCCGGCACCTGCCGTGGCGTAGTAGATAAAGTCGCGGCGGGTGCCCTGGTGTTCTTCTGCATGTGACACGGGGTGCATCTCCGAAATTTTTCCCCAAATGGGGCCTGACAATAGGAAAAGGGGCGGATTTCCGCCCACCATTCGGGCGCTGTTTAGCCATCAAATAGCTGCCAGTCCAGCGGACATTCGGGCGCAGGTATGATAAGTTGGCGATAAGTCACGGCAAAGGAGAGCGAGATGATCCGGGGAAGTTGCCATTGCGGTTCGATCCATTGGGAATTTGACGGTGTGCCGGACACGACCACGGCCTGCAATTGCACCGCCTGCCGCCGGATCGGGGCACTTTGGGCCTATGACTGGGACAACGAAGGAATCAGAATCCGCGCGGTTCCTGGGATGCTTGCGGGCTATGTGCGGCCCAACGGCGATCTTGCGTTTCATTTCTGCAAGTCCTGCGGCAATACCACCCACTGGCGCGGGCTATCGCCAGGTGATGATGGCAAGACACGGATTGCCGTGAACCTGAGGCTTGCAGACAACCCCGAAGAGGTTGCCAAGATACCGATCCAGCATTTCGATGGCCTCGAAAGCTGGCGCGACCTGCCGGACGATGGCAAGTGTGTCGCAGATCTGTGGTTTTGACCTAGAACGGCGAGGTGTCTGCCATCGAGGGGCGCGAGCGGAAGGCGGTGTGCCAGTCGTCGAGATCGCCATGGACCTTGCGCCATTGGCGTTTGTCGTGGCGGAAATCGAGGTAGGAGAGGGCGCAGGCGACGGCGATCTGGCCCATGTCGATCGGACCGGAGAGGTGGCTCATCCACCGCTTTTCCAAAGTATCGAGGGCGCGGGATATCTTGGCCCATTGGGCATCCTGCCATTCGGGGAACTGAAGCGCCTCGGGACGGAATCGAGCCTCGTAGACAAGGCCGACCGCCGCGTCGAGGATCGCGTCGGCTGTCGCTTCAAGGGTCAGGACTTCCCAAATGCGGCTTTCGGGAAAGAGGCCTGCGCCAAGTTTGGCGTCGAGATAGCGGCAGATCACCCGACTATCATAGACCGACGGGCCTTCGGGGCGGATCAAGACCGGGATCTTGCCAACGGGATTGGCGGTAACGACCTCGGCGGCCGAAGCCATGGGCGAGGTTGAGACCACCACCTCCTGAACCTTGCTTGCCGCATCGGCCTCGCGGACAAGAACACGCACCTTGCGGACGTAGGGCGAAGCGGGAGAGCCGAGAAGCTGATACATGGGACACCTCGTGGAGATGGGGGAAGATCGGCTGCGCCGATGCCTCCGGCGGGAGTATTTCCTGCCAAAAGAACCTAGGCGGTCAGCTGCTGCCCCGCCATTCCCAAAATGGTCGCGGTGAGGATTTGGCCCTCGGGCTGATCAGAGGCGAAGGTGACTTCCGTGAATTGTTCGGTGCGGCCCATGCGCGGGTTTTCGATCAGCACCCGATGTGAGAGCCCGATCTGAGCGGCGAGGTGCTTTTGCAGGGCGGTATCGCCGGTTGCGCGAAGGCGGGCGGCGCGTTCCTTGATCGCGGGGCCTTTAACCTGCGGCATCCGTGCGGCGGGCGTGCCGGGGCGGGGGGAGAAGGGGAAGACGTGCAGGAAGGTCAGGCCGCAGTCTTCGACCAGCTTCAGCGAGTTCTCGAAATGCGCCTCGGTCTCGGTGGGGAAGCCTGCGATGATATCGGCGCCGAAGGTCATCTCGGGGCGCAGGCGGCGCGCGTCTTCGGCAAAGCGGATCGCATCGTCGCGCAGGTGGCGCCGTTTCATGCGTTTGAGGATCAGGTCGTCGCCGTGCTGGAGGCTCAGGTGCAGATGCGGCATCAGGCGCGGCTCGGTGGCGATGGCCTGCATCAGGTTCTCGTCGGCCTCGATCGAATCGATCGAGCTGATCCTGAGGCGCGGCAGATCGGGCGCGAGGCGCAGGATCCGCATGACGAGATCGCCAAGGCGCGGTTGACCTGGCAGGTCGGCGCCCCAGCTTGTGAGGTCGACGCCGGTGAGGACGACTTCGTTGAAGCCCTTGTCGACAAGCCGCTTGATCTGATCGACGACAACGCCGGCCGGAACCGAGCGGGAATTGCCACGGCCAAAGGGGATGATGCAGAAGGTGCAGCGGTGGTCGCAGCCGTTTTGAACCTGAACATAGGCGCGATGACGCCCGAATCCGTCGATCAGGTGGCCGGCGGTCTCGGTGACCGACATGATGTCGTCAACCATGATCGGCTCTGTCTTGCCAATCAGGTCGGGGGTCATGGAGGCCCAGGTTTCGGGCCGCATCTTTTCGCTGTTGCCGATCACCCGCGTCACCTCGGGCATGGCGGAGAAGGTTTCGGGTTCGACCTGCGCGGCGCAGCCGGTGACGATCAGGGCCGCCTCGGGGTTTTGCCGGCGCAGCTTGCGGATTTCCTGCTTGGCCTTGCGAACGGCCTCGGAGGTTACGGCGCAGGTATTGACGATCACGGCATTGTCGAGGCCCGCGGCCTCGGCAAGCTCTTTCATCGCCTCGGTTTCATAGGCGTTCAGGCGGCAGCCAAGCGTGGAGAAGATCGGGGCGGACATGGTATCAGCCGCGCCAGACGCCGTCAAAGACGTGCGCGGTCGGTCCGGTCATCCAGACTCCATCGACGCGCCAGTCGATCGCTATTTCGCCTCCGTCGAGAAGGATGGTGACCTTTCGCCCCGTCAGTCCGCGCAGGTGCGCCGCAACCGCGGTGGCGCAGGAGGACGAGCCAGAGGCCAGAGTGATCCCCACCCCGCGCTCCCAGACGCGCATCCGCAGGCGATCGGCGCCTATGACGGAGGCAAATTGGACATTGGTGCGCTGGGGATAGAGCGGATGATGTTCGATCTCGGCGCCGCGCGAAGCCAGATCGATCGCTTCGGCATCGTCGACGAAAAATGTGCAATGGGGATTGCCCATGCCGGTCGCGGCTGGATCGCCTTGGATCGGGAGGTGGAGGGTGTCCATCGCGCGCGCCAGCGGGATCTCGTCCCATTTCAGCTGTGGCTGGCCCATATTGACGGCCGTCAAGCCGTCGCCCGCATCCTTGGCGAACAGGGTTCCACGGTCGGTGGTGATGGTCAGCGAGGATTTGCTGGTGCGGATCATCTCCCACCGCGCGATACAGCGGGTGGCGTTGCCACAGGCGGCCGACTGGCTGCCGTCGCTGTTCCAGAAGGTCAGATGCAGGTCGGAATTGCGCCCTTCCGTGATTGTCGCCAGCTGGTCAAAACCCACGCCGCGGTGCCGGTCGGCGATGGCCACGGCAAGGCCGGCATCGACGATCGGGCCAATCACCCTCTCGTCGACC
>Ga0222714_10001257_pt1 | contig 28642 bp, 28 predicted proteins | sample C33_3DmetaG_FD_165048 | JGI IMG/M metagenome (GOLD analysis project Ga0222714, IMG submission 165048) | Estuarine water microbial communities from San Francisco Bay, California, United States - C33_3D | ecosystem: Environmental > Aquatic > Marine > Unclassified | place: USA: California... | reverse complement strand
GATATTGCCAAAAATTAAATATTTGACGGTGTCATTAAAAAAATCATTTCTAGCATCGATTAAGATGTGATCTTTGGCTCCCAGAGCCATGGATTTTTCTTTTAGGGCATTCCTAGCATGATCATCAAGACCTCCCGTATCGATTGTGGCGGTGATAATGTCTTTTTTATAATTTTCTTTTAGCCAAGGTACGCAAAATGAGGTATCTAGGCCACCAGAAAAAGCTAAAAGAATAGAACTATCGAGCATTTGAATTCCTAATGTAGGTTAAGTGTTGAGGAAATTATTTTTTGATCATTTTGATTTCTTGTTGCTATAAGTATCGTATCGTCACCAGAAATCGTACCGACAATTTGTGAAATTTTGAGTCTATCAATTACTGCAGCTACTCTTTGGGCAGCTCCGATAGACGTTTTGAGCAAGAGAATATGAGAGCCAGCATTATCTATAGATTTAATAAAATCTCTTATCTCATGAATCAGTGCATCATTGGCAGGCTTGAGCAATTGCTTGTATGCACCATCAACTTTAGATATGTTTAGCTCATCAAAATCCCTACTTATACTCGATTGTGTTACTTTGATATCTAACGCATTGAGTTTTTTGACAAGCGTTGAGTGACTTGTGATTTTATTTTTCTCTATAAGTTCAAGAATAATTTCATGTCTTCTTTTTTGTTCTGTATAATTTCTTGGCATTTTATCGCTCTTTAAAAATGCGCATATATAATCATTTATCTAATTTAAATGCAAGTAAAACATTAAAATATGACTAATTATAATAAATATATTGAAAATAATGCGCATATTAATAAGAAAAATGCGATTATTTGGATGCATGGCTTAGGCGCTGATCCTTCAGATTTTACCGAACTTGGCCCCATGCTGAGTATTAAAGATTCTTTTTATATTGTTTGTCCTTTTGCACCCATAAGCCCTGTAACTATTAATATGGGGATGAGAATGCGTTCTTGGCATGACATTAATAGTCTACATAATCCAGAAGAAAACAATTACGATGGAATTTATCAAAGCGAAAGTTTCATTCTCGAAATCATAGATGAGATAAAAAATAAAGGCTTTGAGTATAGAAATATTTTTTTAGGAGGCTTTTCGCAAGGGGGTTGCATGGCGCTTTGGGTTGCTACAAGGTTTGCCCAATGTTTAGCAGGCGCAATCTGTATATCTGGGTATATCCCTAGGATTTTCTTAGAGCAAGAAAATACCTTGAATGATCACAAAAGTCTTCCTATTTTTTATGGTCATGGCAAAAACGATAAAACGGTATTGCCTGAGCATGCCCAAGCAAGTGCAGACTGGTTACAAGCAAAGGGGTATGATTTAAGATTTAACTGGTATGAAATGGCGCATGAAATAAATCATGAACTGATAGCTGACCTAAGTTATTGGATAGGCAAATTAACTCGTTGAGGTAGAAATGTATAGATTTTTAGTTTTATTTTCCCTGGTAACTGCATCATTATTCGCACAGCATAATAATGAGCATTTGCCTTTTTACTCAGATAAGTTTCGACAAATGGAAGAGCTGTTACCGACACCCAATGTTTATCGAAACGCTTCAGGCGCTCCCGGACATTTATACTGGCAACAGCAAGTTGATTATTTAATTGATGTTTACTTGGATGAGGATAATCAGACCCTTAGTGCGGAGCAGGTCATAACTTATAAAAATAATTCTCCAGATCAATTAAATTTTATCTGGTTTCAGCTTGATCAAAATAGAAATAGACCCAACTCAATTGATAATATGACAAGAACTGTCGAAAGCTCTCTTGATCAACCTAATGATGAGCTGAGGTTAAATATTTCAGAGCTCGCCAGATACTATTATCTTGAAGATGCTGATCTTGGTTACAACATACATACGGTTGCAATTGAAGATGGAACTGAGCTTGAATTTACGATTGTTGGAACTCTTTTGCGGGTCGACTTGCCCAACCCTATCGTCAGTGGAGGCGAGCTAGTATTAAATCTTACTTATGACTTTAAAATGAGAGACGGATCCATTTTAAGATCTAGAGGTGGGTTTGAAACTTTTGAAAATGATCGAGGGGATGATCCTAACTACAGCTTTATGGCTGCGCAATGGTTTCCAAGATTGGTGGCATATACTGACTACGAGGGATGGACTAATAAGGAATTTATTGGGAGGGGCGAGTTTACGCTCGAGTTTGGAAACTATATCGTTAATATTAATGTTCCTTCTGATCATGTTGTTTCCTCAACCGGCGAACTTGCTAATGCTGGTGAGGTGCTTTCTGAGCAACAAAGGGAGCGGTTATTATTATCAGAGAATGCTGATCGACCGGTTTACATTGTAACGCCCGAGGAGGCAAGAGAGAGGAGAAATCAAAAGTCATTAGAAAGGGCGATATGGAGCTTCGAGGCACATAATGTAAGGGACTTTGCCTGGGCGTCTTCAAGAACATTTATTTGGGATGCTAAAGGTTTTCATCAGGAGAATGAGGAAAATCCTCTGGTTATGGCCATGTCATTCTATCCTGAGGAGGGTATGCCATTATGGAATGACTACTCAACCGAAGTTGTTGTGCATACTTTAGAGGTTTATAACCGATTTGCATTTGACTACCCCTACCCAACTGCACAATCAGTAAGTGCAGGTTTTTTAGGGGGTATGGAATATCCCATGATTACCTTTAATGGGCCAAGGACTGAATTGCAAGCAAATGGAACCAGAACATACTCGTTGGCTGAAAAGAGATTCCTCATTGCAGTGATTATCCATGAAATTGGGCATTTTTATTTTCCGATGATTGTAAATTCAGATGAACGTCAATGGACATGGATGGACGAGGGACTGAATAGTTATCTTGATGGGGTGGCTTCAAGAGAGTGGGACGAGGAAATTCCTTGGACTGGAGTAGAGCCACGAGATTTAACGGGTTATATGCGCTCGATCAATCAGGTCCCTATCATGACAAACTCAGAGAGTATTTTGAATTTCGGACCTAATGCATATACAAAACCAGCTGTTGCTTTAAATATTCTCCGAGAGGTCATTCTTGGCAGAGATCTATTTGATTTTGCTTTTAGGGAATACTCAAACCGATGGCAATTTAAGCGACCCACCCCTTCAGATTTTTTTAGAACCATGGAGGAGGCCAGCGGCGTAGACCTTGATTGGTTTTGGAGAGGGTGGTTCTATACAACTGATCATGTAGATCTTTCGATTGATAACGTTTATGAGCTTCGGCTAAATTCTCTTAACCCAGATATCGATTTTGCCTTCAATAGAGAAGTAGAAAAATCATTACCACAAACCTATTTTTCGATAAGAAATCTTGAGGAAGGGATAGAGAGCTGGGTCAACAGAAATCCAGATGTAAGAGATTTTTATGATGAGTATGATCAATTTACTGTGACTGATGTAGATCGTTCAAGATACGAAAATTTTATTACCACACTCGAGGCTAATGAGCTGGCTCAATTTCAAGATATTCAGAACCGTAATGACTACTTCTACATTTTAGAGTTTAGTAATTTAGGTGGATTGGTTATGCCTATACTATTAAATATCACCTATACAGATGGCACTGTTGAGGATATGTATATCCCTGCTGAAATCTGGCGAAGAAATACTCAAAATGTCAAAAGAATGATTATCAGTGATAAAGAGATTGAGCAATTTATCATTGATCCAACGCTCGAGACGACTGATGTAGATGTTAGAAATAATTATTACCCACGTGTAATGACTCCATCTAGGATTGAGCTGTACAAGTTGTCATCTCCTAGGTCTTTATCAGGACGAGATTTAATGTGTGAATTCTATGGAACTTGTGATGAGCAGTATATTGAAGAAAATGATGAATGAAAAAATTTAGTATCGTAACTTTTTCATATTTTGCTTTGTTATCATCTTTGAGTTTTACTCACGAAGATAGGGTTCAGTTTACGGAAATTAGCTTTAATGAGCGAAGTGAAAAACTTGAAATTATGCATCGCATTTCGGTACATGATATTGAGCATTATTTTGGACTTCATTTTGATAATAATATTTTTGTTTTTGAGTCAGAAGATGATCAGAGGCAAGCAACTGAAACATTGCTTAATCACTTTGATTTACATTTTTTATGTAATAGCTCCTGTAACCAAGAGATGATTTTTGTAGGATCTGAAATAGACCGAGGGTATTTTTGGGTATATCAGGAGACGACCTTGCCTAAATCTTACCGTGGAATATCAATTACTAATAATATCTTTATGGATCTTTGGGAAGATCAAGTTAACATGCTAAATATAGAAATATTAGACTTCTTTGATACTTATATGCTGACTCAAAATAGACAATCGGTCTCAGTTTTGATGGAAAACTAAATATGCATGCCTTAAATATTCAAGACCTTAGGAAGGTATACAGAAATAAAGTTGAAGCAGTTAAAGGAATCAGTCTCCAGGTCGAGGAAGGGGATTTTTTTGCTCTACTAGGCCCTAATGGTGCAGGGAAAACTACCACGATTGGCATCATAACATCCTTGGTAAATAAAAGTTCTGGCAAGGTTAATGTTTTTGGATATGACCTTGATGAAAAAGTTGAAATGGTTAAAACCTGTATTGGAGTGGTTCCACAAGAGATTAATCTCAATGCATTTGAGAAAGCTAAAGATATCTTAGTCAATCAGGCTGGTTATTATGGAGTTACACGAAAGGAAGCAAAAAAAAGAGCCGATAAATATCTCGAATTACTGCAAATAAGTGAGAAAGCGAACCAAATATCAAGGAACCTAAGTGGTGGTATGAAACGAAGGCTAATGATTGCAAGGGCTCTCATGCATGAACCAAGACTATTGATTTTAGATGAGCCTACCGCAGGAGTTGATATTGAAATTCGAAGAACGATGTGGGCCTTTCTCGAAGAGCTGAATCAGTTAGGAAAAACTATAATCCTAACAACACATTATTTGGAGGAAGCAGAATCCTTATGTAGAAATATTGCGATTATTGATGATGGGCATATCATCGAAAATGACTCTATGAAAAATGTGGTAAAAAAATTACAGAGAGAAGTTTTTAATTTAACTTTTGAGGCCGAGGTTGGAGACATACCTCCATTTGAAGGGATGATTTTTCAGAAAAATGGTTCGCATGATGTATCCATTGAAATGCCGACAAAAGGTAATATCAATAGTTTAATTACTTTTTTAAGTCAGCAAGGATTACAGGTAAATTCAATGAGGCCCAAAAGAAACAGACTCGAAGAGTTATTTGTAAAATTGCTCGAGGATAAGAAGAATCATGGATAAAAATATATTTCAGATCAATCTCATTGGTTATAAGTCTCTTCTTAGAAAAGAAATCAACAGAATCTTTCGTATTTGGATTCAAACGATTATTCCACCAGCAATTACTATGACTCTTTATTTTGTAATTTTTGGAAGCCTGATAGGAAGTCGAATTGGTGCGATTGATGAATATCCTTATATGACTTTTATAGCTCCTGGATTAATTATGATGTCAATCATTACGAATTCTTTTGGTAATGTGGTATCTTCTTTTTTTTCCGGAAAGCTTCAACGACATCTCGAGGAGCTTTTAGTTTCTCCCATGGCAAATATAACTATATTATTAGGGTATGTAAGTGGGGGCGTCATTCGAGGCTTGTCAGTTGCATCATTAGTGACGATTGTAGCTTTATTTTTTACTAATCTTACGGTGGCACACCCATTAATCACCGGGCTGGTCATTATATTGATATCAATTTGTTTTTCTTTGGCAGGCCTGATTAATGCAGTGTATGCGAATAATTTTGATGATATCTCAATTATACCTACCTTTGTTTTGACGCCTCTGACTTATCTGGGTGGAGTATTTTTTTCAATTGAAATGCTTCCAGGTATTTGGCAAACCATCGCAAGGCTGAATCCAATGCTCTATATGATTAATTCATTTAGGTATGGGATGCTTGGTATATCTGATATTTCTATCACCACTGGAATGACAGTGATAGTCACTTTTACGGTCACTTTGTTTATAATCGCATATTATTTACTGAAAACCGGCAAAGGAATCAGAGATTAATCAAAGGAGGGAAGCAACACCCTCTCTCTCTTCTCTAAGCTCTTTATTGGTAGCATGAATCATTTCTTGACTGAAGGCATCTATCTCAAGGTCTTGAATAATATGGTATTCGCCATTTTTGCAAGTGACCGGAAAACTAAAGACTACGCCCTCCTCAATGCCATAGCTACCATCTGACATGACTCCCATGCTGGTCCAGTTTTTTTCTTCAGTTCCATTAATCCAGTCATGCATATGATCAATAGCTGCCGAAGCTGCAGAGGCAGCTGAAGATGCACCTCTTGCTTTAATAATTGCTGCCCCTCTTTGCTGCACAGTAGGAATGAAATTTTTAATATACCAATCATGGTCAATATCATTGATAACTGTTTTACCTTTATTTTGGCAGAAGCGAATATCTGGATATTGAGTGGCGGAATGGTTCCCCCAGATAATGAGCTGTTTGATATCACTACTATGAGAACCCATTCTGTGTGCAATTTGACTGACTGCTCGATTATGATCAAGTCTAGTCATTGCGGTAAAGTTTCTTGGATTAATATCAGGCGCATTTTCTCTCGCAATGAGAGCGTTTGTATTTGCAGGATTTCCAACAACCAACACCTTGATCTCTTTTTTGGCATTTGCATTGATAGATTTACCTTGAACTGAGAAAATTTCTGCGTTTGCAAGCAGAAGGTCTTTTCTTTCCATGCCAGCACTTCTTGGTCTCGCACCAACTAAAAAAGCACAATCAGCATTTGTAAAGGCAACATCGGGATTATCGGTGGTTACAATATCTTCAAGAAGTGGGAAAGCGCAATCATCTAACTCCATTTTAACTCCCTCCAGAGCGCCTAACGCTGGAGTTATTTCAAGTAAATGCAATCTGATTTTTTGCTTGGGTCCATAGACTTGACCCGAGGCAACCCTAAAAGCAAGTTGGTACCCAATTTGGCCGGCACCACCAGTTATAGCGATATTCTTCACATCGTGACTCATAAATTATCCTTCTCTAAAATTATTGGTTTGCGGCTCTATACGCAGCAATTTGTTCATTAAATGAGGCGGCAACAGCTTCAATTTCTGTAGCCGCTGCATTAAACCTCCCGATCATGATTGCTCTGAACTCATCGGTAGCATCGTCACCGGCAACTTCTAGTGAGTTATTTATACAGTCTTGATAATCCGTCATATCAGCAATAAAAGTTTGAATATTGCCTTGAGCGGCAACCATTTGATCTAATGTTGCTGTTGCGCCATCAGGAATTTCAACAAGCGGTGGATAGTTGCAATCCTGAGCAAACAAATTACCCATAAGGATTGTAAGAAATAGAAGTAAAAATAGCTTAACTCGTATCAATTTATGTCCCCAAAAGGTTCTAACTATAGAAACTATATCTCACAACTCTAAAGCTGACAAATGCAAACTTAATTAAATATTGACAGGTTTTTTGTGAAATCAATTTATACTTGTTTCCAACGCATATGCTTGTACCAAATCTAAACTTATCTATTCCAAGAGAGGCAATGGCGCAGATCAACTGCTGTTTAAAAGGCATTGAGAAAGAGACGCTTAGAGTTGATCGTAGTGGCTCCATTGCAAGCACACCGCACCCTACATATTTAGGATCAGCACTGACACATCCATACATTACTACAGATTATTCTGAGGCATTACTTGAACTTGTTACTCCTCCTTACCAAACAGCCCTAGCGCTTGAAAAATTTTTGTCTCATCTTCATCATTATGTTTATCAAGGCATAGGAAATGAAAAATTGTGGATCATGAGCATGCCATACTTTTCAGAAGTACCTAAAAATATTCCTATTGCGCAGTATGGCAATTCAGCGAAGGGTTTATATAAAACGATATACCGTAGAGGGCTTTCCAAAAGATATGGAGAGGCCATGCAGGCTATTGCAGGTGTGCATTTTAATTTCTCATTTAGTGAGCAATTTTTTCAATCATTTTTTGGTGAGGATTCCCAGCAAGATAAGGTAACTGATTTTTATTTAAATCTTGCTCGTAATTTCAAAAGATATTCTTTTGTCCTTCTTTATCTTTTTGGAGCGAGCCCAATAGTCTCAAAGCATTATAAAAATCTAAAAGGAGATGAGTATAAATTAATCAGTAATTCCATGCTAATTAGCAATCATGCGACAAGTTTAAGGATGAGTAATATTGGCTATACTAATTCTTCCAACTCACAAATTTATTGTTCTCTCAACTCAATAGATAACTATATTTCTGATTTAACTGCAGCACTTACACAGGATGATCCTGTATTTAAAGATTTAGGTGGGAGGGAAGATCTTGAGCAAATAAACTACAAAAGACTTCAGATAGAAAATGAGTACTATTCAAATGTTCGCCCAAAACCTTCAGGTCAATTTTCTATGAGGCCATTATTAGCTCTAAAAAAATATGGTGTTCATTATGTTGAGATTAGATCTTTGGATCTAAACCCTTATTCTGAGATCGGTATCTCAAAGGAACAGCTGCATTTTATTGAGGCCTTCCTTATTTTTTGTGCATTTTGTGAAAATAAACCTATTCAATCTGGGGAGCTGGATGAAATTCAGCACCGAGACCTAGAGGTTGCATTGTATGGAAGAAGGAAAGACATGCAGGTTATTTTTAATGGTCAATTAGTTAACTTACATGCATTAATTAAGGAGATTATGCATTCGGTTGAGAAAACTATTGATGCGTTTGAGCTTAAAGATTTGCAAAAATCTTTCGAATATTGGACGCTTCGGTTTGAGGAAAAGTTTTCTCTTTCTCAGGAACTTTATGATGCATTGGTTAAAGAGAAAAGCATTATAGATTGGGTGCTAGAAAAGTCTGATCATTACAAAGAAAAACTTGCCTCTTATGATTTAGATGATTCTATGAAAGACTCATTTAGCATGCTCGTAAGATCATCTATTGCTGAACAAAAACAGATTGAAGAAAAAAAGATTTCAATTTTTGATTACATTAAAGAGCAAGAACTAGAATAGATGCTCAATCTTTATGGTTTCTACGTTTGTATAATGCTCATCCATTACTTTTTTTAATTTGGCAAAGTGAATAGGATTATTCAATGATTGAAAGCCAATGACCCTAGATTTATGAGAATAAATCTTAGTCAGACTATCCTCGTTTGTTTTTATAGATTTAAATTCATTTTCACTTTGTGTATATCCCATCATTTGAAGCCGATGATTTCCTTGATTAGACCAAAACCAAGGGATTTTATTCATTTTTGATTCAATCCCAAGGATATTTCTAGCAGCAATTTGCCCTTGATGCGTTGCATGGGAAATTGAAGTCGTAACTTCATATCGTTGGTTAAAAGGATTTTGATATTCGCTGCAGTCACCTATGGCATAAATATCTTTTGCACTCGTTTCACAAAAATTATTAATCATAAATCCACGATTTATATTTATCTCAGCAGTATCGACAATTGAGGTATCGGTATAATTTCCAATGCAAGTCAACACATGATCAAGCTCATATGTTTGGTCGCTTGTTTTAAGTATTGTTTTTTTGTCAGCCTCTTTAACAGACTCAATTAAACAATTCAATTCGATTTGGACCCCACTCGTAACCAATGATTTTGTCAAAATGTTTGCAATGTCTGCATGACATGCGCTTTCTAGTGCACGCGAGGCACGCTCAAAAATTTTTATTTCCTTAACACTATGTGCCAATGATGAAGCAGCTTCCATGCCAATAAAGCCAGCCCCAATGATGCCAAGCTTATTTATTTTTTTCTTTTTTAGAAGCTCTGCATCATTCAAGTTATGCAGATGATAAGGATTTTGAATCGAGTCCAAGGTTCGAGGCACAGAGCCCGTAGCAATAATGAGCGCATCAAATGGGTGCTTATCACCATTAGATAACTCAATATGTTTTGTATTTGCATGGATTTTTTTTACCGGGCAAGAGAGAAATACTTCAATTTTATGTTTTTTAAGAAATTCAGGATTTCTAAAAAAAATTCTTTCCTTGCTAAGAGATCCTGAGAGAAATTCTTTTGATAGGGGTGGCTTATGATATCCAGGTAATGCTTCTTGGGTAAAAATCTTTATTGAATAATTTGAATGCTCTCGAGTAAGGGTTGAAATGACAGCATCGGTGCCATGACCAAATCCAACTATGATGATTTCTTTTCTCATTTGAGTACTCAAAATTAGTTTATAGAAAATCTATTCAATTTACATGACTTACCAAAGAATACCTTCTAAATAAACTAATATACGATTAGTTTCTAATAACTTTAATTATGAGAAAATATACACATGAAAAAGAACTATGCGATTCGGCTTAACCAGTTTGGTAATGAAGATGTGCTGAAATATATCCAAGTAGATATTAATGAACCAAGTAATCATGAGGTCGTTATCAAGCATGAGGCAATTGGTTTGAATTTTATTGATGTCTATTTTAGATCTGGACTATACCCAATTAATTTACCATCTGGACTAGGCTGCGAGGGAGCAGGAACTATTGAATCAATCGGAAAGGATGTCACCGATTTAAAGGTCGGAGACCGAATTGCCTATTGTTCTCCGCCCCCTCTTGATGCTTACAGCATGTATCGCACGATAGACGCCTCTAAAGTAGTAAAAATTCCTTCTGAACTATCATTTGAATTAGCTGCAGCTTCAATGCTTAAAGGACTAACAGCGTGGTATTTATTACATGAAACATATCAGGTTCAAAAAAATGAGACTATCGTAGTCTATGCTGCGGCAGGAGGCGTGGGAAGCATTTTGGTTCAATGGGCAACTTCGCTGGACGCAAAGGTAATTGGAATTGTAAGTAATGAGCAAAAAAGACAGATGGCACTCACAAATGGATGTGAGCATGTCATTGTAGATTCTAAAAAAGTATTAGACGAATTTAACGAGATCACTAATCACCAGGGTGTCAAAGTGGTTTATGATTCAGTCGGTCAGTCTACTCTGAATGCATCTCTTGCAATGCTTGCACCAAGAGGTTTATTGGTTAGCTATGGAAATGCTTCTGGGCCAGTTGATAATTTTTCTTTTTCCACTCTTGCCAAGCATGGCTCGTTGTATGTAACCCGACCTACCCTTTGGAGTTATATTAGCAATCATCATGATCTAATGAGAAGCAGCAATCTGCTTTTTGAGAAAATTTTGAATAATGAAATTAACATTGAAATTGGTCAAAAATATGCGTTATCGAATGCCGCACAGGCCCATCATGAGCTCTCGAATAGAATGACAACAGGCTCATCAATTTTATTGCCGGAATGAGACAGCTCTTTCCCTCAATTGAGCCTTTTAGTAAGGGCTACTTAAATAAAGGTTTGCATGAAATTTATTATGAACAATCTGGTAATCCAGATGGCTATCCCATGCTATTTCTTCATGGCGGACCTGGAGGAGGAGGAGATATTAATGCTAGAAGATTCTTCGATCCGAACCATTATAAGATAATTATTCTTGACCAAAGAGGGTCAGGACGAAGTAAGCCACTAGGCTGTGTAGAGGATAATACGACACAACATTTGATTGAAGATATTCATGAAATTAAAAATTATTTAAAAATTAAATGTTGGCATGTCTTTGGAGGCTCATGGGGAAGCACTCTAGCATTGGCTTATGCTCAAGCATTTCCGAATGAGGTCTCCGCCTTAATTTTAAGGGGTATATTCTTACTTAGAAGAAGAGAACTCGACTGGTTCTATCAGTATGGTGCTAGTGAAATCTATCCGGATGCATGGGAAAACTATATTTCGGTCATTAAGGAATCAGAACAAGACAATTTGATTAGCGCATTTTACAAGCTTATTCATCATGCTGATAATGATACCCAAAAGCGTGCATGCAAGGCTTGGTCACAGTGGGAGGGGGCAACAAGTAAACTCGTCCCAGATAGAGGGCTGATTGATCATTTTGCAAGCGATGACTTTGCATTGGCACTAGCAAAAATTGAAACTCATTATTTTATGAATCGTGGGTTTTTTTCTAGCGAGTCACAAGTCCTTCAAAATATTGATAAGATTAGGCATATACCTAGTGTAATTATTCAAGGTAGGTATGATGTGGTTTGCCCATCAAGAACCGCCTATGAATTGCATCAAGCTTGGCCTGAGGCAGATTTCAAGATTGCAGAGGTTTCAGGGCATAGCGCCTATGAAAAAGAAATTACTGATTTATTAATAGAGGCCACAGAAAAATTTAAAGGTATATAGGGTTTATGAAATATTTATTGAAAGATATTACGGTCATCAACGAAGGCTCAAGAATTGAAACAGATCTCTTGATAAAAGATGAGAGAATTGAACGAATTGATAGCCATATTTCTGGCGACGGAAATACTAAAATTATTGATGGAAGCAATAAGCTTTTAGTGCCCGGCTTTATTGATGATCAAGTGCATTTTAGAGAGCCTGGCCTTACCCATAAAGCAGATATAGCCTCTGAATCTAAAGCCGCTGTTGCCGGAGGCACCACGACAGTATTTGATATGCCTAACACTACGCCTCCTGCAGTTACACGAGAGGCAATATTAAATAAAATTAGGAATGCAATAGGGAAAACACATGCTAATTACTCTGCCTATATTGGTGCTACAAACGACAATATCGATGAAATTGCGTCATTAGAAGCTAATGATGTATCAGGTATTAAGGTATTTATGGGCTCCTCAACGGGCAATATGCTTGTTGATAAAAAAGAGTCTTTAGAGCAAATATTTGCTCGAGCCCCAGTTCCGATCGTTACTCATTGCGAAGACACACCTATGATCGCAGAACAAGAGTCGATTTACCGAGAAAAATTCGGCAATCAAATTGATCCAGAAATGCATGCAGATATAAGATCGCGGGAAGCATGCTATAAGTCTTCTAGCTATGCTGTTGAATTAGCAAAAAAATATGGCACAAGGCTTCATGTACTTCATCTAACTACAAAGGAAGAAATTGCTCTATTTGAGGCAGGCGATGTGCAGGAAAAGCATATTACCGGCGAGGTATGCATCCATCATCTTTGGTACAGCAAGAAAGACTACAAAGATTTAGGAAATTTAATTAAATGCAACCCTTCGGTTAAGGAAGAATCTGATCGTTTGGCATTAATTCAGGCGCTTAAAAATAATGTACTCAATGTGATAGCTACCGATCATGCCCCTCACCTACTTTCAGAAAAAAATAATAATTATTTTGAAGCGCCCTCAGGATTGCCTTTAATACAACATGCTTTTCAAATGCTTTTAGAGCTTTGTCATCAAGGATATTTTACTTTAGAGGAGGCAGTTGCTTTTTCTTCGCACAATCCTGCAAATCTTTTTAATATAAAAGATAGAGGCTTTGTAAGGGAAGGTTTCTATGCCGATCTTGTCATTATCAACCCGAATAAAAATCATAAAGTAAATGAAAGTGAATTATTTTATAAATGTAAATGGAGCCCGCTAATGGACTTTGAGTTCCATCAAACGATTGATACTACATTTGTAAACGGAAACATGGTTTTCAACCATGGAAGAATTTTAAATGAGCCCCAAGGTCAAAGAATATTATTTGATCGATAAAAATGGCCGGGCGCTTCAAGCGCCCGGCAGTCTTATAAACCAATGGCAGGGGGAAGCCACTGGTTAGGGGGAGTCTTTAACCTCGACCTATAAAGAAAAGACTCAAGTTCCACACGTTACGTCTGGGTGTGTAATAATCTATATTTGTTTGTAAGAAAATTTCATCGTTATCAATAATTAATGGCTGGACGTGTGTATCAAGTTCACCGTAGAGACCTCTGTTTTCAACAACAGTTAATTCCTCCATCGCAAAAATTGGTGCAGAAAAGATTAAAACTAAAAAAATGTAAATGTATTTCATATTTCTCCTAATTACTAAATTACATGCAATTTCTATGCCAAATTAATAAATGGCCAAATTTATGTGTATAATTGCGAAAAATATTTATCATTAACGAAAAAGCATATAAAATACGAAATATTGTAAATAAATATTACGTAAATACGTAAATAACTTAAATTTTATGGATTGGTACAGAGAGTTCTTAAAGTCATGCCCGCTAATGGTGCTTTATCTTGATGAAGCCGGGGTAATACAAGATATTAGTAAAGAGATGCTAAACAAGCTTAACTTTACTGAAGATGAGGTTATTGGAAAGAAACCCCATGACTTTTGTACCGCAGAGAGCAGGGAGAAGATTTTTAAAGAATACATCCCAAATATACGTAAATTTAGTGAGCTTAATGGCGCTGAGGTTCATCTTGTTGATCAAGATGGAAAAATAGTGCCATTGATCTCACATGTACGTTTGGTGCGTAGAGATGATCTTAATGCTTACAGAACATTTATTTTTTTCTTTGATAAGCAATTTGAGCACTTAGACTATTTTAGAAATCTTTATCGTAGCTCTCCAGCTATGTTATTCACCTTAGATCAAAATTTTTTAATTACAGATATTAGCAAGCGTTGGGCAGATAAGATGAATCAAGACAGCTCATATTTTATTGGAAAACGTATCACTGATTTTATTTTAGAAGAGAGCATATTAAGTGACCTTATCAAAGATAAGAGTAAAGATATATCATTAGATAATGCGCCAATTTGTTTTAAAAAGCATGATGGATCACTAATGGAGGCGTTGATAAGCGCTTACTCAGAAAAAAGGGAAAACTCAAAAACTTTATTTTATTTTGCTGTCAAGGATGTGACTGAGCAAAATAAATTAACAAGGCAGCTTAAAGACACACTCGAGGAGAACGAGAGGCTTAAAGAAGAGCTTCAGAAGGAGCGTGACTATCTTCGAGAGGAAGTTAGAGTCTCATTAAATTTTGGAGATATTGTAGGTGAGAGTGCATCACTTAAAAAAATGCTATCTCGAATTGAGGCGGTAGCCAAGACCAGTGCTAGCGTCTTGGTAGAGGGTGAGTCAGGGACAGGCAAGGAATTAATTGCAAGGGTACTTCATCAGCTTAGTGATAGATCCAACGGACCGCTGGTAAAAGTAAATTGTGCTGCGATTCCTACAGAGCTCTTTGAGAGCGAATTCTTTGGGCATGTGAAAGGGTCATTCACCGGTGCCTATAAGGATAGGATTGGAAAGTATGAATTAGCCGATGGGGGTACTTTATTTCTAGATGAAATTGCTGAGATTCCAATTGAGCTTCAAAGTAAATTACTAAGGGTGCTACAAGAGGGTGAATTTGATCGCATCGGTGATAATCAAACAAGAAAGTCAAATGTCAGAATAGTTGCTGCTACAAATAAAGATATTGAAGGCTTAATTTCAAAGGGTCTCTTTAGGGAGGATCTTTATTATCGTTTAGGAGTATTTCCTATTAATGTACCTGCTCTAAGGGAGAGAGGTGGCGATGTTATTCAGCTTGCAAATCATTTTCTTGTCATTACCTGTAAAGAGTTTGGAAGGCCCTTGCTTTCCTTAGATTCTGCTAGCATTGAACTTATTGAATCCTATACTTGGCCAGGAAATATCAGAGAGCTTAAAAATGTCATAGAAAGGGGAGTTATCTTAAGTAGTGGCGATAAGCTCAGGCTTGATTTAGCCATGAGTGATTTAAAGATGAGTGATCAAAAAAGCATAGTGGCTGAGGAGGCTTTCAGGACAAAAGAATTGAGACCAGAAATATTAAGCGAGGAAGAAGTACAAGAATTTTTAAAAGATAATTTAGAAAAGGCTTTAATACAAACAAATTGGCGGGTATCAGGACCTAGGGGAGCAGCTAAATTATTGGGCGTGAGGCCAACAACGTTGCACGATCGCATCAAAAAGTATCAATTGAATAAAACTTAGCCTAGACAATATCTATTCATCTGATAATCTAAAAGTATGAATCTAAAAGTAAGATTATTTAATGCAGCATCACAACTGATGTCTGATGGATCGATTAAAGATAGACTCTCTGATTCTTATAAATTGCATATGCTTAAGCTTGATCCAAATAGCATATTGAATAAAGAAATTAGATCAAGATTTGATATGCTTGCCAATAAGCTGGGAGATGAGGATTCTTGTAAAGTCAGGGCAAGGAAGCTATCTAAAAAAGAAGCCGAGGAGTTAGCAGTAATAATTTTAGAGATGAGCATGATTGCGCATGAGAAAAATTCTAAATTTGGTCCAAAACTTATTGAAGAAGATCAGCCTAAAGTCTCTATTCCAAAGTTTCTTAAGAAGAATTAAGTTGATCTAAATCCTTTTTTTAACTCTAAGATAATTAAAAAACCGACGAGATAGAGCATCGGAATACTCAAGTCAATTTTCATTTGCCAAATATAATGAATTATGGCCGAGGCGGTTCCAAGATAGATCAACTGATGAATTTTTTTCCAAAGTTCTTTAAGTCTAATTTGCGCCCTCCTAAAAGATGTCAGTGCTAGTGGAATGATACTTATAAAAGCTATCATTCCTGCCAAGATATAGGGTCTGCTAATAAAGTCATCTTGGATGCTAAGTATCGACATACTTCGATCAATAAATAGATAAACACTTAGATGCAGTGCTGCATAGAAAAAACTAAAAAGCCCTAACATACGAGACAGAATGAGGAAATTTCTAAAAAGACTGTGCTTGGCCATGAGTGGCAGAAGTAACACAATCATTAGTAGATTAAGCGAGGTATTCCCAGTTCTATGAAGAACCTCCTCAACAATATTTGGCCCCAAGTTAATAAAATTAATTATTCCAAGAATAAGAATGATCAACGGTAGCAAAGACAGGATAAAAGCAATCCACTTTAACAGCTTAATGGACAGCATTAATAATTGATTTGTAAGTCTAAGCCATCATAAAGATGTGCTACTTGTTCGCCATAGCCATTAAACATTTCTGTAGGAACTCTTGGGGTGAAGAAACCTTGACCGAGCACTCTCTCATATGCTTGACTCCACCTAGGATGGCTGACATTTGGATTCACATTGGAATAGAATCCATACTCCCTAGCATTCGCCTGATTCCAACTGGTTAAGGGTTTTTGGTCAGTAAAAACAATTTTTACAATGGATTTAATGCTCTTGAAACCATACTTCCAAGGCACTACGAGCCTAATTGGCGCTCCGTTTTGGTTGGGCAATGTTTTTCCATAGAGCCCCGTAGCTAAAAATGATAGAGGATGCATGGCCTCTGCCATGGTTAGACCCTCACGATAAGGCCAATCTAGGACCCTTGATCTTTGGCCCGGCATCATATCAGTATCGTATAAAGTAAAAAACTGAACATAATTTGCATTTGTTTGGGGCTCAAATTGTTTTAAAAAAATACCTAAAGAAAAACCAATCCAAGGCACGATCATCGACCAAGCCTCAACACATCGCAACTTATAGACCCTCTCCTCTAGCTGCATCGATTGAATTATTTCATCTAAGTCATAGACTCCTGGTTTATTGGTCAGGCCGGAAATTTCAATTTGCCATGGATGCGTCTCAAGAGTATGTGAATAGCGGGCGGGATCCGCCTTATCAAGACCAAATTCGTAAAAATTATTGTAATTTGTAATATCTTCAAAGGAATTTAAGATGCCAGGACTTTCCTGATCCCAAGTCCTGTAGCCCTCTATATCCGTGACATGGCCATAACTGCGAGAGGGTAAAAGCCCAAGCGCAACAGCTGACTTGAGAAGCGCTCTTCTATTATCAAAAAGCTCCTCAGGGGTAACCTCAGAGTCTTTAAATTGCTTAATTCTAAGTTTTTGAGACCAAGTTTTTGACATTTTTGCTGAATAATATTTACCACTATAGTAACTTGAAGGAAAGGAGATTTAAACGAATTTAGGAGCACTATGAAATTAATTACTGCAATCATTAAGCCATACATTCTCGAGGACGTTAGAACTGCACTTTCTGAGGCTGGCGTTCAGGGCTTGACGGTCTCAGAGGTAAAAGGCTTTGGAAGACAAAAGGGTCATACAGAAATGTACAGAGGCGCTGAATATGTTGTCGATTTTTTACCCAAAGTAAAAATAGAGTGTGTAGTACCTGATGACTTAACACAAAATATTGTTGACGCGATCTTACAATCTGCTAGCTCAGGTAAAGTCGGTGATGGAAAAATTTTCGTCTCAGAGGTTTCTGAGGTATATCGAATTAGAACGGGAGAGACAGGTGAAGATGCTTTATAAATCAATTCAAAAATATTTGCTTTCATTTGGATTCTTATTCTTTGGGGCTACTTCAGCTTTAATCGCACAAGAGCTTAATAGCGGCGACAATGCATGGTTGATGACCTCTACCGCCTTAGTGCTCTTTATGACTTTGCCTGGTTTAGCAGCTTTTTACTCTGGCTTGGTATCCCAAAGGAATGTTCTGTCAGTGTTGATGCATTGTTTTGTCATTTGCTGTGTAGTCACAGTCATGTGGGTACTTTTTGGTTATGGTATGACCTTTGGTGAGACGATTGGTGGCTACATGGGATCCATAGGCCCCGCATTTTTAGCGTCGGTATCTCTCGATTCAATGGCAGGAACTTATCCTGAAACGACCTTTATTATGTTTCAACTTACCTTTGCAATCATCACGCCTGCTTTGATCGTAGGCGCCTTTGTTGAGCGGGTTGCATTTAAAGGCCTCATTCTTTTTGTAATTGGCTGGATGATATTGGTTTACTTCCCTGTTGCGCATTGGGTCTGGGGCGGCGGCTGGCTCGGTGATATCGGTTATAGAGATTTTGCAGGCGGGGCTGTTGTTCATGCCACGGCTGGTGTAGCAGCAATAGTATTTGCTAGATACTTGGGTCCAAGAAAAGGCTTTCCCAGAACGCCGATGCCCCCGCATAACTTACCTTTGACTGTCTTAGGGGCTGGGATGCTTTGGGTAGGTTGGTTTGGATTTAATGGAGGCAGTGCGCTCGCTTCGGATGGCGCAGCTAGTATGGCCATCCTTGTAACACATATCAGCGCATCGGTAGCTGCGCTAACTTGGATTGGGATTGAGTGGCTCAAGTTTGGCAAACCTAGTGTTCTGGGCTTGGTCACCGGTATGGTTGCTGGCTTAGCTACAATTACACCGGCCTCTGGTTTTGTGGGACCCTTGGGCGGATTCATGATTGGAATCATTGGCGGTGCAGGCTGTTTTTATGCCACACAAATTGTGAAAAGGCGATTTGAAATTGACGACTCTTTGGATGTTTTTCCTGTGCACGGTATTGGTGGAATTCTTGGATTGCTCTTCACATCAGTTTTTTCATCAGAGCAGTTTGGGGGCTTAGGCCTTGATGAGGGTGTATCTATCTTAGATCAGCTTCATATTCAGCTACTTGGGACTGTAAGTGTTATAGTGTGGACACTTATTATCTCATATGTGTTAATCAAGCTTATTGACCAATTAGTAGGCATAAGAGTTTCCGAACAAGATGAGATTGATGGTTTGGATATCACGACGCACGATGAGCGAGGTTATAACTTAGATAATCTTCGCTAGTTTATTTCACTGAGCGTTGGGACATAAAGATAAGAGAACGTCTCGGTTCTCTTATCTGAGCTCATGGGGATTGCATCGATCATGATTGGGCGATAGCGCGTATCTCGGATGGATGCATAGACGGTGCCATCCTTAAGGCCCTCTGGGCTGGATTCAATAATTTCAATTTCTCGAGTCCTGCCGGTTTCATCCACAAAGTAGTCGGCTATCACAATGCCCGGCAAACCTCTTTCGTCCTCGGCATTGGTCAATCCTCTCTGATTGGGTCTTCTTTGTATTACTGGAACGGGCTCCGAAAACCATTCAGTTAGTATTTCCGGATAGGTTCCATCTTCATTACGTAATACTTCCCAAGCTCTTAAATACTGATTCCCTCCATCCGTCACTCTACTAAATGCGGTGTACCAGTCACCTAAGTCCCTGTAGAGGAGTGCTTTTTCTAAAGCATCGATGGTGTCAGGATTGCGACTGATAATTCTGTTAGCCCTTAAAAGATAACCCAGTCCATTCTGGTCATTAAATTGCTGTCTTCTGTAGCTTGTACCAAGCTCCCGATAAGTTCTAATAATATTAGGGCTCTCCTCACCTTCATAGGCTCTTTGCATGTCCAGCACCTGAATTAAAAGACCTCTACCTCGCTCCCACTGATTCACACCAAAAAACCATTCAGCATACTGATAAAGAAAATCAATTCTCTTGTCATAGTCATCGCTTGAAACTCTTCTTGCCAAACTTAATGCCTCGTTTTGCAATGCTATTCCAGATTCAATATCGCCTCTTTGGATCAGTAAGTTGGACTGGTAACGCATGATCTCAAGTTGTACCTCATTTAATAGCCCTAACGTTCTTCTGGAAATAAGTCTTGCATCCTCAAAAGTTGTAAAAGCAGCTTGATAGTCCTCAAGGTCATAATAATTAGCTCCCATGGTTTGCAAAGGGAGTAAATTTTTCTCAGAAAATGAGCCCTCATTATTATAGTTATATTCAATGACAACATAGAGTGAATCAATAGACTCCTCATAGAGACCGATGTTTCTTTGGATTATGGCAAGATCTTGCATGCCGTTGATATACTCTTCACTCTCCTCACCAAACTCCATGATGAGCATTTCTGTTAGAGCGAATGCGATGGGATAGGCTTCAGCGAATGCATTTTCGTTAATAAGGTTCGAGAGCTCCTCTCGAGACTCTATGATTGAGCGTAAATTCGTATAGATAATGCTATCAGTTGCATTCTCTTCGATGTCACTCATAGGGAGTGGCTGAGCAGAGATCATCGAATAACTTAGCAATAAAATAGGACCCATGATCCATTGAATCGGTTTAAATTTTTCGATTCCAATTTTAGGTTTTTTCAGATTCATATCTATTTCTATTTCAGGATAGCAAACTCTATAAAAAAGCACATTAAATTGTGTACGACTTTTCTTGAGAAGATCGCTAATTTATCTATAATACATGTCAGAAATATAACAAAATTGTTATATAATTTATGACACACCATTAAAGGGTTTTAAACACTTTCTAAAGTTACTGATACAGCACCCATGAAACCCACCCAGACAGAAGGCACAGAGTATTTTCATCAGGTTGTAGATTGCCAATGGGCTTGCCCAGCGCATACTGATGTCCCTGAGTATATAAGACTCATTGCTCAGGGTAGGTATTCTGACGCCTACATGCTCAATCGTGAGAGTAATGTTTTTCCAGGTATCTTGGGTCGTGTCTGTGATAGACCATGCGAACCTGCTTGCAGGCGAGGTAGGGTCGAAGAAAAGCCAGTTGCCATATGTCGTTTAAAACGTGTTGCAGCAGATAACAGAGACGATATTACAGACCGTCTACCTAAAGCTCCCACTGAGAAAAATGGAAAAAAAGTGGCTCTGATAGGCGCTGGATGTGCTTCACTCACGGTTGCCAATGACCTGGCGCCATTAGGCTATGAGGTTGTTGTCTACGAAGCGCTTGATAAGCCTGGTGGATTAATGCGTACGAACATACCCTCATTCCGACTGCCCGCTAAGGTTCTCGATGAAGAGATGAACTATATTTTTGATATGGGCATTGATCTCAGACTAAATTCACCCATAAAAAGTATGAAGGATCTTCTTGATGAGGGTTACGACGCTATTTTTGTTGGGAGCGGCGCGCCTAAGGGTAAAAATTTAAATATCCCCGGAAGGGATGAAGCGTCTAATATCCATATAGGTATTGAGTGGCTTGAGTCTGTGGCCTTTGATCATATTGATAGCATCGGCAAGAAGGTACTTATTATTGGTGTCGGAAACACCGCGATGGATTGCTGTCGTACCTCGCTTCGTCTAGGCGCTGAGAGCGTCAAGGTAATGGCAAGGAAACCTAGACAATTCTTTAAAGCCTCCGATTGGGAACTTGAAGATGCCGAGGAAGAGAACGTAGAGATTGTCATTAATCATTCACCTAAGTCATTTGTTCATGAGAATGGAAAGCTCGTGGGGATGATTTTTGAAGAGCTCGAGTATGACTTGGATGAGAGAGGTTATATTACAGAGACACGTATCGTAGGCGAAAAAATGTTTGAGTGCGATGATGTGGTGCTCGCCATAGGACAAGATAACGCGTTCCCCTGGATTGAGAAGGACATCGGCATTGAATTTGATAAGTGGGATGTACCGGTAGTTGATGAAAAGACTTTTGAATCAACACTAAAAGGAGTGTTTTTTGGGGGGGATGCCGCCTTTGGTCCAAAAAATATCATCTGGGCTGTGGAGCATGGACATCAGGCCGCCATATCCATGCATAAACATTGTTACGCCGAAGACTTGAATGATCGATTACCAAGGGGTGTTAATTTATCATCTGCCAAGATGGGTATTCACGAGTGGAGTTATAGCAATAACTTCGATGCGTCTGAGAGAAGGATTGTGCCTAACGTTGAGCTTGTTGAGAGATTTAAAAAGCTTGATATTGAGGTTGAGCTAGGATTCACTGCTGAGCAGTTTGCGGTTGAGGTTGAGCGATGCCTGAATTGCGATTTACAAACGGTCTTTGAGCCAGATTTATGTATTGAGTGTGATGCCTGTCTTGATATCTGTCCGGTAGACTGTCTCACCATTACCCCTAACCAGGAGACTGAGGAGGAGCTCAAGAAAAACTTGCGCGCACCTGTTCTCGATAAGAATGCTCTGCTCTATGTATCTGAGCCTTTAAAACAAACTTCTCGAGTCATGGTTAAGGACGAAAATTTATGTGTCCATTGTGGTTTATGTGCTGAGCGATGTCCTACCGGTGCTTGGGACATGCAAAAATCATGGATTAAATCACCAAGGGCCTTCGATGATCCTAAAATTGCTATTACACCATGCAAGATAAAGAAAACCGCTTAAATAATTTTGTTATTCGACTTGCGAATGTCAACGGTACCGGTTCCGCCAGTGCCAACAATCTACTGATGAAATCTATTTTTAGGATGGGCATCCCGGTTACAGGAAAAAATTATTTTCCAAGCAACATTCAGGGTCTCCCGACCTGGTATGAAATTCGTGTAAGCGGTGATGGATACCTTGCCAGAGCAGGCAGAACCGACATTATGGTAGCCATGAATGCCCAGACCTATGGTCAGGATTTAAAGCAATTAGATTCCGGTGGCTATCTCATTTATGACTCTTCTTGGCCCAGAGAAAAACAGTTCACTCGTGAGGATATTACCGTTCTCGGTGTGCCCTTAGCGAAGATGTGTAATGAGGCCTTTAGCAACCCAAGGGCTAGAATTCTTATGAAGAACATGGTTTATGTAGGCGTCCTATCAGCGCTCTTAGAAATCGATGAAAAGGTCATTCATTCGCTGATAGAAGAAATGTTCGCTAAGAAAGAAAAATTAATTCCTGCCAATAAACAGGCCATCGCGATGGGTAAAGAATATGCGCTTGAGCATTTTAATTGTCCTTTAGACACCAAGCTCAAAGCACTCGATAAAACGAAGAACCACATCTTAATAGATGGCAACACGGCATCAGGCTTGGGGTGTGTGTATGCGGGGGCAACGGTTGCTGCATGGTATCCAATTACGCCATCGACAACTGTGATGGATTCTTTTAAGTCTTTCTGCAAACAGTTTAGAGAGAACCCTGAAAACGGTGAGAGGGATTACTGTATTATTCAAGCCGAGGATGAGCTTGCTGCCATCGGTATGGTTCTTGGAGCTTCTTGGAATGGCGCCAGGGCCTTTACCTCAACCAGTGGCCCAGGGGTATCTTTGATGGGAGAGTTTTTAGGTCTTGGGTATTTCGCAGAGATTCCTGCAGTATTAATTGATGTACAACGTGTCGGGCCCTCGACAGGCATGCCTACCCGCACCCAGCAATCAGATATAATGCCCGCAGCATTTGCCTCGCATGGTGATACAAAGCACGTCGTTCTCTTTCCAGCCAATCCCAAGGAATGTTTTGAGATGGCCATTAACTCCTTTGATTTAGCGGAGAGACTTCAAACCCCCGTGATTGTTCTGCAGGATCTGGATATTGGTATGAATGACTGGATGGTTGAAGAATTTCATTGGGACGGAGCCTATAAGCCCGATCGAGGAAAAGTTTTAAGCGAGAAAGAGCTCGAGGAAGCTGCAGCCTTTTATCGCTATCTTGATGTTGACGGCGATGGCATCGCAGCGAGATCTTATCCTGGCGTTCATAAAAAAGGCGCCTACTTCTTACGAGGCTCTGGCCATAATAAGTTTGGTGGCTACACCGAGAACTCTGATGAATATCAAGAGGTTCTCGATCGATTACTTGTTAAGTGGGAAACGGCAAAGACCCTAGTGCCTAAGCCAGTTTTGACCAAAGCAAAAAAGAAAACCAAGATCGGTCTCATTTCCTCTGGGGGTTGTGATTATGCAGTGCTCGAGGCGATGGATAGGCTTGCAGCACAAAATATATTTATTGATTATCTGCGCGTGAAGGCGTTTCCATTTACTCAAGAGGTGGAAGAATTTATTGAGAGCCACGATCAGATTTATGTGGTTGAGCAAAACAGAGACGCTCAGCTTAAAAGTCTATTGACCCTTGAAACTAAGGCAACGAAGGATCAATTGATATCAATTTTAGATTATGCAGGAATGCCACTAGCAGCAAGAGTTGTGGTATCTGCGATTGATGAACATTTAGCCAAAGGAGCGGTGGCATGAGTTATATTGCCAAACCTAAGATTATTCATGGTGGGTTGAGTCGCAATGAGCTTGGACTGACCATTAGAGATTATGAAGGTGGCCTCTCTACGTTATGCGCAGGATGCGGTCATGACTCAGTAACGGCGGCACTGGTTCAGGCCTTTTTTGAATTAAATGTGCCCCCCCACATGGCAGCTAAGATCAGCGGTATAGGTTGCTCCTCGAAAACAACGGCATACTTTCTCAGTGGATCACACGGCTTTAACTCAGTGCATGGTCGTATGCCATCGGTGGCTACCGGCGCGCATGCAGCCCATGGTGGCTTGTCGGTGATTGGTATCTCTGGAGACGGCGATTCGTTGTCGATTGGCCTAGGTCAGTTTGGACATGCGGTGCGTAGAAATTTAGATATGTGTTATGTGATTGAGAATAACGGTGTCTATGGTTTGACCAAAGGTCAATTCTCAGCCTCTGCTGACAAGGGATCAAAACTTAAAAAGGGCGATATCAATGAGTTACCTCCTCTTGATCCTGTTCAGATGGCCATTGTCCAGGGCGGAACTTTTGTCGCCAGAGGATTCTCAGGCGATAAAGAACAGCTAGTGCCTTTATTAAAAGCTGCTATCGCGCATAAGGGATTTGCTCTCGTGGATGTAATCTCCCCGTGCGTGACCTTTAATGATCATACTGAATCTACAAAGAGTTATGCCCATACCCGTGAGTATTATCATCAGGCCGTGCATGTAGATTATGTTGAGCCCAGAGAGGAGATCAAACAAAAGTATAAAGCGGGTGAGGCAGTAAAGGTTGATATGCATGATGGCGGAAGTGTTGTGCTTAGAAAAGTATCAAAAGACTATGACCCAACCGATCGTGTATCTGCGTTACAGTATGTCAACACCCGATCCTCAAAAGGTGAGATTGTCACCGGACTCCTGTTTATTGATGAGGATGAGCCAGATCTTCATACCATCAATAGAACGTCAAAGGTACCCCTTAGGGACTTACCTTATGAGCGGTTATGCCCAGGCCAAAAAGGTATGGATAAGGTTAACGCTCGCTATCGTTAAGTCTCAACTTAATCCATTCCAATAATAATTCTTGATGCTGCGCTATCCAAGCATGATAGTAAAGGCCCTTTGGATTCTCTTCTACCGTCCTTAAAAAGCAGCGCTTCTGATAGTCTTTAAGTCTATTGAAGCTTAGCATGTAAGTCTTAATAAGAAATACAAAACCCGATACCGAAGATGCATTGTCTCCAATCTCCTTATAGCCCTTGCAAACCTGCCTCTCAAACCTAATGTATAGATTATCTGAGTTTGCGGTGAATGTTTCTCTCGGATCCGCTTGCGCGGGATGCCTAATCCACTCCGGTGATGTATTGATGCTAATGGCTCCAACACGCTCAAAGAAATAACTTGATTCGATGATGGCCTTGATCATTTTTTTTGTACGCTCACCGTAAACAATATTTTTTATGTTAGGAACTTTTTCATGGACATGATCAAAGGAATGACCCACGGCTCCCGATGCATCCCAGCCGTTGGGAAAGCAGATCGATGCCGCCTCAACCCAGTTGTCATCGCCCTCAAGGCACACAACGACCACGTCCTCTTGCATGCATGATGATAGCGCCGAGAAGGTTCTCGCTTCCTTACCTATTAAAAGGCTTAGGTCCGTTATTGCATTTTTTATACAGACCTTATTATTTTCTTTAATAAAAAAGTTCTTATAGTCTGCCTGCAGGCAATTTTTTTTATGCTCAATGAATTTATCGAATTGAGAGTCCGATTGAGTGATCCGGTCTCTATGATCCTCTTCACTCGGTATAAATTTTCTGAGCCCCATTTGTGAGTGGGGGGCAATGGGATCCAGCGGGAAGTAATCATAGGGATCATGATGCTCAAGCTTAAACGAGGGAAGCATCAAGCTAGAAGAAAGGGTTGACTTCAGCTTCCTCAGAAAATTGAATGTATCCGATGTTGGCGCCCGCACGTATGCCAACACCCACTCTCACAGGCACCACCGTGACATCAGTGCCTTGATGATAGGTCACACTGGCGCCACCCACCACATAAACCGAACCCTCAACCCCGCCAAGGCGTGTGTAAAGGTCTGTGACGCGATTAGCACCGTAGATCAATATAAATACTCGGCTGGCATTGATGCCAGTATCAACGCCCACTGAGGGGCCCCTCCAGTAGATTGCTTGGGAGGATCCGTCTCTAAGGTATATATCACCGCTTCCATAACGCAGCCCAGCGCCGAGCGAGGCCGCAACCTCCTCACCCATGATATAGGCATCAGGCGGTCCCTGATCGTTAATGACTCTGTTAATGACGTCTGCTGTATTCATGGCACTTTGTCCAAACCATGCCTCTGCTTGCTGCAACACCGTATCAGGCTCATGCTGACCAATGATTGGCTGTTCAGGTTGATTTTCACTTTGGGTGACGCAGCCTGTGATAATTAAAAGTATAAAGAGGAAAATAATATTTTTAGACATGCTCAATAGGTTTGATGATTAATAACGCAATCATAATAGATTTACCTTTGATGAAAAAGTTTTTTCATGATCAAGTAAAATTTTTTTTATTTCGGCCCCCCATGCAAATCCACCGATTGATCCATCGTTCTTTAATACCCTATGACAGGGTATGAGAATGAGGTAAGGATTTTTTGATACAGCCGTCCCCACCGCTCGGTAGGCTTTGGCATGTCCAATACTTTTTGCAATCTGTTGATAGCTTCGTGTTTGAGCAAATGGAATGCGAAGAAGTTCGCGCCAAACCTTTTTTTGAAAGTCTGTCCCTTTAAGCTCTAGCCCCAGGCTCAAGGGGACTTCTTCTCCTTGGAAGTAAGAGGTCAAAGCTAATTGAAATGCTTTAACTTTCTCTGGCGGTCTCTTATGGTCGGGCAATTGAGAAGAGAGGGTTACAGAGATTACCTGATCAATTGCCTCGTCATAAATAATGAAAATGTTGCCAATCTTAGTTTTAATTGGGTAGCTTTGCATGCTCAGTGCAAATCAAAGGCAAACTCTCTTAGGATATCCATCGCAATTACTTCTAGGGCTCTTTGATGCGTGGCCCTGAGGATCACCTTGGGCGCCTTTCCGGCCTGATATGCTTCAAGCCAGCGCCTGGCGCAGAGGCACCATCGCTCCCCCCCTTTAAGCCCAGGGAAACCATAGGCTGGCATGGGGGTAGAAAGATCATTACCCCTGGATTTAGAGAACTCGAGAAAATCATCGGTCAGGACAACGCACACAGTATGTGAGCCCACATCTTGCTCTGATGTATTACAGCATCCATCACGAAAAAAACCTGTCATCGGGTCAGTTGAGCACGGAATCAGTGACTCTCCAAAGACGTTCAGCGATGGATCCATATCACTTGGCATCAATCGCGCTACTGAGCAGGTCTAAAAATTCGGCCTCTGATTTCACTTTAGCGACATCCTCAGCATTTAAGGTGTAGCCGTATTGATCGGCAATGCGCTGATACTTGGGGTCTCTGTGTTCAATGAGCTTAGGGAAGATCCAGCTTGAGAAGTCATCGGGATCAATCTCCTCAACAGCCTTAAGACTTTTCTCGGCCAGATACATTTCAATTTGCTGGTCTAAAAATTCTGGGGCGTAGTACATGGGCTTTGGATGCATGATCGCACGCTCTGTCAGGGTCCGCTTGAGCTCTGCATTGGCCTTGAGATAGATAATGATGGTTCGCTCGCTCAGCAACTGATAGGTCTTCTCATCATTGAGCTCACACAGGCTGCCGCCGGCGTCATTGATGAAGTTGGAGTAGCCGTAAATGTCTTTAGCCTTGGCCATGAATTCAGCGACATCGCGCATGGCATTGATTTCGGCGTCTTTATGGAGCGCTTGTCTTTTACGAAACTCCTCGAGGGTGATCCCTCCCTTTTTTGGATTACCGATCTTACCTAAAAATGTGGCCACCGGCTCTAAGTTATTGACCGTGATGTTTGAGGCAATGTAGATCGAGTCACTGCGCAGGAGTTCCTTGAGGAATCCAACTTGCATG
>Ga0222714_10001256_pt1 | contig 28650 bp, 40 predicted proteins | sample C33_3DmetaG_FD_165048 | JGI IMG/M metagenome (GOLD analysis project Ga0222714, IMG submission 165048) | Estuarine water microbial communities from San Francisco Bay, California, United States - C33_3D | ecosystem: Environmental > Aquatic > Marine > Unclassified | place: USA: California... | reverse complement strand
CTTCGGCAGTAATGCAATCGTCTCCTTGCGAACCAATGAGCACCACTTCATCGCCAACTGAAACAGGATCCGAGTCGTCAGCAGGTCCAAGATCAACGATGAGTTGGTCCATTGTGACAACACCGACGACTGGCCGACGTCGACCACCAATGAGACAGTCTCCACCGACCTCGGACCACCGGCGCGGCACCCCGTCGGCGTAGCCAACTGGCACCGTTGCAAGCCGCGTACGCGACAACGTTTTATAGCGCCAGCCATACGACACGTGCACACCTTCGTCAACTTCCTTCACCAGCGACACGCGAGCCCACCATCTCAGTGCAGCGGTAAACAATGTTCGATCGAGGGGAACCTCCCTAGACGGGTCAATCCCGTACATCGCGATACCTGTTCGAATAAACGTCTGACGACTTTCGGGAAGTGTGATTGCAGCGGCTGAATTTGCGATGTGGAATTCAACCTCCGACTCGAGACCCGACACCGCTGATACAAACCGTTCCATCTGCTCTTCGATTGCCGGATGCCCGGGAATATCTGCGGTAGCAAGGTGCGTGGCAACTCCAACCAACTCGATGCCCGACACTTTGGCGATTCTTGTGACGATGTCGGCAACATCTGATGGCTCTGCTCCAACCCGCCGCATCCCAGTGTCGATCTTCAGGTGCACTCGAGCGGTGGTGCCAAGACGAGCCGCCGCTGCAGCAAGAGCGTCTACCGATTCGAGTCGGTACACCATCACCTCTGCATCGGCCGCCAACAATTCGTCATATTGCTCGTGTGGTTGGTCGCTCAATATGAGAATTCGCGAGTCGATGCCCGCAGCGCGCAATTCAACCGCCTCCTGTGTGAGCGCAACGGCAACTCCGGTGGCTCCACCCGCAAGAGCGGCTCGACTCGCCCACACCGCACCATGTCCATAGCCATTCGCCTTGACGACAGCCCACACAGCACTCGGCGAGCAAAGTTCAACAAGCGACCGAACATTTGCTGCGATCGCGTCAGTGTCAATGTCAACGCCCGACCAGCGCTGTGGCTGAACGCCGTTGAACGTCATTCGGCAACCACCTGTGCGATCGCAACGCTGTCGCCGTGCGACAAGCTGAGATGCCAGCGGGTAACCCCGGCGTTCACCGCGAGCGACCGCGCTGCTCCGACAACCAGCAACGACGGAGCACCACTGTCGGCCCGAACGACTGATACATCGTGAAATCCGAATGCGCCGAGGCCGAGACCAAGAGCCTTCATCGACGCTTCGCGAGCGGCGAATCGTGCGGCGAGGCCAGGAACATCGTCTACCCGACCCGCAAGCGACTCCAGTTCGGCTGCGGTGAACAGGCGTGTTCGCATAGACGGTGTGCGCTCAAGCGAGCGACGGAATCGCTCAATGTCGACCACGTCAACGCCGACACCAATCATCACGGTACCCAGTGGTTGGCGGCTTCTGAAATCGGTGAAATCAGTAACTCAGCCACCGAAATATCACTGAGTTTCGACTCGTCAAACTTGCCTTCGGTTTCTGTCACCCAGTCAACAAGTCGTTCATAGCGATTGTCGTACCCCTGCAAACAGGTACGAGCATCATCAACCGAAATTCGGTCGTGGAAGTCGACGTGAAGCAGTGTGAGTCCCGTACAAACCCCGGCCTTTGTCTCGGGAACGAGAATAACAGTTCGTCCATCGCGTCGACCTCGCGCAACAAGCACTTCTTGCTGCTCAGCGACATAGCGCTTGGTACCAGTCAGCGCAGGATCACTGTCGACACGACTTTGAAGCCCAACTGCAACACCGTCGCGGTCAAGCACCGAGACCACATCACCGACGATGCTGTACCGAGTCGCCCCGGTAACTGAGGCAACTGCAGCATCAAGTGCGGCAAGGACCTTCAATGATCGATATGACACGACGTCTCGGCCGGCGCCGCGGCTGATTACTGCCTGCACCAGCGCGGTCTCAACGAGATCAGAGTCGCTTCGCGAAATACCGACGGTGACAGTCTTCGCTTGATGTTTAATCGCATCAATCGGCCGGGTGAGCTCATCAATCGCCGCTGACAGTGCATCGACAACTTCAGCGATTAGTAATTCCGGGGTTCCGACGTTGCCCGTCACTATCGAGAAATCTTCGATCGGTCGTCGTGACCGCAAATACCCGATAGCTGCCGTAAGGCGAACGGCAGTTGATGCCTCAAGGTGCCCGTCGTACGACTTTGCACGTACACCTTGTTCAAATTCTCGAAGGTGTGTCTGAATGTCATCAGCAAGGTTGGCGACAATTGTGTCAGGGGTCTCGCCCGACTCGACTAGCCGCTCAACCACGTCCCGAGCTGCCCGGAGTGGAAGGGCTGACCGGTCAATGGCTCGTGCCGCTTCATAACCAAATAGGTGACCAACCATTGCCGAGAGGATGAAGCCAAGCGCCGGGTCGACCGATGGAACCTCAATAACCGTTCCTGATGTAAACCGGGTTTGGCCCTCGTCGCACACCACGATTGGCGTTGCCTTATGAGCACTGAAAATTGCTGTTTCTTTTGCAACATCGTCTGCAGTTGAACCCTGAAGGCCCGCCGCACACACAAAGATCAATGGTTCACTCGACAGGTCGATGTGCTTCTTATCCTCGGTGACATCGGCAGCGATCGACTTGTAGCACAACTCACTGAGTTTGATCCGTACCTCATTCGCAGCGACGAGATTTGGGCCGTTACCGACAACCGCCCAATACCGCTTTGACAGCGCCGTCCTCGTTGCAATTTCAGCAATGCGTGACCGTCGATCGAGTACGGCGGTCATTGCTGCAGGCAGCCCCCGTAGCGAATTCAGTAGGCGATGTCGTCGAGCCTGGCTCCCTACACCTGCAGCTGAGGCAATATCACAGGCAAGCAATGCGCCTGCTGCAACCTGCGCATAAAAGGCCTTCGTCGAGGCAACACTCATCTCGACGTCGCGTCCGTCAGAGGTGTACACCACGCCGTCGGCTTTGACCGCTAGGTCACTACCGCGACGGTTCACTATTGCGATCACAATCGCTCCACGAGACCGCAATAGGTCAACTGTTCTGTTCGTATCGGTGGTCGTCCCACTTTGGCTCACCGCGATGATGAGCGTGTCAGACATATTTGGTCGAAGTTGAAAGCCAGAAACCTCGGTCGCAGTTATCGCGTCGACGTCAAGTTCGCCATCGCAGAGATCACGAAGAATCGCTGCGACACCTTGACCAGCGACCGCTGCGGTGCCTTGACCAATGACGTGAACGCGCGAAATCTTGCGCGAAGACAGTCGCTCGCGCACGACACTTGGCATCGACGCCTCTGACAAGACGACTTCAAGCGCCCCATCGCGCTCTCTGACCCGTCCACGCAAGGTGCGTCGAAATGATGTTGGAGATTCTTTAATTTCTTTGAGCAGGTAGTGCGGTGCATCACCTCGATCGATGTCTCGAGTCGTGACCTCAGCGGTCACTATTTCTTCAGTGACAACTGGCAGTGATGCTCCTGAGTAGGCGTATCGATCCAATCCGTCAAGATCGTTGCCATTCAGATTGACGACTAAGATTTCACCGCCGGCCTCACCATCGAGGCGCACGTAACGCTCCGTTTCCTCAACCACCCCGTACGGTTCACTGGCAATGATGTACCCATCCTCAGCGATGCCGACGTAGATACCTTGGCCGCTCCCGCGCAATGCGAGCATGAGCTCGCGAGGACGGTCAGCTGCGATAGCCCCGATCGCCACCGATCCCTCGAATTCATTTACAGCCCGTCGAAATGCCTCTCGTGGTTCGAGGCCTTCTGACATTTTTCTTGAGGTAAGTGTTGGGATGACTTTTGCATCGGTTGTGATCTGGTGGTGAATGTCGAGTCCGAATCGACGCGTGAGGTCAGCGTGGTTGTCAACATCTCCGTTGAGAACACCCACGACGTACGGGCCGGCCTGACCTGAGAGTTCCTCACTATTCAGTGGGTGCGCATTCGCCTCAGAAATGACGCCGATACTTGCCCAACGTGTATGGCCAAGGACAACAACATCGGCGGTTGACGACGAGAGAGCGGCGCGCAGAAGCGCATCCGTTTGTACTGCCTTCCTGATGACAGCGGTGTTGTCTCCAAGCTCACCAATCTCAGCCGCCGCCTTGTACACAAATGACAGTACCGATCCACTCGCTGTCTGTATTTCTCTCAACGACGAAGAGCGGAAGAGTTCGTCGTGACTACGTTCAGTGAGTTGGCTCGCTACAACTGAATCTTCTGCTGACAAGCCATGATTACTCACCATGATCTGTATGCCGGCGGAGTCGCGACCTCGCACCTCCAATCGGTCGAGCGCAGACAGTGCCCGCTGGATGGCTAGGTACCCGTTATAAGTCTCATGGGTGGCGTCACCCGCAAGCGTATGTACCGCAAAGGCTGTTCGAATTCGGTCGCTGCGAATAGCCCACAACGCATCACGTAACCGGACGACGTCAGTATCGGCTCGAGTTCCTGCCTCAACCTCTGATTCAAGATCAACGACCTGTGCTTCGATCGTCGCAAGTGCCGCTGTAACTATGTCAACTAGATGTTCGTCATTTTTGAACGCAATAACACCCGGAACCCCATGAAGCAGAGCATCGAGTGAACTGAGAACCGTGGCTGCCTCTGCAGGGTTAGATCCCACCGATGCAGCGGCAGTCGCAAGGAGCGTTGCCACTTCTGCGGTCGTAGGCGCGCTGCGGTCAATCCGATGACTGAGAACCGCAACAATCCCGCACATACGGTCAGCCTACTCTTCGTCGACTTGAGCGTCAGTGGGTTCAAATGCGGTTCGAACTGCATCAGCCAGAGTGTGTGCGACCCTTTCGGCGTCGTCTTGCTGTGCAGCTTCAACCATCACTCGTACAAGTGGTTCAGTACCGCTCGGTCGAATGAGAATTCGACCGTCATCACCGAGCTCTGCTTCTAACTGTTGGCGGATCCCCCGTATTGCATCCTCGGGCACCTCTCCTCGCACCGGCACTTCCACATTGATCAGTATCTGCGGAAATGCAGTCATCGACGCTGCTGATAGATCAGCCAGCGAGCGACCCGACCTTGTAACAGCATCGAGTAACACGACCCCTGTCAACATCCCATCACCAGTCGTCGCATGCTCGGGGATGATGATGTGGCCTGACTGCTCGCCACCAAGGGAGAATCCACCCCCAGCGAGGGCTTCAAGTACGTGGCGATCACCGACGGGAGTCTCGAGAACTGAGATACCTGCATCGCTCATTGCGCGATGAAAGCCGAGGTTTGCCATCACGGTAACCACCACTGTGTCTGCGGCAAGTTTGTCGCGAGCCCGCATATCGGTCGCAAGAATCGCGATCACTCGATCACCGTCAACCACGTGGCCAGCGTGGTCAACCGCTATCAGGCGATCTGCATCACCGTCGAGGGCGAGCCCGACATCGGCTCCGAAGCTCATCACGGCTGACTGCAACGCTTCGGTATGAGTTGCCCCGCAATCATCATTGATGTTCGTGCCATTGGGATCAGCATTGATCACGATGACGTCAGCCCCAACCGCTGCAAAGACCTCCCCAGCGAGCGTTGATGCAGCACCATTTGCTGCATCAACGACAACCCGAAGGTCGTCGAGTGTCCGATGTTCAATGGATCGTTGAATCAGTTCGAGGTACCGACTGCGAACGGAATCGATATCACCCTGGACCAGCGAACCCGACTCAGTTGACAGAACTTCGGAAGATTTCGACGAATGCCAGTAATCCTCAATCTGCGCTTCGACCGCAGCAGACAGTTTCACCCCACCAGGTCCGAATACTTTGATCCCGTTGTCGTAGTACGGGTTGTGGGAAGCCGAGATCACGACGCCAACGGCATGACGATTTGCGGCTTCAGCAGCCACGATTGGAGTCGGAACCATCCCGAGGGTTTCAACAGTTGCCCCGCTGTCAATCAGCCCTTCTGAAACCGCGGCGATAAATGCAGGAGTTGATTCTCGGCTATCGCCACCAATTACTACTGGTACTCCGAAAAACACACGAGCGATGGCCCGACCAAGGTCGGATGCCATCGCTTCGGTGAGTTCGCTGTGCGCCCTCCCGCGGACACCGTCGGTGCCAAAACGCATTGGGCCGCCAGATCAGCGCTTCGTGTATTGAGGAGCCTTGCGGGCCTTCTTGAGTCCGTACTTCTTCGACTCTTTCTTACGTGAGTCACGTGTGAGAAGACCGGCACGCTTCAAGGCTGGACGAGTCTCTGGGTCAAGTTCGACAAGCGAGCGAGCGATCGCCATGCGAAGTGCTGCCGCCTGACCCGATACTCCACCACCGTGGATTGATGCATCAATGTCGAATCGTTCTTCGGCCTCGGTGACTCGAAGCGGCTCTGAGACGACCATTCGCTGAGCTGCCGTCGGGAAGTACGCGTCGAAGGCGCGACCGTTGATGGTGACAACGCCGGACCCCTCGCGGAGACGGGCACGTGCAACGGCTTCTTTACGACGGCCAGTGGTTTGGGTAAGAGGTGTGCTCATGTCAATTGCCTCGAATCAATCAGCGGGCTGCGGCACCGGGAACCGCAAGCGGGGTTGGGGACTGTGCCTGATGCGGATGATCTGGGCCCGCATAGACCTTCAATTTGGTCATCTGCTGGCGGCCAAGGCGGCCCTTAGGCAACATGCCACGAACGCTACGGCGTACGGCATCAGCAGGCTTGCGATTGAGAAATTCTGCGAATGATTCGGTCTTGAGGCCACCTGGGTAGCCGGAGTGCCGGTACACCATCTGACGGCTTTCCTTACCGGAAGTCATCACGACCTTGTCGGCGTTCACGATGATCACGTGGTCACCGGTGTCAATATGTGGTGCAAAAATCGGCTTGTGCTTACCACGAAGCACGCGAGCAACCTCTGTGCAGAGACGACCGAGGATCATTCCCTCTGCGTCAACTACATGCCACTCACGGGTGATCTCACTCGCTTTTGGTGTATACGTCTTCATCACGTCAAATTCCAGTCATTTCTTTGCGATTTTTCCGTGGAACTCACGTCCACTGAACCCTGAGAGGATAGGGGCATCGCGGGTAGTTCCCCAACACTCACTGCTCGCTCTCTTTTTCTGAGGTTCGCTCATAGCCGACTCTCATCAGAACCAAACCCTGAGGCGGGGCAACCCTGCCTGCGTGCTGTCGGTCCTTTGCATCCAATATCTCTGCCATTTCATGCGGTTCAAGCCGGCCTAAACCAATGTCAACCATGGTGCCGACAAGCGATCGCACCATCTGGTGACAGAATGCCATTCCCGTAATATCGAATGTCACCAACTTGCCAAAATCAGCAATCTTCCATTGCGCTTCAAGAACAGTCCGAACAAGCGACATCGGTGTTCCGTCTGGCAATGGGTCGGGCGCTCGACAAAATGATGAGAAATCGTGCTGACCGATAACTGCTTGAGCAGCCTGATTCATCCGATCAAGGTCGAGGATTTGCGGAATGTGCCAGGTGAGATCACCGAGTAACGGATTTCCCACCGAGTCATTCCAGAGGTGATACCGATATGACCTCGATGATGCTGAAAATCGTGCATTGAAATCTTCATCAGCCCACTCCCCAGACCGCACAGCGATGTCTGGAGAACACATCCTCGATAACCGATGTGCAAGATCTGCTGGGTCGCACGTCGATGGGATATCACAAGAGATGACCTGTCCCACCGCATGAACACCTGCATCTGTTCGTCCGGCCAACGTCAACTCGACAGGGCTCCCGAGAACTTGCTCAAGTGCCTTCCTTAGATCACCAACCACGGTTCGTACTCCGGGGCTTTCAGCCGCACCACGAAATGCCGAACCTCGATAAGAAACAACAAACCGGGCCCGACGGAAGTCGGACCCGGTCGTCATAGTTCTACAGATGTATTTAGACGAGCTCGATGCGAGCCATGTCGGCGTTGTCGCCTGACCTGGTGCCGAGTTTCAAAATGCGGGTATAACCACCATTGCGCTCGAGGTATCGAGGAGCAACTTCATTGACGAGCTTGTGCGTCATCTCGCGATCGCCAAGGTAACCCTGAATCTGACGGATCCGATGCACTCGCATCGGGCTGTCATCTTGAGCCTTCTTTGCCTTCGTGATGAGTTTCTCTGCGATTGGGCGAAGAGCTTTTGCCTTCGCCTCGGTTGTGGTGATGCCTTCCGCAGCAAATAGCGATGCTGCGAGGTTGGCCATCATCAAACGCTGATGGGCCGCGTCGCCACCAAATCGGCGGGCGCGTCGTGGGGTTCCAGGCATGTCAGTTCTCCGTTGTTCTCAAAAATCTCAAGGGCGAAGAGAAAGCCCACGCTCATCGAGTTTCTCGATGACTTCGTCAAGGCTCTTCTGGCCAAAATTGGTGATGTTGAGCAGGTCGTCGTGGCTCTTCATTAGAAGTTCACCGACAGTGTTGACCTGTGCACGCTTCAAGCAGTTGCGTGGGCGCTCAGAAAGGTCAAGATCCTCGATCGGAAGGTCGAGATCAGGGGAGGAGCTCGCAGTGTCGGGCTCTTCGGTAAGAGCGAGACCCTTCGGCTCATCGCTGAGTTCGGCAACGAGGGCAACAATGGTTCGGAGGGTTTCTCCTGCTGATGCCATTGCTTCGCTCGGGCTCGTCGAACCATCGGTTGTGATGTCAAGCACCAAACGATCGTGATCGGTTGATTGCCCAACACGAGTTGGTTCAACGACGAAACTCACGCGACGAACTGGCGAGAAAATCGCATCGATCGGCATGTTGCCAATCACTGGATTCTCGACGTCACGCTGGCTGCTGGCATAACCATTGCCACGCTCAACGGTGAGGTCAAACGCGAGGCGAGCCTTACCGTTGAGAGTTGCGAGGTGAAGATCGCCGTTCAAGATCGTGACGTCGGCCGGGCAATCAATATCTCCAGCGGTGACCGAACCGGGACCCTTTGCGTCAAGACGAAGCATGACTGCTTCTTCTGCGTCAGAACTAATGACGATGTCTTTGAGGTTGAGAATGATGTCAGTGACATCTTCGACCACTCCATTAATCGTCTCGAACTCATGAAGCGCATCGTCAAAACGCACCATTGTGATCGCTGCACCTGGCACCGAGGACAGGAGCGTACGACGAAGCGAGTTTCCGAGGGTATGTCCGAAGCCCGGCTCGAGCGGCTCGATCACGAACTGCTGACGTTGGCCGTTGCCGTCGGAGACGACCTCGCCGAGGGCTTCCACTGATGGGCGCTGCATCACAAGCATGTCTGCCGATTCCTTTCCTAGAACGATTACTTCGAGTAGAGCTCAACGATGAGCGATTCGCGAACGGGTACGTCAATGTGATCACGCTGCGGAAGATCACGCACAGTGACCTGCTTGCCGCCATCTGCGGTCTCTAGCCAACCAACGAGCGAACGGTCGTTGGTGTCCATGTTGTGTTGGACGACAATCATCTGCGCTGCCTTAGGCGACAAGGTGACGACGTCGCCTTTACGAACCCGGTACGAAGGGATATCCACCCGGCGACCGTTGACATGGATCAATCCGTGGTTGACGAACTGACGTGCTTGTGGGCGAGTTGATCCCCAACCAGCGCGATAGGTGACATTGTCAAGACGTGATTCAAGAAGGATGAGCAAATTCTCACCAGTTGGACCTTGGAGACGACTTGCCTCGTTATAGGTCTTCTTGAACTGCTTCTCAAGGACTCCGTAGATGTACTTTGCCTTCTGCTTTTCTTGCATCTGTGCCAAATACTCTGAACCTGCATTGCGCCGACGAGTACGTCCGTGCACGCCAGGCGGGAAGGGACGACGCTCCATTGCGCGGCGGCCCTTTTCGTTCTCGAAGATGTTGACGCCGAGACGGCGAGATGTGCGGACCTTGGGGCCGGTGTAGCGAGCCATGTCAGTTCCTCCGACGCTTCGGTGGACGGCAACCGTTGTGCGGAATCGGGGTGACGTCCTTAATGGTCGTGACCTCAATGCCTGAGTTCTGAAGTGAGCGAACCGCTGTGTCGCGACCAGATCCTGGACCCTTCACTTCGACTTCGACTCGGCGAACACCGTGCTCTTGAGCGGCTTTGGCAGCGCGCTCTGCTGCGAGCTGTGCAGCGAACGGAGTGCTCTTACGAGAACCCTTGAACCCCACTGCACCAGATGATGCCCATGAGATGACATTTCCATCGACATCGGTAATCGACACGATGGTGTTGTTGAATGAACTCTTTACGTGTGCGACGCCCACGGAAACGTTCTTGCGATCGCGTTTACGTGGCCGACGGCCACCTGGCTTTGTCTTAGCCATTACTACCTCACAGCCTTCTTCTTATTAGCAACAGTGCGCTTTGGCCCCTTGCGGGTACGAGCGTTGGTGTGGGTGCGCTGCCCACGGACGGGGAGTCCCTTGCGGTGGCGAACACCTTGGTGGCACCCAATCTCGATCTTGCGCTTGATGTCGTTCTGAACGTCACGACGAAGGTCACCCTCAATCGTGATGTTCGTGTCGACCCATGAGCGAATCTTGTTCACTTCGTCCTCAGTGAGTGACGAAACTCGTGCATTACGGTCAAGACCGTTCTCTTCGCAGATACGAATCGCAGTGGTGCGTCCGATCCCAAAGATGTATGTCAACGAAACTTCCAACCGCTTGTCGCGGGGAATGTCGATACCGGCGATACGTGCCATTGTTTACTGCTCTCCGTTTATCTTTCAGCCTTGGCGCTGCTTATGGCGCGGGTTCTCACAGATCACTCGGATCCGGCCGTGACGACGAATCACACGGCACTTCTCACACATCTTTTTGACGCTCGGTCGGACCTTCACTGCGTTCTTCTCTCACTTGTAGCGATACGTGATACGACCTCGGGTGAGGTCGTATGGGGTGAGTTCCACTTGCACCTTGTCGCCAGGGAGGATTCGGATGTAGTGCATCCGCATCTTTCCTGAGATGTGGGCCAAGACTTTGTGGCCATTTTCCAACTCAACGCGAAACATCGCGTTAGGTAGCGACTCAAGAATCGTTCCTTCTAGGACGATTGCATCTTCTTTCGGTGAAGCCAGTGGATTCTCCTTAATTGTCGCGGTCGAAACCGCGGGGCGGACTATTGTTCTTGTTGACCAATACGGTCAACGTTGTGGCCTGTCTCTGAGTGTTCGGACACGGGCCAACGGGCAATGCTATCGGCGTGAGACGACAACACCAATGGTGACGTCATCTCGTTTGCCTTCGGCTCTCTACAACATCAGTGAGTCGTTTGAACACGTGATCAGGGTGCCCCACCCCATTCACTACTGCGAACTGACCTCGAGATCCGTAGAACTCGATGAGCGGAGCAGTCTGTGTTTCGTAGAGATCCAGGCGACGATTCACCGCGTCTGGTGTGTCGTCGCCACGTTGCGTGACGTCACCGCCACATACATCACAAATCCATGGCGATGGGTCGTCACCAGAACTTGTGTAGTTCGTTCCGCAGTCTTGGCACACGCGCCGAGACGAGATGCGATCGAGAACAATTTCGCGAGGTACATCTAAATCGATCACGACATCGATTGGGAGGTCTTCGGTGATACCTGCGAGCGCCTCGGCTTGACCAACCGTTCGCGGAAAACCATCGAGAATGTACCCACGGCTCATGGTGTCGGGCTTAGACAGTCGCTCATTGACAATGCCAACCATCGTCTCGTCGTCGACGAGGCCACCGGCATCCATGATCTCGGCAGCAACGATGCCCAGCGGAGTGCGTTCACGCACAGCTGCGCGCAACATATCTCCAGTAGAAATATGAGGTACAACAAAGTGCCGCGACAGTCGCACACATTGCGTGCCCTTTCCGGCCCCTTGGCGACCGAGGATGATGAGACGTGCTCCCGGCATGAATCGGGACCGACTACTTGAGGAAGCCTTCGTAATTGCGCAACATCAACTGTGAATCAATTTGACGCATCAGCTCGAGTGCGACACCAACCGAGATGAGAATGCTTGTGCCAGCGAAGCCGAACGTGCTGACACCAGCAGCCCACAGCAAGATGTACGGAAGAATGGCGATACATGCAATGAATACTGCGCCTGGAAGGGTGATGCGGTTCACCGCCTTCGCAAGGTATTCCTCAGTCTGTGGACCGGGCCGAATTCCAGGAATGAAGCCGCCCTGTCGCCGAATTTGGTCTGCCTGACGAACTGGGTCGAATGCAATCGAATTGTAGAAGTACGCAAAGGCAACGATGAGCACCGCGAAGAGCGTGATGTAGACCGCATTTTGGCTGTTCAAGATGTATTGGTCGACATAGCCCTGAATACGCCCACGCCAACTATCAGCTGACGCGTTACCTAAGAAGCTCACGAGAATTGCTGGAAGGAGCAGCAATGACGAGGCGAAAATGATCGGAATCACGCCTGACTGGTTGACCTTCAACGGGATGTAGGTGTTTTGACCACCCATCATCCGCCGGCCGACAACTCGCTTTGCGAACTGCACGGGAATGCGACGCTGGCCAAGTTCTACGTACACCACTGCAGCGATGATCGCCACCGAGAGCAACACCATCATGACGAACCAGAACACTTTGTTCTGCAACAAAATTGAGTAGAAGCCCGACGGGATACCAGCGACGACGGATGCGAAAATGACCATCGACATGCCGTTTCCAATTCCGCGCTGGCTGATGAGTTCACCAAACCACATCAGCACCGCAGTACCAACAACAAGCGTTGGAATGATGAGGTATCCACGCGGCCAAATGCCATCTGGGAGAAGTGGCACCGAAGGAGCCTGCACCGCAGAGTAGAACGCCCCGCCTCCGCCATTTCCGAATAAAAAGACGAGCACGGTTGCTTGAAGCAGTGCAAGTGTCACCGTTACATAACGGGTGTACTGAGTGATCTTGCGTTGACCGACTGCACCTTGCTGCTGAAGCTCTTCCAACTTCGGAATCACCACACCAAGGATCTGCATGATGATGCTTGCCGTGATGTACGGCATAATTCCCAAAGCGAAAACAGAGAAACTCTCGAAAGCGCCGCCCGAGAACAAGTTGAACAGACCGAGAGCGCCGTCCTGAGCACCAGCGCGAAGCTGCTCAATCGCAAGCGGGTCGACACCCGGCACGCGAATGGCTGCTCCGACCCGATACAGACCAACGATCATCAGCGTAAACAGGATCTTGTTACGAAGATCCTCGATCTTCAGGATGTTCTTGATGTTGGCGATCATGGTTGAATCGCTGCCTCCAGATCAGATATCAGCGGTTTGCGAACTGGTTGCCCTTAACCGCAGGACGACCGGCCTTGCCCTCAACCTCATGTGGGAGAGGAACGATGGTGACGTCTCCGCCAGCGGCTTCAACCGCTGAGCGAGCAGCAGCGGAAATCGCGTGAACGGAAAGAGATACCTTGATGGAAAGATCGCCGTAGCCGAGAATCTTCACGAAGGCTCCCTTACGGACGAGTCCGGCCGCAACAAGAGCGTCAATGTCAACTGTGCTCGCACCCAACTTTTCAAGCTGGTGGAGGTTGACCGGGCTGTACTCGACACGGAATGGGTTATTGAAGCCCTTCAGTTTCGGTACACGCTGCTTGAGTGGCATCTGGCCACCCTCGAAACCACGACGAACGGTGTTACGTGCACGCTGTCCCTTCGTTCCACGACCTGCAGTCTTGCCACCCTTGCCGCCAATACCGCGACCGACGCGCTTTGCGCTTTTGTTTGATCCTGGTGCTGGTGCGAGTTCATCAACGCGCATAATCATTCACCGCTTTCTGAGATCTCGATCAAGTGAGGGACGCGATTCAACATGCCGCGAACCTCTGGACGATCGGGAAGTGTGTTCGTTTTTCCAATGCGGCCAAGACCGAGGGCACGCAGTGTTCCGCGAGCCTTGGGCTTCTGACCGATTGCTGAGCGGACCTGGGTCACGCTGATCTGCTTCTCGCTCACTGGTCACCTCCATTAGCGGCAGGAGCAGCATTTTGCTTCTGGCGCTCTTCGTACGCTCTCAACAAGCCCTTTGGAACGAAGGTGTCCGCAGGAATGCCGCGGCGCTTCGCAACTTCGTCGGGACGCTGAAGTGACTTCAATCCAGCGATGGTTGCGCGTGCGACGTTGATGTGGTTGGCAGAACCAAGCGACTTACACAAGATGTCGTGCACGCCTGCCTCTTCGAGGATGATGCGTGCAGCACCACCAGCGATCACACCAGTACCGGAAGCTGCTGGCTTCATCAGAACCTTGCCGCCACCAGTAACGCCAGTGACGGTGTGGATGATTGTCGAACCGGCGAGAGGGACCTCAAAGAGATTGCGCTTCGCATCTTCGGTTCCTTTTTGGATTGCCAGCGGAACTTCCTTGGCCTTGCCGTAACCAAGACCAACCCGGCCGTTACCATCGCCAACAACCACGAGAGCGGTGAATGCGAACCGACGTCCACCCTTCACAACCTTTGCAACACGGTTGATGGTGATGACGCGAGACTCGCGGAGACCGCCGTCGTTTTCTGACTGATTGTTGTTGTCATTGTGTTGTGCGGCCATCAGAACTCCAAACCTGCTTCACGGGCGGCGGTTGCGACCGCTGCGATGCGGCCGTGATAAAGATTTCCACCGCGGTCAAAGACCACCGAGGTAACTCCTTCGGCGCGTGCTCGCTCGGCGACGAGCGCACCAATCTTTGCTGCTGCGTCAACTGATCCTGTCTTGTCTGAGCGAAGAGCAGGCTCAACTGAAGATGCTGCCGCGATCGTGCGACCAGTCTCATCGTCAATCACCTGAGCGGTGATGTGACGGTTCGAGCGGTGGACAGCCAATCGTGGACGAGCAGCGGTACCACTGATCTTCTTGCGCACCCGGCGATGGCGGGTGATGCGACCCTTACGGCGGGCCTTTGCGATATCACTCATGATCGATGTGTTCCTTTACGTTCCGGCTTACTTCTTGCCGGCCTTACCGGCTTTGCGCATCACGCGCTCGCCGGCATAGCGGACACCCTTGCCCTTGTAGGGCTCTGGCTTACGAATGCTGCGGATGTCGGCGGCCACCTGGCCAACGACTTCCTTGTCAATTCCGGAGACAATCACCTGCGTCGGAACGGGAACTTCAAACGAAATTCCTTCCGGTGCGGCAACGTTGACTGGATGACTGAATCCAAGGTTAAGACGCAGGGCGTTCGGGCCTTGAGCTTCAGCCCGGTATCCAACCCCGACGATCTCTAGTTCTTTTTTGAATCCGTCGGTCACTCCGGTCACCATGTTGTTCACGAGGCTGCGGACGAGGCCATGCATTGCACGATTCTCACGCTCATCGTCCGGACGAGAGAACGTGAGTGATCCCTCCTCCTGAGCGACCTCAATAACACCTGGGATGACTCTGCTCAAGGTGCCCTTTGGGCCCTTCACTGTGATGGTGCGGCCACTAACGGAAACTTCAACTCCGCTCGGAACCGCAACCGGTGCACTACCAATTCGTGACATGTCGTCTCTCCTTCCGCTCGCCTGTTACCAGACGTAGCAAAGGACTTCGCCGCCAACTTTTTGGCGACGCGCCTCGCGGTCGGTCATGAGTCCGCGACTCGTGGACAGGACGGCCACCCCGAGTCCACCAAGAACGCGAGGGACTGAGTCAGCCTTGCGATACACGCGAAGACCTGGGGTAGAGATTCGGCGAAGGCCGGAGATGGTCCGGTCACGCTCCGTTGAGTACTTCATCGTGATGGTCAACACCTCGCCTGGACCCTTCGTTGAAGGTGCCACGGTGAAGCTCGAGATATAACCCTCAGACTCAAGCAGCTTGGCCAATGCGACCTTCTGCTTTGATGACGGCATTGTCACGGTGTCATGCATCGCTGTGTTCGCGTTACGAACACGGGTGAGCATGTCAGCGATGGGATCTGTCAGCATCGTTGCGCTCCTCTCACCAGCTCGACTTGGTCAGGCCGGGGATCTCTCCAGCGTGCGCCATCTCACGAAGGCAAACACGGCAGAGTCCAAACTTGCGGAACACCGAACGGGGGCGGCCGCAGCGACGGCAGCGTGTGTATGCACGCACTTTGTACTTTGGCGTACCGTTCGATTTGTTAATTAGGGCTTTTTTCGCCATGAGATCTACGTCGTCCTCTTCGATTCGTCGCTCAGGTCACTTCTTCTTGCCACCGCGGAATTGCGGGTGACGATTCTTCTTGCGGCGTGGTGCGTTGTCAGCATCGGCTCCCTGCTTAAACGGGAACCCAAATGCGTCAAGAAGCGCACGGCCTTCGGCATCAGTGGCTGCGGTCGTCACGATGGTGATGTCCATACCACGGGCGTTATCCATCTTGTCCTGATCGATTTCCGGGAACACGGTCTGGTCAGAAAGACCAAATGTGTAGTTGCCGTGCCCGTCCCATGAGTGTGCCGGGAGCCCACGGAAGTCACGGATGCGAGGAATTGCGACAGCGATCAGACGGTCAAAGAATTCCCACATACGGTCACCGCGCAGGGTCACCTTGCAACCAATGGCCTGGCCCTCGCGAAGCTTGAAGCCAGCGATTGACTTCGTTGCGATCGTGACCACTGGCTTTTGACCAGAGATCAATGTCAAGTCGGCAACAGCAGCCTCAAGCAGCGATGCTTGCTGTGCGGCACGACCGACGCCCATGTTGATGACAATTTTGTCAATCTTGGGGATCTGCATCACGTTGTCAATTGACAGATTCGCTTGAAGATCACTCTTGATCTGATTGTTGTACTTCGCCTTTAGGCGTGGCTGAGTCAATGTGCTCACTTGATTACCTCACCACTTGGTCGGGCAATGCGCACTTTGTTGCCATCAGATTCCACGCGGTATCCGACACGCACTGGCTTGCCGTTGTGAACGAGCATGACGTTCGAAACATCGATCGGCATGTCCTTGTCAATACGACCACCCTGCTCATTCGCACGAAGTGGACGCTGGTGGCGCACGGCAGTATTGACGCCGGTCACCACGACCTTGTTCTGCTTAGGGAGCACGCGATCAACGGTGCCCTCTTTGCCCTTGTCCTTGCCAGCGATGACAAGCACAGTGTCTCCCTTACGGATCTTCATGTCAGATCACCTCCGGCGCAAGTGAAACGATGCGCATGAAGCGTCGGTCACGAAGCTCACGACCGACTGGTCCGAAAATACGGGTGCCACGTGGGGTGAGATCGTCCTTGATGATCACCGCTGCGTTCTCGTCGAAGCGGATGTAGCTGCCATCTGGACGGCGCTTTTCTTTCTTTGTGCGAACGACGACGCATTTAACGACATCACCCTTCTTCACGCCAGCGCCCGGAATTGCATCCTTGACAGTCGCAACAAAGATGTCACCGATCGAGGCGTAGCGGCGACGAGTGCCACCGAGAACCTTGATGCAGAGCACTTCTTTTGCGCCACTGTTATCCGCCACTCGAAGGCGGCTCTCCTGCTGAATCATCGTGCACGCTCCACGATCTCTACGAGCCGCCAGCGCTTGTTCTTGCTGAGCGGGCGGGTCTCCATGACCCGAACCTTGTCGCCAACTCCGGCGTCGTTGGCCTCATCATGGGCATGCAATTTCTTGGTGCGCATGACGAACTTGTTGTAACGGGCATGGCGGACGCGGTCGGTCACTGTGACGACAACCGTCTTGTCCATCGCATTCGATGTGACGATGCCTTCGCGTACCTTGCGGGCAGCCCTTGTGGTGCTGGTTTCACTCATTGGTTCAGCTCTCTGCCTCAGCCGCAGCGATCTCACGCTGACGGATCACGGTGTTGATACGGGCAATACGCCGGCGAACGGCGCTAATCTCTGAGGTCTTCTCAAGCTGGCCGGTCGCATTACGGAACCGCAGGTTAAGAGCCTCGTGCTTGCTGGCTCGGAGTTCCTCGGCGAGGCCGGCCAGGTCCATGTCGTTGAAGTCGTTCTTACGTGCCATGACCAATCTCAGATCTGCTCGTTGCGGGTAAGGATTCGAGCTTTGATCGGGAGCTTTTGGATCGCCTTATTCAACGCGATCTTGGCCTGCTCCTCGTTCGGGAAGGAAAGCTCGAACAGCACCCGACCTGGTCGAACAACGGCGACCCAAAACTCTGGGTTTCCCTTGCCCGAACCCATGCGGGTCTCAGCTGGTTTCTTCGTCACAGGCTTGTCTGGGAACACAGTGATCCAGACCTTGCCGCCACGCTTGATCGAACGGGTCATAGCGATACGGGCAGCCTCAATCTGGCGGGCGGTCAGCCAGCCTGGTTCAAGCGCTTGGATTCCGTATTCGCCATAAGCCAACTCGGTTCCACCTTTGGCCATACCACGGGTACGGCCACGGTGGTGCTTACGGTGTGCAACCTTTCGGGGCATCAACATGATGAACTCCTATCCCCTCAGTCGTCGCCGCGGAAGTGCGGGGTCTCATGCGCTTCGCGCGTCTGACGGGTAATGGTCTCTTCTTCGTCGAGCAACTTCTCAAGCTCGGGGTCGGCCTCACGGACGAGTGGAGCTGGCTCGGCATCTTCTGCAGCGGCTCGAGGGCCTGCTGATGACACGACCTTGCGGACCGCGTCTGCCGACTGTCCGGAAGTCTCGCCAACCGCCATTGCTGCCTCACGGGCAATCTTGTCGTCGTTACTCGCACGGTATGGAAGGATCTCACCCTTGTAGAGCCACACCTTGACGCCTACACGACCGTTGGCGGTTTTGGCCTCACGGAATCCGTAGTCAATGTCGGCACGGAGGGTGTGCAATGGCACTTGACCTTCGCGGTACCACTCGGTACGGCTCATCTCAGCGCCACCGAGTCGACCGGAGCACTGCACTCGAATACCGAGGGCGCCGGCGCGCTGGGCATTTTGAACAGCGCGCTTCATCGCACGGCGGAATGCAATGCGATTGGCGAGCTGGTCTGCAACGCCTTGAGCGACGAGTGCGGCGTCGAGCTCTGGGGTCTTGATCTCAACAATGTTGAGTTGGATACGAGGATTACCGGTGATCTTGGTGATCATCTGGCGAAGCTCGTCTGCCTGCGCACCTTTGCGGCCGATCACGATGCCTGGGCGGGCGGTGTGAATGTCGACGCGAAGCTTGTCACGGGTGCGTTCAATCTCGATACGGCTGATTGCCGCAGTCTCGAGGCGCTCCATCACCGTGTCGCGAATCTGCCAGTCCTCAGTGAGGTACTGCTTATAATCACGATCGCTGAACCAGCGGCTCTTCCAATCGGTGCTCACGCCAAGGCGGAAGCCATAAGGATTGATCTTCTGACCCATCAGTTCTGCTCCTCTTCGGCGCTGGCGTCGTCGTTGGTCTCTGATTCTGCTGTTGCCTCTTCGGCAACTTCGGTTTCGGCAGCGTCGTCTGCCTCTTCGGTTACGTCTTTGGCAACCTCGGCGACCTCTGCTTCTTCGACCACCTCAGCGTCTGAGGCGTCTTCGATGATGTCGTCATCGTCTTCTTCAACAGCGTCAATTGCGCCCTTGGCCTCTTCGGCACGTTGGCGGCTGCGCTCAACACGTGCCTGACGGCTTGCCTGGGCGGATGCTGAGGCACCCTCAGCGCGTGCCTGAATGATTGCGAGACGCTCGTCGCTCATACGAGCAACAATCACCGTGATGTGGCAGGTGCGCTTGCGGATACGTGTTGCACGGCCACGGGCACGTGGGCGGAAGCGGCGAAGCGTTGAACCTTCGTCAGCGAAGCATGCAATCACATACAACTCGGAGGCGTCCTGCTCATCATTATTGACAGCATTTGCCACAGCCGAGCGAAGGACCTTACGGATGTCACGAGCAATGCCGCGCTCGGTGAGCATGAGCACTTCATCGGCTGAGCGAACGTCAAGACCTCTGATGAGGTTGAGGACGACACGAGCCTTTGATGCTGATGAGCGGACGTGACGGGCAACCGCACGAGTGCCTGAGCGCTCTCCTGCGACCATCGCCTTTTCGTTGAGCTTTGGACCAGTCATTAGCGACGTGCCCCCTTCTCTTGTCCGGCGTGGAACTTGAAGGTGCGGGTTGGGCTGAACTCACCGAGTTTGTGACCAACCATCGACTCGGTGATGTACACCGGGACGTGCTTGCGACCGTCATGAACAGCGATCGTGTGCCCGACCATGTCAGGAATGATGGTGGAGCGGCGCGACCAGGTTTTGATGACCTTGCGCTCTCCTGCAGCGTTCTGTGCATCGACCTTTGCCAACAGGTGGCCGTCGACGAACGCTCCCTTCTTAAGACTACGAGACATGTGTTTCTACCTCTCCCCGACTCACCGACGGCCCTTGCCGGTACGACGGCGACGGACGATGAGTTGCTGACTCGACTTGTTCTTGTTGCGGGTGCGGCGCTCTGGCTTACCCCATGGCGAAACCGCAGGACGACCACCTGATGTGCGACCCTCACCACCACCGAGCGGGTGGTCGACTGGGTTCATTGCAACACCACGAGTCTGAGGGCGTACACCCTTCCAGCGGTTACGACCGGCTTTCCCGATCTTCACCAGTTCGTGTTCTGAGTTACCCACTTCACCAACCGTCGCACGACAGTCGATGAGCACGCGACGCATCTCAGTTGACGGCATACGAAGCGTGGCGAAGTCGCCATCTTTCGCAACGAGCTGCACGGCGATACCGGCAGAACGGCCAATTTTGCCACCCTGACCTGGGCGAAGTTCAACGTTGTGAACGACCGTACCCACCGGGATGTAGCGCAATGGCATTGCATTGCCGGGACGGATGTCGGCGCCCTGACCGCTCATGACGGTGTCGCCAACGGCGAGTCCCTTCGGTGCCAAGATGTACGCCTTCTCACCGTCGGTGTAGTGGATGAGGGCAATACGGCACGTGCGGTTTGGATCGTATTCAATCGCAGCAACGCGACCGGCAACGCCGTCTTTCACACGGCGAAAATCGACAACGCGGTAACGGCGCTTGTGACCACCGCCGCGGTGGCGTGAGGTCTTACGTCCGTAGTTGTTACGACCACCCGATTTGCTCGACGGTGCGAGCAACGTGCGCTCCGGTGAGCTCTTGGTGATGTCAGAAAAGTCCGAAGACGTCTGGAAACGACGACCCGGGCTGGTTGGACGGCGTGAACGAATAGCCATGATGTCCTCAGTTCTCGAACAACGGGATTTCGCCCGCTGCCAGGGTGACGATGGCACGCTTGCTATCGGGCTTTGAGCCTCGACGGTTCGAATTGCGTACTCGGGTGGACTTGCCCTTCCGGTTCATCGTGTTGACCTTGAGCACTTCAACACCCCAGATCGATTCGACTGCATCGCGAATCTCTGGCTTGCTAGCACTGCTGGCCACCTTGAACGTGTACACACCGGATTCCATTGCGGCGTAACTCTTTTCAGAGACCACCGGGGCGATGATGATGTCGCGAGGATCTTTCATCACTCACCAACACTTTCGCTTGAAGGAGCTGCTGATGGCAGCGTGGATGAGGTGAACAGGATGTGATCGTTGCAGAGCACATCGTAAGCATTGAGCTCCTGCGCTGCGATGAGTTGCACTTCTGGAATGTTCCGGAAGCTCATTGCGGCGGTCTCGTCTCCGGCACCAAGAACAATCAGGACTCGGCCTTCAATTCCGAGTGCTGCAAGAGTCTTGCGACCCTCTTTTGTGCTCGGCTGGGTAAATGACCACGAGTCAATGACGGTGACACGACCCTCATTTGCGCGATCGGACAGAGCTGAACGAAGTGCCAGGCGCACCATCTTCTTTGGGGTCCGCTGGTTGTATTTGCGTGGTTTCGGGCCGAGCGCAATGCCACCGCCACTGAAATGCGGCGCACGGATCGAACCCTGACGAGCGTTACCTGTGCCCTTCTGGCGATACGGCTTTGCACCACCACCGCGGACTTCGCTGCGAGTCTTGGTGCTCTGGGTGCCAGAGCGACGAGCTGCGAGTTGAGCGGTGACTACTTGGTGCATCACTGGCACGTTTGGCTGCACTCCGAAGACGGCATCGTCGAGTTCGACGGATCCTGCTTCTTTTCCTGCAGTATTTTTCATCTTCAGCGTTGCCATCTCACGATCCCTTCACTGCAGACTTGACGGCATTGCGAACCTCGACGAGCCCACCATTTGGGCCGGGAACTGATCCCTTGACGAGCATGACCTGACGCTCGACGTCGGCTTCTACAACTTCAAGGTTTTGGGTAGTGACCTGCTCGTGACCCATGTGGCCGGCCATCTTGATTCCCTTGATGACTCGTCCTGGGAACGAACCTGCACCCACTGAACCAGGAGCACGGTGCTTCCGGTGGTTACCGTGGCTGGCTTGTTGGCCCTTGAAGTTGTGGCGCTTCATAGTTCCTGCAAAGCCCTTACCCCGGCTAGTTCCTGTGACATCAATTCGGTCGCCTACGGCGAACTGATCAACGGTGATTTCCTGCCCAACCTCGAAACCGTCGACCGAATCAAGACGGATTTCGACAAGCCGACGGCCAGGCTGGACACCAGCCTTCGCAAAATGACCTGCATCAGGTTGGTTAAGTTTGCGGACATCTCGGTGCCCGTATGTGACCTGCAGTGCTGTGTAGCCATCGCGCTCGGTGGTCTTGATCTGCACCACTCGCATTGGCTCCACACGGAGCACGGTCACGGCGAGCATGCGGTCATCAACCCACTTCTGGGTCATGCCGACTTTCTCGCCAACGATCGCTGTTTGTGCCATAACGGCTTCCTTTGGTTGATCGAGCCCTTACGGGCTATCCACACGCTTACGTTCCGGTTGAGTTCACGTGGGCCCCCCGGACGGGCTTCACGCAAGTGCTCCGTCAACCGAAGTTGCGGAGCACGAGTTTGGAGGTCGCCGTGAGGTCCCCGTTTCCGGGCTCACACGGACATCATTTGTCGTTTGCGCCCAACTTCCGTTAGGCACAAGTTCGAAACGCTATCGGCATTCGTGCCGGTTGCAACCTTTACTGCGCTCCCGCCATCTCAAGATGTCGGCCGAGAAGTGAGTTCTGCGACAACGTTGAGTCGTTCATCACCACGTTGCACGGTGATATTCGCTACGTCACCCGGTTCGAGGTCTCGAATTGCAGCGATCAATCCGGCTGCACCTTCAACAGTGGCACCGTCAACAGCCACAACAATGTCGCCGGCCTTGAGGCCGGCTGCCTCTGCCGGTGTACCGATATTGACGTCGCGTATAACTGCCCCTACGCCTCCGTCGGTGCGTTCATCGAGAGCGACTCCAAGAAAACCCTCTTCTCTTTGCTCGCCTCGCGATTGTTTCCGTAATTGTTCGAAAATCGGCAGTGCCTCGTCGACTGAAATCGAGAAACCAATATTTGACGCTGCCAGTGTGGAAGATCCACGGGCAACCGCTGTGTTTATTCCAACGACTTCTCCAGCTGCGTTCACCAATGGCCCACCGGAATTTCCTGATGAAATTGCCGCATCAGTTTGCAAGAGCCCATCGAGGGCACCCATATCAGTGACAAGCGTTCGATTCAGGGCAGACACAATTCCGAGTGTCACCGTTGGAGCGCCATCAAGATCCAGTGCAAACCCAATGGCAACCACCTCGTCACCTAGGCGTATTGATCCGGGACGGGCAAAGGTTGCTGCGGGGAATCCCTCTCCCTCAATATCGAGCAGAGCAAGATCGTTACCAATGTCGATTGCCAGCAACGTTGCCAGTCGCGGTTCAGTTTCGCCCGCGAGGCGAACACGAAGAGATGTTGAGCCTTCAACCACGTGGGCATTAGTCACGATTTCACCATCGGAGGTTGCGATAATGCCCGTTCCGACCGATCCGCCCTGGCCAAAGCCGGTTTGGAGTTCAGCCATCACGGTAACCGTGCTCGGACCAACCTGCGCCGCAACGGCGGCAACATCAATGCGGTCAAACTGACCTGTTCGCTCTGGCCCAATAGTAAAGGCGAATTCCGACTCAGAGGGGCCCGTTGCAGCAGATGCCGGAACAGATACTTGAGAATCACTTCCCGTTTCGTTCATCTGAGTGTCGCCGTCAACAGCACCGATGTCGTTTTCGACCGTCACATTTGGGTCTTCGCCAATGGATCGATCGATAACCGCTCCCCCAGCAAAGGCGAGTGCAATCAACAACAGAATCGCCACAGCCATCGGGGGACGTCGACGGCGGCGGTGTTCTTCTATGTAGGCGACCGGCTCAGGAGAAGGGAGTGTGGGTGGAGGTAACTCTTCCATAACGACAGGTTTAGCAAGCAAAATGGCCCGCTGCTAGTCGCAGCGGGCCATTCTCACTGAGTTCTCACCAACGACTAAATCAGCCCTTGGCCTCGCTGAACGCGTCTGAGAAGTTCGTCTCAAAGTCACCCGTGTTTGTAATGAACTCGAGTTTTGAACGATCTGACGGGTACACAATCTCGTTCTCCAACACTTCAGCGTCGATAAACGGCTCGGCAGCAGCATTCGGGCTGCCGTAGAGGTTCCAGTTCGTCAGTGCCGCTCCATTCTCTGCATCAAGAATGAAGTTAATGAAGGTATGTGCGGTACACGGATGTGGTGCATCGAACGGAAGAGCCATGTTGTCCGTCCAGATCGTTCCACCTTCCTCAGGTACGAAGTAGGTGTAATCATCAGGATTCTCTGCCTCATCGATTCCGTACAGCATGTTGCCGGAATACCCGTGCGCAATCTGAGTCTGTCCAGCAACGAGAAGCTCATCGTATTGATCGGAGTCGAACGCTGCGATTCGAGCGACAGCGTCAGCCACTAGCGCTTTAGCCTCATCAAGCTCTTCCACACTTGTCGTGTTAAGTGAGTGGCCGAGGTACTTCAATGCTGCACCCAGAGTTTCACGCGGGTCGTTCAACAGCGTAATATTTCCATCAAAGTTGGCCGAAAGCTCGGGGTCAAAGACGAGGCCCCATGTGCGAGGAGTGTCTTCGCCGAGCACGGTGAGATCGACACCAAGACCCGTTGTTCCCCACTGATAAGCGGCGGTGTACGCGCCCGTTGGGTCGTAAGGGGCTGGGTAGAACACCGGATCAAGATTCGCCATATTGGGGATTGCATCGAGCTGCAATGCCTGAAGCGAACCTTCCTCAATCATGATCGAGACCATGTAGTCAGATGGAACAATCACGTCATAACCCGAATTGCCTGCTGCGACAATTGGCTGCATGGCCTCGTTCGAGTCGTAGTTATCTTCGATCACGGCAACGCCATATTGCTCTTCGAAGGCGGTCTTTAGGTCGGGATCAATGTATTCAGACCAGTTATAGAGATACAGATCGCCGTCAACCTGGTCGACGGCACAACCTGCGGAGGTCTCTGCCGGTGCCTCGGCTGCATCGTCGGCTGTCGACGAATCACCACCACAAGCGACGAGCAACATTGCGCCAGCAACTGCCACACCCGCCATTCGTAATTTTGTTGTTCTCATGATGTTCCCCCTGTTGTTTGGAGTTGTTGGCGCCCACGAAAGGCATTTGCCCGTTGCAGCCCCACGGAGCCTGCCACGAGAATGAGCGACGCTACCAGCATGATCACTGATACTGCGTTGATCGTTGGTGTCACGCCTTTTCTGATGAGCGAGAACACGTAGACCGGAAGAGTAGTTGATCCAGGACCTGCTACGAACTGAGTGACGACGACATCGTCAAGCGACAACGTTACGGCAAGAAGAGCTCCACCTAATACGCCTGGTGCAATCAGTGGCAACGTCACGAAACGAAAGGCCTGCCACCGGGTCGCATACAGGTCGGAGGCAGCCTGCTCAAGGGTTGCATCCATTCCCGCTATTCGGGCCCGGACGACGACTGAAACAAACGCAATGTTGAACGCAACATGGCTGATGACAATTGTTGCAAATCCCTTCGATATTGCGATACCAAACACGGCCTCAACGAGGTTGAACGACTGGGAGAAAAACATCAACATCATCACCGCCATCGTCACATCAGGAATGATGATTGGCAGATAGAGCAACGCGTCGAACACACGGCGGCCTCTGAACTTGAAACGCTCGAGAGCGAGCGCCGACATCGTCCCCAACACCGTTGCAATCACGGTTGAGATGAGCGCAACTCTTATCGAGACCGAAATGGTTCGCTGTAACCGGCTGTCATCAAACAGCGTTGCGTACCACTCGGTTGTGAACCCACCCCACTGCCCGGGGATCCGACTCGCCGAAAATGAAAACACAAGCAACAAAATGATCGGCGCATATAGAAATAACAGCACAGCAGAGCCATTGAGGCGAAGTGCCCACACCGGCAGCTTTCGATTCGTCGCCTGGCTCATAGGTTCTTTCCACCAGATCTGAAGTAGATGATCGTGGAGACCAACATGACCGCCATAAGGACGAACGACAGCGATGCACCAACGGGCCAGTTTCGTGCGGTAAGAAATTGCGTCACGATGTAGGAACCGAGCAAGGTCTCCTTCCCGCCACCAAGTAATTCGGGCGTCACATAGGCACCCATAGAAGGAACGAACACCAGAATTGATCCAGCGATCACACCCGGCATAGTGAGCGGCAACACAATTTTTCTGAACGTCTGAGATCCAGAACCATACAAATCTCGACCCGCCTCAATGAGCCGTCGGTCAAGGCGGTCAATCGAGGCAAAGAGCGGCAAGATCATGAACGGCAAGTAGGCATAGACAAGGCCGATGACAACCGCCGTTTTGGTGAAGAGAATGTTTGTTTCTCCCAGCCCAATCGCCTCAGTGAACGACGAGATAGGTCCCCCACTTGACAGTAGGAGCCTCCACGCATAATTGCGCACAAGGAAATTTGTCCAAAACGGGATCATGACCGCAACGAGCATCATGTTTCGAACGACGGGGCGCTGATGCGCACAAAACCAGGCAAATGGGTAGGCAACAAGTAAACAGATCGCTGTCGTGACCAGTGCCAACACAACTGACCTCAAGACGACGTTTCGCACAATGGGCTCACCCAGTTTTCGGTAAGCATCGAGATTCCAGTCCGACAATGACGTCGACCCAGTACTCGTCCGAGTTGCAAAGCTATATACGAGAACAATGACGAGAGGAACAGCAAAAAACAGAATCATGTACGCGAATGACGGCAGCGCAAGTAACAAGCCACGTCGGCGTTCATTGCGATCACGTTTGGCTTCAGCGATGCCAACGCTCACGGCCTTACCACCGCCACTGCATCGTCTCTCCACCACAGATCAACATGTTCGCCTGCATGATGTCGTTCGACATCAGGTCGATGGTCGGTTTCGACTTCGACTGTCATCCAGTCGAGAGCGACTCGATAGATCACACTGTTGCCAAGGAAGGTCTCGTTTTCAACGATTCCTGAAAGCCGGGCCACCCCTTCTGGTGCCGTGTCGACATCGCAGATCATGACACGTTCTGGTCGCAAGCTCACCTGGACATCGTCTCCGACCGTGACAGCGTCGACTAAGGGCACTCTGATTCGCTGACCATTGGCGAGACACACGACCTCGGGGCTTTCCAGGGTTCCCTTTAAAAAGTTTGAGCGCCCAATGAAATCGGCGACAAATCGATCGGCCGGAGCGTCATACATCTCTTCAGGTGTTCCGACCTGCAGCAAGCGGCCATCATTCATTACGCCAATCCGGTCGGAAAGCGCCAGCGCCTCTTCTTGGTCGTGAGTGACGAACACAAATGTGATGCCGACCTCGCGCTGTAACTGCTTGAGCTCAAATTGCATCTCTTGGCGAAGCTTGAGATCAAGAGCAGCTAGCGGCTCATCGAGAAGTAACACCTTCGGGCGATTCACCAACGCCCGAGCCAGAGCAACACGCTGCTGCTGCCCTCCAGAGAGTTGATTGGGGCGACGGTTCTCCATGCCTGACATCCGCACCAGAGCAATTGCTTGTTGAACTCGATCAGCAATCTCAGACTTATCAACTTTGCGCATCCGCAAGCCAAAGGCAACGTTGTCTGCCACGCTCATATGAGGAAAGAGGGCGTAATTCTGAAACACCGTGTTGACCGGCCGTTTATTTGGCGGCAACGACCCAACTTCGTCACCAAAGATTTGCAGACTCCCCGAAGAAGGAATCTCTAGACCCGCAATCATTCGCAGGGTCGTCGTCTTCCCACATCCTGATGGGCCGAGAAGCGCGAAGAACTCACCATCATCAATGTCAAGGTCAACGCTGTCAACTGCGGTGACATCATCGAACAGTTTGGAGATGCCACGCAGCGATACCGCTACGGTCACCTTTTCTTCGGAGCCATTGGGCGCATTCACTGGAGGCGAAGAGTAACGCCTCCAGCGAGAAAATCAAGCGCGTTCAGGAATTCTGAATCTTAATTTCGATATCGACACCCGCAGGAAGCTCGATTCGCTGAAGTGAATCGATGGTCTTTGCATTTGGGTTGACGATATCGATGAGCCGTTTGTGGATTCGCATCTCAAAGTGCTCGCGAGAGTCTTTGTCGACGTGAGGTCCACGAATGACGGTGTAACGATGCTTGTCGGTTGGCAACGGGATCGGTCCACGGACATTTGCGTCAGTGCGGTTTACCGTTTCGACAATCTTCTTCGTCGACTGGTCAATGATCTCATGATCAAAGGCTTTCAGCCGGATGCGAATGTTTTGAGCCATATCAATCTGCTTTCGTTCGTGACGTAAGGGACGTCACTTGATGATTTTGGTGACGCGGCCCGCACCAACGGTCCGACCACCCTCACGAATCGCGAAACGCAAACCCTCATCCATCGCGATTGGCTTACCCAACTCAACAGTCATCGTCAC